>WNGF01010296.1_pt1 | contig 10576 bp, 10 predicted proteins | sample 5400641 | NCBI WGS metagenome assembly WNGF01 (sample SAMN13153371, study PRJNA577476) | soil metagenome | isolation source: 80 cm soil or saprolite under grassland replicate 2 | place: USA:California | collected 2016-06-15
CCCGACAAGTTGTGTTGGCTGGGCGGTGGCGCCCATCCCGCCAAGGAACCGCGCCACCGCCCCGGACCCACAGGAGGCACCCGTGGGACCCACCCGGACCGTACCGCCCGACCCCCGCGCGACGCCACGCACGCGCCGCCAACTCGTCAACGACCCGCTGGAGCTCGACCGGCCTCCAGCGACCCCACCTGAGCCGAGCACGCCTCCGCAGGGACGGCCATACCGCGCTACTCCTCCGGACGGCACGCCTGAGCAGCTCGACGTCACCGGCGTGCTCGAGCCCGACCCTGTCCCCTTCCACGCGGACGTCATCGCCAGCCACAGCCGGTCGCCGGAGCCGCTCGGCCGGCGCACCCCCGAGCCGCTGGACGCCGCCCGTGAGGGGGTCGAGCGATGACCCTCCGCCAGCGACTCCATGACCTCGCCGAAACGATCCGGTCCTACCCGTATCGCAACGCACAGGACACCTTCTCCCGGCTCAACCCGACCCTCAACGGGCTGCACGCCAACGCCTTGATCGACCGGCGAGCAGCCCACGCGCTGGAGGACGAGAACGACGTCTTCGAGCCGCCCGCGCAGCGCCGCCGCGTCATCGAGGACCGCGCCACGCAGGCGCAGGGGATCGCGGCTAAGCGCGAGCACGACCGCCAGGAAACGTTCGCGCGGCTCAACCCGGAGTTCGGCGTCCTGCCCGACGCGCACGACCCCGACCAGCACCGATTCGCCCAACAGCGCGAGCGGGCCTTGGCGCTCGGCCAGCGGGTCGCCGCCGCCGAGCAGTCCGAGCGGGAACGCGGAGGGTCATCTGCCGCCTTCTCCATCCCGCGTCTGCCAGCACGCGAACAGCTCCGGCCGGAGCCGACCAGGCAACACGGGGTGGAACGCTAGCCATGGCCAAGGCCGGCGCCGTCACCATCGACCAGTCCGGAAACGGCCGGCAGGTCCCGATCGAACAACGGCCGCTACCGGCCGCGCCCTTGCTGGAGGTGGTCGCCTCCATCGCCCGCCGCCGCCGGCAGTCCCTCGAGGACTTGTTCGGCACCCACGCCGAGCACCGCAACCCTTGGCCGCTGAACGTCCTCCGCGAAGCCGAAACCAGCGGCCAGGTCGCGGTTGCGACCGGCGAGCACGTCTGCGACCTGCTCGGCTGGCACCCCCGAATGGTCTGGGGCGACACCTACGACCGCATCATCGCCGACACCACCCCCCACACCGCTACTGCGGCACCAGGGACGACCACCGCCTGGCGGCAGGGCTGCCGCTGCCTTGACTGCCGCGAAGCCAACCGCGCCGCCATCGCCCACAGCACCGCCCGCCGGCGTTCGTCCGGGAAGGCGAGTGAGCGCCCGGCATAGCGGCCCGCCACGCCACCCCACCCGCCCTCACCGGATCACCAGCACCCCACAGGAGGCCGACACGATGGCCAACGACAACTTCACCGTCCAGATCGGCAACCTCACCGACGACCCCGAGCTGCGCTTCACCCAAAACGGCACCCCCGTGACCAACTTCGGCCTGGCCGTCAACCAGCGTATCCGCGAGGCCGACGGCTCCTGGCGCGACGGCGAGACGAGCTTCTTCCGCGTCAACGTCTGGCGCGACCAGGCCGAGAACACCGCCGAGTCCCTCGCCAAGGGCAACCGTGCTGTGGTCGTCGGCCGGCTGCGCACCCGCAGCTTCGAGACCAGCGAGGGCGAGAAGCGTACCGTTGCCGAGATCGACGCCGACGACGTCGCTCCGAGCCTGCGCTGGGCGATCGCCAAGCCCGAGCGCGCCACCCGCACCCGCGCCAACGCCGAGCGCTCCACCGAGCGCGGCCAGTTCAACGACGAACCGCCGTTCTAGACCATCCCAACAACGCCTCCGGCCTCAAGGTCGGGGGCGTTGTTGCTGTGGCGTTCCCTGAGACCTCAGCCCAGGAGAGCGATGTCTCCGGCCGAGTCTGGCCGCTGCTACTCCATAGACGGAGGCATGCAAGTGGCGGGCCCGTACTTTCTCGTGACTGCGGAATTTGAGCACTACAATAGGCTTCTGACTCGAGGAGGGGCTTATGTCTGATTACTGGGGGAACCTCGTAACTCCCCTGCCTCTGGGGTATATCACCGCGGAAGGCAAGCCGGACTGGGCGAGCTTTCGCCGGGACCTTCGGGATACGGTCCTTCAGGAGCACGAGGGCGAGGAGAACGCGATCACCACGAAGAGCCTCGCGGAACTCTGCTTCGGCTCCGACAACGCTCGGGCGGTCCAGAGAATGGGGCAGGAGCTCAATAACCTGCGGGCCCTCCTCGAGGCCGAGTCCAGAGAGCTGGTCAACTTGGACAACAAGTGGTGGGTGGCGTCCCGACCGGAAGACCACTTGCGCTACGCGAACAAGGGAGTGCGCCAGATCATGAGTCGCCTCAAGCGGACCGGCCAGCGTCTGGGCATCGGGGCGACGGCGCACCCGGCGGAGCTGGGCGACCATCCCGCTCTGGGGATGATTGACGGAGCGCGCGTGGCGGTCGGAGAGCTGGAGAGCAGCCTGAGCACCGACGAAGAGAGGCCCGATGGCAGAGACGATTGAGCAGATCCCCGTTGCGGATATCGCTCCAGATCCCCACAATCCTCGTGGGCAGCTGACGGACGACGACCCGAAGGTCCAGGAGTTCGCGGCCCAGCTGCAGCAAAACTCCAGCATCTACCAGCCGCTCAGGCTCCTACGACTTCCCAGCGGCTACCGCATCATCATTGGGGAGCGCCGCTGGCGAGCCGCCCGGCTGGCAGGGCTCGCGACGGTTCCAGCGATCGTCCAAGAGCAGCTTTCGGAACAAGATGTCCGCGAGCAGCAGCTGGCCGAGATGGCCCAGCAAAACGAGGTTCCAACCCACCGCCAGTACGAGGCCTGGGCGGAGCATGTGGGCCTTCTGGTCGGCGCGGGCGTCCCACGGGCAAGAGCGATCGAGCAGGTCGCCAAGATCGTCGGCAAGAGTCCCCGGACGGTGGGCAGCGCCATCGGGCAGGGCTATGTGGAGGCCCCTACTGAGCTAAAGCAGATGGTCCAAGCCGGCGAGATCGGTCCTGCCGTCGTTGGCATCCTGAATGCTGGAGGCCTTGCTGATGAGGACCGAGTGCGGCTTGCCAGGAAGATCGGCCAGGGCGTGATCCGGACGACCGGCACGACGATCCAGTCGGAGCTGATGCCGCGAATCCGACGAGGCGACGACATTGCCAAGCAGCTCATCCAGAATCCGCGGTTCTCTCTCGAGGACGCTCGCCGGCTCGAGACAGCCAGAGATCTGGCAGCTCGCGAGGAGCAGCGGCATGAGCAGCTCCGCAGGGCCAAGGAGAATGAGCGACAGCGGCCTCGAACGATGGGTGACGTGGGCGTTGAGCTTGAGAAGGACCTCCTGGAGCTGACGAGCAAGCTGAGAACCCTCAACGACCTGGAACTCGTCCCGGATCTCCCGGTCGCCTATCTGCAGCCAACGCTGCGCATCTTCCACGAGCAGTGGGAGCGGTTCCGAAACAGCCTGCCGCCCAGCGCTCTGGACGCCGCCGACCAACTGCCAGCGCTCGCCAGCAGCCAGGGGCAGGACGACTGAGCGGCTTCGCTGCGCGCTGGTGGTCGGAGGCGCTGTGCGTCGGTGATCCGGACCTGTGGCTCTCTCGCGCGCCGATGGCTGCCAAGCATGTCTGCCAGCAGTGCCCAGCGCTCAAGCCGTGCCGCGAGGAGGGGCTTCTTGAGGAGTTGGGGGTCTGGGGCGGCCTCGATCCGTCAGACCGAGCGCGCCTGAAAGTCGTCAAGGGACCGGTTAGGGGTCGGCGAGTCCTTGGGCCTCCTCCGGTGCCACGGATGCTGGCCGCTTCCCGTGCACTCCCCTTGGCATCTGGGCTTGGTGGCATCGTTGGGATGCGAGTCTCCGCGTTGACGGATGCCGACGCGCTAAAGCTGTCGTCTGGGGAGGTGACCGCCGCCGAGACCATCAACTATCGGACAGGTCAGCCTGTCCGTGATGGGCTTTTCGCGGAGGAGATCTTTGGAGCGGCTCAGCCGCTTCGCTGCGCATGCAGCCACCTTCAAGGCCTCGGCACGATCGGTGAGCGTTGCGAGCGATGCGGCGTTGTCGTCGAGCTTGCAGGCCTTCGACGCGAGCGGCTTGGGCACATCGTCCTGGCCCGACCAGTGGCTCATCCGCTGTTTCTCTGGGCCAATCCATCGCCGCTGGCCCTTGCCTTGGGAGTCAAGCGCCATGTCGCCCGCGCGATCGCGCACGGATATCTCAGCGTGCTGCAGGAGGCCGAACTTCTCCCATGGCGCAACATACTGACGTTGGTAACACGGCTCGGCGAGCATGAGGCAGCCAGCTTTCGGCGCTACCTCGATCAACTCCTAAGCGAGCATGACGACGAGGCCATCACGGACGCGGAACTAGCAGACCGACGCGAGGCCGCCGCCCGTGCGCTCCGTGAGGTGCGGACGCTCATCGACCGGAGCCAGCCCCTTGTGCGAGCAAGAGCTGCCCGGGGTGAGCGCCTGGCAGCCGGCGACTTGCTGGATAGCGACGCCTTGAGACTGCTGGCGCTCATAGGGGTGGATGTCGAGGCCAGCACCGGAGGAGAGGCATTGCGCTTCCTGCTCGGCAGGCTCGATCTGGAGGCGGAGGTGCGCAGGCTGCAAGATGAGCTTCGCGCGAAGCGCCCGAAGGGCCCGGTTTGGCGACTTCAACGAGCCCAGCTCCTCCAGACCCTGTTGGACCAGGGCGGGGTGCCCGATGGCTGGGTGATCGGCGTGCTCCCGGTGCTACCTCCGGGTCTTCGGCCGCTGATCGTTGGCGGGTCCCGGGGTAGCGGCTACTCCTCAGACCTGAACCCGCTCTATCTGCGGGTTCTTCGGGCAAACCAGCGGCTCCGCAAGATAGCGGCGCGGCAAGCGCCCAGGCTCCTCACGGCCCAGGCCTATGGGACGCTCCAGATGTCGGTCGACAGTCTCTTTCTTCGACCAGCACCGGATCAGCGCGAGCCAAAACGGGAGCACCTGACCGAGGCGCTTCGGCGCAGCTTCCTCCGTGCGGGTCGAGGCAAGCGCGTCGACTTCTCCGCGCGCGGTCCCGCAGTGCCTGACCCTGCGGTACCTGTTGGGCAGTGCGTGCTTCCGCGAGAGATGGCGACCCTGCTCTTCGAGCCGCTGCTCGCTTCATCGGCATCGACCGGGCACGCAGACGATGCCTCCCTGGTCCTGGGAAGGGACATGCTGATTGCGCGGGTCCCGCCGCTGGCCCAGTCGCATGTCCAAGGGTTCACAGTGGCCGGTCTGTGCGACAGTCCCACCGTCAGGCTGCATCCTCTGGCGCTTCGAGGACTCTCGGTTCGGCCAGGAGATGCGGTCGCCCTCTTCGTCCCCCTTGGCGACGAGGCACGCCGCGAGACCCGGACCATGATGTCCGCCATCGCTGGGTCTTTCTGGGACGGCCCCGCGGCAGCGCTGCGACAAGACAAGGTCGTTGCCGACTTCGTCAGGGGGGCAAGTCGGCTCGAGCGACCCGTCGGGGGCTACCGGCGCTTCTCCTCGGAACGGCGCCTCTTGGAAGCCTGGGATGCAGGGCTGATTCGATTCCGAGAGCCCGTCCTTCTAGGATCTCCACCGAGCTGGCGCACGAGCGTGGGGCGACTGGTGCTAGCGCGCGCCGCTGGCCAGGTCGATGTCGCTCGCTGCAACCGTGACCTCGACATCGAGGCGTATCTAGACCTCATCCGCGACACGCAGAATCGAGAGGCGCACGAGGCCCCGGCGCTGCTAAGCCGAATCTTCGCCCTTGCCTATGACAGCCGCCTCGCGCGAGCCGCGGCTCCGGAGCCGCCCGACGACTCGAGGAATCCGATCAGCTACTGGCAACACGCGCAGGAATCCCGACAGCGCCAGGTCCGTGGCTGGCTGGAGATGCGTGCCGTCAAGGAGCTCATGCGGGACTTGGTCTATGCACTCGGAGGGATCCGGGTCTCCGAGGTCGACTGCGGCGCCCCCCCAGACCTACCCGTTCGGTGGAGCGAGGACCCGCCGACGGCACTTGCCGGCAGAACAGTGGCGCTAGAAAGTGGCGCTCCTGAGCTGGTGGAGCATGCGCACATCAAGAGCTGGCAGGCGCGCGCCATACATGAGGTTCGGCGTCGGTCGGCCGTCCGCTGCCGCGCCTCCGGCGTCTGTCAAGCCTGCTACGGCCAGCCAGCGGACCTGGGCCGCGTGCCAGCGGTGGGCGAGCCGGTAGGCGTCGATGCCGCGCAGGCACTTGTGGGCCCGCTGATCGAACCGATCGGTGGCAAGGGGCTTGGCGACCGTGAACTCCAATATCTGGAGGCACTCCTTGACGTGGCACAGGCTCGAGCCCCGCGCAATCCAGCTGCCATCGCGCCGGTAGAGGGCGTAGTTCGCATCGAAGACCGCAAGGCGATGGTGCGCCTGGAGCGCCCCAGTGGGGACGATCTGCTTGTGAGGCTGCGACCAGGGGTGCCGCTCCTTGTCAAGGATGGCGATCGCGTGGCTCCTGGCGACCCCCTGACCGCGGGTGCCATCAACCCTCACCGAGTTCTGCACCTTGCCGGGCTCAAGCGTGTGGCGGACCTCCTGGTGGCACGCCTGCTGGGCGTCTTGGCCGGGGCGGGGGTGAGCCTTCAGCATGGAGAGTTGCTGGTGAGGATCGTCCTCTCTCTTTGCAGAGTCGACGACCATGGGGACGCCCCGATACGCACCGGTGACTACGTGACGCACCAGACGTCGGCGAGACTGGCTCACAGCGGGACGCCCGTCGCGGCGGCGACGCCAGTGGTCCTTTCCTGCCGAGAGGTGGTCAGGCACACGGAATCTTGGCTGGGGGCGGCAGCGCGGGGAGCCATCCCAAAGGCCCTGGTCGACGGTGTGCTGTCAGGCGAGACCGCTATGTTCGACCAGCCACGAATAAGAATGCTCCTTGGGTCTCCCGTTCAGAGGGCGAGCCGGACGGAGGCACCAGTCGAACCACCGGGCATGTCGTAGACTCAAGGAGTTGCTTGACCCGTGGCTTCTCTTCCTTCGCGGATCCGGCACAGCCGTCCCATCGCCACCTCCGTGTTGAGCGGGTAAGCCCCAACGTCCATCCACTCACGCCAGGTCAGGAGCAGAGGTTGTGCATCCCCTGCCGCCACATAGATCTATCACGTGAGCGCCTGGACGATCCGGCTCACCGCAGCCTCCGCGCCCTCATGCTCCCAGATGCGTAGCACCGCCCATCCGGCATCGTGGAGAGCTTGATCGACCTCGCGGTCACGCTCGACGTTCCGGTCTAGCTTGGGTCCCCAATACCAGCTGTTCGAGCGGGGCGAGGTGCCATGCTCGGGGCAGCGGTGCCAGAAGCACCCATCAACAAAGACCGCAAGCCGTCGTCGAGTGAAGACGATGTCTGGCCGCACCCGTCTGCCACCCGCCTGAATCGATAGATCCTTTCGGAAGCGCAGGCCCTGGGCGTGCAGGAGGGAGCGAAGCTGCACCTCGGGCCGGGTGTCCCGCTTCGGATTGGCGCGCATCACCGCGCTGACCGTCGCGTTCGTCGGGTTCGGGTATCGGCGTGCCACCGGTGTACCGGCTTCCTTGTGGGCTATTCGACGTCCTCAAAGAGCCGCTCTTGAGCGGTCTCATGGGCAGGCAGTGTGGTCTCCGAGAACAGCGCCACCCACGCCTTCTGCGCGTGCTCACCGGCTTCGACGTCCTCAAGCCGCAGCAGCATACGCTTGGGGAACTCGGCGAGGCTTCGCTTGAGCCGATGCGGGCTCCAGGCAAGCGCGGCGAGCAGGACCGCTGCAGGCCCGTCCATCCACGTCAGCAGGACCTGGTGGCGCTCCCACACCTGGTCGAGCACAGCAGACGGCATCAATGGCTGCGCGGGATCAAGCGCCGCATATGCGCCCCGATCAACCTCCCGGCCTGCGAGTTCGGCGGCGAAGCGAAGCACATCCTCCTTGGACACGGGCCGCTGCTTGACCTCGACAGCCAGGACCAGCGAGTCACCACGGAGGATCTGCACATCGCCGGGCCAGTGCCGGCTGGGATCATGCACCTTCCGAGTGCGCACATGCTCGAAGACCAGGTCGTACGCCGCGGCGACGAAGGCCTGGCCGCGGGCTCCGCGCTGCCGGTCGGTGTTGATGAACGTCGTGATCGCCTCGAGCATGCCAGGCAAGCTCAGCGTCCCTGTCGGAGGGTCCACAGGCTGGCGCCGGGCGGCGACCTCCATGCGCACGCGCACGAACGCAGCCAACGCTTCAAGCGCGCTCGGCGCGTCCAGCTCATCAAGCCGCCGCAGCGTGTCCTGGAGGTAGGCCAGGCTCGGGCGATGGCGAACGCCGACGACCTGGTCGATGCTTGGCGGCCGCAGGAAGGTGCTGCTGTTGATCGGGTTGGGGCTGTTGGAGCCCAGGTCGAGCCCGTAGACCAGCGCTGCCGGGGCGAGGACGCCGTCCGCCATGACACGTGCAGAGTAGGCCCGCTCGTCCTCCTCGATCTTGATGATGAGCGGGTTGACCCGCGCATCGGTCGCCTTGGCGAGAAGACCTGCGGCCAGGATGGCGATGTCGATCTTGCGTGGACCTGCGCCAACCTTGACCACGCGCTCGAGCCATTCCTCCGGCAGCGGCTGACCGGACCGGGCGAGCTTCACGGCCTCGTGCAAGCGCTGCTGTGCAACCTCCACGCTCAGGGTGATCCCCAACCCTCGCCTCCCTGCGCTGGCCGGCGCTAGGGACGGGAGTATGTCATCGGGGTCCCTGTGGAATCCACTAGAGCAAAGCAAGCTGATCCGCAGGGCTTGGACCCTGCGCATCGATCTTGCCGAGCTGCTCAAGCAACGCCCGGATCACCACCCGGCCAAGGCCGACCGGGACGGCGTTGCCGAGCTGACGCTGGACCGACCGGCGATCACCGACGAGCTGGTAGCCATCGGGGAAGGTCATCAGGCGCAGCATCTCCGGCACGCGAAGCCGCCGGGCGCGCTCGTCACCGCGGTCGTCGATCACGTTCTCCCAGTGAAACGGCCCAACCCATGGGCCAGGCTGCGCCTGCAGCGTCGTGGCTGGCCGGTCAGGGTCCAGCCGAAGCAGGAAGGTCCAGTAGCGGCTGCGCCAACGGAACACCCGCTGCCCCGCCCCGCGCTCGGAATGCCACAGGTAGTTCTCTCCTGGTGGGACCGAGGCGGCCAGCTCCGCGAACTGGCCCCGCACGATCTCGCCCGGCTCCGGCTCGCCGGGCAGCAGGTCCTTGAGCACCTCGCCTGCCGTCACGTAGGGCGTCTTGGCGCGGTCGAAGTCGCGGGAGTGCTCCGTCCAGCCCGAATGGGTGGGTGCGGGGAAGCGGAACGGGTGGCCGTCGCGGCGACCGACGACGAAGACCCGCTTGCGCAGCTGCGGCACCCCATAGTCGGCCGCGTTCAGCACCTTCCACCGCGGGTTGTAGCTGGCCGCGTGCAGCCGCCGCAGCAGCCGGTTGAGCTGCTCGACATGGGTGCGATAGGTCAGCCCCTGGACGTTCTCGAGCACGAACGCCTCCGGCTGGGCCTCCTCAACCACCCGGGCGTACTCATCCAGCAGGGAGGCGTTGGGGTCACGGCTCTCGCGCTTGTAGTCGAGCCAGAAGCCCGACTTGGAGAACGGCGTGCAGGGAGGGCCGCCAACTACCAGCGCAGGATCACCAACCGACAGGCCACCCTGGCCGAGGATCGTCGCGGTCGGTGTGGCGAGGATGTCCTCCTGCAGCACCGGGGCGGAGAGGTTCTTGCGGAGCGTGGCGACCGAGTCCGGCTCCAGGTCCAGCGCGACCGCCACCCGCAGTGGCTCACTTGCCTCGTCCACAGCGTTGGGCGCCCGCACGCACCGCTCAATGGCCAGGTCAAGCCCACCCGAGCCGCTGAATAGGCTAACGACAGGCAGGCGCTGGTCCATGAAGGCATATTACATGGTTGTAGTTCGAGTGGCTCCTTCAAGCGAGATCCAAGATCAGGCTGGCCGTCCCGCTGCTGGAGTCGGTGCGTGAGCGGGGGTTCCGCGCCGAGGTCGCAACCGGCTGCATACCCTCACCCCGCAAGACGCCCCGCTGGAAGCAGCTCTACCGACTGCGTGGCGCGGTTGAGCGGGAGAACGGTCGGCTCAAGAACGAGTGGGCGTTGCTGCCGCTGCGAGTCCGCCGTCTGGAGCGGGTGCAACTCCTCGCGGACCTGACCATCCTCGCCCGGCTCGCCACTGCGCTCGCCAAGGCCCGAGCCGTGCCACTCGCCGCATAGGCGGCCCCTATCCCGAGAACCACCGCCCCCGGGTTTCAGCCTGCTCAGAAGTGAGTTACCCCACCACTGACCTGCATCGTTGCCCAGTTCGGCGGCGAGACCAAGAGGAGTGGAGTCATGCGACAGCCTGTTGACCTGTGAATTCAGAGTTTCGCAGGCCGTATCGCCGGACTCTCCTAATAGGGCTCTGTCAGGTCGGCGATTGATGGATAAGGTGTAAGGGACCCCATCCCTCCCGGTCCCAGCACAAGGGAGCAGGCTATGGGTGGCCTCACACCAGCCGAGCTGGCCACGATCGG
>WNGF01015027.1_pt1 | contig 10576 bp, 13 predicted proteins | sample 5400641 | NCBI WGS metagenome assembly WNGF01 (sample SAMN13153371, study PRJNA577476) | soil metagenome | isolation source: 80 cm soil or saprolite under grassland replicate 2 | place: USA:California | collected 2016-06-15
GTCCGGCTTGAAAGGACCGTATGTGACGCCTTTAACGAAAAACTTTTTGTCACCTTCCAAAAAGAATTTCGCCGCCGGGCGAATTCGCGAGTCCTTAGTTGTTGTCATGTCGAGCGGAGTCGAGGCATCTCTCGATCAATGTTTTCTTGGTTGAGAGCGAGAGATTCCTCCCAGCCTTCGCATAAAGCTACCGCCGGGCAACCCCGAATGCTTTCGGGGTCGGAAATGACAAAGGGCACATATTGCGGCCGCTAAAGACTTAATGATCAGGTGGACAGATTCTACTAGAGCTCTGCCATCGCTTCGCGTACCACACTGGCTGTGCGTTCCAGATCTTCTGGCAAGTGCGCCGCGGATATGAACCCGGTTTCAAATTGCGATGGCGCGAAGTAGATGCCGCGCCTTAAACAAGCATGAAAGAATCTCGCGAATGTTTTCAAATCGCTCCGCCGCGCGCTCGCAAGATCGAGAATCGGCCCTGGAGCGAAGAACAAACAGAACATCGAACCGATTCTATTAAACGTGACGTCGGTCTGCGCACGTCCGCCACGGGACGGATTCGCTGCGGTGAACTTGATGGCACTTCGAGTGAGTTTTTCGAATTGCGCGCCAAGCTCTTCCAGTAATTTCCATCCGTTGTTCCGTTCAAGCTCACGCAGTTGAGCGAGACCCGCAGCCATGGCCAAAGGATTGCCAGACAACGTGCCCGCCTGATAAACGGGGCCATCTGGCGAAAGCTGGTCCATGATTTCGGCTCGTCCGCCGAATGCGCCGACCGGGAGTCCGCCGCCAATTACTTTCCCTAATGCTGTAAGATCGGGTTTGACTCCGTAAATTTCTTGCGCGCCGCCGCGCGCCAGACGGAAACCGGTAATTACTTCGTCAAAAATCAAAAGCGTATCATTAACCGTGCATTCGTTTCTCAGCATCGACAAAAAACCGTCGATCGGAAGATAAAGACCCGCATTCGCGGGAACCGGCTCTACAATTACCGCTGCAATTTTTCCCTTGTTCTCAGCAAACGCTCTCCGCACAAGATCGGCATTATTGAATGGCAGTGAGATGGTGAGATCAGCAAATGCCTGCGGCACGCCCGCGCTGTCAGGCCGCCCGTGAGTAAGCGCGCCACTGCCTGTTTTGACCAGGAGCCCATCGACATGGCCATGATAACAACCGTCGAACTTGATGATCCTATAGCGCCCGGTGAACGCACGCGCGAGGCGAATACACGACATGGTCGCTTCCGTGCCGCTGTTCACCATCCGCACTTTTTCGATCGATGGCATCCAATCGCAGATCAATTCCGCCATCTCCACCTCCAACGGATTCGGAATTCCAAAACTTAACCCTTGCGTTGCAGCGTCCCCCACTGCGTCCACAACAACTTTCGGCGCGTGACCGAGGATTGCCGGTCCCCAGCTTCCCACGTAGTCGATATATTCCTTCCCATCGACATCCCAAATCTTTGAGCCCTTCGCATGCGTCACAAAAAACGGGGCGCCATCCACGTTGCGAAACGCGCGCACCGGCGAATTGACGCCACCAGGGATACGTTTCTGTGCTGCTGCAAACAGTTGTGAGGAGCGCGAAGTCATTTGCAGTCAGAACGTCCAACGCCCAACGTCCAACGTCCAACGCTGAATTTCCGCGGGCGGCTACCACACTGCTCCATCATTCTACTACTCCCCGTTCCGCTAGCCGCCTAAATTGACATGATGTCCGCGCACTCGATAATTCATTCCTGCACCGTCCGGCGGGGTAGCCAAGTGGTAAGGTCGCGGTCTGCAAAACCGCTATTCGCGGGTTCGATTCCCGCCCCCGCCTCTCTTCATAGGTAAAAACGCTGCAAACGAGTCTGAAAAATGGCCTAGTCGGGAACAGAAGTCAGAACAATTCCACTGAAATTTGTCCACGTCCGAGCACGTCTGCCAACGTTCGCGACCTATCCTCAGAGAGCGCCGGGAAGGCGCTATTTTTGCAGATTTCCTTTGGCTCTCTGCAAATCCATTGCGGCGCGAGGTTTTGAAAACGTTTCTCCGTTTGGCAGAGCGTCTTTGCTCTCGGCGCTTGCTCCGCTCTCTATCTGCCTATCTGCCTCACCAGTTCGTTGTATCGTTTGTGCAACAGTTCCGCCGCGCCTGGGTACAATTGATCTGCACAGGCACGCCTCCACCGCTTTCTCCTAGCAGAAGCATTATTTTCTCTGTACTCCTTCCAAACGCCACAATGGCCTGCGTGACGTTGGCGTCCTCGTTCGCCGGTGAAACACCCTCTCGGTTTGGATTACTGTCGTTCTGATTGCGATTGACCGTTTCAAGGCTCGATCATGTTCGCTTGAACATTTAGTCTATCTAGACGAAAAAACGCAATCGCGCACTAAAAGTGCCAAGCAATGTTCAGCCTGGACTTTGTCAGGGAACTTCGTTTCGCCATTTCCGTAGAAGGTACATGGTGGAAGCGTTCGGTTTTTGAACGCGATTTGGCGGCCATCTGGCCGCGAGATGAAAGGGACCAACTGCGACGTGAAAAAACAATTTGAAGAAAGCAAAAACGATGAGCATTGACGGACTATACATTGGTCAACGGCGGGTGCGGCCAAGTATTCAAAAGATCGGACGTTGCGGTCGACACGGTCTATTCCTTCCGGCGGACTGCGGACGAAAAGCTGGCCGCGTTTCTGGAACTTGGCGCTCTCAGGTCCGGGGATTCAGTGTTCCAAGTGTTCTCCCCGTCTTCTCTCCTCTGCAATCGCTTCAATACTTATTGTTCCTACCAGCAATTTTTCGCGGGTTACTACAGGAATTTCGCCGACCTTTGCGTTGAGCATCATCTCCTCCGCCTCCGCCACCGTCTGGTCGTCGAAGCAATAGGGATTATTGTTTTCCATGTGTGCTTCTATCGGTTCTGTCTTGGGATCATGCCCCAAACCACCCACGTCCCGGTTCATTTTATTCTTCGATACGGTACCCAATAATTCACCACGTTGATCAATTACAGGTGACGAATCGATTGCCCGCGCCTGCACTTCGTCCAAAGCCGCCTTCACAGAAACCTTATTAAAAATGCTCTTCGCAGGCTCGATGATGTCCTTGATTGTGCGGACTTCGAAATTCACGGCCGCGGAGTGGTTAGATTCCATCTGTTCCATAAGCTTAGTTATCAATTTTACACCGGGGCCAGCGCACGGGACCCCTCCGCACGCTCGCCGTCAGTGTTAGCGCGTTATTTCACTTTAACGTCGATAGCTTTTGATCTTGCCATCGGTGTCATCGGGAGGTGCACTTTGAGCACTCCGTCGCGGAACTCCGCGGTGACTTTCGTGCTATCGGCATCTTCAGGCAGCGTGAAGCTGCGTCGGAAAGTGCCAAAGGATCGTTCGATGCGATGGAATTTCTTCTTGTGATCTTCCTTCTCGCCTTTGCGTTCTCCGGAAACGCTAAGAATGCCGTCTTCGACTGTTACCCTAACGTCGTCCTTTTTCATTTCAGGCAGGTCAGCCTTGAGAAGATACCCGTGATCGTCCTCGCTGATATCAACCTCCGGTGACCAATCTGCGACCGCCAGGCTGTGGATCTCGCCACTGCCCATTCTGTTGGGAAAGCCGCCCAAGAAGAATCGATCGAAGCGATTTTGTGGCGCCTCTTCCATCTCTCTGAGCGGATTCCAAGTTATTACTTTATTCAATGTATTCATTTTATTTTATCTTTCTGGATTCAGTTAAAGCCATCTTTGTGCATCGCGCTCACCGCTTATTGTCACAGTCGACCCTGATCTTGTGCACGTAGAGGAACTGACCCGGTGGAAGGATGCCCGACCCAATAAGACTCCCAGTTACAAGTTTGCAGGGCTGTCCAGATCCAACTGGAGTCCCGAGTCAGCCGAAGTGAGGCGCTGATTTGGCAGGATCCCTCGCCATGCAGCCTTTTGGTGTTGGTGCCGATTGCGTATGGGAGATCGGCGGGAATCAGTTTGCCCGTTACTTTTGCACCGGTTCGGCGATTTTTTCAGCTAATCTGTTATGTAGACCGTCCGAGTCCGTGCATATTGCAATCATGCCTGAGCGCGACCCTAACGAAGAAGCCTTCGAGCAGGTGGAGAAAGCGACCGAATCCGAGCCGGTTAAAGGTGAGGATCTTCTGGAATCTCAGGATCTAAAACGCATCACGGATGACAATACGTCGCGACCGCGATCGTAGTGCCCTCCGCTATTGCCATTGCTTCATTATCCAGGTCACCAAAAACGATTCTGGAGCCGCTCAGTCTGGATAATGCTGGCCACCGCACACTCACTCTGATATGAGTCCGGCATGAACAGAAACATCTTTTACATAATCGGAGTTATTGTTGTTATTGTGATTGTCCTCAAAGTCCTCGGGTTGTTCTAGGAATCACCTTTGCTCGTGAATTGTGCCGGGCGAACAATCTTCGTTGCGGACGCACATCGCGACGACGGGAGCATTTCGTTGTGCGTGCCGATGAAAAGCTGACTGTGTTTCTCGAACTTCAACGAGTCACGCGCGAATCATTCCGCTTCCCCAATGCCGAATGATTCGGCACTATTCTACCATGACTGCGCTTTTATCGGATTCCCTCCAAGCGAGCAAGCTGATTAGACCCAAAATTTACGTCTTAAAGGCGCAATTATTGGGCCGAATTCTCGTTAGGCGACTGCGCACATATGGCAAGCAACACCGACAAAAATTCCAGCCACCTTTCGGGCGAATATTTCGTCGCGGCGGAGCTCTGCCGACGCGGTTATTCTGTGGCGATGACGCTCGGGAATGCGAAGGCTATTGATCTATTCGCAGAGCGCGAGGCGCGCACAGTCAACGTCCAAGTGAAGGCTATTCGCGATAAGAAAAGCGTTGGCTGGCCCATGATGAGAGACAAGGTCATCGCCAACATCATCTACGTCTTCGTCTGCCTCAATCCTCCAGGCACGCCCCCAGACTTCTACATTTGCACGTCCGACGAAGTTCGTTCCAAGGTCAAACAGTTTACCACGCGCGGGATCGTCGACCTGACCACATTGAAGACAGATGATTATCGAGAGCGATGGGACAAGATCGAGAAAGCACTTTCGCCGGTGGATGCCCCGTAATACATGGGCGTCGCCTAACCAGACGATGCAGCTAACCGCTGGCCGCTCCGTGACCAAGTTTTGAGATGACTTCCACATTTAAACCTGCAGCAAAGCCCGCTCTCGCCAGCGGTAACTGATCTTGGACTCGTTAGACCCCAAGAAACCCAGGAGACCCACGATGTCTGACATCCGAATCCAATTCACAGCGAGTGCTTTCAGCGCGCTCCTGCTCTTCCTGATTGCCGAAGTCTGGGCGCAGTCTTCGGTCGCCGACCAGTACGGCGCTAAGGTGAGTCAGCTCGTCAACGGCATGTATCCGAAACTCGAAGACGTGTATAAGGACATTCACGCTCATCCGGAACTCGGTTTTCAGGAGACTCGAACCGCGGCCAAGTTGGCTGCTGAAATGAGCGCCATGGGTTTCCAGGTGACGGAGAAGGTGGGGAAAACAGGCGTCGTTGCGATCTTCAGGAACGGCCCGGGGCCAACCGTGCTGGTGCGCACCGAACTCGATGCACTGCCCTTGGAAGAGAAGACCGGCCTCCCGTATGCCAGCACGGTCAAGTCAACGTCGTTCGGTCGCGAGACCTTCGTTGCCCACAGTTGCGGGCACGACATTCATATGGCGAGCTGGATCGGGACGGGCCGCACCTTGCTCGCGCTGAAGGACCAGTGGCAGGGAACGCTGATGTTCGTCGCGCAGCCCGCGGAAGAACTGCTCGGCGGCGCGAAGGCGATGCTTGCCGGCGGGTTGTTCATGCGATTCGGCAAACCGAACTTCGCTTTCGCGCTGCACACTTACCCGGCGCCGTTCGGTACCGTGGCCTACAACGTGGGTCCGATGACATCGAATTCCGACGGACTCGAGATCATGTTTAAGGGTCAGGGCGGCCATGGGTCGGCGCCCGACAAGACGGTCGATCCGATTGCCATCGCTGCTCACTTCATCGTCGACGTGCAGACCGTCGTCAGTCGGGAAAGAACCCGATGGAGTTCGGTGTGGTCACAGTCGGCGCGATGCAGGCCGGCACCGTGGGTAATATTATTCCGGACTCGGCTGTGTTGCGGGGTACGATCCGTTCCTATAAGCCGGAGGTCCGCGCCAAGCTGCTCGACGGTGTTCGGCGCACCGCCAAGGCAGCGGCGATGATGGCTGGCGCGCCGGAGCCCGAGGTAACATTGGAAGAGGGCGCGCTGGCCGTTGTGAACTCTGAACAGGTTGTCGCGACTACCGAGACGGTGCTACCAGGCCGCATTTGGGGCCGACAACGTTAAAAGGGTGCCACCCCGTACGGTAAGCGAGGACTTCTCGGCCTTCGTCAACGAGGGTGTGCCCTCCATGTTCTTCTTGATCGGCGTATATTCTCCTGAGCGGGTGGCGGACTCGATGAAGCCCGGCGGCAAGCCACTACCTTCCAATCATTCGCCGCTTTTTGCGCCGGTGCCTGAACCTTCGATCAAAACAGGAGTCCAGGCTATGAGTCTCGCCGTGCTGAATGTCTTAACCAAGCATTGAAACAGTTTCCTGAGTCGCGGGCGACAGCTACGGTCTAACCAGGTGATGCAGCGAACCGCTGGCCGTATCGATCTCATAATTGAAATTAGGCCGCACTGCGGGGGCTGGAAGTCTTTGAAGCTCCGGGCGTCGAGCCAGTCTTCCCAGCAAAAGCGATAGGCGTGCTCCAATCATTTCACCGTCTCGCAACTGCTCCCATGAGGCGTTCCCATTCGTCGAGGCTCCCGCGAAAGCCAAGCTCGCAGGCAGTATTGAAACTGAGCCGGGCGTTCATGTCGCGGCGCTTTCCGCTTTTCGTATCGTAGCTGGTCGGTATTTCTTAATGGATATGCAGCCGACGCAGCCATTTTTCACCTTTTCCTGTTTTCAACCACTGACGGTGCACGCCAAGAACGGCGCAAATCTTATTTAGATGACGCGGGTAAGGAAACCTGTTCTGCCGCAGCCAGCGACTCACTGCTGCCCGAGTAACGCCCACTCTTTCGGCCAACACCGTTTGCGTTAGTGGCGGCCGCCTTTCCAGCATCAGATTGCGTAGGCGTTCGGCAAACCTCGCAGTGTTGGCCGTCAGCTGAGATTTCACTCTTTTACGACCGATTCTGCCTAGTTCACGATCACGACAAGTTGCGGCACGACGTAACGCGCGGCCATCTCCGGCTAGTCTTCGACGGCGGTGAACCGCGCGAAGTGCGGCGACGGCTTGCGTCCTGAGATTGTCCTATGGGAACTGTTCGCGAACGTGCCGGTCGAACTTGTGTGCGACCGCCTCCGAGTGGAACGTCCACTCTTTCGGAATCCAGTCGGAACCGTCTCGCCCCGTAGGAACCGCTGCAGAAGTTGTCGAGCGCGTCGTTCGTTTCGTCGCTCGTTCCACCACCGATTGGTGCCAGAAGGATGCGGAAAGATCAAGAACCGGCGTCCATAAATGCTTATCTCCGCCAGAAAAGGCAAGTCGCGGAACCCGAAGCAACGAGCGACGTTCTTACCGAGCAGGACGATGCGCTCGACGCGCCAGTCCAATAGGACGTCGGCGGCGTTAACGTTGCCTTTCGCGTGATCGAACGCGTCGCCTTTGCGGCGCTTCCCGCTGTAGTGCGTGTTCAGGTGCTTCCGGCGACACGCGATCAGCTCGTCGTAACTCATTCCGGCGAGCCGCGCGATCTTCTGCCCGTTAGGGCCGGCGAGTGGTTTGCGCGGGTCGCCGCGTCGCGACGGCGCTTGGCCGACCAGCCCGATCTTGTGCGTCTCGATCTTCTTCTTTTTCATGATGCCGCCAAGGAAGCTTGAATCGCCGATTCCAATTCCCGAAACGCCGTCAACTTTTCTTCCGCTCGCACAACGAGACGCTTTCCGTCGCCGCGATGCGCGTCCACAGTGAAGATTGTTCGCCCCCTTAGATGATTCAGATCCGTTAACGGCGCGTAGTTTGTAAAGAATCCCGACAGCTTGTCAAGACAATTTGCTGTGACGCCGAATCTGTTGAGGTTTGCCAGGATATGCGCCCGCGATGAGTAAAATGCGGTTGACCGTTTGGCTAAGAGCCGGATAGCCTGAAATTTCCTCCAGCGGGGAGCGCCAGGGAAGCCACCGTTTCATGTCACCCGAGGCCCCCCACTCACTTCCGCCCGTGCGTAGTAACGGCGTCCATTCAAAGTTTACAGACGCGTAACCTTTCGATTGTTGTGAGCTCGGGGAGTGCCACTCGAAGCTTGAAACCAGTCTTCGTGGGGACACGCCGGGCTTTTGAGCATTTTTCAACCGGTGTGTCCTCACTCTTTTTCATACGAGTCGGTTGTGGTGCGGCGTCGTTGGCTTCATCGATTGGTTAGGCGTTCGTTCATACGCAGGAACGGCGGTTCTTGCTCGCGCTTTGCAGTGTCAATTTCGATCACAATTTTCGATCCGTCTCATCGAACCGAATGATGCGCTCGACAGCGCCGCTTGAGGCGAGAACGCGGATCTCGCCAGCATGAAAGCATGCACGGGTGAAAGCGTACTCAATCGCTCGGCTCTTGACCCAAGACGGCAGCGAGTTGAGGCGGCCCGTCTCGAGGCGTAGCGTAGGCGCAGATATAACGCTGGAAAGGAGTGAGCAAATGCCAAAAATACCTCGACCGGTAAACTGGGCAGGCAGCAAATGATTGTCATCGCCAGGTGTGGTGGTTTCCCAGAGACCAAAGGTAACGCGAATCGCGACCTTTTACCTTTTCCAGTGCCGCAACTTTCGAATCCCTGGGGTTTCAATCTTTAGAAACCTATGACGCTATGAACTGGAGAAGATTCGTTCTCCTTGGTTACCTGGTAGCATGCGTTTTCGCAGCCTCGATTGCGACGGCGCAGATGAGGGGGCACGGTAATTCGATGTCCCGGATGGGAATGCGCGGCGCTTTGACGCCACGTTCGATTGCCCGAATGCCAATGCACCGCGCTCCAATGATGAATTCAGCCTTGGGCCTTCGACGCTTTAACCGTTTCAACTATGGAGACTTTAATCGAGATAATCGGTTTCATCGCTTCAAGCATTTCAACGAAATCATCTTTATCGGCAACTTCGCCTCTCCATGGTGGTGGGGTCCTTGGTGGAGCTGGAACTGGGTCTACCCATACGGATCCTACGGATATTCCTATTCATCCGACTACTCCGGCTACGGATACGGGTATGGTAACTATGGCTATGGTTATGGGTCGTCCGGCTATGATTACGGATATGTCTACCCGTCTCTGAGTTACTACGGCAGCTATTACAGCGGCACGAACTACGCCAATGACGATGAGAGTGCTGTGCGCAATGTTCTCGCGGAATACGAAGTTTCTTGGAACGGCCATGACACGGCCGCCTTCGGTCGTCTTTTCACTGAAGACTGTGATTACGTAAACATCGCCGGTGTCCACTGGAAGGGAGTGCAGGAGATTGTCCAGCGGCACGCGGAACTGTTTCAGAAGAGATTAAAGACTGCCATTCGGAGGCTTATCGGTGTAGAAGTTCGTTTTTCAACGCCCGATGTTGTACTTGTCCATGCTACGTGGAACGTGACCGGTTGGAGTCGTCCCACTGGAGAGGCCGTTCCAGTTCTGAAAGAAATCACCACGATGGTGATGGTCAAAACTAACGGGAAGTGGCTAATCACGGCTTTTCAGAACACGGAGAGCGGGGACTGAGCAGAATCTTGTGATCCGGCATCTCGCCACCCTATTTAGCTAGTCTTCCGTTTAAAAGGCTAGAAACAGATGACAAATTGCCGTCTGATTTCTAGGTAAACCTGTGCGCGCGACGATATAGTATCTCAATTGCCGGTCCACTTTTCTCGGAACTTCGCCGCTTCGGCTCCGTAGAACGAGGTGACGAATGCACAACGAAGGCGAGAATTCGATAACTGCGCCAAAAGAGACTGAAAGGCTTGCTGGTGAACTGGAAATCGACTATCAGCGCAATAGGGTGATGTTTCATCCGAACGCGCTGCGCGAGTTTACATTTAGCTTACCGCTCACGCCGTCGGACGTCGATGTCGTCCGGAGTCTAGCGCAGATTACTCGAAACCTGGAAACGCATGGTTTGCGCAACTAGAGCGACGGAAATCAAGCTGCCGCAATACTTGCCCTTTCCGAGCACGCTGATGCGTTTTCTGCTCAGCGCGCGTTCCGGGCCGGTGCGCGAGGATACTTGAGTCTCGAGGATGCTCCCGAACTGCTCAGGGCGCTCGATGAAATCTCAACCGGTCGTCCGTACGTGGGTTGCGAGCGTGCTACCGCTAATTTTAAGCAACTTCGCAGCCGGCACGAAAGGCCCGCGGACCTTTGATGTCAACAGCCTGAGCGATCGTGAGTTGGGGGTCAGGTCAGGGGTCAGGTAGCATGAAAGCATCGCTCTTTGGGTGGAGCGTTGGGGCAACCGAAAGGAGATGCTATCATGAAATACGTTGGAATCGATATCCACAAACGCTACAGTGTTTGTGTTGCACAAGACGAGCGAGGCCGGC
>WNGF01033664.1_pt1 | contig 10576 bp, 6 predicted proteins | sample 5400641 | NCBI WGS metagenome assembly WNGF01 (sample SAMN13153371, study PRJNA577476) | soil metagenome | isolation source: 80 cm soil or saprolite under grassland replicate 2 | place: USA:California | collected 2016-06-15
GTGCCCCGAGCGGCTGATTGATTTCATGGGCAATCGAGGCCGTCATCTCTCCCAACGTCGCCACCCGCGTGACGTGAGCCAACTCCATCTGCGCAGTGCGAAATGCTTCTTCGGCGCGCTTGCGTTCGATGAACTGGCCGATCTGGCTGCCGATGGCCGTCATCATGTTGAGCAGGTCTTGGCCAGGCTGTCTGATGTCTTTGCTGAAGAACTCGATGACGCCCAAGACGTCGCCGCCGAGCAGAATTGGAAACCCGAAGGCGGCATGCAACACTTCGCGCGCCGCGATAGGTGCGCGCGGAAAATTCGCATCATGCACGACATCAGGAATGTAGGCGGGCTCACGGCTGAACCACACTCTCCCGGGCAAACCGATGCCGGGTCCGAACGTGGTCGCTCGGCTGGCGGCTTCAAATTCCGGGACCTCTACGGATTCATCATGCCAAACCTCGAGGCAGCGTAGCACACTCGCCTCCCGGTCTATGCTCCAGAGAGTGCCCACGTCCCAAAACAGCAACTCGCACACGGTCTGAAGTATCTTGGGAGTGACTTCTTCGAGAGTAGCGGCCGTCGCTAACATCTGTGTGACTGTATGTTGGACTATCAGACGTTGCTCAGCCTGCTTACGCTCGGTGATGTCAATCGCGGCTCCGACAAATTCTACGATGTCGCCTGACTCGCTCACGATGGGGTGGCCGACACTGTGGATGTTTTTAATCGTTCCGTCCGGAAGAACAATCCGAAACTCCGATTCAAAATCAGCTTTTTTGACGTGAGCCTCTCTATAGGCTTGTTCGACCCTGAGCCGGTCGTCAGGATGCATTCTCGCAAAAAAGAAATCAGTGACCGCAGCATTATCCTCGGTTTGGATGCCCCACATTCGAACCGCTTCCGGCGAGATTGTCACGGTTCCCGATGAAAGGTCATGGGTCCAGCTACCTGTGCGGCTTAGTCGTTGGGCATCAAGCAGAGATGCTTCACTGCGCCGCAGTTTCTCTTCCGCTTTCTTGCGATCATCAGTATCGGTGAGCAAGTTATACCAGCGGACAATCCGACCTTCATCGTCGCGTAGAGGGAGACAGCGGTACACGCCGTCAGCGCGGCGGAGACGGTTCTCAATGTCATAGGGCTGCTCCGTTTCGACAGCGTACTTCCATTCGGCTAGTACGCGAGGGAGATCATCCGGATGAACGGCATCGGTCGTGCCCCAACTTTTCACTTCCTCGAGCGTCTTGCCGAAATAGTTCAGGACTTGACCGTTGACAACTTCGATCTCACCTTTCGCATTCATGATGGATACGAGACCGGGAATGCTTTCAACCGCCAGCCGAAACCTGTGTTCGCTCGCGCGCACGGCCTCCTCGGCGCGCTTACGATCGTCAATCTCCATCGTGATTCCGTACCACTTGAGGATATTTCCTTGCTCATCTCGAAGCGGTACGGCACGAGCCAAAAACCAGCGGTATTCCCCATTCGCCGCGCGCCTGCGTGCCTCATTCTCGAACGGCGCGCCGGTGGCCAACGACGCGCGCCACTTCTCCAAGTGTCGATCCATGTCGTCGGGGTGAACCGCGGTTTGCCAACCTGCGCCGTATGGACCCTCCCCCGACAAACCCGAGTGTTCCCGCCAGTGGCGACTCACGAAATCAACGGTGCCGTCGGGCAAAGCGGTCCAAACACTGATCGGAATGGTTTCGATCACATTCCGAAGCTCCTTCTCGCTACGGAGGACCGCTTCCTCGGCCCGTTTCCGCTCCGTCACGTCCATTACCGCCCCTACAAACTCGCGGTTGCCGGATGCATCCTGTAATGCGTGAGCTAGCGCGTGGACGTGCTTGACTCTGCCATCAGGCAGCAGCAAACGATAGGCATGTTCGAAATGTGTCGCCCCCCCAGAGGCACGATCGATGACTTCATGAAAATCGACCCGGTCCTCGGGATGGACGCGCTGCACCGCTAAGTCTATTGTTGGCTTAAGCGCGCGGTCGTATTCGAAAATACAATACGTTTCGTCTGACCAGACAATTTCTCCGCTATCAGGTCTCCATCCGAAGCTGCCTGTGTGACTGAGCCTTTGAGCTCCGGTCAGGTACGCTTCGCGACGGTGCAGCTCCTGCGTCAGTAGCTCTTGCTCGGTGACGTCTATGGCACTGCCGACGAACTTCTTCAGCGCTTGGTTTTCGACGACAGGAGTACCGACGCAGCGAATATACCGAATCTCACCATCGGGTCGCACGATGCGCTTGGTGGTATCAAAGTGCGAAGGTTCCGCCAGAATTCGCTTGATCAGCTCTGCCATGAACTCGCGATCCTGTGGGTACACACAATCCAGGTATTCCTGAACGGTAGGCGCTTTGCTGGCCGGCTCGAGGCCGTGCATCCGAAATAGTTCAGGAGACCAATAGTCGAACCCGGCAGCATCAAAGGCCCAGCTGCCCATGTGGGCAAGGCGCTGCCCTTCGGCGAGATAAGACTCGCTTCTTTGCAGCTCCTCGGCGCTTCGGCGGAGCTGTTCTTCGGCACGTTTCCGCTCCGTCACGTCCATCGCCGTGCCGACGTATTCGACGAGATCGCCGGTTTCAGCGAGAATCGGATGGCCGATGATGTGAACGTGTCTCACTGCTCCATCGGGCAGCACAATACGGTAATCTTCGACGAACTCCCCTTTCTCAGGGAATTGTTTCTCACGGTTCTGTCTGACCCTGTCGCGATCCTCTCCTGCTTCATTTCCTCGATATCGATACTTGAGCCATACCATTTAACAACATTTCCATCCTGATCACGGAGCGGGAGTTTGCGGTGCAGCATCCGGCGATATTCCCCATCGGCCCGCCGAACGCGCGTTTCATACTCAAAGATTTCCCCACTTGCCACGCAGGCACGCCACTTGTCGACAATCCCCGCAACGTCGTCGGGATGAACTGAGGCTGTCCATTTCCAGCCCTCAACGTCCTCGAGTGAGACTCCCAGGTATTCCACCCAACGTTTGTTAAAGTAATCGAGGTAGCCGTCGGGCCGGGCGGTGTGGATCAGGGCAGGTGTCGTATCGATAATCAGCCGAAGCTGATTTTCTAACCGCTGACGAGCAGCGGTATTTTGAAGGTCGTTATTGAGGTCGCGCTCCTCGTGCGACCGGAGTGTCTTTACTCTAAGGGCAAAGAGATCTGACCACTGCCGCAGTCGCTCGACGATTGGCTCGTCGAGTTTGCCGGGATCATCGGCATAGATGGTTAGTGCGCCGAACAGCTTGCCGTCGGATTTTAATGGGAGGGAGAGTACCGAAGTGTAGCCGCGTTTCAGCGCCGCCGCGCGGATTGGAACGACCAATGGACTATCAGCAACGGCTTTGATCCAGCATGTTTCACTGGCTTCAATGGCCATAGTTGCCGGAGTCTCAGAGCAGCGTGGCTCTTGTAAAAATCCATCTTGATCTCCTGCTTGTGCGACGAGCCGGATAGAGTTGCTGGTGCCTGGTTCCGTAAGGCCAACCCAGGCCAGCCGGAACCCGCAATTGTTTACCAGGGCGTTACAGACGGATTGAAGGAGATCTTGCTCGTCGACTGCTTGAGCGAGCACACGGCCACAATTGACGAACAAGGTGTGCGCCAGCCGATCGGAGCCTTCGGTGTTCAAACGGTCCTCTTGCTCGGCTTGAGTGTGCATGGATTTGCAAAGCAAGTCCCATGTCAAATCGCAATGGTCGTCGAATAGTTTGAGCGTTAATCCAATTGAACGTGAGTTGTCAAGCTCGTGGCTAAAGAAAGCTGTAGGATTGTCAAGCGGGGGCAAGCTCGCGCATTCTTCGATTTTCGGCAGGAAGTAGAGGCTTACCCGATACAAGGGCAAATCGAATGTTAAATTCCTGATTGTTCGGACGCCGCTCGACAAAAATCGATTTTCGTTCTCTTTTCACTGGGTTCGGTAAGCGTAACCAGGGACCGATTCCGCTGTCTCCCACTGAACAATGTCGTGCGGGGAATCGAGGGCTGTGTCGATCCAGCGGCGCCATGGGTTTTCGCTTGACTTATCCGGCTGCGGCAGCTCGAAATCGAGCGGCTCCTAATAGGCGTTCAAAATCGCATGCAAGAGCATTCCTTCCTTGCGGATTTCGACGGTGAAGGCGATGCTGTGCGAAGCGTTGCCCCAGTCGGGCTGACCAAGTTTCACGCCGTGCCAGACCAAGTTCGCCTGCCGGAGAAGCCGGTTCAGGCTCACGTTCTGGCGTTCAGACTCCAGGTCTCGCAAAGCTCGTTGTGCATTTAGCTGGGTCACAAACCGATGTATATCCGCATGCTTTGAGAGTAACCTCCAATCGAACCAGCTCGTTTCGTTATCCTGACAATAAGCATTGTTGTTGCCGGATTGTGTGCGTCGGACCTCGTCTCCCAGAACGGTAGTCTCAGAGTCAGGCATGAGTTGTTGCGTATTTGTGGAGAAAAAAGGGGGTCAGAGAATTACCTCGAGCTTTGCTGATCGCCAGCCGCAAAGTAGCTAGCAATCACCGTCGCGGCTCCTCTCTGTTTTTTCCTTAGATTGAATTTTTGATTATGTCCGCAAAATGCCGGGCGTTGAGCGATGCGCCGCCTACCAGCGCGCCGTCCACGTCCGGCAGGCTCGTCAGCTCGCGTGCGTTGGTTGGGTTGACACTGCCGCCGTATTGGATTCGGACGGCCCGGGCGACTGACTCATCAAACAGCTGCACCAGCAATCCGCGGATGAACTCGTGCGCTTCCTGCACTTGGGCCGTCGTGGCCGTCTTGCCGGTGCCGATCGCCCACACCGGTTCGTAGGCAATGATGGTGTTGACGATCTGATCTTTGCCCAAGCCATTCAAATTCCCGCAAAGTTGAGTTTCCAGGACTTTTTCCATTCGGCCCGCTTCACGTTCAGCGAGTGTTTCACCGACGCAGATAATCGGTTGGATAGACGCGGCATGCGCAGCTTGCACTTTCTTGGAAATTAACTCGTCGGATTCCTTTTGGTACTGACGCCGCTCCGAGTGGCCGAGAATCACGTAACGCACCGATAATTCCTTGAGCATCTGGGCTGCGATTTCACCGGTGTGCGCGCCGATGTTGTGTTCGCTCATGTTCTGCGCGCCGAGGTGGATGTTAGAACCGTGAACGACTTTGGCAACTTCGCTCAACGCCGTGAACGGCGGGAACACGACGATGTCGACCTCCTCTATTGTTGCCAATTCCGTTTTTAAATCGCGCACGAGATCGAGCGCCTCGGCGACGGTTTTGTTCATCTTCCAATTTCCGGCGATAATCAGTTTTCGTTCCTTTTTCATCTTCAAAGTCCCGCAAAGAGCATGACCACAGAGCGCGCCTGGGTCCGGTAGGCCCAGCCAGCAACCGACGCCGCTGTCTCCCACGGGAGGATATCCTGGGGGGAGTCGAGGGCTGTGTCGATCCAGCGGCGCCATGGGTTTTCGCCTGGCTTATCGACCCGCGGCAATTCGAAATCGAGCGGCTCCCAATAGGCGTTCAAGATCAGGTGAAAGAGCAGCTTTTCCCTGCGGATTTCCACGGTGAACGCAATGCTGTGCGACGACTCGCCCCAGTCCGGCTGGCGAAGTTTCACGCCGTGCCAGGCCAGGTTCGCCCCTCGAAGAAGCTGGTTCAGGCTCACGCGCTGGCCCTCGGGTTCCAGGTCTCGCAAGAGCCGTCGAGCGTTGAGCAGGGTCACGAACCGGTATAGATCTGCATGCTTCGCGAGTAGTGTCCAATCGAACCAGCTGATCTCGTTATCTTGGCAATAGGCATTATTGTTCCCGCCTTGTGTGCGCCGCGCTTCGTCACCCATGAGAATCATGGGCATACCCGCAGAGAGCATCGTGACGGTCAAAAAGTTCTTCACTTGCCGGTTTCTGAGCTTCTCCACAGCGGGATCATCGGTGGGACCTTCAACGCCGCAGTTCCAGCTTCGGTTGTCGTTGGCACCGTCGCGATTGTCTTCACTGTTTGCATCGTTGTGTTTGCGGTCATAAGAGACGAGGTCATTCAATGTGAAGCCGTCATGACACGTCACGTAGTTAATACTTTGCTCAACCTCGCGTTCTTTATGACCGTAAATTGCGGGGCTACCGAGCAAGCGGTCAGAAAACCGTCCGACAGAGCCTTCTTCCCCACGAAAAAAACTCCGCACGTCGTCTCGGAAGCGCCCATTCCACTCCTTCCAACTGTCACCGATGAAGCTGCCTACTTCATAGAGGCCGCACGCGTCCCACGCTTCGGCGATGAGCTTGGTCCCGGCGAGCGCCGGGTCCGATTCAATGTCCCACAATACAGGCGGATTCGGCATCAATTCGCCTGATTCATCGCGCCCGAGGATCGCTGCCAGATCGAATCGGAAACCGTCCACGTGCATCTCCTCGACCCAATAGCAGAGACTATCCACGATCATCCGGCGAACGATGGGATGATTGGCGTTGAGCGTATTTCCGGTGCCGCTGTAATTGGCATAGCGCGCGGGATCTTTGTCGAGAATGTAATAAGTGGTGTTGTCCAAGCCACGCAAACTCAGTGTTGGGCCGTTATGGTCACCTTCTGCGGTGTGGTTGAACACAACATCGAGAATCACCTCGATACCTGCCCGGTGCAGCGCCTTAACCATGTCGCGGAACTCGTCCAACGGGCCGAGCGCGTCCTGGCGCGAGCTGTACGCCTGGTGCGGCGCAAAGAATGACACCGGCGCATAGCCCCAATAGTTGACTAGCCCCGGCGGGGAATCCTGAGCATCGAACTGAAACACCGGCATCAGTTCGACTGCAGTCACGCCGAGCTTCTGCAGATACGGAATTTTCTCGATCAGACCCGCAAACGTGCCGCGTTTTTTCTCCGCGACGCCGGAACTTGGATGGCGGGTAAAGCCACGGACATGCATTTCGTAGATGATGGTCCGAGAGGAGGGCCGGTTGAGCGGCGTGTCGCCTTCCCAATCGTAGGCACGCGGATCAACGACGACGCTCTTCATCGCCGTCGCGGCATTGTCACCTTCCTTTCGGGCCGCTTCGCGACTGTAGTTCTTCGGAACTACCGCGCCCCGTCCATAGGGATCGAGGAGGACTTTGGCAGGATTGAAGCGCATTACACTCGAAGGATCGAACGGTCCCTCAACACGATAACCGTAGATCTGTCCCGCTTTCACGCCCGGCACGAATACGTGCCAGTAGTGATAGGTGCGGTTGGTTGAAGGATCGATGCGGATCACACGCGCGGGCCGAGCATCGTCGACGCAATCAAAGAGGAGCAGCTCGATCCCAGTTGCGTGCTTTGAGTAGACGCTAAAGTTTGCCCCTTCAGGAGAAAGGGTCGCTCCCAGAGGAGAACTCCGTCCTTCTGTGGTTTCTTGTGTCACTGTGCTTGAAACTTTTCGCGGCTCACGCAAGTTTCCGGATATCTCACCGCCGAGGCACTGAGAACGCAGAGGAAGAGTTTTAGATAAAAAATCTCTGCGTACTCTGCGTCTCTGTGGTCAATCCTGCTTTTCTATTTTAGTTGCGCGTCCGCCGCGTTACTTCAATCGATACGGATTCGGAACGCCGCCCGGAATCGCTCGCCCGCGGCGATGACCCGGAGGCCGCGGCCGCTTGTGAGGGCGCTCGTCGGCGCAGTCATCGGCTCAAGTGCGATATAGTCCTTGTCCTTTGGCGCGAAGACCTGCGCGTAACGATAGCCCTCGAGCAAATCCACAGTGACTCTGCATCCCGCTCCCGCGACTGAGAATGATGTCCGCTCTTCTATGAGAGCAAAGCCGTCGTCGAAACTGCTTTCACCGAGCTCCGCGCTGAATCCGCCAAAGGGCTCCTCGTCACCGGTCGGGATTCCGTGCCCGTCGAGCACAAGCTTCCGCGTCGCGGGTAGTTCCAGCTGCCACTTCGCGCGCGAAGGCTCTGGAAAGCCGAGGTACGGATGAAAACCGAAGCTCACCGGGACCGGACCCTCGGAACTGGCGACCATCGTCGTTTCCAGAGTGAGGCCGTCGGGCCGAAGAATCGCCGATAACTCAACGCGATGGCGAAAAGGAAAGACCGCAAGGAGATCACTGGTCGACCACTCGAGCCGCGCCGTCACAAAATCCTGTCTCGCTTCAGTCACTACCCAGGGAAGCAAAGACCACGGTACACCGTGCATTGGAAGCCCATGCTCGTCGAGATGGAGAAGTGGCGATGACACATCGAGCACAACCTCTTTTCCCGCGACGCGATACCGCGGCCCGCCAAGCCGATTTGCCCATGGGTAGAGAAGCGGGATTCCGGCGCTGCTCCCCCTTGCCGCGGCAGCTTCGAGATCGTCCACGCGCCTGAGAATCTCCACGCCCCTATGACGAAGCGAAGCACCGAGCATTCCATGTGCAGGCAGGAAAACCGCCTCGAGATCGCCCGCAACGAGTGTGCTAGCGGTTGGGCTTTTCAGGAAGTCTGACGATTGGGGATGCGTTACCATCTATTTCCTGTCAAGCAATTCTTTCGCAGCTGTCGCCACTTGCTCCGGCTCGAAGCCAAACTGGCAATACACTGTCCTGATACTCCTGCGTCTGATGCTCGAATATGTCCCAGGAGGGCATCGATACAACGCGCGACCGGATTCCCTCAGCGACGAGCTTCTCGTGGGCTTCTACAGCGAGACTGACTTCGCTACCCGATGCGATAAGAATCACTTCAGGGTTCCCGCGCGAAGCGTCCGCGAGCACATATGCACCGCGCGCGACTCCGGCCGCCGGCGCATACTTGCTTCGGTCCAGAGTCGGCAGCGGCTGGCGCGACAGCACAAGCACAGCCGGTTCGTGACGTAGCTGCATGATATAGCGATAGGCTTCAATAACTTCGTTGGCATCACCGGGCCGTAATGTCACCAGGCCGGGAATCGCCCGCAATGACGCCAGATGCTCCACCGGCTGATGGGTCGGCCCGTCTTCGCCGTCGCCCATCGCATCATGTGTGAAGATAAAGATGCTAGGGATCTCCATCAAAGCCGAAAGCCGGATCGCTGGCCGTGCGTAGTCGCTGAAGATGAAGAAAGTAGCGCCGAAAGCGCGGAGCTTGGACAGTGACAGACCGTTCACAGTTGCGGCCATGGCGTGCTCGCGAATGCCGAAATGCAGATTTTTTCCCGCCGGGTTATCGGCCTCGAAGTCTCCCGCGCTCTCATACGTGAGGGTAGTCTTGTTCGAGGGTCCAAGATCCGCTGAACCCCCGAGGAACCAGGGAATGTTCTGAGCAAGAACGTTCAGTGCCTTGCCCGACGCGTCCCGTCCCGCGACCCCCTTGGAATCGGCTGGAAAGACGGGAAGGTCGCGATCCCAACCGGCAGGCAGTTCGCGCCGCTGCATCAGCTCGACCTCGTTAGCGAGCTCGGGATATTTAGATCGATAAGTGGCGAAGAGTTCCGTCCATTGCCGCCGCGCCTCAGCGCCGCGCGCACCTACCCCGGCCGCAAAGTGCTCGTAGACACCGTCGGGCACAAAAAACTTCGCGTCCTCGGGCCAGCCGTAGAACTTCTTAGCGAGACGGATCTCGTCATCACCGAGAGGCTCGCCGTGGGCGGCAGCAGTGTCCTGTTTATGCGGGGAACCGTAGCCGATATGGCTGTCCAGAACGATGAACGTGGGCCGGTCTTTGGTCTTGCGAAAGATGTCGAGGGCGTGCTCGATGCGCTCGATGTCGTTGGCGTCGCCGACACGCAAGACATTCCAGCCGTAAGCCAGAAATCGCGCCTCGACGTCCTCGGTAAACGTGATGCGGGTTTTCCCCTCGATGGTGATGTGGTTGTTGTCGTAGATCCAGCAAAGGTTGTCGAGACCCAGGTGACCGGCCAGTGACGCTGCTTCCGACGCAATTCCCTCCATCAGACAGCCGTCTCCGCAAACCGCATAAATGTTGTAATTAAAGATCTCAAAGCCGGGCCGGTTGTAACGGTCTGCGAGCCACTTCTCGGCGATGCCCATTCCTACGCTCGTTGCAACGCCTTGCCCAAGTGGACCGGTCGTGGTCTCAACGCCTGAAACCCAATGATACTCGGGGTGCCCCGGGGCTTTGCTTTCGAGCTGGCGGAAGTGACGGATATCATCGAGGGAAACCGACGGGTGACCGAGTCTTTCGTAATTGGCGTTGACCGCCTGTGTGCGGTTGAGATGGAGCACGGACCAGAGCAGCATGAAGCGCATGACGCGATTCCAGATCGTGTAAACCAGCGGCGCGAGCGCCATCGGCGTGCCGGGGTGTCCAGACTTTGCCTGCTGGACTGCATCAATCGAAAGCGTGCGAATTGTGTTGATCGCCAATTGAACCATCTTCTCGTCTGTCATAATTTTCTCCTATCGTTTTTACCTACTCTTTTCCTGCCTCTACGGCAGCTACTTTGCCCAAGCGCCGCAGGTGTCGCTCGGCTTGGCTAAACTTGGCATCGAGGAACGTCTGGACGAGGTCCCAGGCGACGGCTGGTCCCACGGTCCTGCCGCCCATACAAAGGATGTTCATGTGATCGTCCTCGACACCCTGCCTGGCAGAGAAGTGGTCGTGGATTAACGCGGCGCGGATGCCCAGAACCTTGTTTGCGCACACCGACGCGCC
>WNGF01010299.1_pt1 | contig 10575 bp, 6 predicted proteins | sample 5400641 | NCBI WGS metagenome assembly WNGF01 (sample SAMN13153371, study PRJNA577476) | soil metagenome | isolation source: 80 cm soil or saprolite under grassland replicate 2 | place: USA:California | collected 2016-06-15
CGTCGTCTGCGCCTCGAACGCGCTCGCCGACGACGCTCGTGCGCTTGGCGCCCGCGACGTGCGCGTGATCCCGAGCGGCGTCGAGATCCCTTCCGACGTCGGCCCGGAGGCGGACCCGCCCGAAGTGCTGTTCGCGGGCCGCCTGTCGCCGGAGAAGGGGATTCTCGACCTCGTCGAGGCGGCCCGCGGGATGAAGCTCGTCGTCGCCGGGGACGGGCCGCTCCGGGACCGTGTCCCGGGGGCCCTCGGCTTCGTCCCGCATCACGAGCTGCTCGGCCTGTACGAGCGCGCCGCCGTCGTTGCGTGCCCCTCCAGGCGGGAGGGGTTCGGCGTCGCGTGCGCGGAAGCGATGGCGCACGGGCGGCCCGTGGTCGCCTCGGCGGTCGGCGGGCTGCTCGACCTCGTCGTCGACGGCGAGACGGGCATGCTCGTCCCGCCGGGGGACCTCCCGGCCCTCAAGGCCGCGCTCGAGCGGATGCTCGGGGACCCCGACCTCCGCCGGCGCCTCGGCGCGGCCGCCCGCGTGCGCGCCTCGGAGCAGCTCTCGTGGCAGCGAGTCACCGACCTGACCCTCGCGGCCTACGGGGGCATCTAGCCTACAGCCCGATGTCCGAGGTAACAGAGGTCGTCGCGCTGGACCAGAGGCCGCTGAGCCGGCCGCTCGCCCTCGCACGCGAGTACGGGCTCACGCTCCTGGTCGCGGCCGTCGCGTTCGTCGTGGCATACGACAACGGCGGTTTCGGAGAGTCCTCCCGGGACATGCTCGCGATCGCGCTCTGGTGGGCGCTCATCCTCGGGGTCGCCCTCGGGATCGTTCCACTCGTCCGCGCGCCGGTTGCGGCGCTCGTCACGGGAGGGCTGCTCGCGGCGTTCGGTTTCTTCACGCTGCTGTCGACCGCGTGGGCTTCGGACGCGGCCGGCGCCTACGGCGAGTTCACTCGGGTCGCGCTCTACGTCGCCGTGTTCGCAATCACCGTGGTTGCTTCGACTCGAGGCAACGCCGGCCGCTGGGCCGACGGGCTCGCGCTCGGATTGGTCGCCGTGACCGTGATTGCCCTCATCAGCAGGTTCTTTCCCGGGACGTTTGCGCAGAAGGACATCCCCCGCTTCCTGCCTGCCGGCGCAAGCAGGCTGAGCTTCCCGGTGGGCTACTGGAACGGGCTCGCGGTCCTGGTCGCAATGGCGATCCCGCTGCTCCTGAGGCTGGCGGTGATCGGTCGGAACCCCGTCGTTCGGGGGCTCGCGCTCGCGCCGATCCCTGCGATCGCGGCCACGATCTACCTGACTTCGTCCCGAGCGGGCGTTGCGACCGCCGTCGTCGGGGCGGCGGCATTCCTCCTGTTCACGGCCGGCCGCTGGGCGGCGACGGGCGCAGTCGTGGTCGCCGGAGCCGGGGCAGTTGCAGCGGTGCTCGCGCTCCTCAACCGCGATGCCCTGGTGAACGGTCCGCTCGGATCCGCTGCTGCAAGCAGCGAGGGGAAGAGCGCAGCGCTCATCATCGGCGGGGTCTGCATCCTCGTCGGACTTCTTTACGGCGTCGGCTGTCGGGCGATGGCCGGGGCGCAGGCTCCAAGACCAGCCGCGGGCTGGATTTTGCTCGGGATTGCGGTGGTAGCCGCCGTCGTCGGCATCGTCGCGTCGCATCCGGTCCGGCGATTCGAGATCTTCAAGAATCCAACTTCGCAGACGACCGACCCGTCCCAGCTTCAGAAGCACCTGCTGAGCGCAAGCGGCAACGGTCGCTGGCAGCTCTGGCACTCGGCGCTCGACGAATTCGACAGCAAGCCGGTCGTCGGACGCGGAGCGGGTAGCTACGAAGCCTGGTGGCTGGAGCACGGCTCGCTTCCGCTGTTCGTCCAGGACGCGCATTCGCTGTACCTCGAGACGCTCGGTGAGCTCGGCATCGTCGGCTTCGTGTTGCTCGTCGGCACGTTCCTGGCCGCGCTCGGCACGGCTGCCAGGCGGCTGCTCCGCCGGCCGGACGACGACCGGGTGCTGCTGGCGAGCGTGACGGCGGCGTTCGTCGGCTACGCGGTCGCCGCTGCGGTCGACTGGATGTGGGAGCTGACGATCGTGTCGGTGGTCGCGTTCGGGTGCCTCGGGCTCGCAACCGGTCCCGCGACGGCGCTGGTGAGGCGCCCTCGCCTCGTCCGGCCGGGCGAAGGGCTTCCGCTCAGGGCGAGGCTCGGGCGCTACGGGCTCGGCGCCGGGATCGTCGTCACCGGCTGGCTCCTGATCTGCGCGATCGCGATCCCCCTCCTCTCGGGAGCCAGGATCCAGGACAGCAGAGACGCCGCGGCTGGCGGCGACCTCCGCGGTGCCGTCAACGCGGCGCGCGACGCCCGGGCGATTCAGCCGTGGTCGGCCGAGCCCGACCTCCAGATCGCTCTCGTCGAGGAGCAGGCCGGCGACTACCGGGCTGCGCGCCGCTGGATCGTCCGGGCGATCTCGCGCGATTCGACGGACTGGCGGCTCTGGTTCATCAAGTCGCGGCTGGAGACGAAGCTGGGTGCGATCAGGGCCGCCAGGCGCAGCATCGACCGCGCCAGAACGCTCAATCCTCGTTCTCCGGTGCTCAAGGCGTAAAGAGGTACGCGAGCACGGGGCGCTTCTGAAAGGGAGCTTCTCGGCGAAGGCCCGCTATTGTGTGCGGCTGTAGTTCACAATCCAGGGGAGGGTCGTCGTTCAGGTTCACGATCCCGATAAGCGGGTGAGAGTCGTCGAGCGGGTTGCGGCCCCGGCGCCTGGAGAGCTGGGCTCGCTCCGCGCCAGGCCCCATCGCGACTATCTCCTGCGCCGCTTGCTCGTCTCAGCCGACCTCGTCGGGATCGTCGGCGGCCTCGCGCTTACCGCCGGGTACTTCGCGATCGGGAGCGTGCTCGAGCAGGTCTTCTGGGGCCTCGTCCTCCTTCCGGTTTGGATCCTCCTCTTCAAGGTCTATGGCCTCTACGACCGCGATGCCAAGCGGGTCAGCCACTCCACGGTCGACGACCTGCCCTGGATCTTCCACGCGCTCCTGGTCGGGACGATCGGGCTCTGGCTGCTCTTCCGGTACGGGCCGGCGCCTCCGCTGAACGTGACCGAGGGGATGGTCTTCTTCGGGATCGCGTTCGGTGCGATCTTCCTGACCCGCGCGGGCTCGCGTGCCCTCAGCCGCTTCGTCATCCCGCCCGAGAAGGTCCTGTTCGTCGGAGGCGGTCCGGTGGCGCGCGTGCTGGCCCGAAAGCTGAAGCTACACCCGGAGTACGAGCTCGAGCCAATTGGCTACGTGGACGTGTGCGAGAGCTCTGCGGACGGTCCGCTCTCGAGCCTCGCCTATCTCGGCAGCACGACCGAGGTCGCTGCGATCTGCAGGCGCGAAGGCGTGGAGCGCGTCCTGATTCTCTCTCCTGAGGTGAGCCCGGACGAGCTCGCCGACCTGATCCGCCGCCTGCGCAGCCTCGACGTCCGGATCGGAATCTTGCCGCACGTTGTCGACGTCCTCGGGCCTTCCGTCGAGATCGACGACGTCGAGGGAATCACCGTGCTCGGCATGACCCCGCCGAATCTCACCCGCTCGTCGCGCGCGCTCAAGCGCGCCATGGACATCCTGATCGCTGCAGCGCTCCTCGTACTGGCGGCACCGGTGATGCTCCTGATCGCGGTCGCGCTCGAGCTCACGTCCCGAGGTCCCGTCTTCTACGTCCAGGAGCGGATTGGACGAGGGGGGCGCCGGTTCCGGATGCTCAAGTTCCGCACGATGGTAGAGAACGCGGAGGCGAGGGGAGAGGAGCTGTCCGAGCAGAGCGCCCACCCCGTCTGGCTCCTGCTCGACCACGACCCGCGCGTCACGCGGCTCGGCCGATTCCTGCGCCACACGAGCCTGGACGAGCTGCCGCAGCTCTGGAACGTGCTCATCGGTGACATGAGCCTCGTCGGCCCGCGGCCGATGCCGCCCGACGTCGACGAGCACATCTCGGGCTGGGGGCGGCGGCGCCTCGATCTCACGCCCGGTATCACAGGGCTGTGGCAGGTCCTCGGGCGAACGAGGATCCCCTTCGAGGAGATGGTCAAGCTCGACTACCTGTACGTGACCAACTGGTCGCTCTGGCAAGACGTCCGCCTGCTCGTACACACGCTGCCCGCGGTCATCCGCCGCCGCGGCGTCAACTAGGCTCGCTCGTCTAATGGACTTGGCCGGACAGCGCGTCGTCGTCACGGGCGGTGCCGGCTTCATCGGCAGCCACGTTGTGGACGCGCTCGTCAGGCTCAGCTCGGACGTGGTCGCAATCGACGATCTGAGCACGGGCGAGCGCCGCAACCTCGCGGAGGCAGAGAGGAAGGGCGCACAGCTCGTGGTCGGCGACGTCTGCGACCGGGAGCTGCTCGACCGCGAGCTGGCCGGAGCCTGTGCCGTGATCCACATGGCCTGCGACAACCTGCGAGCCTCGCTCGCGAACCCGGAGCGAAGCCACGAGGTGAATGCCACTGGCTCGCTCGTCACCGCCCTGGCCTCCGTCGAGGCAGGTGTCGAGCGCTTCGTCTATGTGTCCTCCTCCGAGGCATACGGATCGGCAGTGCGCGTCCCGATGGACGAGGCACATCCCTTGAATCCGACGACGATCTACGGCGCCGCCAAGGCGGCGGGCGAGCTCTATTCCCAGGCGTGCATGCGCGCGTACGGCCTGCCCGTGACCGTCATCCGTCCGTTCAACTCCTACGGCCCGCGCGAGCATGCCGAGGGTACGAGCGCGGAGGTGATCCCGAGGTTCGTCACCCGGATTCTCGCGGGTCTCCCGCCGGTCATCTTTGGGGACGGATCGCAGACGCGGGACTTCACATGGGTCGAGGAGACGGCTAAAGGAATCGCCGCAGCGGCTGGTTCCGACCAGCTTGTCGGCGACGCCGTCAACATCGCCTACGGCATGGGGATCAGCATCCGCGGGATCTGCGATCTCCTGCTCGAGATCCTCGACGTCGACGACCTCCGCCCCGAGTTCACGGAGCCGCGTCCCGGCGACGTCGAGCAGCACGTCGCGGACACGACCAAGGCACAGTCCGTGCTCGGGTTCGCTCCGGAGGTTGGAATCCGCGAGGGACTGGAGCGGTACGTCGACTGGATGCGTAGGCAGGGGTGGGCGGAAGAAGTCGGCCGGCGCGAACCCGTTCGCAATTGGTAACCGCCAAGGCGCCGCCGCGATCGGATTACCACCCGCGCTTCCTCGAATCGCTCGATGGCCGACACGTGATCGTCCTCGGCGCCGACGGATTCATCGGCAGCCATGTCGTTCGCGCAGCGCTTGCTGCTGGCGGGCACGTCGATGCTCTCTGCATTAAGGACCCGTGGCGGCTCCGGGATCTGGCGGAGGCGGAGCGCCTGCGGCTCGAGTTCGTACCGGAGGGCCGGTGGTGGGAAGCGTCGTATTCCGACGCGCTGAGCGGTGCGCTCGACGAGACGGCTGCGCTCGTTCTGCTCGCGTACGAACCTCCGGCCAGCGGTCCGGAGGAGATGCGTCTCCGCCACGAGCTCGACGTGAATGCGGCCGGAACGGCGCGAATCGCCGCCGCTGCCGCGGACTCGGGCTGCCGCGCTGTCTTCACGAGCTCTGCGGACGTGTACGGCCCCTGGCATACCGAGCCAGTCTCGGAGAGCGCCACGCCGCGGCCGGTGACGCCGTACGCGCATGCGAAGCTCGAGGCCGAGCGTCTGCTGGCCCGGAGCCATGCCGTCGGATCGGCCGTCAGCCTGCGCCTCTCGACCGTTTTCGGCCTAGGTGAGGACGGGCCTCGCGCGATTCCTTCCTTCGTGCGAGCGCTCGCGCGCGGAGAGGCTCCCGTGGTCCACGGCGAGGGGGCCGACGTCCGCGACTACGTCCACGTCTCAGATGTCGCTGGTGCGATCGTCAACGCATGTGTGAGGTCGCTTGAAGGGGAACGCGCGCTCAATGTCGGGTCCGGCACGGGACGCACGACGCTCGACATTCTCAACTACGTCAAGGAGGCGATGAAGATCGATCGAGAGCCGCGGCTGGAGCCGGCTAATCGGCCGCGCTCACGGCTCGTGCTGGAGATCGAGCGGGCTCGATCGGTGCTCTCGTTCGCGCCCAATCCGGACTTCGCGGGCGCTCTGCGCGAGGAGGTCCGATGGCTGTCGGTCTGAGGGCCAGACGGCCCCGGTAAGCAGGTACTCTCCCGTCGGCGGGCTCCGAGGTCCGCTACGCCGGCCGACTGGACCACCGCATCTCCATCAAGAGCCTGATGTCGCAGAGACTCGATAGCAGCACCCCCGCCCCCGCCGTCGCGGTCGAGCCCTGGTGGCGCAGGGGCGCCCTCCTCTGGGGCGCCCTCGGACTCGACGCCGTGCCGCGCGTTTACGGGTTGACGAGAGCAGGTTCCCGGAGGATCTGGACGCCCGATCTCGTCGTGCTCGCAACGCTCGTCGCGCTCACCGCTGTGTTCGGTGGAGCGGTAAGGAATGTGCGGCTGCCAGGGGCGTCGAACTACCTGACCGGAGAGCAGGCCCGCCAGTTGTACGAGCCCGCGATCGCGTTGATCATTCTCCTCGCTCTCTGGCGCCTGCGGCGGGAGGGAACGTTGCGGCGGCTACGCACAACGCTTCCGCTCATTCCGCTTGGCCTTCTCTGGCTCGCTGGAGCGATCTCGACCGTTCGCGGGCTCGCCGCATTCGGCACCAACCAGATCCTTCCCGATATTGGCCTCGTGGAATACTCGATCTTTCTTCCGCTCGTCGCCCTCGTCGTCGACTCGCGAGAACGAGCAGTGCGACTGCTGGCCGTTGTGTCCGCGGCCGGCCTTGTCGCGACTATCGGCTTCGGGATCCTCTGGGAGTTCGACTCGACGAACATCCTGCTGGTCAAGGACCCCTACTCGGCGATCACCATTTCCATCGCGCTCTTCGTTCTTCCGGTGCTCGCGCGGTTGGCTCTCCGCAGCCGGGTGCTTCCGATCGAGATCCTCCTCGGCGCGATCGCACTCGTGCTGATCTCGGTCACCGTCGTGCGGAGCGCTGTCTTCGCGCTGGGGGCCGCGCTCGCGGCAATGGTTCTGCTCATGCCGCGGGACCGCCGGGTGCTCGCGCTCGCAATCGCTGTCTGCGCTCTCACGATCTCGGTCGGTGGAGCGCTCGCCGTCGAAAAGTCGAATCAGATTCGGAATGTGGGCGGTGCTCCGATCACAAAGCTGGTAGCCGGAGATTCGAGCCCCGAGTTCTCAGGGGGAAGCGTCGTCGAGGGTGACGCCGCGGAAGGCAAGGCCGCCCGGCGCCTCCGGCTGCGAGAGCCGCTCGAGATGAACCTCATCCTCCAGCCGGGGGTGCAGTACACGATTCTCTTCGCCGTCAAGCCGCTGCAGCCCGTGACGACGTACGGCTTCGTCGGGAACCCGAGCGGCATCGGTTGGGGCCAGACCTATTGGACCGCCGCTCCGATCATGAAGTGGCAGTTCTTCCGGAAAACGCTGAAGGCGACCACGGCGGCCGAGCAGCTCTCGCTGAGCGCGCAGTTCGGTTCGCCCAGCGTCCTCTTCGACGCGATCCGCGTGCTGAAGGGAAAACACTCCGGTTGGAGCGGCGACTATCTCACCGGGCCGGTCGACTTCGGGCGCCGGTTCGTCGCGAGCGACGCCGACGCGCCGCTCTTCGGCGGGCGCAGCCTCACCGGCGGAGCCGCCCGAGGGCGCGTCTCCCGTCTGCTCGCCCGCAAGGATCAGCTCGGGATCACGCTCACCGGGCTGCGGCCGGGCAAGGACTACACCGTTCGCTTCGCCGTCAAGCCGGTTACTGCGGTTTCCACAAGCGGCTTCGTAGGCGATCCGGCGGGGCTTGGCTGGGGACAGCAGTACTGGAAGACGGCCCCGGACCGCAGCTGGCAGGCGTTCAAGAAGATCCTGAGGCCGACGTCGACGACCGAGAAGCTGGTCTTCAGTCCTCAGTACGGTGCCTCGGAGGTCCAGTTCGACGCGATCAAGGTGCTGAAGGGGGCACAGCCGGGACCAGCCGGAGACTTCGTGGTCCGCGAGGCCGTCGCAAACCCCGACTTCGTGGCGGACGACGCCGCCACGCTCTTCAGCGGCGGCGAGCGCGTCCGCGGAAATGCCGCCGAAGGCCGATTCTCCCGTCGGCTGGCCCTGAAGGAGTCTCTGTCGCTGCCGCTGAGCGGGCTCGTGCGTGGCCGAACGTACACGATCCTGTTCGCCGTCAAACCTCTGCGACCGGTCGTGACGAGCGGACTGGTTGGAAACGCGACCGGGGTAGGCTGGGGGCAGGCGTACTGGACGGCCGCACCAATCGCGAAGTGGCAGTTGTTCAGCAAGAAGCTGAGAGCGCGGGGCCCGACCGACCAACTCGCGTTGATCCCTCAACTCGGCTCGCCGGCGGTCCTCTTCGACGCGATCCGCGTGCTGAAGGGAGGTCGGCCCGGCTGGAGCGGTGACTACCAGGCGAAGCCCCTGCCCGTGGGGCGCCGGCTCGTCGCAGACGATGCAGACGCTCCGTTCTTCGGCGGCCGTAGCGTCACCGGCGACGCCGCGCGTGGCCGCGTCTCCCGATCGCTCGTGCGGAAGGAGCAGCTCAAGGTCGCGCTCACAGGTCTCGAGCCTCGTCAAACGTACACGGTGCGTTTCGCCGTCAAGCCGCTCAGCCCCGTGGTGACGCGTGGGTTGGTGGGGAATCCGAACGGCGTGGGCTGGGGGTCGCGGTACTGGGCGACTGCTCCGAAACGGCGCTGGCAGCCCTTCGACGTAACCTTGACGGCGCGCTCCACGACCGAGCAGCTCGCGCTGATGGTGCAGCAGGGAGCGAGACGCGTCCTGTTCGACGCGATCGAGTTGGCCCGAGGAGGGAAGCTGCCGCCGCCGGTGCTCACGCCGACCAGGCCGGTCAAGCCAGCTCACCCGCCGGCTCCGGCGAAGAAGCCCGCGGCGCCTCCGGCGAAGAATCCCCCGCCGCCCCCGGAAAAACACCCGAAGCCCTCCGCCAAGCACCCCCCGCCTCCCCGTGTGAGGCCCAAGCATCCCGCACCCGCCCTGACCAAGAAGCACGCGCCGTCTCCCGGCGCTCCGCTTCCGCTTGCCGCCGACTTCGAGAGCACGTTCGGCGGAAGCGACGCCTCGGGCGCCAACGTGAGCTGGCGCCTCGCGATCTGGCGCCACATGCTGGGGAAGACCCTGCACGATCCGGTATTCGGCGTCGGCTTCGGCCAGCCGACGAATTTCCGCTGGAAGGGCATCCGGTACGACGGGCGTGTGGGAGACACCTCGAATAGCTTCGATGTAGTCGCGCCGCACAATTCTTTCGTCAACCTGCTTTACCGAACGGGGCTGCTGGGCTTTCTCGCGCTGCTCGCTCTAGTCGTGATCGCAGCTGTACGAGTCGTGCGCGCGCTGCGCAGCCCGCAGCTCGCTCCGCTTGACCGCGTGCTGTTGGTCGGGTGTGGCGCGGTCTTCGTCTTCACGATTGTGATCTCTTCGTTCAACGTCGCCCTCGAAGCGCCGTTCATGGCGCTGTTCTTCTGGCTGTTTCTCGGTCTACTGCTCGTACTGCCGCGAATCCTCGGATCCACGTCCAGGGCCGCTAGGCGCGAAAGTGCGTAGCGACTCGTCGCTGTGGCTCTGGTTCAGAATGATCGGTCCATGATTCTGAAAGTCGATTTGGGCGCCTCGACTGTCGAAGTCGAGGACGCAGACGGGCTTCGGCGATTCCCGCTCGATAGCCCTGAGGCGTTTGCGCTTGTCTCGAGAGCGTGGCTTCGCGCCGGGTGGGATACGAAGTACGTCTACGGATTTACGTGGTTTGGTCGACCGGTGATTCAGCTCCCGGAGGACCTCGTCCGCGTTCAAGAGGTGATCTACCGAGTCCGCCCGACCGTGATCGTCGAGACCGGTATCGCCCACGGCGGCTCGCTGATCTTCTATGCGTCGCTTTGCAAGGCGATGGGGCGGGGCCGCGTCATCGGCATCGATATCGAGATCCGGCCGCACAATCGCGAGGCGATCGAGCGGCACCCGTTGTTCGACCTGATCACGCTCTACGAAGGGGACTCGACGGACGCGGCCGTCGTCGAGTCGGTCCGCAGCTCGCTCGATCCGGACGACATCGTCCTCGTCGTCCTCGACAGCAACCACACCAAGGAGCATGTGCTCCGCGAGCTCGAGTTGTACGCCCCCCTTGTCTCCGTCGGCTCGTACATCGTCGCCGCCGACGGGATCATGGCCGATGTCGCGGGCGCACCGCGAACCAAGTCGGACTGGAGCTGGAACAATCCTCGCCAAGCTGTCCAAGCGTTCGTCTCGTCGCATCCGGATTACGTCGTCGACGAGCCGCGGCCACTCTTCGATGAGGGGCTCGTCCGCGACGCCGTGACGTACTGGGGTGGGGGCTGGCTTCATCGGGTCTCTTGACCACGCTCAGGATCGCAACGACGGGCGAGGCCGCCTGCCTCGGGTCCGGAACGCGGACGTTCGCGTCGAGCGCGGCGGCCCGCAGACATTCATGGAGGTGGTTGCGCCGGCACTCGACGGCTCGATGAGCTCCGCAACTCCGAACGCCGAGAGTAATTCGACCCGCCGGGGCATGCTCGC
>WNGF01011656.1_pt1 | contig 10575 bp, 13 predicted proteins | sample 5400641 | NCBI WGS metagenome assembly WNGF01 (sample SAMN13153371, study PRJNA577476) | soil metagenome | isolation source: 80 cm soil or saprolite under grassland replicate 2 | place: USA:California | collected 2016-06-15
GTGCAGGCGGATCAGGTGCGGGTGATCGAGCGTCGACAGCAAAGCCGCCTCGGCGCGAGCAGCCTGGATCTGAGCCGGCTCGGTGATCGGCAGCCGCTTGAGCGCCACCGGGTCGCCATGGGCGCTCACCCGGCCGCGCCAGACCTCCCCTGAGCCGCCGAAGCCGAGCAGCTCCTCGACGACGTAACCAGGCAGCTTCCACGTCATGGCCGCAGACAGTAGGCGAAATCGGCACATCGGCGTCGCCGGTTATCCACAGGCACCCGAGCGCCCCTCAGTGGGGTGAATCGGTCTATTCAGGGTATTGTCACTCGGCCGGACATATCGTCGGCGTTGCTCATCGGTTCCGGGAGCCCGAATGGCAGTCAAGTCGTCCTGGTCGCAAGCGCAGGCTGAGCAGTATCTGCGTGAGCAGACGATCCGCTTCACGAAGATGCGCGAAGACGCCGAGCGGGTCAAGCAGGAACTCGCCGATTCGACCGCGACCGTCACGTCGCCGAACGGCGCGGTCACCGTCACCGTCGGCTCGGGCGGCGTGATGCGCTCGCTGCGGTTCGGCCCACGCGCCGAGGACGTCCCGCTGGCCCAGCTGTCGTCGTCGATCATGGCCGCGTACGGCAAGGCGTGCCGCGAGGCGGCCGAGCGCGGCGTCGCGATCATGAGCCAGCTCGTCGGCGAGGATTCGCCGAGCCTGCAGCTCATGCGCAACGCCATCCCGCCGGATCCCGAAACGGACGACGGCGCGCCCCCGAGAGCTGACCGATGACCAGCTTCATCGCTGACCCGGCGCAGCTCAAGGATCATGCGGCCGAGGTCCGGCAGATCGCCAAGGGCGTCGAGCAGGCCAGCGAGGCAGCCAGCGAGGAAGGGTTCGGCGGAGTCGACGCGTACGGCCCGCTCGGCAGCGCGATCCTGGCCCTGCCGCTGAACGCGTTCTTCGGCGACACCGGTGGGCTGATCAGGAATTCCGCCGACTTCGGCGACGCGATGGCAGACGGCCTGGAGTCCAACGGCGACGTCTACGCCAACGTCGACGACGACATCCGCGATTCGCTGAACCAGCTGAAGTCCGACTGGATCAGCTGAGCCCGCACCGGAGAAGGAACCCAACATGGGCAACCCACTCGTCGCCGAAGCCGAAGGTCCGAAAGGCACCGACGGCGCCGGTCTCGTCGGCGACATCGCATCATTGACCCAGGACCACGATGCGTGGGACTACACCGTCGACGGTGTGTCCGCGGGCCTGGACACCCTCGGCATGGTGATGGACCCGTTCGGCGCGATCGCCAGTGCCGGCGTCGGCTGGCTGCTCCAGCACGTCGAGTTCCTGCGCGAGCCGATCGACAAGCTGACCGGCGACCCGAGCCAGATCACCGCCATCGAGACGACGTGGCACAACATCGCAGAACGCCTGCACGAATGCGCTGCCGACTACGCCAACTCGGTGCAGAACGTCAGCGCCTGGAACGGGCATGCCGCAGACGACTACCGCCATGCGGCGAACGACTACATCGACGTGCTCAACGCCACCGGTGACCATGCCGATCACGCGGCCGAGGGCATCATGTGCGCCGGCATCCTGGTCGGCACCGAGCGAGGGCTCGTCTATGACGCCCTCTCCGGCTTCATCGGCCGGCTCGTCATCGAGGCCATCGCCGCAGTGGCGTCGTCCTGGTGCACGTTCGGAGCGTCGATCGGCGCGTTCCTCGTCGCGGCGGATCTCGACGCCACCATCCAGGCCGAGAGCTTCGCGCTGCGTATCGGCAAGCTGATGCAGGCGCTCGGCAAGTTCGCGCAGAAGTTCGGGCGGATGAGCCAGCGGGCCGAGGAGCTGGGTAGAGACATCGCCCGCGCCGGCGGCAAGCTGCGCCAGGTGGCGGGCCGGAACAAGGGCTTGAAGACGATCGCGCACAACCGGTACCGGCCGCCCAACTCTGCCGTGGAGAAGTTCCTGCACGGCGAGCACGGCCTGCACCATTCACTGCTCGGCAACGTCCACGAGGCGACCGAGGACTGGCGGGCGAAGCCGGTCAAGGAAACCGTCAAGCAGATCGATGAGGCCCACAAGCACGCGGAGGAGGAGTCGCATCCCTAGAGTCACGGTGATGCGCAGAGCAAGTGACCGCCAGCCCCAGCCGGACGGCGGGCCGGCACGCGTCCGGCTGCGGCGGCCGGTGCGTGCCCGGCTGTTCAGCGGCCCCCTACAGACCCTGCTCACCCTGAACGCGATCGTGACGGTCGGCCTTCTCGGGCTCGCGATCGCCGGCAAGATCGACTTCAACGACTGGGCCCAATACGTCTTCGAGGTTGTGCTGGTGGCGCTCTGGCTGCCCGGGGTCACCGCGTGGGCGGAGGTCGACGACGCCGGCCTGCGCTGGCGCTACTGGATGAAGTGCGACCTCGCCTGGCGGGACGTCACGCGGGTCGCGCTCGGGCAGCGCGCGATCGCCCAGTACGGCCCTGGTCCGGATCTGAGCCAACCGGCGATCATCGTCCGGAGCAAGGGCGACGACGACCTCGTCCGGCCGGCGGCCGCGTGCGGCCGGCGTCGCAAGGAGTTCGGCACCGCAATCCTGCGATTCGCAGCCGCGCACCGCCGGCACACCGAGGTGATCGGCAAGCACTGGACGGAGCCCGCCACCACGCAGGAATTGCCGTGGGCCTGACCGCCGCCACCCGCTAGCGTCCGGGTGCATGACCGCTGAGCAGCCGACCATCCTGGCGACATCGGGGGGCGTCGTGCCAGGGCGGCGCGTCGCCTGGGAGATCGGCCCGCTCACCGAGTTCGCCATCGACCTGTCCGGCATCGCCGGCCGCGCACCGCGGGTGTGCTTCATCCCCACCGCGAGCGGCGATGCCTCCGGGCTGATCACCGCGTTCTACGACGCCGCGCAGCAGCGAGGCATTCGGGGCAGCCACCTGGCGCTGTTCACGATGCCGAACATCGACGACATCCGAGGCCACCTGCTCGATCAGGACGTCGTCTGGGTGTGGGGTGGCAGCGTCGCCGGGCTGCTCGCGCTCTGGCGGCTGCACGGTCTCGACACGATCCTGCACGATGTGTGGCAAGCGGGCGTTGTACTGACCGGCGTCTCGGCCGGTTCGATCTGCTGGCACATCGGCGGCACGACGGACTCGTTCGGCCCGGACCTTCGGCCGGTCACGAACGGCCTGGCGTTCCTGCCGTACTCCAACGGGGTGCACTACGACACGGAGGACCAGCGCCGGCCGGTGTTCGAGTCGCTGATCGCGGACGGCACGCTGCCCGCCGGATACGCGACCGACGACGGCGCCGGGTTGCTGTACCGCGGTACCGCGCTGGTCGAGGCCGTCACCGAGATCGACGGCAAGGGTGCCTACTACGTCGAGTCGGCCGACGGTGACGCCGTCGAGACCCGGCTGGACACACGCCTGCTCCGCTGAGACCGCTCAGCCAGCGGATCCGCGCAGGTAGCCTGGCTCTCGTGAGGATCATTCGGGCGGGCCTGGTGCCCTACGACGAGGCCTGGCAGCGGCAGCGCGGACTGCACGACGCGCGGGTCGCCGGCACGGCAGACGACACCGTTCTGCTGCTGGAGCATCTGCCGGTATTCACCGCGGGCAAGCGCACGATCGCGTCAGAGCGGCCGATCGACGGCACGCCGGTGATCGACGTCGACCGCGGCGGCAAGATCACCTGGCACGGCCCCGGGCAGCTCGTCGGCTACCCGATCCTTCGCCTGCCGGACCCGATCGACGTCGTCGCATACGTGCGCAGCATGGAGCGGATGCTCATCGCCGTCTGCGCCGAGATCGGCGTGCCGGCCGAGCAGATCGAGGGACGTAGCGGCGCCTGGCTGACGACGAGCGGGCCGCACCGCAAGGTCGCCGCCATCGGCGTGCGAGTGGCACGCGGCGTGACGCTGCACGGCTTCGCGATCAACTGCAACCCCGATATGTCGTGGTTCGACCGCATCGTGCCGTGCGGCATCACCGACGCAGGCGTCACGTCGTTGTCGCGCGAACTCGGCCGCGACGTGACCGTCGACGAGCTGCTGCCGATCGTCGAACGCCACCTGCCCGCGTTCGTCGACGGCCTCGCGCATCAGCCGGCCGCGGTCGCCTGATGCCTCGTCTGCGTAAGCTCGACTGGTGAGTGTCGCCCCTCCCGACGGACGCCGGATGCTGCGCCTGGAAGCGCGCAACGCCGAGACGCCGATCGAGCGCAAACCCCCGTGGATCAAGACCCGGGCACGGATGGGGCCGGAGTACACCGAACTGCACGCCCTGGTCAAACGCGAAGGGCTGCACACCGTCTGCCAGGAAGCCGGCTGCCCCAACATCTACGAGTGCTGGGAGGACCGCGAGGCGACGTTCCTCATCGGCGGCGACCAGTGCACGCGCCGCTGCGACTTCTGCCAGATCGACACCGGTAAGCCCACCGCGCTCGACCGCGACGAGCCGCGACGGGTCGCGCAGAGCGTCCAGGCGATGGGCCTGCGCTACGCCACCGTCACCGGTGTGGCCCGCGACGACTTGCCCGACGGCGGTGCCTGGCTCTACGCCGAGACCGTCCGCCAGATCCACACGCTGAATCCGGGCACCGGCGTCGAGTTGCTGATCCCCGACTTCAACGCGGTGCCCGAGCAGCTCGCCGAGGTCTTCGGCAGCGCCCCCGAGGTGCTCGCCCACAACGTCGAGACCGTCCCGCGCATTTTCAAGCGCATTCGGCCGGCGTTTACCTACGAGCGCTCGCTCGACGTCATCCGCCAGGCGCGCGACGCCGCGCTGGTGACCAAGTCGAACCTGATCCTCGGCATGGGCGAAACGCGCGACGAGATCAGTCAGGCGCTGCGAGACCTGCACGGCGCAGGCTGCGAACTGATCACGATCACCCAGTACCTGCGGCCCAGCAAACGGCATCATCCCGTCGAACGGTGGGTCAAGCCCGAGGAATTCGTCGAGCTGCGCGAGGAGGCCGAGCAGGTCGGCTTCGCCGGTGTGATGAGCGGGCCGCTGGTGCGCTCGTCCTACCGCGCGGGCCGCCTGTTCCAGCAGGCCGTCGCCGCCCGGCGCTGACGTCAGTGCCAGATCGTGCCGAACACGATCTGCGATGACCAGATGGTCTCGATCTTGACGTCCTGCCCGGTGGCCGGTGCCGCGTACTGCAGGTTGCCGCCGGCGTAGATCGCCACGTGGTAGGACGAGCCGCCGGACATGTAGAAGATCAGGTCGCCGGGCCTGGCCTGGTCGCGCGGGATGGCCCGGAACATCTGCCGCTGGGACTCGGAGTTGTGCGGCAGGCTGCCCACTCCCGCATGTGCGTACACCCACATCGTGTAGCCCGAGCAGTCGAACCCCGCCGGCGATGCGCCGCCGTACACGTACGGCACACCGAGGTACTTGCCCGCCTCGGCGATGATGCGTGAGCCCGCCGATCCGTCGAGCGGCACCGCAGGCGGCTGGATCGTCCCCGGCTGCGCCGCCGTGCCCTGGACGGTCGGCTCCGGCGCCGGGATCACCTTGGTGAGCACCCCGAGCCCGGACGCGTCGGCGTCGACGGGCACGCCATGAGCGCGCAACGCGCCCGCCACCTGCTTGGCTGCGCGCGACGGCACCGGCGCCCGATCGGCCGATCGTGACGTCCGGTCCATCCAGCCAGTCACACCACGGGCGGGTTGCGCGAGTGAGTTCGACGGATTCTTGACGTCGGCGACCGGCGTGGATGCCGTTGTCGGAAGCGCGACCATCGCGCCGAGGCCCAGCACGGCGAGGCCGCCGGCCACGCGTGGCGAGCGGCGAGCCGGAGGGAGTTGGCGACGGTGTCGGCCGGCTGCAACAGCGCGCCCGCCAGACGTTGCCCTCCGCTGTGCGTCTGCCACGATGCCGGTGATTATGCATAACGATTCGGTCTCGGGGAAATCTGGGCGCCGAATCCGGACGAAGCGGCCCGGCCGGGTGACCGCGCGGCGCGGCCCTATCCTTGGTGTCATGGCCAAATCTGCCGGGCCCAGCAAGCCCGCGAAGCTCACCCGCGCCGAGAAGAAGGCGGCCCGGGCCGAGAAACGAGCCAGCCGGCGCCAGACGTGGCGCAACGTCCGGCAGGCATTCACGCTCACCCGGCAGAACGACTCTCGCCTCATCCCGTACCTGATCATCTCCGGCGTGGGCGTGGGGGCGATCCTGTACGTGGCTTTGTTCCTGTTCGCCGGCCCGTTCATCCCGATCCCGATCGCCGTCGTGAGCGGCGTGATGGTGGCGATGTTCGTGTTCAGCCGCCGCGCCCAGGTCGCGATGTTCGCCCAGGCCGAAGGCACACCCGGCGCCGCCGCGTGGGTGCTGCAGAACAACCTGCGGGGTGACTGGCGCACCACGCCGGCCATCGCCGGCACGTCGCAGCTCGACGCGGTGCACCGGCTGGTTGGCCGGCCCGGCGTCGTCCTGGTCGGCGAGGGCGCGCCGCACCGCGTCCGTGGCCTGATCGTGCAGGAGAAGAAGAAGATCGCTCGCCTCGCCGGCGACACCCCGATCTATGACGTGGTGGTGGGCAATGGCGAGGGCGAGGTGACGCTGCGCAAGCTCAACAGCCACCTGTTCAAGCTGCCGCGCAACCTCAACAAGGACCAGGTCAGCGCGCTCGACAAGCGACTGCAGGCGCTCGGCGGAGGCAAACCGCCGCTGCCGCAGGGCCCGATGCCGGCTGGCGCGAAAATGCGCAACGTACAGCGCAGCGTCCGCCGGCGTTCGTGACCGAGCCACGCGCCTCGGCCCTCCATTGCGCTCCTCGCTGCGTTCCTCGGTTCGCTGCGGTACTCGCTGCGATGCTCATGGAGGACCTCGGCTCATGACATCGACCGCCCCGCAGCATTATCGCGGCGAGCGGCTCGGCCTGCCCGCCGAAGGCACCGGATCGCTGGCCCCGACGGGCACGCGCGCGCTGGCGCTGCTCGTCGACTGTGCGGCGTCGGGCCTGATCGCGTCCCTGTTCGTGCGGCGCCGCGACCTGCACGGCGCGGCCAGCCACCTGCCTGGATCGTGGAGCCTCATCCCGCTGGCGATCGACTACATCGTGGGCCTGATCCTCGGCGGGCAGACGCTCGGCATGCACCTGTTCGGCGTCCGCGTGGTTCGCGTCGACGCGGCTCAGCGACTCGGCCCGCTCCTCGTGGTCGTGCGCACGGCGATGTTGTTCGCGTTCGTCCCAGCCGTGATCGTGGACAGGGACGCCCGCGGGCTGCACGATCGCCTCACCGGCACCGCTGTCGTGCGGGCATGATCGACTCGCTGGCACAGGCGCGTAACACCTCGGAAACAAACGGGATATCGACCAGCAACCCCGCGTTCGTAGCGTTCACGGCACCCACACCGCACACGGAGGACGGATGTTCAACACCTCAGAAGAAGTCCTGAAGTACGTCAAGGACAACGATGTCAAGTATGTCGACGTCCGGTTCTGCGACCTGCCGGGCACGATGCAGCACTTCACCGTGCCGGCCACGACGTTCAGCGCCGATTTCTTCACCGGCGGCGTCGCGTTCGACGGCTCGTCGATCCGCGGATTCCAGGAGATCCACGAATCGGACATGCTGCTGCTGCCCGACCCTGCCACAGCTGTGGTGGATCCGTTCCGCACCGAGAAGACGCTCAACATCAACTTCTTCGTGCACGACCCGGTGACGCTCGAGGCGTACAGCCGCGACCCGCGCAACATCGCCCGCAAGGCCGAGGAATACCTGAAGAGCTCAGGCATCGCCGACACTGCGTTCTTCGGGCCGGAGGCGGAGTTCTACATCTTCGACTCGGTGCGCTACGACGACAACGCGCACGAGAGCTACTACCACATCGACTCCGAGTCCGCCGCGTGGAACACCGGTCGCGAGGAGGTAGGCGGCAACCTCGGCTACAAGGTGCGGCACAAGCAGGGTTACTTCCCGGTGCCGCCTTATGACCACTACGCCGACCTGCGCAGCGAGATGACCACCGTCCTGCAGGACCTCGGCATCGAGATCGAGGCCGCGCACCACGAGGGCGGCACGGCAGGCCAGGCCGAGATCGACTTCAAGTTCGACTCGCTGCTGCACGCTGCCGACAAGCTGCTGCTCTACAAGTACGTCGTGAAGAACGTGGCGTGGCGCAACGGCAAGTCCGTGACGTTCATGCCGAAGCCGCTGGCCGGCGATAACGGCTCGGGCATGCACTGTCACCAGTCGCTGTGGAAGGACGGCGCGCCACTGTTCTACGACGAGGTCGGCTACGCGGGACTTTCCGACATGGCGCGGTTCTACATCGGCGGCCTGCTCGCACATGCACCGTCGCTGCTCGCGTTCACCAACCCGACGACGAACAGCTACCACCGGCTGGTGCCCGGGTACGAGGCGCCGATCAACCTGGTGTACTCACAACGCAACCGCTCGGCGTGCTGCCGTATCCCGATCACCGGCGCCAACCCGAAGGCCAAGCGGGTCGAGTTCCGGGTGCCGGACCCCGCGGCAAACCCCTACCTCGCGTTCCCCGCGATGCTGCTCGCCGGCCTCGACGGCATCCGGAACAAGATCGAGCCGCCGACGCCGATCGACAAGGATCTCTACGAGCTGCCGCCGGACGAGGCAAAGGCGGTCGCCCAGGTGCCGGGGTCGTTGGACGCCGTGCTCGACGCACTCGAGGCCGACCACGACTACCTGCTCGAGGGCGGCGTCTTCACCGCGGATCTCATCGAGACCTGGGTGGACTACAAGCGTGAGAACGAGGTCGACGCCATCCGCCTGCGCCCGCACCCGCACGAGTTCGCGCTTTACTACGACGTCTGAGCCGTACGCGCACTGGAGGCCTCGGGATCCCCGGGGCCTCCAGTCACTTCAGCGGAATAGCCGACGACCGTCATACGCTCAACCCAGGACAAACGCCCTTTACTCAGGGAGCTCCGTTGAGCGATCTGTCCGATCTTCCGGTCACCACTTTGCAGGGCACGCAGACGACGTTCGGCGCGCTGAGCGCCGGCAAGGCTGCGCTCGTGGTCAATGTGGCTAGCCGCTGCGGGCTGACCCCGCAGTACGCCCAGCTCGAAGCGCTGTACGAGGAGCTCGCCGACCGCGGGCTCACCGTTATCGGATTCCCGTCGAATCAGTTCGGCGGCCAGGAGCCCGGCAGCGCCGAGGAGATCGCGGAGTTCTGCTCGACGACGTACGGCGTCACGTTCCCGATATCGGCCAAGATCGAGGTCAACGGGCCCGGCCGCGACCCGATCTACGATCGCCTCACCGAGGTCGCCGACGCCGAGGGCCAAGCCGGCGACATCCAATGGAACTTCGAGAAGTTCCTGATCTCTCCGGACGGTGCAGTTGTCGGCCGGTTCCGGCCGAGAACCAAGCCGGACGCGCCACAGATCCGCGCGGCCATCGAGGCGATCCTGCCGGGATCGTGACAAAGACGGCTGCTGAGGCCTCGCTGAGCGAAACGACGCGTCCGCCGATATCAATGCACGCGCCGTGCGGTCGCAATGAGACCATTGCGCGATGACCGCGACCGCCGCGCCGACGAGGCAGAAGCCCCCGTCGGCAAGGCGCTTCCGCGGCCTCTGGCCGCAGCGGCTGCTGTATCACCGCACGCCGCGATGGTGGCAAGAGCTCGCGCTGATCGGCATCGGCTACTACCTGTACCGCGAAGCCCGCAACCTCGTACCGGACCAGCCCGGCATCGCCCACCGGCACGGGCGCAGCGTGCAATGGCTGCAGGACAAGCTGCACTTTCGTCGTCACTATCGCCGTGCTGGTGTGGCTGTTCATGGCACGACCGCGCGTCTACCGGGGTCTTCGCACGGCGTTGTTCGCCATGACGCTCGCCGGGCTCGCCGGATTCTTCCTGTACCCGCTCGCTCCCCCGCGTCTGTTGCCGCAGTACGGCTACATCGACACGCTCGCGAAGTACCACACCTGGGGCTCGCTGGCTGATCCGAACGTCGCCGAGCACACGAACCAGTTCGCGGCCATGCCCAGCCTGCACATCGCCTGGGCCGTCTGGTGCGCGATCGCCGTGTACTACTGCGCGCGGCCGCGGTGGCTGCGGGCGCTGGCCGTGCTCTACCCGTTCGGCACCCTCGTCGTCATCGTGGGCACGGCGAACCACTTCGTCATCGACGCGGCCGGCGGACTGCTCGTGCTCGGCGTCGGCTTCGGCGTGCAGTGGCTGATGTCCGGACGTCCCGCACACGCGCCCGCGCCCGAGGCGGCGCGATACCCGGCGGGCGCCGGCCGGGCCGAGCTCGAGCGGCTGCGGGCGATCGTCCGGCGCCGCCACGACGACGACGCGCCTCAGTTGTAGAAGATCCGCTCGACGACGCGGCGGGCTCGCCGTGCCGTCCGGCGGTAATCGTCGACGACGCGACCGGGATCGAAGCCCGCCGGGTAGCCCAGCGCCCGTCCCACCCCGCGCAGGCCGGCGCCCTGGTGCGGCAACTGGTGCTCGGCCTTGTCGCGGACCAGCATGATCGCGTTGCGGGCGTGGGTGGCCAGCCGCCACGCCGCCTCGAGCGCCTCGGCGTCAGCGCGGTTGAGCAAGTCGGCGGCCGCTGCCGAGCGCAGCGCGGGGATCGTCCGCGTC
>WNGF01016268.1_pt1 | contig 10575 bp, 9 predicted proteins | sample 5400641 | NCBI WGS metagenome assembly WNGF01 (sample SAMN13153371, study PRJNA577476) | soil metagenome | isolation source: 80 cm soil or saprolite under grassland replicate 2 | place: USA:California | collected 2016-06-15
TCGCTGCCGGGCAGGTGTCGGCGAGGTAGACCACCGCATTGGAAGTGCCGGTTGAGACATACTGCCAGGCGCGGAATGAATACTGGCCCGCGGCCGGCGCTGTAAAGGAATAAACGACATCACGGCCGGAAGCGGTTGTCGCCGTATTGCCGGTGCCCGTGAAGCAGGCACTGCCACTGAGTTGATAGTCGTTATTAGTAACGCCAGTGGTACCGCCCGCCTCGGGGATATTCAAGGTCAGGGGGATTGCCCCAGAGCATTCGTCATTGGCCGATGCGACATTCGGAAGTGCTGCTACTGTGGATTTGCGGACCGTGGGAAAATCTCCGGTTAAGATCGGCTCCGCCAGGCTATCGATCCTTCGGGGCTGCGTGGCGCTCTCCACTTTGTATTGTGTTAGCAGTGATTGCTGGTCAGTTCTGAGTTCCGAAAATCTAATTTCTCGAACGTAGAAATCATAAAGCGCCCGAGAAATGATCATGTCAGCCTCGACAAACGTAATGTCGTCTCCGTCACTGAAACGCTGCAAGAGCGCGGCTTCCAGATCACTAAAGTGAGCGCCGCTCTTCATTTGTTCATAAAGGCTTCTCAGCGCTTCGACTCGAGCAAGGTCAAGCTCTGTTTTCCCTTGTTGCGGCGATTCAATTTTTACCGATGGGCGGGAGGTTTTTTCTTTGGTAAGGCGGGAATCGCGTCTACTGTTGGTTCTTCGTGCTTCGCCTGGCTGCAGGAAAAAAGTTAACAGGAAAACCGCGATCACGGCGAGAAGAAGCAAACCTCTATAGCGAAACATGGAGCCTCCTTCGTTAGGACGTTTCGTATTCGGCAAAAGGGAGTGCCATTCGGTAGAACTATCACAAGAATCATCCGCGTCGAATTCGCTCCGCTGTGGAGTTGTTACAGAAGACGCCGAAGATGGCGAGGTGTGGTGGCTCGGAACGTGGCCTACGAAAGCGAGTAGTGAGCCTTTTGTAGATGCTCAATTCTCTCCGTCGTCGTTTACGTCGGCCCTGGGAGTTCCGATATCAGGAATCTGATAGGTCGCCTACTACACTGTAGTTACGTTAAGAAATACCTTCTACGAAGACAGTTCACCAGTGAGCAGTATGAATTGGACAGATGTTGTCAATCGTCGTGCCACGAATGCGGATGTCACTTTAGGCCGGTTTTTCTGAAATTGTTGTCCAACTTCAGTTAATAAATCCACGATCGGGACTAACATTCTAGAATTCAGAATTGTTAAGTGACTCTCAGGCGCTACGGTAACGACCTATTCAAATCGGGCTCAGCAAAAGCAAAACCAAAAAAACGGTCGACAAGAGCGTGGTGATTGGCGTTGAACAGCTTCGGGTACGTTGAATTGCCAGCTGACAGGAATTTGTGGCGGCTTAGGAGAACTTTTTCTTGACAGCCCCTTAATAGAACCCCTCGCGGTTCTGTATTGAGTGGCAACCAAACTAATCTCTGTTTCAGTCGGGCGGAATGAGTTCTGACACCGTCTCGGCCGCGGATGGCGCCCTCATTCCCTTCAAAATCGCGCCACGCAAAATCGGCAATCTGCAATCGGAAATCGGCAATGTCTTTGGTGCCCCCGCAGGGATTCGAACCCCGAACCAACAGATTATGAGACGGTTTGAGGGGCATCAACAAGGCGAGACGAAACGAGATAACCCCGTATTTACCGAATCCGCAGCCGTCAAAGTTAGTTAGGTCTTGTTACGTAAAATCACGCCATCGCGCCATCTGGGAGGGATACACGTTCTGCGGTCACCCACAGGTCTTGTTGCTTTGCTTTCGTGCTTCTTCGGTGAGACGCAAGAATACTTGTTCGAGAGATTCCCGCTTAGGCGAAAGCTCCGTCACGCGGAAGCCATGCTGGACCAGCAAGGCGTTGACGCGTGGGATTTCTTCTTCGACCTTGACGTAAAGAGATTGGTCGCCGTTGCGGCTCAGGAAAAGCCGCGGGTCCCTCGAAAGCAGCTTGAAGGCGTCCTCTACTCTATCGACTTTCAACCTGATCCAGTGGTCCTTCGCGATCAAATCCTCAACCGGGCCCTGGTAGAGCAGACGGCCGCGTCAATGATCGCCACCCGGTTGCAGATTTGCTCAACCTCATGAAGCAGATGACTGGTTCATCCACGAGATTGAGCGCGCCCGGATACAGTTGCAGATCGCCCCAACCCACGAAGCACAGCCCGACCAACAAATTCAATCCGATAAAGAAAGCGACTAACAAGTACGTATAGAAAGCTACGACCAGGAATTTCGAGAGCAGCAGCGAAACCCGAGAGAATAAGCTGAAGGAAAACATCACCGAGTAGAGCGCGAAGGTCAGGCCGTTGAAGTAAACTCTTCGATTCGTAGGTGTATTTGAACTGCGACGTTACCTGTTCACCGGCTTTGCGCTCGGCGTAAGAGTAGAATCCCCACAGCATCAACGCCACGAATGCCGTCAGTGCGATGGAGGAGAGAAAGAAACTCCTGGAACGGATCAGTTTCAGGAATTCAAGTTTCAGTTGCGTAAGCATTCTTCCCTGGTGGTTCCAGCCCTAGAGTACGACAGCTTTATAAGGAGATTGAAGCACTCTCTGTGGTCATCCACAATGGCAACCTTGGACGGGAAGCACTAGGCCGTAACGTTTCTTGATTTAATTACTGCCCGTGTGTCAGGGCTCATAAGGGCCTTCAGCGTAACGACTGAGTGCTTCGGCAAGCGGTGCCATGTGCTCATGGTATCGGAGTACTCTATGATAATGACCCGCCGCGACCTGTTTCTCACCATAGGACTCATAGAAGGGAGGCTGCTCACAAGCGTACTCACCTGAACCTGGGCCAACCGGACGCAGGCATTCCACTCTAAGTGCCGCAATTGATGTTTGCTCCACCGCCGCCTGGACCTCGCCGGCAAGTTCAGTATATCCCTTCGCTGCCGCTATTTTTCGTGCAAAGGCAGCGTCGTCCAGGATGCGGCAAACTCCATCGGCACGGAGCGGTTCGTGACAGTGGGTCGGTTGGTTGATAATAGAGAACTCAAGATTCCCAACGCGATGTCCTCTCGAGCGTCGGGCAGCAGTTACTGCCGCATTAATTACCAAACGACAGACGTCATGCACTGGGTTGTAACCTTCGAAAGCATCGCCAGTAACATAGTCAATTCGCTCAACGACGAACGCTTCACAAAGTTCCCTCGCGAGTGCAATGAAGAGATCGAAATCGTGGTTTAGGATGGCTGCATATGCTCCAACATCCGTGAGGCGTCCATAAATGGGGCCACATTTCGCGCCAGTCTGATTAAGTATCTTTGTGGTTGAAGCCAGCCTTGATTGGTTCGACCGCCCCGACCCATCGGTAAATACGAAGACAAGTGGATTCATTACTTCGAGCCAACCGTGAACCAGCAGTTCGTGACCGGGATGGCCTATTACGACAGCAGTGCGCACATGTGGCAGAGACAAACCGAAAGTTTCCGAGAAATCGTCCATTTCCCCTTCCCTGTCAATATGTGAATGTTCCAGCATCTTGAATATGAGTTCTAATTAGATTTTACGGTTGATGCCGATGCTGGATAGGCGTTCTACGAGATAAGTTTTATGGAAATGGTCTTCGTCGAAAACCGTTTTCTCAGACGGTGACTGCACGAATCGGTGTCCTTCCTGCATGGAATCATAGTGTATATGCCATCCTCGGGCCCTCTCTTCGGGATTCCATCTGGCTTTCCGCTCGCGAAAGACTTTCTTCTCTCCATGTCTTTGTGATCTGAAGGAATAGTGCTTTAACAAAAACTTAAAGGGATAAACCCGGCGTCCATCGAATAGTACATCATGTCCGGCCGATGCAATCGTTGAGATCGGTTGCCCGCAATTCTTCCAAGCTTTTCTTTGGCTCGGATGGGATAAGTTCTTAAAGTCAAAGTGCTTGAAGTAGGCTTCATGATCCGTGCCCATCTCGAACTCATCATCCACTGGACAAAACTCAATAATCGTATGATCTACACAGTTGAAGCCCGCCTGGTCCACGAAATAAAGAGCATCTCTGTAGCTTACCCCCGGCCATGGAGACACCAACACTTCGTCAGCGCCGCGTCGAATAAACCAGTCGGCCTCGATCTCTCTGGAGAGCGCCTCCATGCGTTGGAGCATGGCTCCCCAATCGAAATATTTTGATGGCCCATCTTTAGGGTATCTTTCGACAGTGACCGGGAGCCGGCTTTCCAAATCCTTCGCCAAATCATAGGTGGCGTCTGTGGACCAGTTCTCGAGAATGTGCACACTGATCCCCTGGTCAGTCCACTTCTTAATCGATTGAACTATGATGTCTTCTTCGTTGAACGCGGCCATGAAGGCAACTACCCGAAAATCGACGGGGGTGGTTTTCCTTATTTGCTTAGCATTAGCATCGTTCGTAATCACCGCCAGGATTGTTTTCTTTTCGTAATTGATATTATCGCTTGCTGTCCATCCGATGAACTCAAGACGGAATCCTTCAGACCTCAGCATTTGCTCAAGCTCTATCAGATTCCACCTGCCCGTGTGAGTGAGAGTTGTGGGGAATCCACAGGCTCGATTTAGATCCCTGTCGCTACTTGTCAAAATACAAACCGGCGCTTGATCGAGCAGGATCTTCAGGTTACTTAACAATGACTCAGAGTTATCAAATTGATCCAAATCTTTGCAGACGACGACCGCACGCTTCAGAACCCCCTCGGGCAGCGAGAGTGTGGCAGCGAAATTCACGCTTTCGTCCAGCCAGGTCCCGAATCCGTATTGGTGGAGGTAAAAATGCAGGTCGGCGCCGGGGACGATTCCGATGATCTTAAACTTGGGATAGAGATGTATCAGATCTTTTGCACTTGGCCGATCAATTGTTATGACGTGAGTGCAGCCGAACCGCTCAGCAAGGTAAGCCGCAAATGCATAGACATCAGGCTGTGACTGGATCTGAGGAACTGACCAGGAGTTGAATAACAGCCTTAGTCCATGGCCTGGACTTTGAGAGATGGTTTGTGCGGTGCCGATGGTGCGCGAAATACGGCTGGAAAGCGGGTGTAAGAACTTTCTCAGCCTTGAATTCCGATTACCCAACATTGCCTAAACTTCCTACCCTTGTTTGTCGATTCTTCGCTATATCTGCGCAGGAGATATACTCGGGCTCGCTAGTTGATTGGTGCCCCTGCCGGGATTCGAACCCCGAACCAACAGATTATGAGACGGTTTGAGGGCCTCAACGAAGTTGGACCAAGCAAGATGTGGCAGTATTTACCGAATCCGCAGCCGTCAAAGTTAGTTACATCTTGCTACGTCAGAGTACGTGATCGCGCCATAATCGCGCCATCTAAGGCCAACCTTTGCTTATTATGAAAGTCTGACGCTAGCCAACAAAACACTGATTCTGTGCGTTCTCTTAATAATCATTTCGGCGCTGACCGCGATGATCGCATAAGGTACCTTTCCACCAGAGTCGACAGATGACCCTTCGGAGCTTGCCCGGCGTAGGGTTTGGCGAGTCGTTCACCGCTCAATTTCTCGAAGTCGCTCCTCCGCTTTGGAGTGGCCCAGATGAGCAGCTTTCCTGAGATACCTTTTGGCTTCCACCGTTCGTCCCCAATAAAGCAGATGCTTGCCCAAATGGTAGTTGTTTAACTTACGATACTGCTCTTCAGCCGCTTTCAGCCTTCTGAGAGTCCACAGCCCATTTGCCAGATACGCCCTAGACCATCCGTCATCAGGGTCATAGCCGACCGCTTTTCTTAGGAGCCTTACCGATTCCCTTGTTCTATCGTTCTGGCCCGAGCCCGACAATAACTGGCCCAATTCTGCAGAAGCCAATGAATTTTTCGATCAATCTCGATCGCCCGTCTAAGATGTTTCTCCGCAAGATTTGATTTACCTTTCAGCCGATAGATGTAGCCGAGATTGTAATGGGCCTCTTCGTAATCAGGATCGACCTTCAGAGCTTTGCGAAGGCATTCTTCCGCTTCTTCATTCCGGTTCAGACGTCCGAGCACTGAGCCAAGCAATACCCAGGTAATCGGGCATTGCTTGATAGCGAGGGATTGTTTGCTAGTTCTTGCAAGAATGAGGCGGAAGCTCTCTTACTTCGCCACCAAAGAACTCTCTGTGCACATTCCGGCAGTTTCAGAAGCTGACCGTCGCCGCTACGAAGGAGGAATCAAATCAGCGGTTACTCGCAAAATGCCAACGATCGTTGTTCATCTTACTCGGGAAACTACTTTTACGAGTGGTACAAATTGTCGGCAGGGCAATTGGTTTCGCTCGAGTGCTTTGGTGATGCTTCAGTGTCGCTTTTTGGAATGGCCAGCTTTCATCAGAGTGGTTATGTCAGAGAAGCGGCAATCAAGAGACTCGATCAGATTACTAGCGGTGCCGAACTGCCATTTCTCATCTTAGATCTCGACGCTCTCGACGCTCAAAACCGCTCATTAGTAGACCATTGACTAAGTAAGGCAAAGGTTTCCAGAGATCTCTCCCCTAACTCCCGGTCACATCTTTGATGACCGAGGCAACCTTCAAGTGGCTACGCTGCAGGTTAATCGTTATCAGGGCTACCAGCAATCAACGGGTAAGTGAATCCCGCCAGCGTCGCTCCGACTATTGGTGCGACCCAGAACAGCCAAAGCTGCGCTATGGCCCAACCGCCGACAAACAATGCCGGGCCCGAGCTGCGCGCGGGATTAACCGAGGTATTTGTGACTGGAATACTGATCAGGTGAAGGAATCTCGGACATAGTGATCTCCTTTTAATTTAGTCGGCCAGTAGCGCCTACAATTCAAACCAAGCCACTCATTAAGATAGGATTGCGACAAAAGAATCCCAAGCTGATTAACTGAGTGTCGGTTTTCTCACCCGCGCCGCAGCCCGCCCAGGGCCTGGTCGCACAGCGAGCCTTAGGCCAAACTCAGACCGTATGTTTAATCAGCAAGACTTCATTCCCAGGCTCGTTGAAGATCAGTTCATCAACGAGTTGCTGAGCCAACAGAATACCAAAACCGCCGGGTCGCATGCCTTGAGCCATGCGATATTCAATATGTCCTAAAGGATTCTCCGGTGAATTGGACGCAGCTGCGTGTGGCAATGCCTTGCCGCGGAAGCCGGGGCCTGGATCTCGAAAGTGATATACAATCGCACGCTGTGTATGGACGGCCGCTACTTCAACTACTTTTTCAGGATCGAAGCCAGCACCGTGTTCCATAGCGTTCAACAGGATTTCGCGGAACGCTGTGAGCAATGTGGACCGATCCGAGTCCGGTAAATCCGATCTGAGTTCGGTCATGAAACGAACCAATCGTTCGGCGGTCAACATCTGGCAGGTTACACGCAAGGCGATCCAGTCTGGCTGCGCCGACAGCACCTCAATGCAGTTTCGCCAATCACCGCCTTGAAGCGCACGTTCGATCATCCCGGCTACTTCAGCCACGTCGAACGGACGACTGAAACACGCAAACACGCGGGCGCGCAGCGCGGCAATCACATCTTCTGGAGTAGCTTCCGGAGCGAGGATTATCGTCCTCAGTCCCGGTCGAATGCCTTCCATCTCAGTAACGAGCGAGAGGTCCTCCTTAATGGTGCTCCTGGGACTCGTCAAGACTACATCGAATGCCTTTAGGCGCAAGTGCTGCAATGCATCAGCGTCTCCTTCAGCAACTTCAACTGAGCAGGAACGAAGTTGCAGAGACTGTTCCAGTCCGAGCACAGCTGCCGGATCGTCGCGGATTATTAGAATTCTCTGCATTGCGGATAGACCACTAAGTTCAGAATCTCCACGTCTGGCTCAAAGGTCGGAAGCACACTCGGAATGGCGGTCAACCTTAGCTTTAAAAGCCCGGCGGCGTCAGCATGGTTGACGCTGTGGTTCAGTTGTGCGACGACGTCCTCCGAGTACCGGGGTGTCAATTCTTGCTGCGCCTTAGGGAGTCATTTTTACACGCGCGTTTTCAATAAGTCCACGTGTTTATTTGCGAATTGCCGTTGTCCTGGATATGGGGTATGCGAGGCGTTCCGCGCGGCCCAAGACCAAGCACGAAAGACAACCCTGTCGGGCTCACGAGTCGGCAGATGGAAGTGCTTGCGTTGATGACTGATGGATTAGGCAACGCCGAAATTGCCGACCGCTTGTTTATCTCGCTCAAGACAGTTGACCATCCCGTTTCCGCCATACTATCAAAGCTTGACGCGCGCACCCGCGTCGAAGCCGTGTTGGTTGCTCTGCAATCAGGCCTTATAAATCAAAATAGGGAACCCTCAGCTCCAAAATAGGGAATAGCTCCGATTCGCAATCAGGCCCGCCTTTGTATATTCCTGTCCGCGTTTAGAAACGCAGATACAAAGCAAATGGAGGAACTGCCATGCCGCGTTACATGGTTGAACGAAGCTTTCCGGAACGACTGAAGATTCCCGTCAACGAGGAAGGGGCAAAAATGTGTCGGTTGGTTGTGCTGAATAATGAAGAAGACAGTGTGACCTGGATTCATTCCTACGTCAGTGAAGACGGGATGAAGAGCTACTGCGCGTATGATGCGCCGTCGCCGGAGGCCATTCGGCGCACAGCCAGACGGAACAACCTACCTGTGGATCGCATCACAGAGGTTCGCGTTCTTGACCCCTACTTCTATCACTAATTGGCGCTCGAGCCTGCTGATCTGATTGCCCTCATCACGTCGGTTTTAGGGCAGCAGGATTTAAGACACACAGGTTGTCAGGGGAGCTTAACGATGAATGCATCATTACTCACTGTTCACGATAGCATTTCGAGCGTTATGCCTGCGGTTTCCGCTCCGCGTCCCAAATGGACTTTAACGCAGGAAGCATTTGATAGATTGCTGGCCTCCCTGGGAGGAGATCGGGAGCGCGCTGGCGAGCAATATCTTGAGACTCGCAGCAAATTGGTGCGGTTCTTTGAATGGCGCGGCTGCCCCTTCCCTGAAGATCATGCCGACGAAACGATTAACCGGGTCGCCAAAAGGCTGGTTGAAGGCGAAGAGATTCTCAATCCGCCCAGTTACTACCTCGGAGTAGCGCGAATGCTTCTTTTGGAGATCAACAAAGAAAGCGTCAGGCAGCAGCAAGCGCTAAGGGAATTACCAAGCTCAATGATCACATCGAATCAGTCTGATGAGTCTGAAGCGCGTATCGATTGTCTGCGGCAGTGCTTGCGACAGCTTTCCTCGGACAACCGCGAATTAATTCTCCAATACTACCACGGAGAGAAGGCCGTGAAGATAGATAGCAGGAAGAAATTGGCTGAGCGGTTTGGAGTTCCGATCAATACGCTGAGAATGCGAGCCCTTCGAATAAGAGAAAATCTTCAGCGACGCGTCGAGAATTGCCAAAAACGGTGCAAGTCGAATTGTACTGATAACTTTGGCCATTCCTATTTCAAGGTGGAAAGACAAGAACAACAGAGACAACCCTACAGGCAAAAGGGTGCCGGCACGATACCTGTTGAGAGATTTGATGGAGGAGGAGCAGCTCGAGGTAGAAGACCGAGCGCTCCAAGGCAAACAGCACCTCTGGGATCTAGGTCAAGACGCTCGGCGGCTTAACTCAGTCATCATCGCACCCGGTGATTCCGCACCGCGTTACCGGAAGCGCGGGATATTAGAAAGAGGAAATTATGTTTAACCTGCGCTGAATCTGCATCAGTACCAGTCGAGGGCTTTCTAAACGCGAGGCGTCGGACGTATTCAAGCTAACTCACGAAGCGTAGAGCTAAGAACCCTCGCTGTTTTATTGGTGCCCCCGCAGGGATTCGAACCCCGAACCAACAGATTATGAGACAGCTGGACCAGGCAAGATGTAACAGTATTTACCGAATCAGCAGCCGTCAAAGTTCGCTACATCTTGCTACGTCTGAGTACGTGATCGCGCCAAAATCGCGCCATCGGGAGGGTCGGCCGTGAGTCATTCGCGAAATACTTGAACGATGACCTCTCTCAACAAAGGCTCCGCAAACTCCACAACGAATTCTTCGTCACTAGAGGTCATAACGTATTCACCGATTCGGCTATGAGCGATCGAAGACCTTACGCGGTAAATCCAATAGGAAGCAACATCAATAAGCAACTTGCGATAAATTGCATCTAACGCTGCTTCAGGACCGCCGATGAGTTTCGCGGACTTGGCGAGATCTTTCGAAAACCCACCCTGGACCATGACCAGGTCGTATTGTGATTCCTTATCCCTTAGAGGGTTAGTATCTTTGCCATACCTGAAGAAAATATCCTTCGCTCTCTCTTCACAATCGGCGCTGTGCTTCACGCCATTTAGTCTCACCTCAAGAGCATCAACATTCTTGATTCTGGGTTCTATTACTGATTTTAGCCTCCTAACTTCTTCACGACCGAAGTCACTAAAGATTTGACCTATTCCTTTTAGGTCGTCGCCAAGGTTCTTAATTCGCTCTACGATGTCGTAGTCGAATCGCAGTTCAAGCAAATGATACAGCTTTAGATATCTTTCAAAAGGATATGGTTGAAGAACCGAGCGAACGCTACTCTCTTCATGATAAGTAGTCGGCAGCTTAAGATTCTCAATTGCTACAAGTTCGTGAGGAGCTTT
>WNGF01026249.1_pt1 | contig 10574 bp, 10 predicted proteins | sample 5400641 | NCBI WGS metagenome assembly WNGF01 (sample SAMN13153371, study PRJNA577476) | soil metagenome | isolation source: 80 cm soil or saprolite under grassland replicate 2 | place: USA:California | collected 2016-06-15
AGCCGGTAGAAAGCTAACCACTGTAGAATGTCACGATATCATGTGTAAGATTGCACAGGTAGTAGTAGTAGGAGGAGTGCGTAGGTCTGCTCTTATTTCTATGTCTGACCTATATGATTATGATATGGCTAAAGCTAAGAGTGGAGCGTGGTGGGAGAATAATCAACAGCGTGCACTGGCTAATAATTCAGCAACATATCACAAGAAGCCATCAGTCGGAGAATTTCTGACTGAATGGAGCAATCTTTATGAATCCAAATCTGGAGAGCGCGGTATTATCAATATGGAGAGTCTTCGTTATTCTCCATTTGCACCACGTAGAGACCTGCCTAAGGTCGAAGGTATGAATCCTTGTGCTGAGATTCTTCTTCGTTCTAAGCAGCTATGTGTAGCAGGCGATACTCCAATCATTACAAAGACTGGTATTTATAATATTGCTGATATCGAAAACAGAGAGATGGAAATTTGGAACGGATTAAAATGGTCACAGGTAACTGCAAGAAAGACAAGGACCAATACCGAACTTGTCAGGGTTAAGTTCGGTGATGGCTCTTATCTTGATTGTACACCAGACCATAGATTTTCCGTTAAAAATAGATTTGATTCAGATTGGCGTGAAGTTGAGGCCCGAAATCTGATGGACGAAAAGTATGTCGTGAGTGTTGAGCCAACTACAATCGTCAATAATACAGGTATTGCCATTAATTCACCATACACCCTTGGATTCGCAGTGGGAGATGGGCATATTTATAACGAACAGGTTTACATTGACTTATATGGAGAAAAGGATTGGCAATGTCCTGTAGAGGGCATAAGACATAAGCCTTATCATGCCAAAGGATATAATGTTCCAAAGATTCGTACACGAACTAACCTTAAGCCAGAGGCGGTAAAAGATATTCGTGATGGCGGATTTAGAAGCTTGGCTGAATGGAATAGAGAATCCGTTCAGCAGTTCTTCGCAGGCTTAGCTGATGCTGATGGCTCTATGGCCAATAAGGGCATCAGAATCTATATCTCGGGTGAGAATAATGCTCGTGATGCTCAATTAGTATTGACTAAGAATGGCATTCGTTCTAGTGTTAATCTTTGCCAGAAAGCAGGTATGAAGACAAATAAAGGCGTTCGCTCTCGTGACTTATGGTATCTACAGATTGTGGATGCACGAGAATTGCCAACATTTAGATTAGATGTTGCTCACGGCTCTCCAGCGAGATTAAAGGGTAAGTATCAATCAGTTGTTTCTATAGACAAGATTGAAAATGGTGACGCATTCTGCTTTACTGAGTTTGAACGTCATATGGCCGTATTCTCCAATGTCCTAACATATCAGTGTAATCTTTCAGAGGTCATTGTTGAAGCAGAAGATAATCTAGAGAGTCTATGCGAAAAAGTCAGAATCGCTACTATCCTTGGAACCATACAGTCAACTCTGACTAACTTCAAATATGTACGTAAGATTTGGAAGGATAACTGCGAGGAAGAAAGATTACTCGGAGTATCACTTACCGGCCAGATGGGCAATAAGATTCTGAATGGCTCTGAAGGTATGAAGAGACTGGAGGACCATCTCTATGATATGAGACAATGGGCCATTGTTAACAATAAGAAGTATGCGGAGAGGATGGGAATCAATGTCTCTACCGCAATCACAACGGTCAAGCCGAGCGGTACGGTGAGTCAATTGACAGCATCATCTTCAGGAATGCACCCTTGGCATAATGATTATTATATTCGCAGTGTACGAGCGGACAATAAAGACCCATTGACTGAATTCATGAAGGATGTGGGAATTCCTAGTGAACCTGATGTGACCGCTCCGGACAATATCACAGTATTCTATTTCCCTCAGATGGCACCCGAAGGAGCATTGACTAGAAATGACCTCACGGCGTTAGAGCATCTGGAATTATGGAAGGTCTATAAGATGCACTGGACCGAGCATAATCCTAGCGTTACTATTAGTGTCAAAGAACATGAGTGGATTGAAGTTGCCAACTGGGTATACAATAATTGGGATATCGTTGGATGTATATCATTCCTACCGTATTCTGACCATACTTATAGGCAGGCCCCATATGAAGACTGTGATATAACAACCTACCGCCAATTTATGGCTGACATGCCGAAGGACATAGACTGGTCTCTATTGCAGACCTACGAACATGAGGACACGACGACCGGTACACAGACTTTGAATTGCTCTGCATCAAACTGTGAAGTGGTCTCCATCGGAGATTTAGCCTCTGTTTGATAGTTGCATAAATGCCTCCATTGAGTTATAATGACGACATGGAGGCATTTATTATATGGCATATACACGAGTAAGCTTTAGAGGGCACACAGTCAATTTAAGAACCAGAGATATGGTTTTATACGCCGAGAAACATTTTCTAGGCGGACACCAACTGAATATCATGCAGGGCTCATACAATACCAGCGTTAAGGCGTCAGGCGGTACACACGCTGGGGGCGGCGCAGTAGACGTGTATTGGGACTATAATCACGCCGGTACAGTAGTAGTAGCTATGCGTAAAGCTGGATTCGCAGCGTGGCATCGCACTCCTGCACAGGGCGATTGGGGATATCACGTGCATGCTATAGCCATCAAAGACTTAGAGATGTCGGATGCCGCAGCATCACAGATAAAGGATTATTATAATCATTTGAATGGCCTTGCATCACATGCTTATGACCCAGCTTGGAGACCGAATCCCATTCCTGTATGGGGAGTAGACATTCCTCATGAAACGGCAGCAGAATTGGGTTATCCAGGGCCAACGCCAACCCGACTGTTCCAGGCGGTATTGAGAAAGCAATGGCAGCATGAGATATATGGCTATTACACCATGACTGACGTTGAGAGTCTATATGTCACGAAGTATAATAAATCTATGGAAATTATAGCAGAGTGCCATGGTATTGCGGTGGACTCGACATGGAGTCTTAACGCTCATACACACGCATTCCAGAGGGCGGTAGGATTGACCAACGATGGATATCCTGGACCGGTTACGGCACAGAAGCTGGCAAGTTTGGCCGGATATAAATACATAGCAATTTGATATACAATATAGCAATATGATATAATAATACTAGGCCGACAGGCCGAGTTGTGAGTAGTGCAGAGATATAGTTACCGACAAGAGCCTTGAGTCTTTGACTTGGGGCTCTTTGTCGTTTATTATTATGGTATGAGTTACAAATTGTTAATCTTAAATGATTTACCGATGGCATTATACATGCTTGATGATGCTGCCCCGTTCGATGATTACTCTTCATATGGAAGAACTGGCGTCATGGTCGCTGGTACTGTCACCACCGCCGTATCATTGGTAGCCGGTGCAGCATATTCATCTGTATTCAGCAACTCTAATAGTGCCAAATTCGATTCGCCGATATATATACAGGGCTATGAATCACAACCATTCTCTCTTGAAGTATCATTCAGAATAATAGATGAGGGTTCACCGGTAGCTCAGAAGGTATTGAGTACAGTATCAAACTACGATGGTATAACAGTCGTCGGAACAGTAGTCTCATTCTCAACCAAATACGCTACCGCCGCTGAGGCCAAAATTAGTTATGATGTAATACAAAAGCAAAACGTCCACGTAGTGGGCGTTCACACCTATGACAAGAATCAACTATTTGTCAATGGACAATTGGTAGGAGAGCTAGACCTGACTGATGCTCAGAAGGCCGATACGTACGTCACAACGGACGGGAAATTGTACCTTGGCACATCCACCGGTACCGGAAAAATAGCTGCGAACGGCATCTCAGTCTATGGTCATGCACTCACGGAATCAGCGGTACAGGAACATTTCAATGCTGCCCGTAAAACCATATTGGCATCAGGAGTCGCAGTCCCATTGGGCGGCAAGCGATATCCATTATCAGCAGAGTTGGGTGATGTTTATCTAAATAAGAGTTTTACCACCGAAGCAGATTGGAAAACCGGTGTTCAGAATCAGACAGTAATAGAAGATGACATACTCAAGCCACAAATATTGAATGGCACGTCTGTTGCCAGCAATTGGCAAAGTGTCGCTCATCTTGATAACGGCATAACATCAATCTATGGCGTATCCATGACGTGGACAGGCTCTGGAGCCACCATTGAGGTCTCTCTAGATGGTACCACGTGGGTGACTCCGGTACAAGGGGAGAGAATCAGCATAATCACCGCTGGATATAATCCTACAAACCAAGACTTATGGATAAAAGTATCATTTGCAGGAAGTATTTCAAATGACCCATCGTATCTTAGTGAATTGAATATCTTGGGATTCAAGACCGGCACATCGGTAGAAATCGACGGTAGAACAACAACTTTTACCTCCCCCGCATCACTTATGTCTGAAGCTGAGCCTATCGAACAGAGAGATGACTGGGGGGTAAGATTATCTGGCGGTACTATTACTATCTCTACTGATACTACCGCCGTTCCTGAGAATAAATACACTATGAATATATGGCTGAAGAAGCTTACCAGCACAACTCCAACCATCAGTGTATCAGGCACGACATATAAGAATGGTGCAGCGGGCGGTACATTGAATCAGGGTGAATGGGCTATGTATACAATTGTTGCGGCAGCAGCAATATCCAGTGCTATAACTATTACTGGTTCTGCACAGATAGGTTCAGTCGAGTTGTTCAATACTCAATTGTCGGCCGGTAGCGTGGCAACATTATATTCATCATCAGTTGGTATTCCGATTGTATCATCTCCGGATACCGACGCTATTCAAATAACAAATCCTAATCCTTCTACCAAACTTTATGCATATGACTGGTCAGTAACAGGAGCAGGTGGATAATTTTGGTATATGAGTGGTACAAATTTGCCATTTGAAATCAATAGTTATACAATAATCCCATGGAACTTAAAACAACAGGACGACAGGCGGTAGAGGAAGTACCATATGGTGTTTATGTATATCGCTGTGAAGACGGAGAAGTGCTCGGAGACGGTGACGGCAACATAATGCAGATTTTCTCAATTAAGGGGGACCGAGAGAAAATCAGAGCCATCGTGGATGCTGCACGATATTATGGATTCACTGATGGACAGCCAGAATTCTGGTCGGGGCGCAGACCAGTCACGGATGAGGAATACGAAGAGCAAGTCACCAGACAAAAGCTAGGACTGGTACCGGACCCACTTGATTTTGGTGCTATCAGGGATGAATTGAGGGCTAGAAAACAAAATGGTTGAATCAGTAGACGATACAGATGGACTGCCGATAATAGAGCATGTCTATCTCGGTCCACCCAATGTGACGAAAGACACATTGGGTGCAGACCCATTTGCAAAATCCGCTGAAGAGATTAGAGATTTTGCTGGATTGTCTCCATCGTTCAAGCGCGGTATGTCATATCAAATGAAAAAGGTTCGTCAGAATTTCGAGGGTACCGCTCGCACAAAGCAGATAGAAGTAGATGAAATCAGTGGATACAATCTATTCGGTGCTGTAATGCCACCGTATAATCTTGATTATCTGGCCAAGTTGTATGAGAAGTCAGCGCCACATTATGCAGCATCCAATGCCAAGGTCTCTAATATTGTTGGGCTTGGTTATAAGTTTGTCGAGACATCTGCTACCAAGCGCGCTTTGAAAAATTCAATGAAGAGGACACCTTCACTGAGATTATGACAAAGGTATGGAAGGACTATGAGGCCACCGGTAATGGATATCTAGAAATTGCGCGGAATAAAGATAAGACTATAGGATATATAGGTCATTGTCCAGCCACCAGTATTCGTATCAGAAAAGCACGAGACGGATTTGTGCAGATAATATCCAATAAAACGGTATTCTTCCGTAACTTCGGCGATGGAATCAAGGAGAATACGACTCCGAATCCAATCGGTGGTGATGATAATCCGAACGAGTTGATTCATTTCAAGAAGTATTCCCCAACATCAGGATTCTATGGAGTGCCTGATATAATCCCTGCCCTATCTGCTGTTGCTGGAAATGAGTTCTCAGCTAAATTCAACCTAGACTATTTTGAGAATAAGGCTATCCCTAGGCATTTAATTATACTGAAGGGTGCTAAATTGGGTGCTTCAGCAGAGATGGCATTAGCACAATTCTTTGAGACTGGTCTGAAGGGTAAGAATCACCGTTCATTGTATATTCCTCTACCAGCCGATACAGCAGACAGTAAGGTTGAGCTTAGAATCGAGCCTGTAGAGGCGGGCATACAGGATTCTTCTTTCGGTAAATATGAGAAGTCTGGCACTACAACAATTCATATGTCCCATAGGGTTCCACAGTCCAAGACTGGTCTGGCTGAGGGTGTCAATCTTGCCGTTGCCCGTGATGCAGATAAGACTTTCAAGGAGCAGGTATGCGCTCCCGAGCAGCATATGGCAGAGAAGAAGGTCAATCGTATCGTGGCTGAGTTTACTGACGCATTCGAATTGAAGTTCAATGAGATGACACTGACTGATGAGGACACTCAGTCCAAGATTGATGAGCGCTATATAAAGAATCAGGTATTGGTGCCTAATGAAGTCCGTGCAAGAATGGGATTGCCGGGACGCAATGGTGGAGAGAAGCCGGTAGAGATTAAGCCACAACAGAAAGCTGATGCCAATACAAACAGAGAAAGAGATGCACAGAGAAGTGCTGGTGCGACAGATTCAGCAGGAGAAGGCAGAAACCCGAAGGGCTCAGGTCGCTCTGATGGAACAGCATAAGATTTGTACCAAATGTAAAAGGGAACCGCAATTGTACAGACTATAGGGGTGACGGTCGTACCACTCCGTAATTTTATTTGGCTTTATGAAAAGGAGGATGTTAACATAACAATATGAGCAAGATTATGAAAAGCAAATGGATAGCGGACAGCAATAAAGTCCGCCTGTCATTGCCTTTTGCAAAAATTGACCAGGAGAATCGTCTAGTGCATGGCTTTGCAACGCTTGATAATGCAGACTCTCAAGATGATGTCGTAGAGGCAGAGGCTTCGCAGAGGGCATTCGCGCGTGCACGCGGTAATCTGAGAGAGATGCACCAGCCGATTGCGGCCGGTCGCATGGTGAGTTTCAGTGAGGAAGAATTCTTCGATGCTGAAACAGGAATGGTGCATAGAGGTATTTATGCCAGCGCATATGTTTCCAAGGGTGCCGAGGCAACCTGGGAGAAAGTACTGGATGGCACACTGACGGGCTTCTCCATCGGTGGTGATATTCTTGAGCAAGAATCAAGATTCGTTCCTGATATGAATAAGACTATTAGGTTCGTTAAAGATTATGACCTTGTAGAACTTTCATTGGTGGACAATCCAGCAAATCCACTTGCAAACATCTTCAGTATTACCAAAGCCGAGGACGGCAAGGTGATGATTAAGGGTCTTGCAATGGAGACTAAAGTAGAGAATGTTCATTATTGTGAGGGCGATGAGATATTCGTAGCTTCACCTAACGAAGCTGTGGTCTGCGTTGCATGTGGAAACCAGATGGACAATGTAGGTTGGTTCGAGAGTACTGACACCGACCGTACGGAGAAGGTGAGAGACGTTATATCCAAATTCATGGACTCCCACGCCGTACACGATAACGGCGAAGGAGGTGTAGATATGGGCAAGGATATAAGTAAGAATACCGAAGTTGAGGAGACTTCAGAGGAGGCGACTACAGTTGATGAAACTGGAACCGATGAAACAGCGGCTACAGCAGTTGTTGAAGAGACCGCTACCGCAGTTGAAGAGACTCCTGACGAAAGTGAAGTATTCACGCGAAAGGTAGATGAACTTAAGGAGGCGTTTGAGGCTTCTCTAGTCAAGACACGTGAGCATGCTGAAGAGCAGGCAACGGCATTGGAGAAGAAGATAACAGACCTTAACGATACATTTACTACAAAGTTTTCTGAGTTCGATAAGAAGTTTACTGAACTTAGTGGAGGATTGGAAACTGAGAAGGATAGGATGTCAGAGTTTGAAAAGAAGCTTGATTTGTACAACTCTTCAGATTCCGTGAAGAAGTCTGGCGACGTAGTGCCAGAAAAAGTACAGAAGACAAAGACAGTATGGAACGGCACTTTCTCAATCGACAACCTGCTGAAGTAATTCTGTATGATATAAACCCAAAAAGGTGGAGGTGAAATATAAATATGACTAACGAATTGCTAGAAAAAGTCATTCAGACCAGCGATATTGGAACTGCTCCAGACGGAGGCGGTTTGCTGAACAACGAGCAGTCTAATCGTTTTATCGATTATATGTTCGATGTTACTACTCTAGGAAGATTAGTTCGTACCCGTCGTCTAACAGGCAACGAGGCTGAGATTGACAAGATTGGCGTTGGTACACGTCTAGTCCGTAAGGCAACTGAGGGTACTGACACTGGTGTCAACGTCGGTGTTACGTTCTCCAAGGTTAACTTGGGAACAACCAAGTTGCGTCTGGATTGGGAACTAACAACCGAATCACTTGAGGACAACCTTGAGGGAGAGGCACTAGAGGACCACATCGCACAACTGATGTCCGCGCAGGCAGCTAATGACATCGAGGATATTGCTATCAACGGAGACACCACGTCTTCTGACCTATCCTTGAAGGCATTTGATGGATGGAGGAAGCGTCTAATCAACACCGCCGGTACTTATGGTGTTGGCGCAGTAGTCTTAGACAATCTAGGTGCAACGGTTACACGAGCTACTTTCAACAAGGCCCTTAAGAACATGCAGCGCAAGTACATGCAGAGGCGTAGCTCTTTGAGATGGTTTGTTGATTCAGCACTAGTCCAGGACTATCTATTCTTGGCACAGCAGGTATCTACAGACTATGTGACTCCTGAAGCGCTTGCACAGCAAGGACTAGAGGCTCCTGTTCGTACAGAGGGACCATCTGGAGGCATTTATGCGCGTCCATTCGGTGTACCTCTTGTCGAGGTTCCGCTATTCGATACCTATGATGCTAACGCAGCATCATCTGGTACTCAGAGCGGTGGAGACATTTGGCTAATCGACCCTCAGAACCTACTTTGGGGTGTAAAGCGTGAAATCACGGTTTACCGTGAGTTCAAGCCAAAGAAGGATGCTATTGAGTACACGGTCTATACCCGTGTAGGAACAGCAGTCGAGAACGGCGAGGCAGCGGTTGTTGTTAAGAACGTTGCATACGCACCGTGATGGGCTGACGCAATATCTTAATATATGATGAGGGCGCGGTGTTCGCACCGCGCCCTCAATTTGTTAAAGGAATACAATGATGTTACAATAACATTAGACATTTAGACCAAAAAGGAGGATAGAATGTCATTAAACGATTTATTAAAAGCAGAGTTATTAACGGCGGCTGATTATTATGGTGCAGACTATAAGGCAACGGATAATAAGACGACATTGGTTGAGGCACTTGAAAAGGATGGTGTGACGTACGAACAATACTTAGCAGATTTTCCACCGGAGCCAGAGGAACCGGTAGGAGAATTGGTATCTGAGGATTTAAATACTAGACCAGCTAGAGTACCGCGCTCCAATGTGGCGACGATTGTTGCCGATGATGTTACGCTCATCAAGATGACTCGTAACAACCCGGTATATGAAACCAGCAATGGCTATAGATTCACAAGAGAAGCACCATTTGTCTTGGTAGACAATGATGATATTGACTGGTTAATCGAGGTCGAAGGCGGATTCACAATTGCCAAGCCATCAGAGGTAGCGGCTTTCTACAAATGACATAAAATATGACACAGACAGCTAATTTCGTGTGGCAGCAGGGTGAAGACCTTGATATCAAATTGATTTACAAGGAGGGACCGGCAGGCTCAGAGGTAGCCGTAGACTTGTCTACAGGATATGCATTGCGCATGGACATCGTTGTTCCCTCTAGCGATTTAAGAATATATACGTTCAACAGCGCATCAATTGCTGATGTTGACCCGCTTACTGCTGGTGCTCAACCGGATAGCGTTATCGAGGCGACATTGACGAGTGGCGCAGGCGGTACACCGAATATAACAATCTCTGTGCCACATGCGATTACTCTTCCCACTACCGGTGAGGCTTATCTACAGATGACAGCTAATCCACCGGTAACGGTATTCAATTATGATATATTCTTGAGGAATACAGGCACAAGTAAGCAGACCAAGATTCTGTCAGGAACGATAACAGTACAGGAGTCAGCAACACTATGGGTATAATAGTAGAGGTTATTACCCCGACCGTTACGGTAAGTGAAGTCACTGGTGGTTCTACGGTAATCAATGTACTTCGTACCAGCCAGACACCGACTAATGTTACGGCCGAACAGGCGGTAACGAATGTAGTCTCGACAGTAAATATCGTACAGAACGCGGTAGTAAGTCAGACTGCACCCATTAATCCCTATGAGGGACAAGTTTGGATAGATATAAGTTGAGGAATATATTATGATAGATTTAACAAAGACAAAAATAGACGAGAAAATCGTACTGGAGAAGTTCGAGGGTGACCCATTACCAGAGAATCTGTTCGAGAGAATGCATATTCACAATGGCAGGATTACTCATGTCGAGACCTTCGATAATGGAAAGCTTGTGTCGACTGAGCATCGGCCGGTAGAAATCG
>WNGF01010300.1_pt1 | contig 10573 bp, 11 predicted proteins | sample 5400641 | NCBI WGS metagenome assembly WNGF01 (sample SAMN13153371, study PRJNA577476) | soil metagenome | isolation source: 80 cm soil or saprolite under grassland replicate 2 | place: USA:California | collected 2016-06-15
ATGTCGGCATCGAAGTTCTGGACTAGCGATGATCGAGCTCCCCGGGGTCATAGAGAGCGGCATGCCAAGAAGGAATGGTAGCGAAAGCCCGGAACCACCCGCGGGTCGCCTCGGCGCTCCCGCACAGCGAAGGCATTGCGTATAAGCCGCCATGCGGTGAAATCGCAATGTGCTCGCGGGTGGGGCGGATGGGGTCGATTAAGTGATGACGGTCCGAGACAGCATAACTCGAACCAGAGCGAGGACCCCTGGGGCGGAGGACGACCCAACCTCCACGACGGTGTGCGATCGAGCGCTCGGCCCGACACAGTGCGGGATTAGCGATGTCGCCACGAAGTGCACGAAGGGCGGACGCAAACCAAACATTTGCCGGTGTATGCTGGGAGCAGTCTTAAGCCGGCGATGTCTGGGAAGGCACCGTCTGAGATGTCAGCCTTGCAGCCGTATCGGGGAAAACCCGCCGTACGGAATGATAGGGGGGATCGAGGAAACGTCGGCATCATCGAAGCCCGATCCGCGCCTCGATCCTACCCGACTGCGGGGGGCGCTCAGTAATGAGCGTCCCTACCGCGATCTGGCGAATCCGGCCGCGGGCTACCTGATTGGATTTACGTGACAACTTGGCCTGAGGTAGGCGCAAGCCGGGCGGCGGAGACCCCTCGCGGTCCAGCTGCATGATACGGATCTGCAGCTCGGGCCTAGATTTCGGCAGACGATCGGACCGACGCCATTTTGCACTCGACTTCCGTCGTAAACGGAGCATGAATGGTCGTTACGGACGCTGAGCCTGACCGGCTCGCTCCTCTCGCCCCGCCAGCGCCATTGGGCCTCCGCGGGGTTTGGGTGGTGCGGCGCGCTGTTGCGTCGATACCATGGAGAGGAGTTTTGACATGTCCAAGAGCAAGCGTGCGCGGTCGATCAAGGCGCGCTCCGCCTCCAAAACCCGGTCCAAGGCCGCCACTCGCAAGAGCGCTGCTCCTCATCACGAGGCGCGAGCGAATTCCAAGCAGGCGCGGGTGCTGGCGCTGCTACGCCGGCCGAACGGGGCCACGATCGCCACCATCATGGAATCCACCGGCTGGCAGTCGCACTCGGTGCGGGGGTTCTTTGCCGGCGTGGTGCGCAAGAAGCTCGGGCTCAAGCTTGCCTCCGAGAAGACCGACCGCGGCCGTGTCTACCGGATCGCTGGCGGTGGCAAGCCCGGAGCCATCGAGCCTGACACCACCGCGGCCCAGCCGAGCGCCTGATCATGCGGCGGGGCGGGCGAGAGCCGGCCGCGATCGCGGCCGAGATCGATCGCATCCGTTCGCTGCGGCTCGATGCGCTGCGGCGGCAGTGGCGGCTGGTGTTCGGACGGGTGCCCCCTGCCGGTCTGAGCAAGGACCTGCTGGGTCGCATGATTGCCGCGCGCCTGCAGGAGCGAGCTTTTGGCGGTCTTGACCGTGACAGCCTGAGGTTCTTGCAGAGCCTCGCGCGACACGAGCGCCCACCACGTCGCCAGCTCAAACCCGGGACCGTGCTCGTTCGCGAGTATCAAGGCCGGCGCCACACCGTCACAACCGTCCGCGACGGCTTCGACTGGCAGGGAACCACATATCCCAGCCTGTCAGCGGTCGCACGCGCCATCACCGGCACGGCCTGGAGCGGGCCACGCTTCTTTGCCCTGCAAGCAGCCGGCGACGGCAGCAAGCCCAAGCGTAAATCAGCCGCCGCTCCGGATGATGGCCGGCATCAGCGCAGGCCGGCCCATGGCCGCAATGGTCCGCAAGCCATGAACGGGTCGTCGCCAGCCCTGCACCTCGCAACAGCATCCCGTGCATAAACCCAAAACCCTGGAGTTAAAGACCATGCGTCCCTACTGGAAAGGCTATCTCAAGTTGGCCCTGGTCTCGTGCCCGATCGCACTGCACGCCGCCTGCTCGACCGCAGAGCGCATCGCCTTCCGGCAGATCAACAAGGCGACCGGTAATCGGCTGCGTCAGCAGCTCATCGACGAGGAAACCCGCGAGCCGGTCGAGCCCGAGCACAAGGGCCGCGGCTACGAGGTCGCCAAGGGGCAGTACCTGATCATCGAGGACGAGGAACTCGAAGCGATCGAGATCGAGAGCACCCACGTGATCGAGATCGACCGTTTCGTGCCGCGCCAACAAATCGACCAGCGCTTCTTCGACACTCCTTATTATGTCGCCCCCAACGAGCCGGTCGCCCAGGAGGCGTTTGCGGTGATCCGCGAGGCCATGCGCCACAAAACCATGGTGGCGCTCGGGCGCCTGGTCCTCGCCAAGCGCGAGCGGGTGATCGCGCTCGAGCCCTATGGCAAGGGGCTCCTCGGCACCACGCTGCGCTATCCCTATGAGGTGCGCGAGGCCAAGGACTATTTCGCCGACCTGCCGGAGCCGGCGCTCACTCCCGAGATGCTCACGCTCGCTGAGCAGATCCTGGAGAGCAAGGTCGCCGAGTTCGACCCGAAAGCCTTCCGCGACCGTTACGAGGAGGCACTGCTCGCGCACCTGAAGGCGAAACAGGCCGGCTCCGTTCAGGAGCCCAAGCCGACGTTTCCCACCCCGCGGCGGGTGATCAACCTCATGGAGGCGCTGCGGCGGAGCATTGCGCAAGATCAGACATCGGCCGGCAAGGGCAGCTCCGCGACCCCGGCGACCCGCAAACGGGCGTGAAGTGAGATGAGCAGGAACATGACCTCGCCGCGACTACCGAACCATGGTGATGCGGTCTATCTGGTGCTGGACGGCTTCGGGAAGTTCGGTCAGGCCGACCGCGAAACCGATCCCCGGCAAGCCGATCGGCAGACCGTTCTGGCCAATCTGTCGTCCGGCCAGTATGAGCGTCCCCTCCGCATTACAGCCTGCAAGACCGCCGAAGGCTGGGCGCGCGACGTCACCGCGCAGATCGTTCAGGAGATGGCCCTCGCAGACGAGGACTTGTCCCCCGCGGTGGAGCGGGCCGGATGAACGGATCCCTCGGCAAGTTATCGCGCTGCGCCATCTACACCCGCAAATCGACGGAGCATAACCTCGACCTCGCCTTCACCTCGCTGGACGCCCAGCGCGAGGCCTGTGAGGCCTACATCACGAGCCAAGCGGGCGAAGGCTGGCGGCTCGTCGGCGACCGCTATGACGATGGAGCCTTCTCAGGAGCCTCGCTGGAACGGCCGGCCTTGCAGCGGTTGTTGGCCGATGTTCGGGCCCGCCGGATCGACATCGTCGTGGTCTACAAGGTCGACCGGCTGACCCGCTCGCTGGCGGATTTTGCCAAGCTGATCGAGTTGTTCGAGGCGCACAGCGTCTCGTTCGTATCTGTCACCCAGTCGTTCAACACCCGCTCCAGCATGGGGCGGCTTACGCTCAATGTGCTCCTGTCCTTTGCCCAGTTCGAACGCGAGCTGATCGGGGAGCGGGTGCGCGACAAGATCGCGGCCTCCAAGCGCAAGGGGCTGTGGGTCGGGGGCCCGGTCCCGCTCGGCTATGCGGCGGTGGACAAGAAGATCGTGGTGGTGCCGGCGGAGGCCGAGGCGGTGCGCACGATCTTTGAGCGGTATCTGACGCTGGGCTCGATCCGCGCACTGGCGGGGGAGCTTGATCGGCACGGCATTTGCAGCAAGCCGCGGCGGCTCTCGAATGGCCGCACCGTTGGCGGGGGCCGCTTTGGCGTGGGCGCGCTCGCCTATCTGCTCAAGAACCGGTTCTACATCGGCGAGGTGGTCTACCGGGGCGAGGTCCATCGTGGCGAGCACGCGCCGATCCTGGATCGGCCGCTGTTCGAAGCTGTGCAGGCCGAGCTTGCGGTCCGAGCTGTGGCGCGGCGCTGCCGGCTGCGGGGCTCACCCGCCATCCTGAGCGGGCGCCTGTTTGACATTTGCGGCAACCGCATGAGCCCAAGCCATACCAACAGGGGCGGCGCGCGGTACCGCTATTATGTCTCCCAGGCTTTGCTGCAGGGAAAGCCCCAGCCGGCCGGATTGGTTGGCCGCGTTCCCGCCGCCGAGGTTGAGGCGTTCGTCGTTGCGGCGCTGCGCAACCACCTCAACGCCAACGGTGCCGGGGAGCAGCTGCCCGACAATGATCTCGAGCTCCTCGAGCGCCATCTCGAGCGCGTGACACTGACTCCGAAGCGTCTCGAGCTTCGGCTGCGGCAGAACGTTGAGCTTGCCCAAGCCGACAACCCCGCTAGTAGCGACCCATCAGCGCCTCACATGGCTGGCGTCACCACGATCGCCGTCCCCTGGACCAGCCCTGTGCCGGTCGCTGTCAAAGGCATCATTCATGTGCCCGCGCACAGCACGCCGATGACGCCGTCGCGTCGCGACATCCTGCTGATCGCGATTGCCAAGGCCCGCAGCTGGGTCGACGAGTTGGCCAATGGGCGGGCTGGCAGCTTCGCGGTGCTTGCCAGGCGTGAAGGAAAGGTCGAGCGGCACATCCGTCTCTTGCTGCCACTCGCGTTCCTCTCACCACGAATCGTCTCAGGCCTCCTCGACGGGACGGCCCCGGCGGGCCTCACCATCACAGCGCTTGCTCGCGGGCTGCCCTGGTCCTGGGCCGAGCAGGAGCGACGCCTTGGGCTGCATTGCGATTGACGTCTCTCCGGCAGCAGCGCGGGCTTGAACTCCAGTTCTCCTCTAACGGGGAGGGTACATGTGCTGACGGACGCCTGACCCTGACTGGTTTGCTCCTCTCCCCCGCCAGCGCCGCCAGGCCTCCGCGGGGTTTCGGTGGTGGCGGTGTGCTGTTGCGCCGTCCCCAACGATGGAGAGGAGGGCACATGCGGCTGGATCACCTGCCTGCGTCCGTGGCCTTTTGCGACGTCGAGACCACCGGACTTGGTCATCACGATCGCATCGTAAGCTTTGGCGGCATCGGAATGATCAGCCGCAAGTTGGCCAAAGGCCCGTCGGACCTGGAATATCTCTACCTGGTGTTCGATCCTGGTACGGGAAACCGCCGTGGCGCCGAACAGATTCATGGCTTCTCGGATTCGGCTCTGCGCCTGCAGGATCCGTTCGCAGTGCATGCCGCCGACGTCTGGCGCTTCCTGACATCCTATGAGCTTCTCGTTGCCCACAACGCCGCGTTCGACCTCAGGTTCATCAATCGCGAGATGAGATTGTCAGGCCTGCCCGCGCTCACCAGGCCTGTCTACTGCACCATGAAAGGATACCGCGCGCTCGAGCTCGGCGGCAGCGCCTCTCTGAGCGCGGTCTGCCGCCGTATCAAGCTCGCTCGGGTTGGCGATCTGCACGAGGCGATCGAGGACGCATGGCTCGCGATGCAGATCTATCTTTGGCTGCACGGCTGCCCGCTTCAGCGTCGATTGCGCCGCTCGCTTCCTCGCATGCCATCCAACTTGCGTCACCCCACGACCGGCCCATACCGTGACCAACAAGGGCTGCGCAGATCCGGCGTTCCGTAACCGAGCCTGGTAGGCTACTCCCTTGCCGCAGCACACCCTACTCTTCGTTACCATGGACGGCCGGAGAGCCGCGCCAAGATGAGGGCGCTCACGAAGTTGTTGTAGCGGTCAAGGCTTTCATTGGTCCAGAATGACGCGATCTTGTGGCCCAAGGCCTGGCTTATGCTGTCCACTTGATCGTCGTGCCGGCCGTTTGGAAACGCGAAAAGCTCATCTTCGAGATCTCGAAGCCATGGAGCCTCCTTCGGGAAGAACACCCGACCGTTCTCGAACTTTGCGGATTGTATGGCCATTCGGATTTTCTTGTCGTACTCGGGCTTGACCCCAACGACCGAGAAATGCGCCGTCTTGAGTTCCTGGATCAGCGCTGTCCCGAAGCCGGCATCTTCAATCAGGATTTGGGAGGCCTTATGCAGCTTCGCCTGCTGCGACACCTTCGTCCTCAAGGTCGGGAAGTCAAACCGGCCGCGTAGCAGATCAATCAGGTAGTATCTCTTGTCGTAAATGCGCCACGTGCTGCATACCGAATAATCGTTTTCCTCGCCTTGCTTGTTCGCCACGTCCCATGATTGAATTACTTGTCCAGACTGCGGCAGCTGATCATAGCGGCGGAGCCAGGCGCGCTTGATCGTGGCGCCGCCGGGGGGCACAGGCCGCTGCTGATACTGGGCCGAATAGATTTCCGGACCGAGCTGCGCGCGCAGCGACTCCAGAACCTCCCTTGGTTCGCGCTCCGGGTGGAGCACGTCGCCGGCGCGCCGGAAATGAACTTGTCCATTCCCGATTGGAATCTCTTCGTCCTGTTGCGCGATCGCCGGCAGGCTCAGCACGGTCCACGCATCGGAACCGCGCAGCTGGACACCGACCAGGTCATCCTCATGCAGCCGCTGCATCACGAGCACGATGGCGCCGTTTTGTTTGTCATCGAGCCGTGACAGCAGGGTGTTGAAGTACCAATTTGCGACATGCTCGCGCGACTTTTGGGACACTGCCGCCAGCGCCGCGATGGGATCATCAATGATGATGATATCTCCCCCACGTCCTGTCAGGGCGCCGTCGACCGAGATGGCGAGCCGAAATCCGTTTAAGGTCGTGACGACCTCCGTCTGGGTATCCTTCATCGCCGAAATGCGCATCCCAGGAAAGATGCCGTGGTATTCTGCGGAATTAACAATCTTGCGGAAGTCATTGCCGTGCTTTATCGCGAGATCGGCGCTGTAGCTCGCCACGATCAAGCGCTTAGTGGGATCGTGCCCCAGGACAAAGGCCGGGAATGCGACCGAACACATGATCGACTTGAGGGAACGCGGCGGCACGGTGATGATCAGGCGTTTTATCTTTCCGAGCCGTACCTGTTCAAGATAATAGGCGATTGCGCAGATATGCCAGTTCATATGAAAAATGGCGCTGGGATTGAGCACATGAAACATCTTGCGAACGAAACTCACTAGGTCCCTCCGGCAGGCGGCATATACATGGGCCATTGAGGGGGACAGCATGCGCTGCTGGGAGGGGAACAAGGTCCGGGAATTTCGAGCTAACTTCTTCATCGATCGGTTCTCCTGATAGGATTTCTAGCGGGCCGAGGTTGATTTCTCGGGCGGTTTAACCGGGGACGGCTGGGCGCATCGATCTCGCCCGCACGGTCGAGCTGGACGGCGCGCCGGCGCACGTAATCGTCCAGCAAAGCTTCCTCATTGGCGGAGAGCGCCGTCGCAACGCTTTGTTCAAGTGCGTCACCTTGGCCAGCCAACAAGTCGACCCCAAATTTTGGAGCTAGAGCGAGGAGGTCGCGCCGCGCGTGGCGATCGCCTTTGGCAAATTGATTGACCAGCTGCTCGATGCCGGCGGCGGCCTTGGTGATGATCTTCTCCTGATCTCCCTGCCTCAGCGTCACCTTTGCGCTGAGCGCACGTTCAAACAGGGCCTTGAGGTCGGGTGCAATTGACCTTGGTTTTCGACGCGCGCCTTTGGGATTGCCGCTTTGACCCGGCTTGAATTGATACTCCTTCGGCGGGCGACCCGGGCCGACACGGTATTCCTGATCGGTCGGATCAGTCTTCAAGCTCGGCCGCGTGTTGGGTTTCCGACGGCGATAGCGCTTCACGGTTTTGCTCCGTCAGAAGCGAATCTCCCCGCCCGCGAGCCCTCGACCGCAATCTCATCGAAGGTTAGCCCGCTCTCGGCGTGGCGCGCGTCCCGGCGAGAAAAAGCCTGCCAGCGGCGGATGGCGACGTCGACAAAACGAGGCTCGATTTCCAGCGCACGGGCATGGCGTCCGACCCGCTCGGCAGCCATGATCGTGGTGCCAGAACCGGAGAACGTGTCGAGCACAACATCGCCCCGCCGCGTGCAGTCCTTGATCGCGTCGGCCACCAGGGCGACCGGCTTGGCGGAGGGATGCGAGCGAAGCTCCTCCATGCGGCCGGCACGGAAGGAGTTCACGCCGGCGTAGTGCCACACGTTCGAGCGCGAACGCCCATGCCGCCCGAGCTCGACGTTGTTGAGATGGGGCGCCTGCCCGACGCGAAAGACGCCGATAAATTCGTGTTGGCTGCGGTAGAACGATCCCTGGCCAGCATTCGACTTCACCCACACGGCGATGTTGATGGTGTCTCCATAGACAGGCTTGGCGGCTGCCATCAGCTCGGCAATGTGCCGCCAGTCCGTGCAGACATAATGAAGCGCACCGTCGCGCGACGCTGATGCTGCGACATTTAGAGTAATGCTGAGGAAGCGCACGTAATCCGCGGACGACATCTCGCCGCTCGCCATGGCGAACTCGGAGTGCTTCGTCCTGCCCCGACCCACCACGCCGCCGATGCGCACATTGTACGGCGGGTCCAGGAACGCCATGTCGGCGTGGCAGTGCGCCATCAGGCGAGCGACGTCCGCCGCCGAGCGAGCGTCGCCGCAGAGCAGCTTGTGAGGGCCGAGCACCCACAGGTCGCCAGGCCTGCTGACCGCAGAGTCCTTCAGCCACTTGGGGTCGATATCGTCCTCAGGGTCGGCGGCATCATCTTCAAAATCGGTCACAAGCTGATCGATCTCGACCGCCTCGAAGCCGAGGATCGAGACATCAAGGCCCTCCGCTTCCAACAACCCGGCCAACTCCGGTATTTCGATCGCAAGGCGCTCACGGTCCCAGCCGGAGTTCTCCGCAATCTTGTTATCGGCGATCGCAAGGGCGCGCCGTCGCGCCGGCGAAAGTCCCGCCAGCACGATGACCGGCACTTTCGCCAGGCCGAGTAGCTGGGCTGCCTTGTAGCGGCCCTCGCCGGCGATGAGCGTGCCGTCTTCAGTCACCAGCAATGGGTTGGTGAAGCCGAACGCGACGATGCTGTTCGCGAGCTGGCGGATCTGCTTGGCGGAATGGGTCCTGGAATTACGCCGATTGAGCTTGATTTGATTGATCGAGAGCGCCTGCACCCGCACGTGTCGGCGATCAGGCCGCTCTTGGCCCCGCGTGTTAATTCTCATGTGCATTTCCCGAAGCCGGTTGATCTGGAGTCCGCAGTTTTTGCGCCAGCCTGAAATGCCTAGGCACCTGCGCCGGCTCCGCCATTGCGGAATCATTTCGAACTTCAATTTGGCGCACATTGCCATACAGACCGTATGTTATATCGTTTCTATAGCGCGGCGTCCTTGACGTTGCAAACCCGTTTTCGTATGACAAATTCCCAAATGCTTAAGGAGTGCGCAAATGGCGAGACGCGGCCGCCGGCCTAAAGGCGAATATCCGGAAAAGAAGAGGGTTTTTGCCTCTCGCATACGCGAGGACACTTGGGAAATGCTTCAACGGGCGGCGGCAAAGTCAGGGCGAAGCCTCAGTCAGGAATTCGAGTTCAGACTTCGACGGAGCCTCGATGATGATGAGAAAATTGAAAGCGCGTTCGGGGACCTAAAAACATTTGGGCTGATGAAGTTGGCCGCCCAGTCTGTCAAATCGATGTGCGATCTGAACAATTTGAAAGTTCATTGGACCGCGAACGTCACGGCGTTCGATGAGGCGCTTGAGGTAATTACCAGAACATTGAAAGGCTTCCGCCCACACGTGTTGACGGCGACCAACCTCGTCACGGGGCGACCCGAATTGGGCAAGCCGGCTCTCGTCGAAATCGTCCGCGAAATTCAGGCTGCTGATCCTACGCGCCCACTAGGCAAAGTCAGCAAACGGCAGCGCGCTATGCTCCGGCTCCAGAGCGAGTTGGGAGACCTGGTCGATCGGCCCGGTCGCCTGCTGGAAGCGAAACATCGCAAGCCTAAGGGAAGGGGCCGTATCAGATGAAGGCAGCGTATGGCGCCATGCCCGGCAGCGGAATTTCCGAGATTGCCCGCCTCGGAGACTGCGTACCGTCTCGCTAGGAATCAGGGGCGCTTCTTGGTGCAACGGCAGCGATTGCAGCGGGGGAAACCATTCAACGTGAGTAGCGAACACCACATCGTCGGCACCCAAGGAAAGGACATGCCCGCGGCGATGCGGCCGACGCAAGATCATCACGGCAGTCGGCGGCAAGGATGTGCTCCGGGGCGTCCCGCCGTATCGTACGCGTATCCGACATGTCCTCGAAATCCTCCTCGCATCGACACACGCGATTGCAGCGCGACCTGTCAGCGGCTGTCCCCCACATGGTTTGCACGATAGCCGCCGGATCCCGCCCCCCGGTAGGTGCCCCTTCGATCTTGATGCGGAAAGAGTCGGCAGCCTTCTTGGTCTGGAACCCACCCGCTCTCGCCTCGCCTGTTTGCGATCTTCCACGTCCGCTTGCGAACCGATGCTATTGTGAGGCCGGCGAGTGCGAAGTGGAATCTGCGCCAACCCTGCCACCATTCGCAATTCCACGCTGCTCTTCCCTGCAAATACCGAAAAATGCTCCCTGCTCCCTAAGTAGGGAGAACCCCTTACAACATCTTGAAACCATTACGAAATTTGACAGACAACGGATCAGCTCTCCCTGCAATTTCTGAAAATCTCCCTGCAAATCGCAAATTGCAGCGAGAACCGCGAGACCGTTTCGCTTCTGACTGCATCCTCAGCCACGCAGTCAGGTCTCCCTGAGCTAGGATGGAAGACGCTGGCGGACATCTGGCGGGCCGACCCACCCAGACCCGTCGTCGCCAACACCTCGTCTGGAACCGCTGGGCC
>WNGF01013118.1_pt1 | contig 10572 bp, 8 predicted proteins | sample 5400641 | NCBI WGS metagenome assembly WNGF01 (sample SAMN13153371, study PRJNA577476) | soil metagenome | isolation source: 80 cm soil or saprolite under grassland replicate 2 | place: USA:California | collected 2016-06-15
ATCGCGACTCAACGGCCGTAGAAGTCGCCGAGGTCAACGGTGAAACCATCAGCCAGCGCGAATTTGCCCTCCAATACGAACGTGCTGTGCAGCGCTACCGTGAGATTCTCAAGGGCTCGCTGACGCCGGAGATGATCAAAGGGTTAAATCTTAAAGCTAACTTGATCGAGGAATTGATTCAGAAAAAACTCGTTCTCCAGGAAGCGCGCAGCCTCGGGCTTTTGGCGACCGACGACGACTTGGCCGACCATCTCGGCAAAGCGCCCGAATTTCAGGTCGCCGGACGTTTCAGTAAAGACCACTATCTGAAAATTCTCCAAGCCAATCGGCTGGTGCCCGGGCAATTTGAAGAGGAACAACGCGACCAGCTGACAATGCAACGTCTTTACAGCATCATTCTCGACTCCGTACAAGTGACTGATGCCGAGATACGCGACCGCTATCGTCTCGATCAAGAAAAACTCAATCTCCACTATATCAAGCTGCCGGTGAGCGATTTTGTTTCGCAGGTCAAGCTCAGTGAAGATGACATTAAAAAGTTCTATGAGCGCAACAAAGAATCGCTGAAAGAGCCGCTGAAAGTTCAAGTTGAGTATCTCAATTATCCTTACGAGCAATTCGCTTCGGCAATTCAAGTGAGCGACAAAGAGATCGAAGAATATTATCAGGCCAATCTAGAAAGCAAGTTTCGTAAACCCAAAGAAGCGAAAGTTGGTTACATATCGATTCGCGTCGCGCCGGATGCCGATGCGACGCAGAAAAAGGCCGCGCGAGAGCGCGCCGACCGTATCGTCAAAGAAGCGCGCGGCGGTAAAAACTTTGCCGAGCTGGCGAAACGCGAATCGGATGACCCCAGCGCTGCTAAAGGTGGCGACGCGGGTTGGGTCACGCAAGGGCAAATGGAGCCAACGGTCGAAAAAACTATCTTCAGTCTCGCCAAGGGCGAGATTAGCAACCCGGTAGAAACCCCGGCAGGCTTTCAGATTTTCAAAGTCGAGGATATGAAGAACGAAAAGACGCCGACACTGAAAGAAGCCACCCCTGAGATTATCAAGACGCTGAAAAACGAAAAGGCAAAACGCGAGGCCGCCAAGATTGCCGATCGCGACCGCGAAAAGGCGCTTTCCGGCAGTGACTTCAACAAGCTGGCGCAAGAGAGCGGCGCCAAAGTGAATACGACGAATTGGCTTTCCGTCGGTCAGATCGTGCCGGAAATCGGCGACAATCAAGAATTTTATAAGAACGCGTTCGCATTAGCACCGAAGGACGTCGGTCCAATCATTGAAGGCAACAACGCGTACTATATATTGCGGCTCAAGCAGAGAATCGAACCGACCGTTCCACCGCTTGAGAACGCGAGAGGACAAATCGAGAAGAGCCTGAAAGAATCCAAGGCCTACGAAATGGCTCTGCAAAAAGGCAACAGCTTGCTCGAGCAGCTTAGAAAAGAGAAGGATATTGTCAAGCTCGCCCAAGCGAATAATCTGAAACTTGAGGAGACCGGCTGGTTCTCGCGCAGCGCGCCGCAGCTGCCGAAGATCGGCGAACTCGCGGAAATGAAAGCCGGTCCGATAGCCGTGTCGCCGCAAAAGCCGATTCCCGATAGACTCTACACCCAGAAAGATATCCTCTATCTCTTTGCATTCAAAGATAGCCAGGGCGCTGACATGGGGCAATTCGAAAAAGAAAAAGACATACTCAGAAAACAAGCTTTAGCGGAAAGCCGCCAGCGCGCTCTGATCAAATTTTTGGAAGGTCTGAAGGCCAAGGCCAAGATCAAGGTAAACACCGCTTTCTTGGAAGAGAGTTAAATTTGGTCGGACTGTTGAAAGGCTGATTTTCAGCAGACCGTTTCGTTGGCATTCGCCAAGCCGAGCGGCTCGCGACGCTCTTGAGCCAGGAAGAAATCCACGCGATCTATTCCAGTAACCTTCGGCGCGCGCGCCAAACCGCTGACCTCATCAGCCAGCCACATAAGTTATCCGTGACGATCGAGGACGATGTGCGCGAGCTCGATCACGGCGAGCTCGAGGGTTTGACCTTCAACGAAATCAAAACCAACTACGCCGAGTTTCTAGCGCGCTGGCGCAGTATCCCTGCGGAAATAAGCGTTCCGGGTGGCGAGCGGCTCGGCGATGTCGCCGAGCGGGCATGGAATGCTTTGACTCAGATTGTACGGCGGCACCAGGAAGCGGAACGCATTCTGGTCGTCAGCCACAATTTTCCGATTTTGGGAATCATTTGCCGCGTCACCGGTACTCATCTCAACGCTTATCGCACTTTCCACCTCGATCCGTGTAGTCTCACGAGGCTGCGCTACGACGGCAACGGCGACTGGCAAGTGACCCAGGTCAACAATCGAGAGTATCCGTTTCCCATGCCAACATCGTTGTAATACGCGACAAGCGTCTCGCTGGGAATCGAACAAGCACGATCCTGCCTCACTCTCTCCGGCCGATCAGGCCGACGCCGAAAAATAGCAGCGCGAGTAACAAATAAGCCGTGGCGAAGTCAGGCGCAGCCATGACACCGAACCGGCTGGTGATACCACCCGCCGTAAGGTCATAGGCGTGAATGATTCCGATAGCGGAGAATAACGCCGCTGCCAGTGACCACATGCCGGCGCTGGAAAACCGTCGTTCGATGAGCGCCACGCCGATGGCCGCGAGGATCATCGAGGTAAAAATGAATCCCCGCTCCAACGAAATCATGCCGTGAATCGCCAGACTCTCTTGATTGAACCGGCCTAAGCCGACTTCGAACAGCGACTTGCCTGCAGCCCTCAGTCCCGTTTCAACCATTAACAAGCCCCAACCTGCCAAGGCCGGCACGATGCCCAGTGCCACTGCCGGCGCATGTTCTTTTGGAGTTTCCTGAAACGACTGGGCGACGATGATGATACCGATGTAAAGGAGAATTCCGATGCCGGCCTGCAATGGAATCAGTCCGAGCACTGCTTGAATCGTGCCGGTAAAACAGAGAACACTGATAAAGATGCCATTAAGAGCCGAATAGCCCGAACGCGCGCCTAGCCGTTTCCAACCCGGGTGGCCGATATAGATCGTCGTGGGAAACACGCTGCCGAAAAGCGCCGCGACCACCGAACCAATACCGTTCGCCATCAGCGATGGAAATGTTCGGAAGCGGTCGCCGGCGGCTTCGGCGCTTTCGATATTCTGCAGTGACCCAACGACGTTGAAAATCCCCATGGGGAAAATCACCGAGAAATAATTGAGAAACGCGGGATGCGTGAGCGCTTCCCAGAGTGACCCACCGGTGAACGCCGGCAGTGCCAAGGTGTAATTCGCGTTCAGCGCTTTGCCGTTCATAGTCCCAAGCAGCCAACCGAGAATTGTTCCAATGGCGATCGCCACCATCCCGCCGGGAAGACCGAGCGGAAGTCTCTGATGCGAAAAGTAAGCGACAAAGATCACCGCCATCGGCACCATCGCCACCAAAGGCTGAGCGAAAATCTTAAATGTGAAATCCATCGCGATAAAAGTAATCGCGATGCCCGCCAACGCCGACAAGAGCGCGGCGCGCGGCGTCACCCGGCGCACGCTCTCGGCGATGAAAGCGGCGGCAATCTCGATGATGCCGTTGAGAAAGCAAGCGACGAGCCCGACTTTCCAGGCCCACACCGGGTCCTTGGTCTCCTGAACGATCGGCAACATGATAAAGAAAACGAAAGCGAACAGACTTACGGTGTTGATGCCGTAGGGCAGCGCGGTGATGTCGTCGCGCCCGGTCGCGCGCGCGAGCCGGCGCGCCTGCCATGCATAGAAAAAATTGCCGACGAGAATCGAAATCGCCGCGCCGGGAAGAATCTTGCCGAAAATGTATTCATCCGGCAGGCGAACCAACTCGCGACAAAGAGTAACGATAAGGATCAGCTGAATCAGATTATCAATCATCAGGCCGAAAAAACCGTCGAGGTCTTTGCGCACAAACCACGGTGGATTGAAAGAAGCTTGGGGCATGTGACTCGAGTTCTCCTGCTAAATTTTCGCCGAATGTAGCTGTCGCAGCTCTTTTCTGTCAAACAGCTTTAGTCTGTCTTAGCGCAGCTTAGTTGCTGGCGGGAAGAAAAACTGGATAATGTTTACGCGCGGTAACAATAACGGTAAGAATGGATCGGTGCCCGCTATGACGGTGACAAACTCAGTTCACACGTAAGTTGAGACCGATTTAGATATGGTGGGTACGGATACCGGAGAAAATGTCGAGCGGTTCTCGTTCACTACTGATTTCTGCGTACTCGTCGGCAGAACAAGGCTCAAAATTCTCCGGCCAGTCCGCTGCTAAAGTGCAAAGCAATCGTAATTGAATGGGTGCTTCGGTGTTTACGCGTTTCACCTGAACCTGAACCACATTCGGATTCCTTTCTAAGATTTCGAGGAAATCGCACGAGATATATCTTGGACAATAGCCAACGATAGTCGCGGGGTCGTCCGTGCGAAGAGCGATCGCACATCCGTCAGAGGGATTTTGAGGATCGGGCAATAAATATAGTCTATCGCCGGTTCGAAGCTTACTGATTCGAATGCGAGCTTCTTCGGGTAGGTATCGAAGCCCATGACTAAAAAAGTGAACCACGTATTTACCATCCGAGTTTCGTTCGGGACATGGAAATACAGTTAATGAATCGGTCTCTCGAACCCCCTCTGTACGGGCGAGCAGTACTAAGGGATTCGCTTCGTCCTCCCGCAAATCGAGCCAACGCAAAAAATCTCTGTACTCCGGTCGTTTCTTTGAGATGAGACGATTCGCAAATAAAGGAAACAAATCCAGAGATTTGTAGACTTCATGTAGGTCCCTCATGGAACCGAAAGGGATAAAATTGTTGGAAAGTTTTGCCCCTTTCGTGTAAACGAAGCGATAGATCCCAGCTTCGACACTGAGCTTTCCTACTGTAAGCCATTGCCGAGACTGCGGGTCCTGCCAAGCTAGACAGAGAACTCTCATGTCACAAATCCAACTCAAGAAGGCGTTTCTGATTTAGTTCGGGCATTTTCATGGCAGAGCGCCTGGCGGCGTACTAAATTCTATTGACGACGATTTGTGAACAAGATCAGGTTCCAATCTTACAACCAGAACCCACCCCGAGTCCTTCAAGGATGCCTGATATTCCTGTACGGTCATTACTACGTAAGCAGACGTTTGTTCTCCGTTAAAATGTTCAGTGTCAGCCCCTTAACGTCAGCGTCGTCGGTCACGAGTGTCAGTTCTTTTTTGTTGCACAGTTCAGAGAGTACGTGGTCGTTGAAATCCGCCCTCCCCGCCTCATAGCCACTTAAGACGGCGTCGATATTTAGTGACGAAAACTCGCAGTCAATTCGCGTCGCGTATCCCAGGATCCTCCGACATGCGTCAGCTATGCCTTTAGCAACGGACTTAAATGCCGAACTATTTCGGTACGTCTTAAAGTCTTTGGGCTTTATCGACGCCGGTAACTTATTGTACGTGAAGCGAGCCCACGCATTGATGAATTCGGATAATACAAGTGCGTCAACAAAAATGTGACTGTGTGCAACCAGCGCGCTTTTCACCGCGCCAGAGTAGGTACGGACGCGATTATCATTAGGGCCATACTGCGGACTATACAGAAATAGCCAGACATTGGCATCGAAGAGCAGACGATCCATTTCGCGAAAGCGGTAGGTGCTGAGGCGACGGACCGTACCAGGCATCAGCTATCTCTTGAAGCCGCTCTTTCCGCTCTCTTGAATCGTTCAGGATCTTTGAAATATTCCTTCGCGGTGTCGACCACCCGTTTGAGTAGAGCCCGGTCCTCAGGTTGAAGGTCTGTGACTTTGAGTTTTGATCGAATTTCGTCTTCAGAGAAGGACCCATAGAGCTGTCCGATGGCAGCGTTCAGGAAGGCCGACGTCAGGCTAGTCACATTCAGGAACGACACGGTGACACTTTGCCCTTCCTTTAACGCGGCGGCGATTCGATCATGAACCTTCTGGCCGTCGTCGGAAGCGACACAGAGTGGGCTACCCACGATTTCCAAGATCGAAAGGGTAAGATTCTTGCTCATGGGGGATCTACCTTTCGCGCGACTCATCAAAAAATATCCGATTCCTTCAATTCCGAAGACAGCACGTATGATTGTTTATCGGCGGTATTGATTTCAAGACTGACAGCAGTTCCTGGGAAAGGCAAGGGCAAGCGAGCCGTGCGTACCTGGTCCTTTTGCTGGCACCAGTAACCGGCTTCTGAAACTATTTGGAGACGTCCACCATTGAGGCCTATAAACTCCGTTAGCAACTTCAATCCCAAGCCCCCCGGAATCGGACCCCGCTTGGTCGTGTTTCGCCCTTTCGTGGCCCAGACTATAGCCTCTTCGGCGGAAAGATTTAACCCGGCGTGATCCCTCACATTCCGCCTTATACCCACGCCCAAATCCACGACGGAAAAATCCAACAGGTGTTGACGAAAAAAATATTGCCCGCAACTAAAAATCCCGAGCTTGGTCTTTGAGTGAAGCACAGCGTTGCTGAAAATCTCGAATACACTCTCTCGAAATTTCTTGATCAGTGCTGCTGACATCTTCGGCATCTCCGGCCGGTGAACAAATTCGCCTTCGATATATCCTGCGAAGTAACGATCGTCCTTCACATCAAACCGTTGATAGGGAATCGTCGTTCCCCAAGTATCGGGCAGTTTCGCGCGGCCATAGTTACTGAGAAATCCGTTCTTGGAAAGAATTCTTTCAACACTTTGGGGAATATTGGTCAGCTCGACCGTATTTAGGTCGCTGCTTAATCGGTACAGAATCGCACCAAAGGCTGCGCACATATCCGCATCGAACCAATCCGACGCAGTCATGTCGATTTCGATGCGCGTGAGATGGCAATCATTTGTCTGAGTATGGAGACGCACCAGTGTCTCGAAACCGGACTGGTCATGACGGATAGATGGTAACGCGAACTTCATACCTTGGTCTCCACATTACGTCCCATCCGGTATTCGATTTCGTAGTTGATAGTGGAGTCCAACTCCTTTTCCGTAAGTCCGTGGTTAGCCGGAACACGCTCGTGAGAGACCTGGATCAGAATTGATAACCACGCGCCACCCAGTAGTGCCAGTCCCCAACAGCCTCTCTGGTTGTCGCATCCGCCCCTCGAGGTTCCAACTGCGACAGCGGCACCGCCAGTCTGCGGTCACTCCACCGCACTCGAACAAACATTTCAGATTCACACTCCTCTTCGGGAGCCATCCCCATGACATCCACATCTTCCCCGACCCGCAACGGCGAGATCTCGCGCTTGGATTTGCAGCGGGCTTTAAAGGGAAATTTCAGCCTCTCCTCAAGGTGGTAATACCAACCCATCGCCCGCTCCTCGGAGTTGTACGCGTCGACGACGGCCTCCATTTCAATCCGTCGCTCGCGGACTTTGTTTTCCTTCAGTCGGGCCACCGTAGCCGATTAACCGGGTTATCCCCGTTTTCCTCTCAGTTAGCGTCTTGTGACGCTTCCCACGCCCTGTTGAGGCTTTCATTTACCTCGCTGACCTGCCTTACCATCGCATAGGTCCACTTGCCGTAAGTCCCGTCGGCATTCACCGCGTTAACCCACCGCTCCGCAGCTCCCTTTTTAACTTCCGCCAGCGGATCGTAACCCTTGGTTTCCAGAACCAAGTGAATCAGCGGCTCGGTTTTCAACCGGACGATAAAGTCGGGCATGTAGTCGTGCGGCTGCCCATTGTTCAGATACGGAATTGCAAAACCTAGCCCGGCATTCTTCACGAAGGCATCCACCATTGGGTGAGTGTCGATATAATAAGCCGCCTGTTGTTCCCACTTCTTCGTGTCGGGTACGACGTAGTTTAGGTGGCATCGCACCACTTCCCTCGGCTCTTTGCTTGTCCAGTAATCCACTTCGGCAGTCGAACCTGCGCCACGGGTTTTCTCATAGAGCGGTACTTCCGGTGTTTCGCCTGCCGCCGTATCGGGATGAATGTGCTCGGTGAGTATCTCCACGAGCCAGCCATAGTAAGGCGACAAGCCCAAGTCTTTGAGATCCGCCGGCGCACGTACTTTCACTTTCTCTTGCATGTAGCGTCGGACAATATTCGCGATCTGCGGGAACAAAACATGCGCTGGCGCCTCACAGCTTGGCTGCGAGGCATAGTTCTTGGTCAGTCCACCGGCAATGTCAAAAACGATTTCTTGTAATCGGCGCTCGGCACGATACTTCTCCAGAGACACTTCGTTTAACCGCCCCGGTCCGCTCAGGGATAGCTTTCCCTTGTTATTGACGCTCAAGCCCTTCATCTCCACTTCCGGCGGTATCCGGTCAGGTTCCAACGTTAGTCTCGGCACGCTCTCCCAATTGACCGTGACTCGGTTTCGGATCGCCTGCGTGTAACCTTCCACGCGCGGGAACTGGATTTCGTATTGCGCCTTCGTCGGCAGCGCATGCACGTGATAACGCTTCTGCCTTTGTTTACCTCCGCCACCCGGCGTCGCTTTGAATGGAATCACTTCGAACGGCACGCCGAAAACCGTCGCTACTTCTTCCCTAAACCGACCGTTTTCGTCCAGATCGTAATCAGTTCGTCGCAATCCACGTCCTACTACCTGCTCGCAAAGCAATTGCGACATGAACGGCCGCAAGCCGACGATATGCGTGACGGTGTTGCAGTCCCATCCTTCCGTAAGCATCCCGACGCTGACGATACAGCGGACGTCCCGTCCCGGCGGGTGGAGCGGGCGCTCTAGTTTCTTTGTCAGTTCTTCAAATCCTTCGGGATAAATGGGTCGTCCTTGTTTGTCCGTAGACCAATTGATCTTTCCAACCGTATCGAGCGTGAGCCTCATCCAGCGCGCTTCGTCACCCTTCGCTTCGCCCGTGTCCGTTTCGTGAACGACCTTCGAGTCGACGCGGATGGTGTTGTTGACGCCGTTACGGTTCAAGAAGCCTTCGATCTTTGCCGGCGGGATTCCTAGCGGCCGTTTATCTTCCGCGAGCCAGTCGTAAATGACCCTGGCGATTCTCGTGTTCTTGCAGACTAGGATAAAGACCGGCGGTCGCGGGTCATCGCCGTCTTTCTTGCCTAGCTCCTCCTGCCAGTATCCTCCCAATATCGCGATGGGAGTGTGGCCGTATTTGACGATCGCTTCGGGCTTGGGGCTGCCTCTCGATCCGCCGCGCTCAGCCGGTGTCAGCTTGGCCATGATCCAGGTCCAAATATTAAAGTAGCCTGGTATCTCCGCGCCCGTCGTGTCGCGCACGGCCAACTGGGGAATCTTCACCAGCCCCGATTCGATAGCGTCGATTAGACCGAAGTCGCTTACCACCCACGGAAACGGCTTATTGGTTTCCTGACCAACTCGCCCTAGGAAATACGGCGTCGCCGACAGATCGACGCAGAAGTTTATGCCGCGAAGCTTCTGGACCTTATCGAGGCCATCGATCCACACCGTCGCTTCTCGGAAAAACTCTTCCGCCTCTTCTTCCTCGCCAAACTCGTCTTCCTCGCCCGGTTCTGGCTCCTCGCGTTTGATCCGATAGGCGTGATGCGCTTCGTCGTTCAACAGAAGAATATTCTGCTTGCCGCCGACTTCGCGGCCGAGGACTCGGTTAATCAATGCCGTCTCACTCTCGACGTAGCGGACCGACTCGACCTTCACCGATTTTAAATTTCCTTGTTTGTCGCGCTCCTCTTCGAGAATGCTGATCATGCCCGCCGAAACTTGCCGCTCAAGATCGTCAAGGCTCAGGTATCGCTTACCGCGGGCAGTGGTCGTCTTCGCGGCGATGGTGATGGTCTCTCTAGTTCGTACCGGCGTGCCGGCTTTGGTGACCTTCGCGCTCACGCCACCAACCTGAACGACCTGCGGTTCAAAGACGTGCCAGTTGGTGATCAAGACTTTGCCGCGCGTCATCAGAGTCATTAACTCCGTCGAAACGAGATCGCGCGTGCGGTAGATGCTCGCATCGCCGCGTTCTGGGTCGAGTTCTTGCAGACGGTCACGGATCGTGACGTTTGGGCAGACAACCAAGACCACGTCGGAGAACCGCGCATCGCTGCGGTCGTTGACTTTGTTCAGGATGCTCCACGCGGCGAGCATTCCCATGACCGTCGTTTTACCAGAGCCCGTTGCCATCTTACAGGCGTAGCGTTGGAAGCCGCTGTATCCATCCACCTTGCGGTCGTCGCTAGGTTCTTCGCGCGGTACAGAAATGCCTTGGAGAAAGTCACCTCGGCCTTCTTTCAGGAAGATGACGGTCAGCGCTGCTTCAATCTGAGCGAAGAAAAGCCGTTTGTCGCGACCGTCCCTTGTCCACCATTGAATCAGCTCCAGCGTCGTGCGCGTGACACCGGGATAGCTCTGCTGCTGCCATGCTTCGAGACGCTCCCGGATCAGATTGACCAAGACAAGATCGTATCCGGATGGATATTGTTTGGATGGTTGGAGGATAGTGTCGTCCGGCGTCCAAGGGGATTTTTGGTCCTTGGGCGGAAAGACCACCGACGAACGGCGTCCATCTCTCAGCTCCGGGTCTTCGCCTTCCTGGATGTACCAGTACTTCTGCGGCTTCTCGAAGGGCGAGTTCTG
>WNGF01013242.1_pt1 | contig 10570 bp, 10 predicted proteins | sample 5400641 | NCBI WGS metagenome assembly WNGF01 (sample SAMN13153371, study PRJNA577476) | soil metagenome | isolation source: 80 cm soil or saprolite under grassland replicate 2 | place: USA:California | collected 2016-06-15
TTCACGGCGGCGCATTGCGGCAGGAGTCGGGAACGCGCAGATATCTGGTCGAGCCGAGGGCCGATTCGCGGTTGTGGATTGATGTGATGCCGCGGACGCGCAGCGACATCGTCGGCAGCACCGCTGCAGTCGGTCGCGATGCGGCCGCGATCCTGCTCGCGGTCGCTGCGCTGGTCATCGCATGGCAATTGCGGCGGAACATCCTCGCTGCCGGCGTGCTGATCGCGGCCGCTCGTGTGGCGCTGCTGCCACTGAAAGTCGAAGCCGACACCTGGCACATTTTCGGATTCGACATCTATGCGTCCCGAACGCTCGATGGTTTCAGCAAGTCCCCGTTCGATCTGTTTCTGACTGGTGCGACGGTGCTGGCCATCGCCGCGTTGTGGAGCCGTCTTCTGCCACCACTGGTGCGCGCGATTCTCGCGGTTGCCGCCGCAGCCGGGTTCATCGTGCTGGTACGAAATCTCGTGGATAACGCGCGCATCTCACCGATTCCCGATCACATCGTGCCGGTCTCCGTCGCGCAAGCGGTCCTGCTGCTCGCGTTACTCTTTTTTGCATTCGCGGTCGTGATCATTGCCCCTTTCAGTGTGGGGCCGCCGCCCTCGGCGGCCGCCGCGGAGGGCCGCGGCGCCACACATCGCGCGATACGCCTTCTCGTTTCCGCGCTGGTTGTCGTCGCGCTGCTGTATCTGCCGCTGCACGCGTTCGAAACATCGAGCTCGCGGAAGTTCATCGCCGAAACTTACGCGCCGCTGGTGATCGGCGAGGCGGGGCAGTTGCGCACGATGATCGAAGACACCCTGCGCAGCGAGTTCTCGACCACCGATCTCAGCACGATTCTTCCCGACGACTACACGCGCATGGATCTGGAGGACCTCGCGTATGCGCTGTGGCTGCGATCGGATCTGTCGAAGTGGCGGATCCCGGCCGTGATCAGTGTTCATGACATCTTCGATCATCCGGTGAGCCGCTTCGGCGTCGGACTGCCTCAGTTCAACGAACGCCGCTCCGAAGTCGGAGCGGAAGTGTTGCAGGTCGGGAGCTTGCGCCGTGTGCTGATGCATCACGATTTCGAGGTCACCGCGTTCGGAGTGCCGATCGGCGAAGGCAGCGTGCACGTCGTCAATCCCGCAGACCCCGGCGCGACCGAGTTCGCGGACGTCTACCGCGATTTCTTCGAGCCGTCGTTTGCGGACAGGACCACCGGCCTCCGTTCACAACCGGGCCCGGTGGTGTATGACAAAGACGGGAACCTGCACGGCTCCGCGTCTTTTCGGTTGCCGCAGAGTCCCGCGCGATATTTCGCCACGCTCAAACCTGGTAAGGGAGTCTGGGTCACGGCTGCGGATACGAAAGGAACTTCGATTTACATCCGCCGGAGCGAAGAGGCCCTCTACGCGTTTCCACTGCAGGTGCCGACGCTGCGTCAGCGTGTCCGGCAGGCCGGCAGCGTCGCCATCTGGGCGATCGCGCTCGTTCTGCTGACGATGACTATCCAATCGCTGCCGGTGATCGCTTCGGTGTTGCGGCGTTTCCCGCGCAGCCTCGATTTCCGAACGCGTACATCGATTTATCTCACGGCCGTCGTGATCCTGCCTCTGATCGTTTTCGTCATTTTTGTCCGCGCATACCTCGCCGACCGCCTCGCGGCCGAATACACCGATCGCGCGCAGACGGCGCTCACCGCGGCGGAGCGCGTCATCCTCGACTATCTCGCGTCGACGAATTCAACGCGACCGGAGCAAATCCTCGATGACGATGTGCTCAGTTGGCTGTCGCTGGTGATCGGGCACGATCTGCACCTGTATCGCAACGAGCAATTGATTGCCTCCAGCCGCCGCGATCTTTTCGCGGCGCACGTCGATTCCCAGCGGCTCCCGGGCGACGTCTACTCCGCCATCGTCCTGAGGGGCGGCCAACTCTATCGATCCGAGCGCACGTCAGGACCATCGCGCTTCATCGAAATCTACAGCCCCATCGCGCTCGTGCCCGGCTCCAACTACACTCTCGCGCTTCCCTTCATCGTGCAGGCGCGCCAGATCGAAGCCCAGGTGAACGACCTCGCCACCACCATTTACATGCTGCTCGTCTTCATCGTCCTCGGCTCGATTCTGGTGGCCTATCGCGCGGCGCGGACGGTCACACGGCCCGTTCAGGCGCTCGTCGGCGGCGCGCGCGCCGTCGCCCGAGGAAATTTCGATGTCGAGGTCACCGTGCCGTCGGACCCCGACCTTGGACTGCTGGTCACCACGTTCCGCGACATGGCACAGTCGATTCGCCGGCAGCAGAACGATCTCCGCCACGAGCGCGACCGGCTGCAGACGCTGCTGGAAAACATCAACGCCGCGGTGGTCGTGCTCGACGGTGAGATGCGAGTCGGCGCGACGAACCTCGCCGCGCGAAAGCTCTTCGGCGAGGACGTTCAATTTCATCCCCAGGTCCGCGATGTTCTCGCCGGCCACCGCCAGCGCCGCGCCGAATCTGCGGAGCTGGAGCTGAATGTCGACGACAACATCCGCACGTTTCGCGTTTCCATCGTTCCGCTGCCCGACAGTGACGAGGAGATGCTGATTGCCGAAGATGTGACTGAAATCCTTCGCTCCAATCGTCTCGAAGCGTGGGGCGAGATGGCCCGACAGGTCGCGCACGAGATCAAGAATCCGCTGACGCCGATTCAGCTCACCGCGGAGCATCTCCGCGCGGTTGCGGAAAACGACGATCCGAAACTTCCGGAGCTCGTCAAATCCGCCGTGGAGAACATCCTGCGGCAGGTGGTCACTCTGCGCGAGACATCGAAAGAATTCAGCGATTACGCGTCGCTGCGGCAGGTCCAAAAGCGGCCGATCGATTTGCGCAAACTCCTCGAGGACATCGCCTCGAGCTACGCCGCCAGCGGCGAGCGAGGAGTCGATTTCCGCGCCGATATCGAATCGTCCACACCCGCGCATTTCGCCGGCGATGCGCGCATGCTCCGCGGCGCGATTGCCAATCTGATCGAGAACGCCCTGCAGGCCGCACCGAACGGGACAGTGCGACTCGGTAGCCATGCCGCCGACTCGAAGGTCGTCGTTTCGATCGAGGACAACGGCCCGGGTGTGCCGGCGGAGCTACTGCCGAAGATCTTCGATCCCTACTTCTCGACAAAATCGGCCGGCACCGGCCTCGGCCTTGCCATCGCGCGCAAGGCGATCGAGGAGCACGGAGGATCGGTGCATGCCGAGAATCTCAATCCCGGATTCCGTGTTTCCATCGAATTGCCGATACGGTAGGTTTGTAGGATCGCCGCCCTCGGCGGTCAGCGACGCCGCCGAGGGCGGCGGCGCTACATGGCAACCGGCAACTGTACAATCGCGACTTGCACATGAAGAAAGCGCTTCTCCTTGTCCTGGCAATCATCAGCGCCCCTCTCGCGCAGGGCGAGGCGCCGATCGACGAGACACGTTTCGCGTTGCGGGAGGAATTCCTGCGGCTGATCAATCGCGATCGAAAACAATTCGGCCTGCAACCCGTGCAACTCGACGCCTTCGCATCGACGGGCGCCGATGCGTATTGCCGCGATCAGATCCGCAACGGCACAACCGGCCACTACACGACCGATGGCCAGGCGCCTTACATGCGCTACTCGTTTGCCGGCGGTAACGATGGCGTGAGCGAGAACGCGGCCGCATGGTCCGCGACGTACAGCTTCAGCGATCGGGCGCTCTTCGAGATGGTGAAAAAGTCCGAAGAGGCGATGATTCGGGAGGTCGCGCCGCACGATGGTCACCGCCGCACGATTCTCGATCCGCACGCCACGCACGTGGGAATCGGAATGGCGTGGGAACGCGGCGAATTCCGCCTGACTCAGGAATTCATCCGCCACTACGTCGATTGGACGCGACCGTTGCCTCGCAGCGCGTATGTCGCCGATCAGGTGCTCTGCAGCGGACGGCCGGCGCGTGGCTACGAAATCGAAGCCATCACCGTGCATCACGAGCCGCTGCCGCAGTCGATTGCCCCGGTGACGGCGAACGCCATCACCTCGTATGGGCTTCCGGATACGCGCCGCCAGTATTTACCGAGGCTTCGGTTCGGCGAGCATTATGGGGATGGCGGCCGCGGCGACTTCCCTCTCTCGAGGGACGGCGGGTTCGCGTTTGTCGTTCCGTTTGCCGACGGCCCCGGCGTGTACACCGTTGTTGTCTGGGTGAAGCCGCGCGGGTCGACAGAGACGATCGCCGCGAGCAACGTCTCCATTCGCGTCAGCGAGCCTGCGGGCGGCGTATCGACGATTGCAGCGTCTCGCTAATTGAGTGTAGCGCCGCGGCCCTCCGCGGCGGCCGCCGAGGGCGGCGGACCCACATTGAGGACAGTCGCAGAGGTTTACGACCAGCTTTCGTCACGCTACGAAAAGCGGTGGCGGAAGTACATCGGGCGCTCCGTGCACGAGACGCTCTCTCGCGCAAACATCCAGGCGGGTCAGCGCATGCTCGATATCGGTTGCGGGACGGGCGCCCTCCTTCGCGAAGTGGTTGCTGAAGAGAATCGGGTGACCGCTGTCGGCGTCGACCTCTCGCTCGGCATGCTTGCGCGCGCACGTTCCGCCGGAGTTTCCCTGATCGGTGGAGATGCCGAGTCGCTGCCGTTCCGCGAAGCGACGTTCGACACGGTGATCACCTCGAGCTCCTTTCACTTCTGGCGGCATCCGCAACAGGGTCTGGCCGAGATCCGGCGCGTCCTTCGCGGCGACGGCCAACTGGTCATCACCGACTGGTGCGATGACTTCGTCGCCTGCCGCGTCTGCAATGCCTATCTGCGCTGGCGCGATGCCTCGCACCAGCGGATCTTCAGCAAAAGCGAGTGCCTCGATTTGCTCGAGCGCTCCGGATTCAACGTTCTGCGAATCGACGGCTACAAGATTTCATGGCTGTGGGGATTGATGACTGCGGTTGCGGAGATAACGCGCGGTGACCAGAGTGGCAATGGCAAACGAGACGACCAGCACGGCGACCGAGAGATTGAGAACGATTCGCGGATCGGGGCCCAATCCGTATAGAACCGCGATCGCAACGACAGAGACAATGCTGGCTACGAGCAGGCCGCGTCCGAAGTGAGCGTTCGTGTCGTACCAGATCGAATCGCCGCTGAGCGTCGTCCGGGTTCGGAATCCGTAGACGACATTCCGCGGCACTTTGCGCAGCATCAGCGGGAGCGCGAGCGCGACAAAAACCGCATCGCAGACAAGGATGGTGATGACGCCTTTTTCGAAAACGTTCATTTCGCTCATCCGACGATCCACAGCGCCTGCCGACGGGCGATCGCCTGGCGCGCCGACAGCATCAACTGCACGTAAGTCTGCACGTCGAGATCCGCCTCGACGAGCTCGTCTTCTTCGAGGTACTTCGCTGCGAGTTGCATCAGCTCCACATCGTCGATTGGCAGTGATGCCCGTGCGGCGAACTGCTGCAGCGCGTCGACGAGCGCGGGAAGGCTGGCAACGTGAAACGGATCGGCGACGTTCGGGACGCTGACCTCTTCGATTCCTCGCAAAGGCGCAGCGACGAACACCGCCTGATAAGCATCGATGCCGGCAATCTGCGGCACGCGATTCTGCAGCGCGACCCAGCCGCGAACGTCGACTTCGTCGGAGCGATACGGTTCGTCTCCTTCTCCATTCGCCAGCGGAAACCGTTGCTGCAACGCCTGTTCGACAGCGCGGGCGAGATCGGGGCTGAGGACGTCGTGAGCGGAGCCGGCAACGAAGGTCAGCGGCACGGCGTGGAGCTTAACACGCGGGTTGCCGGTTCCCGGTTCCCGGTTACCAGAAGAACGGTCTCACCGGCAACCGGGAACTGGCAACCGGCAACGATAGAATCCATGGCGTGCTCGATCGACTGAAGCGGATCGCGCCGTTTCTCAAACCGGTCGTCGTGCTGGCGCTGTTCGCGATCGCATTGCGCATCCTGCAGGACACACTCGCGCGTTATCACTATCGCGACGTCATTGCCTACCTCAGCTCGCTCCCGGCCGATCAGGTGGTCCTCTCCGTTGTCCTCACGCTTCTCGGATATCTGGTGATGACCGGATACGACACGCTCGCATTCGAGTACATCCGCCATCCGTTGCCCTATCGGAAGATCGCCCTGGCTTCATTCATCGGCTACGCGTTCAATAACAACGTCGGGCTGTCGGGACTGGTGGGCGGATCGCTCCGTTATCGCCTGTACAACGCATGGCGGCTCAGCGCGGTCGAGATCGCGAAGGTCATTGCCTTCTGCACTCTCAGCTTTTGGCTCGGATTCGTCCTGTTAGGCGGAACGCTGTTCATCGTCTCGCCGCCGGAGATCCCGACGGCGGTTCATCTCCCCTTCAACTCCGTCCGCCTTCTCGGAATCGTTCTGTTGATTCCCGCGCTGTTGTACTTCCTGTGGATCGCGATCCGGCGAGAGCCGGTGCGCATTCGCCAATGGGAGTTCGATCTGCCGACGTTCGGCCTCTTTGTCGCGCAGGTCACGATCTCCGCGTTCGATTGGGTGATCGCTGCGAGTGTCCTGTACATCCTTCTCCCCGATTCCTTGCCGCTGACGTTCGCGCGATTCGTTTCGATCTTCTTTTTGGCGCAGATCGCCGGCGTGGCCAGCAACGTCCCGGGCGGGCTGGGCATCTTTGAAGCGGTCATCCTGCTTTTTCTCTCTCCGTTCTTTTCCGCGTCGGCGATTCTCGGGTCGCTCGTCGCCTTTCGTGCGATTTACTACCTCCTGCCGCTCTTCGTGGCGACCATTCTTCTGGCGACGCACGAGATCCTCGAGAAACGGGAGGGCGTGGTGCGCGCCTGGCGCATCTTCGGCCGCTGGGCGCCGGGCATCGCGCCAAATCTTCTGGCGTTCACGACATTCATCGGCGGCGCGGTGCTGCTGTTCTCGGGCGCGACGCCGACGTTGCCGAGCCGCCTTCACTGGCTGCGGCGTCTCGTGCCGTTGCCCATTGTCGAGATCTCGCATTTCTTCGGCAGCATCGCCGGCGCCCTTCTGCTGCTGATCGCCCGAGGACTGCAGCGGAGGCTGGATGCCGCTTATCAACTCGCCGTGGTCGTCCTCACTGCCGGGATTTTTCTGCAGATTTTCAAAGGGGGCGACTTCGAGGAGGCGGTCATTCTGGCGATCATGCTCTTCGCGCTCGTCGCCTCGCGCCGGCACTTCTATCGAAAAGCGTCGCTGGTCAACGAGAGTTTCGGTCCAGGCTGGACTTTCGCCATTCTGCTCGTGCTGATCTCATCCGCGTGGCTCGGATTCTTCAGCTACAAATATGTGGCCTACTCGAATGACCTCTGGTGGCGATTTCAGTTTCGCGCCGATGCGCCGCGATTCCTGCGCGCCGGCGTCGGCGTCCTCGCGGCGATGCTGATCGTTGCGGTGCGGCATCTGCTGCGCCCGGCGATTTCCGAACCCGATCCGCCGACTCTCGAGGAACTGGAGCTCGCCGCCGCAATCGTGAGGACCGACGCTCACGGCCAATCGGGCCTCGCTCTTCTCGGCGACAAACCGTTTCTGTTCAGCGACAGCAAACGGGCCTTCATCATGTACGGCGTCGAAGGACGCAGTTGGATCGCGATGGGAGATCCCGTCGGGCCAGAGGAGGAGAAAGCGGAGCTGATCTGGAAATTCCGCGAACTGGTCGACCTGCACGCCGGCTGGCCGGTCTTCTACGAGATCGAACGGAAGCACCTCCACCTCTACCTCGACCTCGGCTTAACAATGCAGAAGATCGGCGAAGAAGCGCGCGTGCCGCTGGAAAACTTCACCCTCGAAGGTGGATCGCGAAAGTGGATGCGCAAAATGCAGCGGCGGGTCGAGAGCGAAGGATGTTGCTTCGAAATCGTGAACGATCCGACACCAATTCTTCCCGACCTGCGCGCGATTTCCGACTTCTGGCTCGCCGAAAAAAAGACACGCGAGAAAGGCTTCTCTCTCGGATTTTTCGCCGAGGACTACATCCGGCGATTCCCGGTGGCCGTGGTGAGGCGCGAGGGACAAATCGTGAGTTTCTCGAATCTCTGGGCCACTGCGCGGAAGGAAGAGCTCTCCGTCGATCTGATGCGGCACCGCAGCGACGCACCGAATGGGGTCATGGATTACATGTTCCTGCAACTGATTCTTTGGGGACAACAGCAAGGTTACAAAACGTTCAACCTCGGCATGGCGCCGCTTTCAGGGCTGGAGAATCGCAGTCTCGGCACGGTGTGGAATCGCGTCGGTGCGCTCGCGTATCGCTTCGGTGAAAATTTCTACAACTTCCAGGGCCTGCGGCAGTACAAGGAAAAATTCGACCCCATCTGGGAGCCGATGTACCTCGCCTCACCGGGAGGCCTGGTCCTGCCACGCATTCTGACGAACCTGGCGACGCTGATTGCGGGCGGCGTGCGGGGAGTGGTGGCGAAGTGACCTGTTGTCATCCCGACCCTGAATGAAGCGAAGGGGAGGGACCGGTGTGAGCGGGCGGTGCGAGATCGATCCAATCAGGATTCGCAAGTTCGATCAGGCGAACCTTCTTGGCTCGTCGGCAACCTTTGAGTTGTTTCTCTCGCGCAATCGCCTGCTTTCCCTCCGTGTCATCCTGAGCGGAGCGAAGGATCTCAAGCGCGACGCGGTTCGCATCTTGAGATCCTTCGCCGTCTGCGCGGCTCAGGATGACACCGTGATGTAATAAACCTTCATCGTACCGAGGGCACCCTCCCACACCGGTCCCTCCCCTTCGCAAGCGCGCGGGGGGTCCCTCGCGCTCTCCGGCGCTCGGGATGACAATTTGGCGCCACACTGTTGTACGCCGCGGTCCATGATCTGCGCGCTTCTCTTTGCGGTCGCCACCTCGACAAAGCTGCCCCTCATCGAAGTGCCCTCCACGCACGGCACTTCGGACTGAACGCGTGGAAGAAGGATCGCGTACTGTTCGTAGGTTATTCGCGCGGTGCCGACGTGCTGCCGGCGATGATCAATCGTTTGCCGCCGGCGCTGCAGGCCAGGACGCGCATGATCGCGCTCCTCGGTGCGAGCCCAAAAGTGGAGTTCGAGTTCCACGTGGGCGACTGGATGCGCAGCACGTCGAAAACGGGGTACAGCGTGAAAGCAGAAGTTGATAGATTATTATTACATAATATTGTATGCATTTACGGCGAGGATGACCATGACTCGCTCTGCCCCGCTCTGTCAGGACCACGCGTCAGCACGGTCATGCTCAAAGGCGCGCATCACTTCGACGGCGGATACGAAAAGCTCGCCACGATCATCATCAATCATCTCCAATGATGCTGCTGACGCTCCTTCTCGCGATCTCCACATGTGAACCCCCACCGGTCGTCGAGCTTCCCGCATCGAACAGCAGCAACGCATTCGCGATCATGCTCACCGGCGACGGCGGATGGCGGCCGATCGATCGGCACGTCACCGATACGCTGCGGGCGAACGGGATTCCTGTCGTCGGATTGCTGGTGCCGGCGTATTTTCGAAAACTGCGGCTGCCGGACGAGAGCGCCTGCGCGCTCGCGGAATTGATCCGCACCTACCAGCAGCGCTGGCACAAACAGAGAGTGATCCTCATCGGCTTTTCGCGCGGCGCCGACGTTCTGCCATTCATGGTCAATCGGCTGCCGCCCGACATTCGCCCATCGGTCGCCGGCATCGCGCTCCTCGGCCTCGAGCCGTGGATCGACTTCCGATACAGTCCGCCGTGGACGTTGGCTCACTATTTCCGGCACGAAGCACAATTCGCGGTGCTCCCGGAGGTCGAGAAGCTGCGCGGACAAAACGTGCTGTGCGTTTATGGCGAGCACGAGAAGGATACGCTGTGTCGCCGGCTGGATCCGTCACAATTTAGAATTGTGCGCGAGCCCGGCGCTCACCATTTCGGCGGAAGGTATGACGAAGTGGGCAAGGCGATTCTCGATGCGGCGCGCTAGTTCGATCCTGCTGTTTTTCATCGTGGCCTGTCACAGTCCGACCGCGCCGGTTGAGCGGGCAACTCCACGCGGGCGGCTGGCGGGAGTGGTGACCATCGGGCCGAATTGCCCCGTCGAACAAGTTGGTTATCCATGTCCCACCCCACCGAGCGCGTACACGCTGCGAAAAATTGTCGTGTACGACGAGCAGCGCACGCGTTTGCTCTTCACCGTCGACATCGACACGCAAGGCCTCTACGCGATCGATCTGGTTCCGGCGAAATATCTCGTCGATCTGAAGGGAGTGGGTCTCGACCGCAGCAGCGACCTCCCGAAAGTGATCGAGATTCACGCGAACACGGTCACTGCTCTGAACGTCTCCATCGATACCGGACTTCGCTGACGCGCAGTCGATTTGCATCTCCGCAAAGGATGGTGTCGTTCAATTCGACGTGAACGTCATCCTTGTTCAGTCCGGGAAGGTCGGCGCGAACGAGGAGTTTGTCATCGCGCTGATGCATCTCGATCTGCGGAGATAAAATTTCACGATCGAGCTCAAAAGGTCGTTCCATTTGTCGCTGCAAATCGCTGAGCATCGAGAAAGGATCGCGATAAAGGTTGAGATCGCGCGAAGAGCGCCGGGGAAAAATCTGGCTT
>WNGF01019410.1_pt1 | contig 10568 bp, 4 predicted proteins | sample 5400641 | NCBI WGS metagenome assembly WNGF01 (sample SAMN13153371, study PRJNA577476) | soil metagenome | isolation source: 80 cm soil or saprolite under grassland replicate 2 | place: USA:California | collected 2016-06-15
GCGTTGTTCGAGGACTTCGGGGGTTACGTCGAATTCTTCATGCTGCAGGACCTGGTCGCCGACGACTGCTCCGCAGTGAGGTTCTTCATGCCGTTCGATGACTTCAATACTCCATCGGTGCCACGGGATGGCGACACTTACAAGGAGTATCGACGCCTCAGCATCGAGTTCATCGAGGCCCGAAACCGCCGGATCGGCCGACACGCTGCCCCTTCGCGGTGACGTCGAGCGCCGAGGCTTCCCGCGACGCCCCCCGCCTACGCTAGGGCCAGCTCCATAGATCTGTGGCTGATGCCCGCCCCGCGGTCGCCAGCGCCTCTCCACGCTCCGGTGCCTATCGACGCCACCAGCCGGTCGACATGGACCCCCTGTCGCTGCTCTGCCGGCTGGCCACCAGCGTCCCCCCGCCGCGGTTCCACACCGTCAGATACGCGGGCGTGCTCGCCTCCGCGAGCCCGTGGAGGTCGCGCATCGCCCCCAAGCCGCCGGATGCCGGCCCGACGACCGAGCCCGAGACGCCGAAGGGCGCGGGCGGATACCGCGGGTGGGCACAGCTTCTGGCCCGCACGTTCGGGGTGGACGTCCTCGCCTGTCCCAAGTGCCAGGGGCGCCTGAAGCTGATGGCAATGGTCACCGACCCCGCAAGCATCGCCCGCTACCTCGCGGCGGTGGGCGAGGCGACGGAAGTGCCGCGCCGCACTCCGAGCCGTGGCCCGCCGTATTGGAAGAGCCAGGTCCTTCGCCCTCGGGCGACAGGCGACGAGGACGGCTGCGGCAACCACCGTGGCGGGGAAGACGAGGCGCGCTAGGCAAGGGGCCAAGGCGCGGTCGGCCGCGGTTCAGCAGCGCTCTGCGCGGGCAACGCGAAATCGCAACGTAGACTGCTTCCGCGCTGCAAAGAAGTTGACGCGGCAGGCCGCCATCGGGGTTGGCGAGCGCCGGCCGCCGCGCCCGCAAGGCCCGGACAACGCCCTGTTGCTACGCGAATCGGGCTTGATTAACCTACGCTCGAATCGGGCTTGATTAACCTACGCTCCCGCCGGCAGACCGGCCATCGGCCCTCGCCGCTGACAGCTCGCTCCGCACGCTTCGCGGGGTTTAACGTAATAATGCGCCTAGATGGCGCTCGCCGCCGGGGACCTATTGGCGGGTCCGATCGTTCGCCGCGTGGAGCCGAACCTGGTTTCGGTGTGGGTCGCTTTGCGCAAGCCCGCCTCAGTTCGGCTGCGCGTCTACCGCGGTCTGGGTGATCCTGCACACCTCGCCGATCCGGCCGCCGCCGTCCCCATCCCCGACCGAACCGCCGACCGGGGCCTTCCTCCCGACAACCACACGCTCGCCGTCGGCAAGGAGCTTCACGTCGCCGTCGTCACGATGGAGCCCGCGCCCCCGACCCGCCTCGACTGGGGCCAGATCTACTCCTACGACCTGCGGTTCAAGGCGGACGACGGCGGCCCGGAAGTGGGACTCGGCGATCTGGGCCTGCTCGCCGACGGAGACATCACCGGTCCGGACGGCGCAAAGCATCCTCACCTCGCGCTCGGCTACGCGCCGGGCCAGCTGCCGAGCTTTGCGATGCCGGCCGTGCTGCCGCTGCAGCTTCGGCTGATCCACGGCTCGTGCAGGTTCCCGACGGGCGGGGGCAAGGACACGATGCCCGAGATCGACGGCGTCATCGGCGCGCATCTCGGCGACCCGCTCCAGCGCCCCCAGATGCTGATCCTGACCGGCGATCAGATCTACGCCGACGACACGGGGCCCGAGTACGGGCACATCTGCTCGAAGGTCGCGGCCGGCCTGATGGCAGGGCACAAGGAAGGGGACCCCGCGACCGAGCTTCCCACGATCGAGCGCCTCGGGGCCGGAGACGACGGCGACACGACGCAGATCTTCCCCGTGGATCGCCTGCACTTCCCCGTCGGGCGCCGGACGCACCTGCTCTTCAAGCGCGCCGGTTTCACCTCTTCGCACTTGAGCGCGCAGGTCATGGGCGTGGGTGAGTTCGCCGCGATGTACCTGACGATGTGGTCGAACCTGCTCTGGCCGGATTTGAAGCCGCTGCTGCAGGCGCGATGGACGGCCGTGGACGCCTACCGCAAGCGAACCAAGACGCTGCGCGACCTCGTCGAGGCGCAGCGCGCGACCCGCGCGGTCCCCAAGGAGATCGACGAGCGCCTGCCCTACTACTTCGCCTGGCTCCTCGTGCCGCCGGAGGATCGCGCCCTCGATGCCTACGTGTCCGACGCCGACGCCGCCACCGCCTGGATCGGGGGGGACACCCCCGAGGTCTGGGCGCCGTTCTGGACGCAGGCGGGGCATCCGGAGCTCGCGTCCGCGCCACACTCCGACGCCCCGGCGGCCACCGGCACGGCCGACGAGCGCAAGGCCAGAGGGATCCTCGCGCCGCAGCTCACGCCGTCGTGGTTCGCCGGCGTCCGCCATTACAAGGCCAAGGTCGATTTCGACGACGATCCCGAGGGGACCGTCCGCAAAGACGACGTGCGCGAGCGGCTGCACTTGATGATCTGGTTTCTGGACGGTCTGCCACGAGTCCGCCGCGCCCTCGCCAACGTCTCGACCCTCATGATCTTCGACGACCACGAGGTCTCCGACGACTGGAACATCAACCTGCGCTGGATCCGCGGCATGCGCGACGGTCCGCTCGGCCGCGGGGTCGTGCGCAACGCGCTCGCGGCGTACGCGCTCTTCCAGGGGTGGGGCAACGACCCCCGCGCCTTCGCGCAGGCGGACTCGATTCCCAACGGGCTCTTGCGGACGATCAACCGGATGTTCTTCGACGACGAGGGGAAGCTGCGCCGGGACGGCCCCGACGAAGTCGCGATGGAGGAGCTGGAGAAGCGGCTCGACATTCGTCGCACGATCTTCGATCCCACCGCGGTCGCGGAGAGGATGCGCTGGGACTACAAGTACGAAGGCTCGGGCTACGAGATCCTCGTGCTCGACACTCGCAGCTGGCGCGGCTTCGAGCGGGACGCCGATCCCCGCATCAACGAGCCGCTGACGGACGAAGCCAACGCCGCGCTCATCACGACGGAAGCGCTGCAGATGCAGATCCCGGCCGACCCGCCGCCCGGCGTGGTGCCGTCGCTTCCGGACCCGCACGGAGCCGTCGTCGGAGGCTTCACGATCGTCGTCTCGGCCGCTCCGGTGCTGGGCTATCCGCCGGTCGAGTCGATCTTCCAGCCGATCCTGAACATCCACGACCTGCTCGCGCTCCCGCCCGCCGGGACGTTCGCGACCCTGCGCAAGCCGTACGAGTTCCTCGGCCGCGCGAGCTTCGACCCCGAGCCGTGGGCCTTCGTGCCCCGCACGTTCGAGGCGCTCCTCGCGCGGCTGCGCAACCGGCGCCGCGTGATCTTCCTCTCCGGCGACGTCCACTACTCCTGCACGGTCGCGACCTCGTACTGGTCGCTGCGCCCGAACGACATCCAGAAGGCGCGCTTCATCCAGCTGACCTCGAGCGCCTTTCGCAACCAGCAGCCGATCAAACGCGTCGAGTACTTCTCGATGGACCTGGCCCAGCAGATCGGCGCGGCGCTGGGCGACACGGTGGAGCGCCTCGGCTGGTTCATGGGAGCCACGGGGACGCCGGAGGGGGAGAGACCCCTCGAGCCGCCCCCGCCGCCTCCTCCGCCGCCGCCGCCCGATGAGCCCGGCCCCGACCCCGACTTCAACGAGCGCGTGAAATACCTGATGACGATCGATCCGATCCTGCTGCCGCCGCAGGCCCTGCCCGGCGGCACGCGCCAGACACGCCCGCCCGACTGGACCTGGCGGCAGCATCTGCTCGGCGACGAGCGGCCCGACGACGTCCGCCTCGCCCTCCTCGTGCCGCCGCCGCTGCGTCCCATCACCGACGGGCCGGCCGCCATGGTGCATTCCGCCGCCGACCGGCACATCTGGCAGGCCGAGCACGCGCCGGACCGTCGGTGGCTCTGGTGGTCCAACTTCGGTCTCGTGGATTTCGTCGAGACCGACGGGAAGGCGGCGGTGCGCCACTCCCTCTACTGCTTCGACCTGAAGGGGCTGGTCGGGACCGCGCAGCCCTACGTCGTGGTCGAAGCGCCGCTCGACGTGGCTCCCGACGAGACGCCGCCGCAGGTTCCGACGGGGTCGCCATGATCGGCCTCTCCGAGCTCACGCGCGAGGCCTACCGCGTCACCAGGGACACGCTCCGCGTTCTCCTGCGGTGCCTCCTGCCCTGGAACGCGAAGGCATACTGCCTGAAGTGCAACGTCCCGCCCGTGTTCCCCGGAGAGGACTGGACGGACACGCTGGTCGAAGTCGAGCAGCACGCCGACGATCCCGGCGTCAACACGGCCGACGACCTCGCCAAGCTCCTCGGCATCCTCGAGCACGTCGTCACCGTTCTCGCGACCTCGGGCGACTGGGGGGACCGCGCGTTGGCGTACGGCCTGAAGCTCGCCCTCCCCGCCGCGATCTACGCGGTCAAGGAGCGACGCGGCGCCGGCCACACGGCCTGGCTCGTGCTGATGCTCGTCTCGCTCCTCGACCAGCGCCTGCAGGAAGCTTACCCCAACACGCTGGCGTCGGAGCGGCTCGCGCGGATCTTCTTTGACGGGTTGAACGGGGCGCTCTTCCGCTCCAACCAGGACGAGGGCGGCTCCTCCGGCCAGCAGCTGGACATCCTCGTCGCCGCGCTCTGGGCGGCTGGCGTCGGGGTCCTCTCTTTCGAGCTGGCCGATTGGGAAGACCTGACGTTCCCGTACCTCGATTTCGGCTTCGATCACCCACAGATCCCCGGCCTCGAAGAGCCCCGCGACTGCGCACAGCACGCGTTCACGGCGTTCTACGACTTCTCGCAGCCGCTGTTGCAGCAGTCCGACTATGCCGCCTTCGAGCCGGAAGGGGCCCCCTTCCGGCAGCGCCCGCTCGCCTTCTCCTTTGTGCCGCTGATCCGGAGCGCGGCTTCGGTGCCGGCGGGAGCCACGCACGGCGGCGGCCTCTGGATCCAGGGAAACGGGCGCTACACGCTCGCGCCGCGCGAGAAGGCGAACCCCCGCGTCTCGCTCGAGCTGGACCTGGGCGGCGGCGGCCTGATGCCTAACTCCCAGCCGCTCGACGAGGCATTCGCCGGATCGCTCAAGGGGACATTCGACTTCACCTGGGACGATCCTTCGGCGGCGACCTGGGACAAGGAGTCGGTCCCCGAAGGAGTCTCGGTCCGCGCGCGCCGGGTGGCTTTGCACCTGGAGGCGAAGGCCGGCGGGTCCCTCCTCGCCGAGGGCGCGGCAAAGGAGTTCGACGTCGCCGGCTTCGCGCGAGTCGAGGGAGCGGAGCTCGTCGTCGGGCGCCTGCCGGTCATCGAGTTCCTGATGCCCTCGGGCTTCCGCCTCGCCTTCGACGCGGGCCTCGTGGGGTCGCTGCGCCGCAAGGAGCTCCATTTCGAGGGGGGCCTCGCGACCGAGATCGTGATCCCCGTCAATCGCGCGGTGGCGGCTCGCTTCCCGTCCGGGACGAACACCCTCTTCAGCGCGACGCTGCGGACGATCACGATCAAGCTCGCGGCGAGGACGGCGCAAGGCCAGCCGTCCCCGGGCGAGCCGGCGCCGCGAGAGAGCGGGAAGTTCGCGTTCTCCGCGACGGCGAGCCTGGAGATCAACCTCGGCGGCGCCCTGATCGCGCAGGCCGAGGGTCTCGGGGCATCCTACTCGCTCGAGGCCGCGCCGGAGATGGACGGCAACGCGGCGGGGCTCGCGAAGAGCGGTTGGGACTTCCTCTGGCCGACCGGCATCGGGCTGACGATCAAGATCGGGGCCCTGCGCGGCGGCGGATTCCTCGGCTACGACGAGGCGCACAGGCGTCTCTTCGGCGCCCTGTCCGTCGAGATCCCGAAGCTCGCGGCGCTGAAGGGTATCGGCGTCTGCGAGCCTCGCCCCGACGGGACCGGCCACAGCTGGATGGCGGTGGCGTGCCTGGAGTTCAAGAGGTCGGGCGGGGCGATCACGTTGATCGGCGTGGGCCTCCTCTACGGCTCCAATCGCCGGAGCGACCCCCAGGCGTTCCTGGACGGCCTCTCCGCGGGGGACCTCGACGCCCTGGTGCTGCCGGGCGATCCGGTCGAGAAGGCGGCGGTTTACACCGCGGCGATCGGCAAGCTCTTCCCTCCGTCGCAGGACGGCGAGGTCTTCGGCATCGTTCTCAAGGTCGGCGCGCTCGGCGGAAGGCTGAATGTCGCCCTCGGCTTGATCATGGATGACGGCGGCTCCGGCGGCGCGTCGAAGACCTACGTCGTCCTCACGGTGCTCGCGACGTTCCCGACGAAGACCCTCGCCACGATCCGCATCGAGGCGGCCGGCGTCGCGATCTGGGACGCCGCGACCGACGAGTTCTCCCTGCGGATCGTCCTTCGCAACTCCAAGCTCTTCGGCGGGGAGCTGACCGGAGAGGCGTCGGCCTTCTCGGGGGATCCCGACTTGAGCGACCAGGACACGCACCACACCTGGCTCGTGAGCTTCGGCGGATTCCACCCGCGCTTCCAGGTGCCGGGGAACCGGATCTACGTCCCCAAGCCGCTGCAGATGACCTTCGCGAGCGGCGACCATCTGAAGATCGAGTGGCGCCTCTACTTCGCCGTGACCACCGGCTCGATCCAGTTCGGCGTCAGCGTGGACTTGAAGGCCCGCTTCGCAGGGTTCGGCATCCGCGGCCGGCTGGCGCTCGACCTGGTCGTCAGCTTCAGTCCGTTCCGCTTCGAGGCGGACGTGACGGCCACCGTCGAAGTGAGCCTCGGCAGCCGCACGCTCGCCGGGATCGCGTTCAAGGGCACGCTCTCGGGGTTCTATCCGGCGGAGCTGACGGGACGGGTCAGCGTGAAGTTCCTCAAGGACGACGACGAACAGCTCGATGTGACGCCGCTGCTCGTCTCCTCGGTCACGGACGTCCGCAACTGGGACACCGGCGGCGCGCCCGGCCTCGCCCTGCGCCCCGCGGAGCGGGCCGGCGTGTGGCTCTCCCCCTCCGAGCCGCTGACCTTCCGCCAGGCGGTCGTCCCGCTCGAGCGGACCGTGACGCGATGCGGCTCGGCGTCGCTCCCTGCCCCGACGGTCTTCACGATCGAGCCGGTGGCGGCGCAAGGCGCGATCTGGCAGCGCCGCGGCGTGGACGGCGAGTTCGCGCCCGGCCTCTACGTCGAGCTCTCGCAGGAGGAGAGCCTCTCGGCCGCGAGCTTCGTCTCGATGCCGGCGGGCTTCGCGATCGACCGCCCGTTCGAGCGGGGCGCCTCCGTGGATTCCTCCCTCGACTACGAGCTCGTCATCATCGACAGCGCGAACCCGAAGCCGACGGTGGACCCCAAGCGGAAGTTCCCGGCGGCCGTGATCGACGCCGCGTTCCAGTGCGCGCCTTCGCTCGCGGAGAGCTCGCGCCGCTCCGCCGCGCGGCCCGTCGCCCTGTCGTCGGACCGGTTCGCGATCGTGACCGCTTCGCTCGCGCCCGTCGCCGTCTCTCTCGATTACCTGCAGGCGCTCGCCGGCGTGCGCTCCGGCGCCGCGCAGCGCCTCGTCCCGGCCGTGGAGGCCGCGTGACCGATCACGTCAACTACCTGCCGTGGTCTCGCCGCGCGGGCCTGGCAAGCGACGCCCTCGCGGTCCGGGCCGCGGGGCAGGATGTCTCCGTGGCCGTCGCGCGGTTCGGCCCGGGCGACGTCGTCGGGCTCGGGCCGAGCGAGGTCCTCCGCCGCGAGCCCCCGGCCGGCGCCGCCGGGTTCCAGCCGAACCTCTTCGCCTTCGTCGAGTTCCGCGCGGCCGATCTGCCGTGGCGTCTGACGCCGGGCGGGCCGGACGCGCGGGGACGGCTGCGCCCGTGGCTCGCGCTGCTCGTCCTGCCGGCGCCGGACGGCTCGCCGGTCGTCGCCGGCGGCGGGCCGCTGCCGGTCGTCGAGGTGGCCGCCGGCGACTTGCCGTCCATCGACGAGATCGATCTCTGGGCGCACGTGCAGCTCCCGGCCGATCCGCAGACGCCGCCCGAACAGATGCTGGCGACGCGCGGCGACCGCGCGCTTTCGCGCGTGGTCAGCCCGCGCGTTCTGCTCCCGCGGACGCGCTACGTGGCGTGCCTCGTCCCGACGTTCGAGGCCGGCCGGCGCGCGGGGGTCGGGGACGACGTCGGCGATCCGTCGAGCGCGACGCCGGCGTGGGGAGCGGGCGACTCGGCAACCGTGCGCCTCCCGGTCTACGAGTCGTGGATCTTCTCGACCGCCGAGGCCGGCGACTTCGAGACGCTCGCCCGGCGCCTCACGCCGCGGGACCTCTCGGAAGCGTCGAGACCCTGGCCGCTCGACCTGGCGATGATCACCGGCGCCGCCGCGGGGCGCGTCGTCCCGTTCGACACGGCCCTGGTCCCGTGGGGCGCGACGGACATGTGGCAGGCCCCGGCGCGGACCGCGGCGCACGACCGGCTGCGGCGCTGGCTGCGCCGCGTCGAGGACGCCTCCGCCGACGTCCCGGCGATCGGCCCTCCGCTCTACGGCGGCATGGCGGCGGCCGCGCCGCTGACCGAGCCCGGCTGGATGGCGGAGCTGAACCTGGACCCCCGCCGTCGGGCCGCCGCGGCTCTGGGCGCGGAAGCCGTGCGCCGCAACCAGGAGGACCTGGTCGCCGACGCGTGGACGCAGCTGGGGGATCTGCGCCGGGCGAACCGGGAGAGGGACGTCGCCGCGATCGCCGGCCTGGTAACCGCGCGCCTGGTGGCCCGTAACATCGCTGCGCTCGCGCCGGAGGCCGTGCTGACCGTGGCCGCTCCGCTGCTTGCGAGGCGCAAGAGCGGCGGGGTCGCGGCCCTCGACACCGTCGCGGCGAGCGCTCTGCCGGCCGCGGTCCTCTCACCGGCTTTCCGGAGGCTCGCGGCGGTGAAGGCGCCCGCGGGCGCGCCGGTCCATCCCGCCTTCATCGCGAGGATGAGCGCGCGCGTGCCGGCGCAAGGCGCGCTTCCGCCCGCGCCCGGGCAGCTGCTGACGGCCGCGCGCGCGCGAATCGCGCTGTCGCCGGGAACGCATCACCCGCCGGTGCATCCGCCGCCCGTCCACCCGCCGCCCGCCCATCCTCCCGTGGAGCCTCCGCCGGCCCACCCGCCGCCGGTGCATCCTCCGCCCGTGCATCCTCCGCCGCTGCCTCCGCCGCACGTGGACCCCCGGGTCGTCGCGATCGAGGCCGGCGTTGCCCGCCTCGCGCAGCGCGCCCTGACTCGCGTGGAGGTCTCGCGGCAGAAGGCCTTCCCCTTCGCGGCCGTTGGAGTCTCGGTGGCGCAGGACCTCGCGGGCTACCGTTCCGCCAGCCGGCGTCTGGCCGCCCGGCTCGACTTGGGCGACGTCGGACGCGACGTTCGTCCCACGGCGCCGCTCGTGGGCGCGATCGACGTCCCATGGCCGCTCACCGGTGCCCTCGCCGCCATGGACGCGCGGTACCTGATGTCGGGCATCGCGATGCCGGCGGACACGGTGGGCCTCCTCCAGATCAACGCCGGCTTCGTGACCGCTGTCCTCGTCGGCGCCAATCACGAGCTCGTCCGCGAGCTGACCTGGCGCGGCGCGAAGGTGGACCGCCGCGCGACGCCCCTCTCCCGGTTCTTCGATCGCCGCGGCACGGGGTCGAGCGATCCCGACATCTCCCCGGTGGCGACCTGGCCGCTGGCCGACGCTCTGCCGGCGCACTTCGCCCTGACGGGGCGCGCGGTCATCGTGCTGCGGGGAGAGCTCGTGCGCCGCTTTCCCAACGCCGGAGTCCACGCCGCCCACGCCGTCAAGCAGGGCGCCATCCGCAGCCCCGGCTCGGAAGTGCGGCTGCCGCTCTTCCGCGGCTCCATCACCGAGGACACGATGTTCGTCGGGTTCGACCTGACGCCGGAAACGATGCGCGGAACCGACGGTCTCGGCTGGTACGTCGTCATCACCGAACAGCCGGCCGCACCCCGGTTCGGCTTGGACGAGCCTTCGGTGCACGACCTCACCACCTGGAACGACGTGGCCTGGAACGACGTGGCCACGGCGAACGGCTACGTCTCGGCCGCCGGGCGCACCCCCGTCCCCGCGCAGCCGGCCGGGCTCGTCTGGAACCGGGACGCCGCGCACATGGCCGGCATCACGTTCCAGCGCCTGGTTGCGATCGCCATGCACGCGGCCGACATGCTGCTGCGCCTCCAGACGGAGCCGCACTGATGCCGGGACCCTTCGAGACGCTCGACGCGAAGACGCCGATCGTGCTCCTGCCGGTGAGGCTGGAGATCCGCTGGTTCGCGAAGACAGCCGCCGAGCACGAGCTGCGCGTGCGGATCTACCCGGACGCGGTCCACGTCGCGCGCCGGCGCGACGGGATAGACCCGGTCGAGCAGGCCGACACGCAGGAGTACTGGCGGGTCCGCGCCGCGGACGGGGAGAACGCGGCCTCGACGCAGGCCGCCTGGAAGCGGCTCGCCGCGACGTTCGGGCTGCCGCGAGCGGCTTACCTCGCGAAGATCCTCGAGCCGGCTCGCGCGGCCGACGGCACGCTGACGTTCCCGCAGGTCTCCGTCGCGCCCGAGGATGGGCCGGA
>WNGF01021357.1_pt1 | contig 10568 bp, 5 predicted proteins | sample 5400641 | NCBI WGS metagenome assembly WNGF01 (sample SAMN13153371, study PRJNA577476) | soil metagenome | isolation source: 80 cm soil or saprolite under grassland replicate 2 | place: USA:California | collected 2016-06-15
ATAGGCGGTGGTCGGATAGGTCAGCATCTCGATCGCCGCCTTGCGCACCTGCGGGTCGTCGAGGTGCAATTTGCCATCCTTGGTGACGATGTCCTGACCGCCATACGCGATCAAGAAATCGTTGGCCCGTGCGTTAGAGTCGTTGCCGGCGGTGTTCAGCTGAAAACCGAGGCCATAGACATGACGCATGCCCTGGGCGCGCAATTTCTTCTGCACGTCCTTGAAGAAATCATAGAAGGCATCCCAGGTTTTCGGGATGTCCTCCATCTGGTAGCCGGCCTTCTCGACCAGCGGCCGCCAAATATGGTTCATCGAAGCGCCGACGGTATAAGGCACACCGTAATAGCTGCGCTTCTTCTCGACATTGTTATAGCAGCGCACTGTGAGCAGAGCGGTCTCGGTGTATTCCTCCCGTTGCGTCTCGACGACCTCGCTGACGTCCACCAGCTTGTCCTGCCAGGCGTAGAGCGCAATGATCTCGGCCGGGGTGTTCTGGAACAGGTCAGGGACGACGCCACTGGTCATCGCCGAGACGATCTTCTGGCGCATCGGCGCATAGGGGACAATGCTGTAGTCGATCGTGTTGCCGCTGGCCTTCTCGTAATCGGCAACGATCTTTTTGAACGAAACATCCTCCTCCTGCGCGAAACCCTGAACCCACCACACGGCTGCGGTCGTGGCCGCCGCGTTGACGACGTAGGGACGGGCTAATGTCCCGGCTGCAACTAAGCTGAAAGAGTTGCGAAGCAACGATCGGCGGGTGAGCTTGGCCATCCGTTTCCTCCCCTTCCTGGCGCTATGACATCGCCGCCGGCGCCTGAGTTTGTTGCCCGGTGCAATCTACGACGATCGGTCGGCGAGCTCAAAGGCCTGGCACCGAAATCGGCAGCAGCCGATATGGCCGGTGACTGCTGCAGTTACGGTCTCTCTTGGTGCTTTGCGCGGTCAGCCTGGCACTTATCCGGGTTCTGCGTATCGCGTAAGAAAGGCGGTACCGATGGCGAACCGAAACGAGATGGGAGGCGTAAGTATGCCGCTTGTCGCGCCGGCGATAGCGGCGACAATATGAGGTCGCTTTAGCCGAGATTCCGCGGATTTCTGGCCCGTTGGGCGAGATGTTCCCTCTCATCGACCCAGCGTCGCAACGGAAGCCGGTTAAACAAGGATAACGGCAGGTCGCGAATGCGGGCAACGCTGGGCAGGTCCGCCGCTGTTGCCATTCCGGCCATTGCTCGGTGCCGATACAGAGGTCTCAGCAGGGGCAACAACGCCAGTTCGTCGGAACGGCCGTGACGCGCTAGGTCGGCCCGATACCGAGTGCGCACCGCAGGGGCCGAGATGCGGCCTATTCCGGCCGTTTGCCGCGCCACGATCGAATCGCTGAGGTCGACCCTTAGCCTTCTCAGCCGCCGCACCACTCGGCGGGTGTTGCCCAGTTTCGGTCCATCGCCAGAAACCCAGCCGCGATGAAACGCGGCAGTAGCCCCTTTAGACCTCAGAGTCGAATTAAGCGCACCAACCACCGGATTTGCGCGAATTGCTTGCGTAACCGGGGCTAGGATGCCTAGCCTGAGCTGGCATTGCACTGCGGCGGCGCTAAAGAGCTATGAGCGTGTCGGAGCGCAGACAAGGAATAACAGCCCGCCGCTGGGTCGCGCTGGTCGGCATCGCGGCGATTCTGTTCCAGGCGCTCCTTTTCGGCTGGCATCACCACGCAATCGCGGTGCCCGGCGGCGCGGTCGCGAGCTTCCAGAACGCGGCGCGGGCGCCCGCGCCTGCAACCGCCGAACACCTTTGCGAGATCTGCGCGGTCCTGCATCAGCAAGGCGCGGCGCCGCTCGCCTTCTTCACGCCGCCGATGCCAGCCGCACGCGGCTCGGCGATCGATCTACCGGCTCGAGTAGTCCGGCACCGAGCCGTAACGCGCGGATTTGAAGCCCGCGCCCCTCCCGCTGTCGAGAGCACGACTTAATCAGCGCCGCGCTGCGCGGTGCCCCCGACTCTCGATCAGCGGAGCAGGTCATGCATACCCTTCAAAATGCGGTGCGTGCCGCGCGCCGACGTTTGCCGACGGCGCTCGGCGCCGGTGTAATTGCCACGGTCGGTTTTTCCCTTCCCGGGGCGGCGCAGAGCGTTGCAGATGTGCAGCGCGAATTGGGCGAGATGCGCCGGCATTATGATGCCGAGCTGAAGCGGCTGCAGCGCCATTACGACGCGCGGATACGGCGGCTCGAAGCGCAGTTGAAGCTGGCAGAGAAAAAGCCGATTCCCGCGACGGCTTCAACCGCGACTGCGCCGCCGGAACCAGCCCGCACGCAGGTCACGAAGCTACCACCGTCGGCACCCGAAGTAACGGTTTCCGAGGCCGCGCCGGCGACATCGGCGCGATTGCCCGGAGTCACGATCGGGACCCCGCCTCGTGAGCCGTGGTCCGTTGGCGCGGAGACGCCGCCGGTCGCAAACGCCACCGCCTCGGCCGGCTCCTTCAACCCGGCGATCGGGGTCATTCTGCAGGGCAAGGCGAGCGCCTTCAGTCAAAACCCCGGCAGCTATCGGGTGTTGGGGTTTCCGCTCGGCGACGAGGGACGCGTTCCCGGCCGGCGGGGCCTGTCTATCGACGAGAGCGAGTTGAACCTGCAAGCCAATGTCGATCCGTATCTCTTTGGCAACCTGACGCTGTCGATCGACCCGAACAACCACTTGTCGATCGAGGAGGCCTTCATACAGACGACGAGCCTCCCCTGGGGAATGACGCTGCGCGCCGGCCGCTTTTTCTCCGGGATCGGCTATCTCAACGAGCAGCATTCACATACCTGGGACTTTGCCGACCAGGCGCTGCCCTACCGCGTATTCCTAAACAACCAGTACGACGATGACGGCGTACAGCTTCGCTGGCTGGCGCCGATCCGGCAATTCGTCGAATTTGGCGGCGAGCTGTTCCGCGGCGACGCCTTCCCGGCCGGCGGGGCGACTCGCGTCGGCTTCGGCACGCACAGCCTATTCGTCCATACCGGCGGCGACATCGACGACAACAGCAGTTACCGCACCGGCCTGTCATGGCTGCGCTCCAAGGCCAGCGACCGCGCCAGCTCGGTCCCCGGCGGCCCCGACGACATCTTCAACGGCAACAGCGACACGCTGATCGCCGACGCGGTCTTCAAATGGGCGCCGGAGGGTAATCCGGTCGAAACCAATTTCAAACTGCAGGGCGAGTTCTTCGCCCACCACGATGACGGACAATTCAACAGCATTCCAGTTCGTGCCGCAATGGCGGGCAGGCCTGCGCTACGACCAGGTCAACGGTAACCGCCGGACCGGCCTGCTCGCCCTCAGCACGATCGACAGCCGCGGGATAACGCCGCGGCGGGCGAGCGCGATGCTGGAATACAACACCAGCGAGTTCGGCCGCTTCCGGCTGCAGTACAACCGCGACTGGTCTCGCGGTACGCCGGATAACCAGGCGATCCTGCAATACATCATCAGCATCGGCGCGCATGGCGCGCACATCTTCTGAGGAGCCCGGCGATGCACCGCACATCAATCGGCCTGGCCTGCATCGTGCTCGGCCTCGCCGTGCTTTTCCGATCGGTCGGCGCCAACGCGCTGGAGGTCTTCGCCTGCGAGCCCGAATGGGCGGCGCTCGCGACTGAGCTCGGCGGCGACAAGGTCGAAGTGTTCAGCGCCACGACCGCCCGCCAAGACCCGCATCAGATCCAGGCGCGGCCCGCTTTGATCGCGCGGTTGCGATCAGCCGAACTCGTGGTCTGCACCGGCGCCGAACTGGAGATCGGCTGGATACCAATGCTGCTGCGCCAAGCGGCGAACGCCCGGGTCCAGCCCGGCACCGCCGGCTATCTGGAAGCCGCGCAGCACGTCCGGCTTCTCGATAAGCCGACGCGGCTTGATCGCGCCGAGGGCGATATCCACCCGGCCGGGAATCCGCATATTCAGACCGATCCGCGCAACATAGCGGCGGTCGCAGCGGTGCTGGCGCGGCGCATGGCCGAAATCGACCCGAAGGACGCTGCCGTCTTCAGCGCGCGGAACCAGAGCTTTGCCGGACGCTGGAATGCGGCGATGCAGCGCTGGGCACAGCAGGCGGCGCCATTACGCGGCGCCACGGTCGCGACCTACCACAAAGGGTGGGCCTATCTCGAAGACTGGCTCGGCTTACGCGAGGTGGCCACGATCGAGCCGAAGCCCGGCATACCGCCGGGCAGCCAATATCTGGCGCAGCTAGTCAGCGAGCTGCCGGCCAAAGGAGTGCGCGGCGTGATCTGCGCCGCCTATGAGGACCCGCGCGCCTCGGAGTTCGTCGCCGAGCGCGTCCGCGTGCCGGCGATCATCGATCTTGCGATCGCGCAGGTGGCTGGTCTCGGCGTCGTGGCGGCGGACGCCATGGGCTGGGAACCTCAGGGCTGGTCCGTGCAGTTCAGCGCCGCCGCTGCGGCATTGCTGGCGGCAGCGGCGCTGCTTTGGAGCGAGCGCCACCTTGCCGCGGTCCAGGAAGCGGTAATCGGCGTTGTTTTCGTGGTGGCGGCGAGCGCTGAGCTTATCCTCTTGAGCTTCAGCCCACATAGCGCCGAGCACATGAAAGACCTTCTGGTCGGGCAGATCCTGTGGGTCGAACCGGGCAAGCTGCTGCCAGTTGCCGTGCTGTACGCGGGCGTGCTCGCGGTATTTCTTCTGTTCGATCTGCGCCGGCAGCGCGCGCTGTTTTACCTGGTATTCGCCATCACAATCACGGCATCGGTCCAGCTTGTCGGGATCTATCTTGTATTCGCTTCTCTGATCCTCCCCGCTCTGGCTTCTGCCGGGATGATGTCGCGGCAAGGACTCGCCTTAGGGTACGCGGCCGGACTCATCGGTTATATCTTGGGTCTTGTCGGCTCGGGTTTATCGGATGTGCCGACCGGCGCCGCAATTGTTTGCGCGCTCGCAGTCACGGCCGGACTGACCGGAGTGCTGCGCTCCCTGCGCGGTGTGAGGCCCAAGCGGCTTCCTTCCGCGCATTCCCAACGGGCGATACCTTGATGTCCGTGTTTCAAATGTCGTGACCGACGAGCCGATCTGCATCGGTCCGGCCTCGCACCTGTGCCAGTGACGGCTGGCCATTACCATCGAGCCTGCGGCCCGATGGCCATCGACCTGATATCGGTTTCGGTAGTGCTTCCGCCGTGCTCCAGCAAATGAACGTCCCCTTTCCACCCGATTCAGCAGTTCGCCCCGGCCGCCTCGAACGCCAGGTTCGCGCCACATTGCCGCCGTTCGTCCCACCGCGGGCAGGTGGCAGGGCTCGACCCAATTGAGACCTTCCTAGCGTGACCGGGCGCGGATGGCAGCCTATCATAGCCCGCGTCGCCCGCCTGGTGAGCGAACTTGACGCGCGCGGCGGAGGGGCGCGGAGTGACCCACTTGTTGCCCGGGGTTCGCCAGCATTGTCCCGGACAGGCGCAGGGACGGGAAGGTCCATGACAGTCACGCTCGACGACGCGGCGGCCGATCCGCAGCAGATCATCGCCGATCTCCGTCAACAGCTGGACGAGCGCACCGCCGAGTTGCAGGCGCTCACGGCCGAACGAGACGACCTGGAGCAAAAATTCGCTGCTGCGGGTGAGCAGCAGACCGCGACCGCCGAGGTGTTGGGCATCATCAATTCTTCGCCCGGGAATCTCGCACCTGTATTCGATGCGATGCTAGAGAAGGCGCTCCGGTTGTGCGAGGCCGACCTCGGAACGTTCTGGACCTATGACGGTGAAGGCTTCCAAGTGGTCGCGCTGCGCGGCGCACCGCCGGAACAGGCCGCCTTCCTGATCGGACAGCGGCACAAGCCAGGGCCGGGCACAATCTACGACCTCCTGCTCGGCGGCGACGATGTTGTCCATATTCCTGACTTGGCTGATACCGAAGCGTACCGCGCCGGCGAACCGACCCGCCGCCACAGCGTCGATGTCGCAGGCGCGCGTACCACAGTCGCCGTACCGCTGCGAAATGCGGGCCAATTGCTTGGTTTGATCAATATCTATCGTCAGGAAGTCCGGCCGTTTAGCGACAAGCAGATCGCTTTCCTCCAGAATTTCGCGGCGCAAGCGGTGATCGCGATGGAGAACGCGCGTCTCATCAACGAGACCCGAGACGCCCTGGAGCAGCAGACCGCGACCGCCGAGGTGCTGGGGGTCATCAATTCCTCGCCTGGCGACCTTGCACCGGTATTCGAGGAAATGCTGGAGAAGGCTACGCGCTTGTGCGAGGCCGCCGCAGGAACCTTCTGGATCTCTGATGGCGAACAGTGGCGTGCCGCAGCAATACGCGGCATGCCTGCAGAGTTTATGAAATCTGCGCGTGCCTACCGACCGAGCCCTAATTCGCCAGTTGGGCGGATCATAGGTGGTCAGGAATTGGTCCACTTTGCCGACCTCGCTGCAGAGGAAGTCTATCGATCTGGCGATGCGTTAGTGCGAACCGCTGTCGACCAAGAAGATGGAATTCGCACGCTTCTAAGCGTGCCGCTGCGCAAGGAAAATAAGCTGCTTGGAGTTTTCTCGGTCTATCGACGAGACGTCCGTCCATTTTCCGATAAGCAGATCGCACTGGTGCGTAGCTTCGCGGCGCAGGCGGTCATCGCGATGGAGAACGCGCGCCTCATTACCGAGACGCGCGAGCGCACCCGCGACCTGCAGGAGTCGCTCGAATACCAGACCGCGACCAGCGACGTGCTCAAGGTCATCAGCCGCTCGACCTTCGACCTGCAACCGGTGCTCGACACGTTGGTCGAGACCGCGGCGGGGCTCTGCAATGCCGATATGGCGTGCCTCGTGACACGGGATGGAGATGTCTACCAGGCGGTCGCCGATTACGCGGTTTCGCCCGAATGGAGCGCGATATCGCGCAGCCGCACATGGCGGCCCGGCGACGCTAACGTGGTCGGGCGCACTTTGCTTGAGCGGCGTGTGGTTCACGTCTTGGATGTCGCAGCAGAGCCGAGACACCATCCCGAAGCGGTGACGGTCGGTGGGATCCGAACCGCGCTCGGAGTACCGCTGCTGCGGGAAGGCGATCCAATCGGCACGATCCATCTCGCCCGGCGGCGGGTCGAGCCCTTTACCGAGCGGCAGATCGAGCTCGTCCGCACCTTCGCCGACCAGGCGGTCATCGCGATCGAGAACACGCGGCTGATCGCCGAGACGCAGGAGGCGCTCGACCAGCAGACCGCGACCGCCGAGGTGTTGCAGGTCATCAATTCCTCGCCCGGCGACCTCGCACCGGTATTCGACGCGATGCTTGGGAAGGCAGTCCGTTTGTGCGATGCGGCGCACGGCGAATTGCACACATATGACGGCAAACATTTTCACACGGTCGCGTTTTTTGGGGTTTCCGCCGAATACGCGAAGCTGAGAGCAACGATGCCGCCCTCAGGGACACCAGGCACCGGCACCGGGCGGCTTCTGGAGACGAAGCGCCCGGTTCACGTTCTCGATGCGGCGGCTGGAGAGTCGTATCTCAGAGGCGAACCCAGCAGCCGCTTGGTCGTAGAAGTGGCAGGCGTGCGTACTTCCCTTTCCGTGCCGCTTCTCAAAGACGATAGCGTTGTGGGAAACTTTCTGATTTACCGCAAGGAGGTCCGGCCATTCAGCGAGAAAGAGATCACGCTGCTACAGAGCTTCGCGGCGCAGGCGGTCATCGCGATGGAGAACGCGCGGCTCCTGGGCGAGTTGCGGCAGCGCACGGAGGAAGTTGCTGACCTAAACCGCGGTCTGGAGGCGCGGGTGGCCGAGCAGGTCGAGGAACTGGGTCGCGTCGGCCGGTTAAAGCGGTTTCTCGCGCCGCAACTAGCAGAACTCATCGTCTCCCAAGGGGACGAGAAAATCCTCGAAAGCCACCGCCGTGAGATCGTCGTCGTGTTCTGCGACCTACGCGGTTACACCGCCTTCACCGAGGCCGCCGAGCCCGAGGAGGTGCTCGACTTCCTGCGCGAGTATCACGGCGCGCTGGGGCCGCTCGTGAGCCAGTTCGAGGGAACGCTCGACCAGTTTTCGGGCGACGGGATCATGGTGTTCTTCAACGATCCGGTGCCCTGCCCCGACCCGGCAGAGCGCGCTGTCAAGATGGCGGTGGCGATGCGCGAGGCGGCCGGCACGTTGATCGCCAACTGGCGCGAGCGTGGTCGCGATTTGGGCTTTGGCGCCGGCATCGCGCAGGGTTACGCGACCCTGGGTCAGATCGGCTTCTCCGAGCGCTCCGGCTATACGGCGATCGGCACGGTGTGCAATGTCGCCGCCCGTCTTTGTGCTGAGGCCAAGGACGGACAAATTCTGCTCGGTCAACGCGTCAATGTCGCGCTGAAGGGAAGCGTCGCAACCGAACAGGTCGGCGCGCTCGCTTTGAAGGGACTCACCCAGCCGGTCGTGGCCTACAACGTGCCGCTCGCGGCCACCCAACCCGCTCTCCGTGTGATCGAAGGGGGCCCACAGAACGTTTGAATGCGGTCGCATACTCCCGCCGGATTGCTCCCCAATGACGGCAATGGGGCGATTTCGTTGAAAAAGTCGAAAAATCGAGAGTGACGAAAACTTGCCAAATTGCAATCCGATGGAACATCGCCGCTCAACACCATCGCAGACCGGTTGAGGACTTCGTACGCTGCCCAATCGACAAATTGGCTGGTCCCCCAGCTGATTTTTTGAATGCCGCGCCCATAGGCCTCCCATAAAATCGAACATCGCCGAAAGGGAGTTTTTCAACAAAATCGGGCAAAACCGGAAGCCGCCGAGTGCAGAGGTGAGGTTCCGCTCAGCGCCGATTCCAGCCGTTCACGGGACCGTGATCGAATTGGGAAAATCGACCCTTAGGCGACGTTTCATTGAGGCTGCGAACGTTGGAGATCGTCTGTGCCGCTCTCTACGCAGATTCCGGAGGTCATAAGGTTTCGCAGACCGGTGCGTCACAGTCTGCTACGTGGCCGAAGTTCATGCCTATCGCTGGTCATTAGGGTAATAACGTAGGCTCAATACTGTTGACCGAAGCCTAGATGAATATAGCGGTTCTCAGGTTGCGGAGTGTCGGTTCAAGCATGATCAAGAACGCACCGACATTGAAAGGGCGCGCAGTCTTCCTTGGCCTGTTGACTATTGCGCTCGTGATCGTCGCCCCTATCGGTCATGGCTGGGCCCAAGGCGCCAAGCCAGAGTTGATCGCTTTCCCGAGTGGCGATCTCGCGCTCAAGGGATTCGTCTGGAAGCCGGAGGGACCCGGTCCATTTCCGGCGATTGTGTGGAATCACGGCAGCGAAAAGCTACCGGGCACCGTTGATTCGGTCGCCCCATATTTCGTTAGCCGGGGCTATACTTTTCTTGTGCCCCACCGCCGAGGTCAGGGGTGGTCACCCGGCGCCTACATCATGGATCAACTGAATGCGGCCACCTCGCCTGAGCAACACAGCCTAATGCTCGTCGCTCTGAACGAGGTTCATCTTCAGGATCAGCTGGCGGCCCTCGCCTATCTCAGGAGCCTTCCGTATGTCGACCAGAACCGGCTGGTGGTCATGGGAGCTTCCTTCGGCGGCATTCAGACCATGTTGGCCGTCGAACGCAGATCCGGTTATCGCGTCGCCGTCGATTGTTCCGGTGCCACTCAGACTTGGAGGGGGTCACCGGATTTGCGCGCCCGTCTGACGGCCGCCGCCAGCAAGGCAACGATACCAGTTTTCTTTCTTCAGGCCGAAAACGATTACGATCTAACGCCCAACCGCGTCTTGAGTGAGGAAGTGAGGAAGACCGGCAAATCCGTGCAAACCAAAACTTACCCTGCATTCGGTTCCGGCGCGCAAGAAGGTCACAGTTTCTGCTGGCGTGGGACGGATATCTGGGGACCCGATGTTCTCAAATTCATTCAAGATAACCTGAGGTGAGGATAGCGCTGATTGTTTCCTGCCGACCGGACCTTCAGTCGTGATTTCCGAAGGGGTAGTCGTCCATGAGAATTTCCAACCTATTGACCAGGAATCCGCAATTGCGGATATCCGGCGGTCTGTGATCCAATCCGGAGAAGCAGCATGAGCTAGCCCGACTTATTCACGACGACGGCGAATTGCGGCTTACAAGCCTCTCACTCGATCACCTCGTCGGCGCGGGCGAGGAGCGTTTGCGGTACCGCGAGGCCGAGCGCCTTCGCGGTCTTGAGGTTGAGGACCAGGTCGAAGGTGGTGGGTTGCTGGACCGGCAAGTCGGCCGGCTTGGCGCCTTTGAGGATCTTCCCGGTATAAATGCCAGCTTGGCGATAGGCCGCCGCGGTGCTCGCTCCATAGCTGATCAAGCCGCCGGCATCGGTGAATTCGCGCCACATATAGATGGCCGGAACGGCATGACGCGATGCCAGCACCACGATCTGCTCGCGCCGGGAGCCGAAGAACACATCGGGGACCACGACGAGCGCACCTGCTTGCAGTTGGACGAGGGAAGCGAAGGCGGCGTCGATCTCGCTTTCGCTACTCGCCTTGAGGATAGGGAGCTGCAACCCCTTCGCGCGCTGCACTTCCTGCACCAAATTTCGGATGACCGGCTCGGCAGCGG
>WNGF01010310.1_pt1 | contig 10564 bp, 11 predicted proteins | sample 5400641 | NCBI WGS metagenome assembly WNGF01 (sample SAMN13153371, study PRJNA577476) | soil metagenome | isolation source: 80 cm soil or saprolite under grassland replicate 2 | place: USA:California | collected 2016-06-15
CCACCTCGAGATGAGGCTTCCCATCCCCTTGAGGGAGTAAGAGCCGTGGGAGACCACCACGTTGATAGGCGGGACGTGCAAGCGTGGCAACGCGTTTAGCGGACCCGTACTAATTGCTCGAGGTCTTGATTTTGAACACTGCGTGTGCTCGCTATGGAGTTTTGAGGGTGCGCGATACGCGCGACGCTCAAAGTACGCCCAAGCCAGACTGAAGTCTGGCACGGGAGAAAAATTCAGTCTTCGGCGGTCTTAGCGGCGGGGAAACACCTCTTCCCATTCCGAACAGAGCAGTTAAGCCCGCTTGCGCCGATGGTACTCGGAGGGCAACCTCCCGGGAGAGTAGGTAGCCGCCGATTAACTTCGAAGGGGGCCGCGAAAGCGGCCCCTTCGCCCTTTCTAGGATGGAGATGTGCAGATTCCGCCGCCCGATCCGCCGTTGCGCGACGAGCTCGTCGCGCTGCGTCCGTGGAGCCTCGATGACGTGGCCACGGTGGCACGGGCCTGCCAGGACCCGGAGATCGCGCGGTGGACGATGGTGCCGACGCCGTACTCGGAAGCGGACGCACGGCATTGGCTCGAGACCGTCACCGATCCCGCGATCGAGGACCACCTCGCCCTCGCGATGACGACCAGCGACGGCGGTCACGTCGTCGGCTCGATGAGCCTCTTCATCATGAAGCCAGGTGTCGGTGAGTTCGGCTACTGGGCGGCTCCGGAGGCTCGAGGCCGGGGTTATACGACGCGCGCCTTGCGACTGCTGGCGCGCTGGACGCTCGACGAGCTGAAGCTTCCGCGCCTACAGCTGGGCACGCTGACGGGGAACACGGCGTCCGAGCGCGTCGCGGAAAAGGCCGGCTTCTCGCGAGAGGGAGTGCTTCGGTCGTACCTCGATCAGCGCGGCGAACGGCGCGACGTGCTGATGTGGTCGCTGCTTCCCGGCGAGCTTCCCTAGACGGGAAGCGTCAGGCTCTCGAGGTCACGCGGGTAGTACGTCAAGAACTCGATTCCGTCATCGCTCACGACAACCGTGTCGGAATGACGGAAGCCACCGAGCCCCGCCGCGTACAGCCCCGGTTCGACGGTGAACACCATCCCCCGCTTGATCTCGGTCTCGTCGCCGATGTCGAGGAACGGCCCCTCGTGGTAGCGCAGCCCGATGCAGTGCCCGACATGGTGCTTCCAGTAGTCCCAGAGGCCGTGCTCGTCGTAGTAGGCGCGCACCGCGCGATCGACGTCCGAGCAGCGAGCGCCCGGCTTGATCGCCTCGAAAGCGATGTTCTGCAGCGCAACCATGTGATCGAACAGCTCCCGCTGCTCCGTCGAGGGTGGGCCGATGACCATCGTGCGCTCGAGCTCAGAGAGATAGCCCCAGACCGGCGCGCTCGCTCCGGTGACGAGGACGTCGCCGGCCTGAAAGGTGATGTTCGCCGTCAGTGCGTGAGGTATCGCCGCGTTGCGCCCGATCTGTCCGCGATAACCCGCGCTCGCGCCGTCGAAGAACGGGTTCTGCGCGCGATAGATCGGGCCGATGGCGTCGAGCATCGCCAGTGTCGCCTCGTTGCTCGCGCGCTGCGACACCTCCACCTCGGTCAGGCCGGGGCGCGTATAGCGCTGCAAGAGCACGTGCGCCAGGTTGCCCCACTTCGCGCTCTCGCGGATCAGCGCGACCTCTGCCGGACTCTTGATCGACATCTGATCCTCGACGAACGCAGTGATCTTTTCCGGAGTCGATCCCGTGAGCTCTGTCAGCGACGGCCCACGGTAGCCGAGAACCCAGGGATAGCCGTCGTGATCGGCGCCGAGCGGCCCTCGAAGCTCCATCTCCTCGAGCAACGTTCGCAGCGATTCCATCGGATGCACTTCCGACGGGTACTCGGGATAGTCCGCAACGTGCTGGACGAGCGCATTCGCCTGCGCGTGCTCGCGTTCGAGCCGGGGGACGAGCATTCCACCCTCGCCGTTCGCGCTGAGCAAGAACGCCATCGGTCGCTCGGTTGGAACGAATGCGAAGCCGACGTAGTACAGGACGTACGCAGGGTCGAACAGCACGGCACCTGCGAGCCCGCTTTCGCGGAGGCTTTCTGCGAGCCGCGTGGTGCGGTCCCGGTATTCGGATTCGCGAATTCTCACGCGGCGCGGAGCTTCTCACGCCAGTCTGGGTCGAGCTCGCGCAGCCGGCGCACGCGCTCGCCGACGGGCGGATGCGTCACGAACAGCGCCGCGACGCCTTCCTCCATGAAGGGGTTGACCGTGTACAGCGGCTCGGTCGCCGGACTGCCCCGAAACGAGACGAGCTCAGCGGCCTGATCGAGTCGCACGAGCGCATCGGCCATCGGGTGCGGCGACTCGCAGATCGCAGCCGCGGCTCCGTCGGCGAGGAACTCGCGCTTGGGCGACAGCATGAGATGCACGAACGCCGCCGCAACGGGTCCGAGGAACCAGAGCAAGACCCGCTGGAACCAGCCGCCGATCCTGGTCGACTCGAGCAACGTCGCGGCGAGCACGACCACCGCGGTCTGTACGACGACGTCGCGATGGCGCACGTGTGCGAGCTCGTGCGCCAAAACGGCCTCGAGCTCCGCCGGGGAGGCGGCCGAGAGCAACCCGGCGCTCACGGCGACCGCCGAGCCGCGGGGTCCACGACCGGCGGCAAGCGCGCGTGGAAGTCCGTCCTCGATCAGGTAGAGCCGCGGCTTCGCGACGCCGGCCAGCGCTGCGAGCCGCTCGACGGTGGAATGCAGGCCGGGCGCCTCGCCGACAGGAAACTCGCGTGCGCGGACGAGGCCCATCGCCACGCGATCGGCGTACCAGTAGAGCGCTCCCGCAAGCAGGACACCGCAGAAGACGAAGATCGAGAGCAGTCGGTATCCGCCGAGGCCCCAGCCGAGCAGGCCGAGCGCGCCGCAGGCGCCGATGAGCAGCGCCCAGGCCTTCAGTACGTTGCGAAGAACCAACAGCCGGCCGCCCAAAGCGGCCCCAGTCTAGTTGCCGTCTTCCTGCTCGAGTCCGCGCGGAGGCCAGTCGTCGTCCGGCGCGTCGCAGCGGCTCGAGCAGTGCAGGGAGGCGATGTTCTGCAAGGGCACGAGGATGTGTCCGTTCAGCTCGATGTGGGCCACGTCCTCGACGTAGCAGTAGGCGGTGAGCACCCCTTCCTGGTACTCGCCGCCGAAGAGGGCGACCTCGACCTGCTCACCCTTGTACTTGTTGGTGTAATCCTCGATGCTCGCCAGCCTAGCCAAAAGCCCCATTTCTCCTTTGCCGTGGCTGCCGTATTTGCGGCTGAAATCGCGTGGTGGTTTGGCAAGCGCTGGGCAGGGCCGAGGAATGGAGACGCCCTACCCCTCGGCCCGCCCGTCCGGCCTCGTCTCCCTCGGCTAGTTGAGCGCCTCGACCGCCTGCCACAAATACGTACACGTCCTCGAATCCGGATCTGCGTACCCACCGATAGTGATCGTTGCGGTAGCAGCGTTCGCGGTCAGGATGGCGTACTCGGTCGACGCATGCGTCCCCATCCCCGGCAAGAAAGAAGCCGCCGGAGGGAGAAGAATCGATGAAACACCCCTCGGGTCGGCATTGAATTCACCGGGGAAGAAGTCCATCGTCTTCCCGGCCGGCGCCTCGATGAGCACGCGAGCATTCACGCCGTCGCCGCCGAACGGGGTCGAGAAGACGTCGCATTTGCCCGACACCGTTACGCCGGTGAGCGGGAGTATCTTGCCGGTGCCCGTCTCCCCCCACGGAACAGTGAAGGTGCCGTTCTGAGTGGCCTGAATACCTCCCCCTCCGCCGATCGTTAGTGGATGCTCCCCCTCGCGACAGGTCTCCGCGACCCGTATCAGCCCGTTCGTGTCATTCACGCATACGTTTGTGCCGGCGGACGCTGTTGTCTGCGTAGCCGCATAGGCCACGCTTGCGCCGAGCGCGAGCATGAAAACGACGACGGCGGCAATGACTCTTCGACTCATTTTCCCTCCTCCTTTCGTCGGTCGTCCGCGAGAAGATGGCGCGACTCTCTAACCGCGAGCTAATCGCCGCTCGCGGCTGGTCCCGGTGTGGACTAGTTCGTTAGTCCTTCACCGGGTCAATCAATTGGCGCCAGTTTTCCGTCCCTAGCCGCGTATCGAGCCACCATGCAATTGGCCACGGCCGGGATCAGGCGGTGGTCGCGAACGTAGTCGAGGCCCGTCGCGAGGGCATGGATGACCCGGATCGAGCCACCGTGGCCGATCACGAGGACGGTCTCCTGCGGATGCCGGTGGAGGACGTCATCGAGGAACGCGCCGACGCGGCCGGCGAAGACGTCGAACGGCTCTGCGTCGTCCGCCCCGAAGCCCTCGCCGGCCTGCCAGCGGCCGTGCGATTCGCTGAAACGATCTTCGATCTCGCTCGTAGTCAAGCCCTCCCACGCGCCGAAGGAACGTTCGCGCAGCCTGGAGTCGACGCGGATCTCGATCCCAAGCCGGTCGGCGACGATCTCGGCGGTCTCCCGTGCACGCGCGAGGTCGCTCGAGTAGAGGACGTCGACGCCGTCGAGGGTCGCGGCCAGCTCGCGGGCCTGCCGGCGGCCGAGCTCGTTCAACGGCGTGTCCGACTGGCCCTGCCAGCGCCCGTCTCGGTTCCAGTCTGTCTCGCCATGCCGAACGAGGAGAAGAGTAGTCACGAAGATTAGGCTAGCGACCGCCCCATGGACCTTGGCCTGCGCGACCGGGTTTGTCTCGTCACCGGCTCTACGTCGGGAATCGGCCTGGAGACGGCGCGGTTGCTCGGGGCCGAAGGAGCACGTGTCGTCGTCACGGGACGCGACCAGAATCGTGTCGACCGCGCGCGGGACGACGCTGGCGCGGCTCTCGGCGTGGCCTGCGACCTCTCGGAATCTGCGGCCGCGGCGAAGCTCGTCTCCGAAGCCGCCGAAGCCCTCGGCCCGGTCGAATGCCTCGTGAACAACGTGGGCGAGGCGTACCAGATCGGCTTCGAGGAACTCACCGACGAGCAGTGGGACACGATGTGGCAGCTCAACGTGATGAGCTATGTCCGCTGTATCCGCACGGTCTTGCCGGCGATGCGGGCAGCGGGCAGCGGCGTGATCGTGAACGTCTCCTCGACGGCGGGCAAGCGGCCCTCCACAGGCATGCCGAACTACTCCGTCACCAAGGCCGCAGTCCTCTCCCTTTCGCGGCTCGTGGCCGATCTCTACGCAAAGGACGGAATCCGCTGCAACGCGGTCGCTCCGGGTCCGACGGCGACCGAAGCATGGCTCGGTGAAGGTGGCCTCGCCGACCAGCAAGCTGCGCGCTCTACTAAGACGCGTCTGGAAGTACTGGCGGCAGTTGGCGCAGGACGCCCCCTCGGACGGCTAGCCGAGTCCGAGGAGATCGCCGCGGTCATCGCTTTTCTGTGCTCGGACCGTGCTTCCTACGTGACGGGTGCCGCGTGGAGCGCTGACGGCGGAACCGTCCCGATCATCATCTAGCCTGAATCACGCATGCCGGAGCTGGCAGGAAGAGTGGCGGATGCCTTCGAGGCACAGGTCCGCGAGCACGAGGAGCGGTGGCTCTCGCCGCTCGCCGTCCGTTCTTACGAGACGCGGGGGAGGCTCCGCCAGGAGGACGATTGCCGCCTGCGCACGCCTTTCCAGCGCGACCGCGACCGGATCCTGCACTCCAAGCCGTTCCGCCGGCTGAAGGGCAAGACGCAGGTCTTCATCGATCCCGCGGGCGACCACTACCGCACGCGCATGACCCATACGCTCGAGACGACGGCGATCGCGCGGGGCGTGGCGCGGGCGCTCAGACTCAACGAAGACCTCGTCGAGGCGGTCGGGCTCGGTCACGACACGGGGCATCCGCCGTTCGGCCACGCGGGCGAAGAGGCGCTCGACCTCGCACTGCGGGAGCACTTCGGCCGCAACTTCCGGCACAACGAGCATTCGCTCCAGATCGCGGAGTCGCTCAACCTCACCGAAGAGGTGCGCGACGGAATCCTCACGCACACCGGCGCCCGCGAGCCGGCCACGCTCGAGGGCAAGGTCGTGCGGATCGTCGACCGCGTCGCCTACATCAACCACGACATCGACGATGCCGTGCGCTTCGGGATCCTCGACCCCGCCGGGCTGCCTCAGGAAGAGGTGGCGCTGCTCGGCGACCGCGGCTCGCGTCGGATCGACACGCTCGTCCACGACCTGGTCGAGAGCTCGCAAGAGGCAGAAGACATCGTCCAGAGCGACGAGATCGGCGGCGCGATGTACGCCCTACGAGAGTTCATGTTCGAGCATGTCTATCTGGGCCCGCACGCGAGGCTGGAGCAGGAGCGAGCCCGCGCCACCGTCCGCCGCATCTTCGACCATCTCGTCGCGCGCGGCGACGAGCCCGAGCAGATCGTCGAATTCATCGCCGGCATGACCGACCGCTTCGCGCTCACGTACGTCGCGGAGCTCGCCTAGTGGCACGGATCAAAGACGCCTCCGTTGACGAGGTCAAGGCGGCGGCCGACATGGTCTCGGTCGTTTCCGCGCGGACTCAGCTCCGCAAGGCCGGGGCGCGGTACCTCGGCCGCTGCCCGTTCCACGAGGAGCGCACGCCGAGCTTCTCGGTCAACGTGGTCGACAAGCTCTACTACTGCTTCGGCTGCGGTGCGAAGGGCGACCTGATCACGTTCGTTCGCGAGACCGAGCAGCTCGACTTCGCGGGCGCGATCGAATGGCTTGCGGATCGGTTCAACGTCCAGGTCGAGTACGAGGAGACGACGCCGGAGCAGGACGCGCGCCGCCGTCGGCGCGAGCGTCTACTCGAGGTGCTCGACGCGGCCGCGTCGTTCTACGAGCGATATCTCTGGGATTCGCAAGCGGGCTCGCTCGCGCGGGACTACCTCGCAGGGCGAGGCCTCGCCGAGGAGGTCTGTCGCGAGTACCGGCTCGGACTCGCCCTCGGAGGGACGACGCTCACGCGCAAGGCGCTCGATCGCGGCTTCACGCGCGACGAGCTCCTCGCCGCAGGACTCGTCAATCGGCGCGGCAACGATTACTTCTCCGGCCGGCTGCTCTTCCCGCTCTCCGATGCACGCGGACGCGTGCTCGGCTTCCAGGCGCGGAAGCTGCGCGAGGACGATCCGCTGCGCGCAAAGTATGTGAACTCGCCCGAGGGCGAGCTCTTTCGGAAAGGCGACCTCCTGTACGGACTCGACCGGGCGCGCGCCGCGATCGCGAAGCAGGAGCGAGCGGTGGTCGTCGAGGGGAACACGGACGTGCTCGCGTTGCGCCAGGCTGGGATCGAGCCAGTGGTCGCCTCGATGGGAACCGCGCTGACCGAGCGACAGCTGAAGGAGCTCGGGCGGCTGACGACGCGCGTGTGGCTCTGCTTCGACGGCGACGCCGCCGGCGAGGCGGCGACGTTGCGGGGCATGGAGCTCGCGGCCGCGCAGGGACTCGACGTCCGCGTCGTCGCACTTCCCGCCGGGTTCGATCCGGCCGACCTCGCCGAAGGATTCGAGGAGCGGCTCGGCCGTGCGGAAAGCTATCTCGGCTACCGAGTCCGCCTCGAGATCGACCGCGCCGCCGACCGCCAGGAGTCGTTCGTTCGAGTACGCGAAGTACTCGCGCGCTTCGAGGACTCCCCTGAGCGACAGGACGCCATCCGGTACGCGGCGGACAAGCTCGACCTCCCCAAAGAAACGCAGGCGGGCCTTGCGCCGCGCGGCTCCGCGTCGGCGACGGGGCGTGTCTCCCCGCGCCTTCTCGATGCCGGCGATCGGCTGGAGCGAAACGCGCTCGCGGGGGTCGCTGCCCACCGCTCGCTCGTCCCCGTGCTCGCCGAGCTCGGGCCCGAGCATTTCGACTCGGATCCGCACAGAAGCCTCCGCGAGCAGCTCGTCTCAGGCGTCGAGCCGGAAGGAGAGCTTGTCGGGCTCGTGGCAGAGCTCGACGCGCGGGCCGCTGCTGAAGGGATCGACGAGCGGACAGCCGAGGAGCTGCTGCTCCGTCTGCGCGAGCGCCACATCCGCCGCGAGCTCATCGACGCCGATCCGGGCCGCACACTCGAGCTGCAGGCTGCACTCGCCAGAATCCTCGCCGCGGTGGAAGAACTGGCGGCGGCGCAAGCGCTTCCGCGCTGAGTGGATCCCTTCCGGCGGAGTCGACTCGCGACTGCAGCGGCTAAACTAGCCCGCTGCCGTCCCCAGTAGCTCAATTGGCAGAGCATCCGGCTGTTAACCGGAGGGTTGTTGGTTCGAGTCCAACCTGGGGAGCTTTGCCGCCGGAAAACGCGCTTCGCGCTTGTTTTCCGGCGGTTTTGCATGACTCGGACGGCGGCGAGGGGGACCCTCGCCTTTCGCTTCGGAAGAGGCTGCGGGCCGGCGGCTCGTTCTTGACAGAGATACCTGCATTTGCGCAAATAGCGCATGCTCCTGAGGGAGGTCGAGTACGCTCGTCCGGCGAGCGTTCAGGAAGCCGTGCGCCTCCTGTCAGAGCATGACGGGGCTCGGGCGCTGGCCGGCGGCCAGACGCTGATCAACGTGATGAAGGCCCGGGCGGCCTCGCCCGACGTCCTCATCGACCTGGCCGACCTCGACGAGCTGCGCGGAATCGAGTTGAGCCCTGACGGCACCGTGGAGATCGGTGCGATGGCCACCTACGCGGAGATCATCGACTCGGCGGAAGCGCGGGCGCGCCCGATCCTCGGCGAGGTCTGCGCCCAGATCGCCGACGTGCAGGTGCGAAACCGAGGCACGATCGGAGGCAACGTCTGCTCGAACGATCCGACGAATCACCTGCCTCCGCTGCTCGTTGCGGTCGGCGCCACCATGACAATCGCCGCCCAGGACGGCGAGCGCACCGTTCCCGCAGAGGACTTCTTTCTCGGCGTCTACATGACCGCGGCGGGCCCGGGAGAGCTCCTCACGCAGGTGTCGGTCCCGCCGGGGAAGAACGACGGCTTCGCGTCGGTTGCGATCGGCGCGGACGGGACGTGCATCGTGAACGCCGCCGCCTCGATGGACCGCGGATCGCCGCGGATCGTGATCGGTTGCGTCGACGCGGTCCCCGTCGTCGTGCAGGCAGAGTCGTCGGAGCCGGACGCCGTGAAGACCGCCGTCCGCGGCGCCAACCTGAATCCACCCTCCGACGTGCATGCGTCGGCCGAGTACCGCCGACACCTGACGGAAGTGCTCGCGGCCCGCGCGGTCGAGCAGGCGGCCGGAGGGAAGAACTGATGGAACCCGCCGCGCGCAAGGCGATCAGCGTCGAGCTCAACGGCGTGACCTACGAGCGGGAGGTCGAGGCGCGACGGCTCCTCATCCACTTCATCCGCGATGACGTGGGGCTGACCGGGAGCCACGTCGGTTGCGACACCGGCAACTGCGGCGCCTGTTCGGTGATCATGGACGGCACGCTCTTCAAGAGCTGCATGCTGCTTGCGGTCCAGGCCGACGGAGCACGGATCGAGACCGTGGAGGGACTGGCGCAGGAGGGAGAGCTGACGGCGCTCCAGCAGGCCTTCTCCGACCACCACGCGCTCCAGTGCGGCTACTGCACGCCCGGGATGCTGATGAGCGCGACGGCGCTGTTGCGCGCGAACCCCCATCCCTCCGACCAGGAGATCCGCAGGGCGATCCAGGGCAACATCTGCCGCTGCACGGGCTACGTGAACGTCGTCGAGGCGATCAGGGCGGCTGCGGAATGACCGAGACGACCGTCACTCCGGAGCGGCCGCTCGTCGTCGAAGAAGGGGAGGAACAGCGCGGCTTCATCGGCCAGAACGTGCCGCGCAAGGAGGACAAGCGCCTGGTCCAGGGCGAGGGCGTCTTCTTCGACGACATGAAGCGCCATGAGATGGGCTACGTCCACTTCGTGCGGTCACCGTACGCGCACGCCCGGATCGGGTCGGTGGACGTCTCGAAGGCACTCGAGCTCGACGGCGTGCACGGGACGCTGACCGGCGACGAGGTCGCGATCCTCACCGATCCGTTCTTCGAGCTCTCGACGCCGCCGGGTGCCCATATCAAGGACTATGCGCTGGCGGTCGGCAGAGTGCGGCACGTCGGCGATCCGGTGGCTGCCGTCGTCGCGCGCACGCGCGAGCTCGCGCGCGACGCGGCCGATCTGGTCGAGGTCGACTACCAACCGCTCCCGATCGTTCTCGACGGCGAGGAGGCGTTGAAGGACGAGGTGATCCTTCACGACGACGCGGGCTCCAACACCGTCTGGTCGGGTGTTTTCGACTGGGGTGACTTCGACGCGGCAGTCGCGGAGGCGGACCACGTCGTCCGCATCCAGCGCCTGCACTTCGATCGCTTCTCGTCGACGCCGCTCGAATGCTCGGGCTGCCTCGTCGAGTACAACCGCGGCACCGCCCAGTGGACGATCTACGGCAACCACCAGATGCCGGGAGTGGGGGCGATCTGGATGGCGCCGGCGCTTCGCGTCGGGCTCGACAAGCTCCGCTTCGTCAGCCAGGACATCGGCGGCGGCTTCGGCAACAAGATCACGCTCCATCCGCAGTTCACGGCTTGCTGTCTGCTCGCCCGCAAGCTCAACCGGCCGATCCAGTGGACGGAGTGGCGCACCGACCAGCAC
>WNGF01019056.1_pt1 | contig 10564 bp, 9 predicted proteins | sample 5400641 | NCBI WGS metagenome assembly WNGF01 (sample SAMN13153371, study PRJNA577476) | soil metagenome | isolation source: 80 cm soil or saprolite under grassland replicate 2 | place: USA:California | collected 2016-06-15
TAGCCGTAGGCGGCGACCGAGGACGTATAAACAAGCCGGTTCGGCCGACCCGCCCTGACCGCCGCTTCGAAGACGTTGCGGCTTCCGGTCAAGTTAATCTGTCCGCTGCCGCGCCGTGAGCCGACGATGGCATAGGCGAGGTGGACAACCACGTCGGCACCTGCCACGAGGTCTTCGACCGCACCGCGGTCCAGCACGTCACCGCGCCTGTACTTGGTCTTGCGCCAGCCAAGAAAGGCAGGCTCGAACGGCCTGCGGGCCATGCCGAGAATGCGGCCCACCCGATCGTCTCGTTCCAGCGCCCGGATTACCGACTTCCCGATCGCTCCCGTCGGCCCGGTCACCGCCACCGTCACCTCGGTCGCTGCGTCACGCCCCCGCGCGCTGCCGGCGCTCGAATCCGCCGGATCGCCTGCCATGGCGTTCATGGGTTGGCTCCCTCCGGTCGGCGCGCCGTCGCGCCAGGCCAGTGCTAGCCGCCACGATAGTGCTGCTCGCCAGCGGTGGGGCCGAACTGTTCGTAGGGTGAGCAATCTTGAGCGCGATCCGGAGGAGACCGTCGGCGGTATCGCCACCGCCGTTGCTAATGTCGCCCTCTCCCCCGGTGCACTCCTCCGGCCGCTCAGCCGGACGCGGTAGGTCGCCGCGAGAGACCGCGCCGGCCTGGCGTTTGCGGCGCGCGCTGGTCAGCGCATTGCGGCAGGCTGTTCACCCACCTCGATGGGCTCGGGATCGGGCTTGTCCGCCAGCTTGCTTGGCCACCAGATCCACCGGCCGACATCCAGGTTGATCGCCGTGACAAGCACCGAACGGACGACGAGGGTGTCGAGCAGAACGCCGAACGCGACGGCGAAGCCAAGCTCGGTTAGGAAGGTGATGGGCAGCGTGCCAAGGACGGCAAAGGTGCCCGCGAGCACGAGACCCGCGGAGGTGATCACGCCGCCCGTGGCGGCCAGCCCGACAAGCGCGCCACGCCTCGCACCCCGCCGGTTGGTCTCTTCCCGCACGCGCGTCATCAGGAAGATGTTGTAGTCAATGCCGAGCGCCACCAGGAACACGAACACGAACAGCGGGAATGCCGTATCCGCGCCGCCGAAGTTGAACACGTGATTGAAGACGAGCGCGCTCACGCCGAGCGCGGCAGCGAACGACAGCACGACCGTGGCGACGAGTATCAGCGGCGCGACGAGCGCCCGCAGCAGGATCATCAGGATGAGGAGCACCACAACCAGGATGACCGGGATGATCACGTCACGGTCGTGTGCCGCGGCCCGCTCCACGTCGAGGTTGATCGCGGTGTTGCCACCAACCTTGGCGTTCGCACCCGGAACCGCGTGCACCGACGAACGCACCTTGTCGATCGTGGTGTATGCCGCCGTGCTGTCCGGCGGCGAGGTCAGCGTGCCCTGCAAGTACGCTTGACCGGCCTTCGCTGCCGGCGGCGTGACGTCGGCAATCCCCGGGGTCGCCTTGAAAGCGGACTGTAGCTGCGTGACCGCCGAGGCCTTACCGATCACGATGACGGGCTGCCCCGTGCCGGCGGCGAAGTGCCGGGCGGCCACATCTTCGCCCACCACGGAATCGGGATGCCCGCGGAAGGATTGCGCTTGGGTCAGGCCGCTGGCCTTGAGACCGGTCAGCCCGAACGCCATCGCGCCGAGCACGACCGCCGTCGTCACCCACACCATACGTGGCCGGATGGAGATTCGGCGGCCTATCCCGGCCCACAAGCCGGTCGTCGTTGGCTCGGCCGAACCGTACCGCGGCCGGCGCGGCCAGAAAATCCAGCGGCCGAACACCACCAGCAGCGCCGGCAGCAAGGTGATCATGGCGAGAAGGCCGACCCCCACTCCGATGGCGAGCACAGGCCCGAGGCCCTTGGTGGAGTTCAGCTCCGCGACAAGCAAGGTGAGCAGGCTCACGATGACCGTGCAGGCGCTGGCGATGATCGCGGGGCCTGCCCGGCGCAAGGCCTCCGCCATGGCCGCGTGCCGGTCTTCCTGGCGGCGCAGTTCCTCACGATAGCGAGCGACAAGCAACAGGGCGTAGTCGGTACCCGCGCCGAAGACCAGGACGTAAAGTATGCCCGCGCTTTGCGCGTTGACAGTCAGACCTGCGTGCGCCGCGAGCAGGTAGATGACCGCCTGGGCACTGGCGAGCGCGATACCGGCGGAGATCACCGGCAGCAGCCAGAGCACGGGGCTCCGGTAGGTGATCAGCAAGATCACAATGACCACGGTCAGCGTGGCGTAGAGCAGGGTGCTGTCGATGCCCTTGAACGCGTCGGCTGAGTCGGCCGCGTTGCCCAGCGGGCCAGTGATATGAGTGGTCAGGCCATTCGCGTTCGAACTAGCGATATTGCGCAGCTGATCGGCTACTGCGACGGCACCGTTCCAGCCCTGCTTGCCGAGGTCGACCTGGACGACGGTCTCGACCGCCTTACCGTCCCGGCTGGGGACCGGACCCACGACCTGCCCGGGAATGATGCCGGACAGCCCGGCGAATCGCCTGGCATCGGCGGCCGCCTTCGCGCGGTCAGCGGCTGACAGGCCGGCGGACCGCTCATAGATGACGACGCCAGGGAAGACGTTGGGCGACTGGAACTTTGCCTGCAGGTCGAGGACCTTGGTCGATTCCGCGTTCGCGGGTAGCCACGACTTCGCGTCGTTCTTCTCTGCACCGTTGAGCTTGCTCGCCAGCGGCGAGGCCAGGGCGAGCACGGCCACCCAGAACACAACGACCGCCCACTTGGTCCACCGTCCGCAGGGAATGCCTGCGATCTTGCGAGCTGCGCTCATGGGACTCCCCAAACCTTGTCGCTCCGACTCGTCGCACCTGACGCTTGGCCTCACCGCGCCACTTGGTAACGGTAACGCACGGCTACGACACTGCGGACGAACGGGAGGTTACAGGCGCATCGTGCGGCGGCGCCGCGTGGCAGGCAGCGGCGATCAACGCCACCAGTGTGGTGCGTGTAGCCGCTGCCTGTATCACATTAAATCGCATTAATCGTACAGATCGGCGCGGCAGCGGGCCAGCGCCAGCCGTAAGGGACCTGCCGAGGCGGTACCTGTCCCGTGTTCGTCGAGCGGGCCTGCTAGCAGGGCGGACCGTGCTTGTGCCGGATACGGTGGCACCATGAGCGAGCCTGCCGACGGTCGCCCTGGGCCGGAACACAGCCGCCACCCCGGGCCGGATCAGAGCCGCGCCCGGGCCCTGGAGACCGGTTTCGAGTGGGGCCTGCAGGTGTCCCGTGGGCTGGTGCTCGTTCCGGTGACGCTGCTCGTCATCTCCGCCGCAGGGGCATTCCTTTACGGCGCCGGCCTGTTCATCTGGTCGCTTTACAACGTGGTCCCACACCCGTTTCCGTTGGGCCACAAGATCGGTTTCTTCCTGCTCGAGGTGGACCTGTTCCTGGTGGGCGCGACGCTGCTCATCGCGGGCATCGGCTTTTACGAGCTGTTCATCAGCCGGGTCGACGCCGGCGGGCGCGGCGGGCGCCGCGGCCGCCTGCCAGACTGGCTCATCATGAACGACCTGAACGACCTGAAGGCGCGTGTCGTCTCCATGCTGGTTCTGGTCACCGCGGTGAGCTTCGTCGATGTTGTCGTCGACTTCCAGGGCGGGCACGACATCCTCTTGCTCGGCGGGGGGTTCCTGACCCTCGGCCGGGCAATTCCACCCGGGTCCCTAACGGCTGCCGCCGCGTGTCGCCGTCTGGGGAGTGCAAGCATTAAGGGAGAGCGCCTAGGGAAGGCCGGGCCCGGCGGCGGCGTTGCTCATAGGCGAGGTCGATAGCGATCGAAGGAGAGGGTAACGGTGGCGATGCCGTACGATTCGACGCCCAAGTTTCAGGACTATGCCCGCCCGGAGATGCTCGTGACGACCGAATGGGTGGTCGAGCACCTTGACGACCCAAACCTTGTCCTGGCTGAGTCCGACGAGGACGTGCTGCTGTACGAGACGGGTCACCTGCCAGGCGCCGCGAAGCTGGACTGGCACACCGAGCTCAACGACCCGGTCACCCGCGACTACGTCGACGGTGACGGCTTCGCGCGGCTGATGTCGGAGAAGGGCATCGGGCGAGATACCACGCTTGTCCTTTACGGTGACAGGAACAACTGGTGGGCGGCGTACGCCCTGTGGGTCTGCACGTTGTTCGGGCACCCGGATCTTCGCCTCGTCGATGGTGGGCGGGCGAAGTGGATCGCCGAGGGCCGCCCGGTCAGCACCGCGGTTCCGGAGCGGCCCCGGACGGACTACCCGGTCGTCGAACGCGACGACACGAAGGCCCGGGCGTTCCAGAACCAGGTCGTTGCCCACCTTGGCCAGCCGTTGATCGACGTGCGCTCCCCCGGTGAATACACGGGCGAGCTTCTCCACATGCCCGACTACCCACAGGAGGGAGCGCTGCGCGGCGGGCACATTCCGGGTGCCAGGAGCGTGCCATGGTCACGCGCGGCGGCGCAGGATGCCACCTTCCGTACCCGCACCGAGCTCGAGGCGATCTACCAGGGGGAGGTTGGGCTGCGCCCGGACGACGACGTGGTCGTCTACTGCCGGATCGGCGAGCGGTCTAGCCACACCTGGTTCGTCCTGCACCACCTGCTGGGTTATCCGCACGTCCGCAACTATGACGGGTCCTGGACTGAATGGGGGAACACCGTCCGGGTCCCCATCACCCGAGGTGAGAAGCCGTGACGACAGGGACGCTTCATCCGCGCCTCCAGGAGATCGTCGAAGACTTCGCCGCGGTCACGGATAAGGAGCGGCTGCAACTGCTGCTGGAGTTCGCTGACGAGCTACCGCCCCTGCCCGCGCGTTACGCCGAGCATCGTGACCTCCTCGAGCAGGTGCCCGAGTGCCAGTCACCCCTTTTTCTCGCCGTCGATGTTGACAACGACGGCACGGTGCACCTCTTCTTCGACGCGCCGCCGGAGGCGCCGACCACTCGCGGCTTCGCCGGCATTCTCTTCACCGCGCTCGACGGGCTCGGCGCGGACGAGATCTTGGCGGCGCCGGGCGAGTTCTCCGGCCAACTGGGGCTGGCCGATCTGGTGAGCCCGCTACGCCTGCGCGGCATGGCGGCCATGCTGGGCCGGATCAAGCGCCACGTGCGCGAGCACCAAGGCTGACAGCGCGCGGCTCAGCCTGTGATCAGAGCCTGGCCGCGAGTGCCTGCTGCCAGAGTGGGCTGTCATCGAAATGGTTGTCGTAGCGGTCCTGCACCTCGAGGATGCTCTCAAGCGGCACCTCGCCCTTGCCGATGCGCTGCAGGTGGCGGAAGTACTCGAACCGCTCCACGCCAGGAGTGAGGATGATCAGCAGGTCGGCGTCTGCCCCTTGGGCGGCGGCAAAGGCGTGCACGGTGCCTGGCGGGACGACGACGAGGTCACCCTCGTGCGCGGTGAGGACGCGTTCACCGGCCAGCAGTTCTGCCGCGCCGGACAGCAGGTAGAACAGTTCACTGGAACTCGTATGGTGGTGCGGCGTCGCCCCAGAGGCGCCCTGGATGAGGGTTATCCGCTGACTGCTGAGCGCGCCGCCCGTCGCGCTGCTGTCCGCGTACAGCCTGCCGGTCGCCGGTGCGCCGCCAACGATTTCTGCAGCGTCCTCGCGCACTAGCACGACGTCATGCGATGGAACGATCCCAGACATCCAAAACTCCCTCGGGTTTCATCACTGACGCAGGTGGGACGCTGCGCCATGGGGAAGGATCTTGAGCACGACGTCCATTATGGATTAGGTGCAGCACCTCGTCCCCATCTCAGGGAGGTGCGAGATGGCGCAACCTCGAGTCTTGGGTATCGTGCTCGCCGGCGGCGCGGGCAAGCGGCTGGCCCCCCTCACCGCCGATAGGGCCAAGCCCGCCGTGCCGTTCGGCGGGCTCTACCGGCTGGTCGATTTTGCCCTTTCTAACCTGGCCAACGGGGGCTGCCTGCGCATATGTGTGCTCACCCAGTACAAGAGCCACAGCCTGGACCGCCACATCACGACCACCTGGCGGATGAGCGACCTGCTCGGAAACTACGTCACGCCTGTACCGGCCCAGCAGCGACTTGGCCCGCAGTGGTACACGGGTTCGGCGGATGCGATCTACCAGTCGCTGAACTTGATCTACGACGAACGGCCCGACATCGTGGTGGTGTTCGGCGCCGACCACGTCTACCGGATGGACCCGCGGCAGATGATCGACCAGCATGTCGAGGGCGGCGCCGGCGCGACCGTGGCGGCTATTCGCGTGCCGCGGCGCGACGCCACCACGTTCGGCGTGGTCCAAGCCGGCCAGGACGGGCGCACGGTCGAGGCGTTTCTCGAGAAGCCCGCCGATCCGCCACCGCTACCGGACTCGCCCGACGAGACCTTCGCGTCGATGGGCAACTACGTGTTCTCCACCCACGTGCTCGTCGATGCCCTGCACAAGGACGCGAGCAATCCGGTAAGCCGGCACGACATGGGTGGCGACATCATGCCGATGATGGTCGAGGAGGGGCGCGCCCGGGTATATGACTTCATGACGAACAAAGTCCCCGGCGCCACGCCGCGCGACGCTGGCTACTGGCGGGACGTCGGGACTCTCGACTCGTATTTCGACGCCCACATGGACCTGTGCGCGGCGCATCCCGTCTTCAACCTGTACAACGAGCACTGGCCGATCCTGACGCGCGTGCCGCATGAACCGCCGGCGAAGTTTGTCCACGACTCGGAAAACCGGGTCGGACGGGCGATCAACAGCCTGGTCAGCAACGGCGTTATCGTATCGGGCAGCCTTGTCAAGGAGTCGGTGCTTTCCCCTGGCGTGCGAGTAAATAGCTGGGCGACGGTGGAGCGGTCGATCGTGCTCCACAACACGGTCATCGGCCGCCACGCGATGATCAAAGACGCGATTCTCGACAAGAATGTGATCGTTCCTGAGGGCGTTCAGGTCGGCGTCAACAAACAGCGGGACAGGGAGCGTGGCTTCGTGGTGTCCGCAGGCGGAATCACCGTTGTGGGCAAGAGCCAGGTGATTACGGCATGACAACCGGCGCACGTTCGGGAAAACTGCGGGTGGCGTTGCTCACCCGTGAGTACCCCCCTGAGGTATATGGGGGCGCGGGGGTGCACGTCGAGTATCTCGCGCGCGAGCTTGCCCGGCTGGCCGACGTGACCGTGCATTGCCAAGGTGCGGAAAGGCCCGGCGCGGTGGCCCACCAGCCGTGGGCTCATCTCGATGACGCGAACCAGGCACTGCGGATCATCTCCGCCGACCTGTCTATGGCCACCGCGGCCGGCTCTGCCGACCTCGTACATTCCCACACCTGGTACGCCAACCTGGCCGGCCACGTCGCGGGCTTGCTGCACGGCGTGCCGCATATCGTCACCATGCACTCGCTCGAGCCACTCCGCCCATGGAAAGCGGAGCAGCTGGGCGGTGGTTACGCCGTTTCCTGCTGGTGTGAGAAGGTGGCGGTCGAGTCGGCCGCCGCGGTCATCGCGGTCTCCGAGGGTATGCGGGCCGACATTCTGGCCACCTACCCCGCGGTCTCCGGCGAACGGGTTCGGGTCATCCGCAACGGCATCGATACGGGCGAATACGCCCCGGATTCACGTACCGACGTGCTCGCACGCTACGGCGTCGACCCTGGTCGGCCCTCGGTGGTCTTCGTCGGCAGGATCACCCGCCAGAAAGGTGTGCCGGTGCTGCTCAGGGCGGCCGCGCACCTCGACCCGGCGGCACAGCTTGTGCTCTGCGCCGGCCAGCCTGACACTGCTGAGCTTGCGGCCGAGGTGGCAGAGCTTGTCACTGGTCTGCAGGCGAGAAGGTCGGGGGTGATCTGGCTGTCAGGGATGCTCAAGAAACGGGAAGTCATCCAGCTGCTGACGCATGCCACGGTGTTCGCCTGCCCGTCGCTGTACGAACCGCTCGGCATCGTGAACCTCGAGGCCATGGCGTGCGGCACTGCAGTGGCCGCCGCACGCGTGGGAGGTATCCCCGAGGTCGTGACCGACGGCGAGACCGGCCTGCTGGTACCGCCGCAGGACCCGGCCGCACTCGCCGACGCCCTCAACACACTTGTTCGCGACCGGCAGCTCGCGGCGGAGATGGGCCGCAGGGGACGCCAGCGGGCGGTCGCCGACTTCAGCTGGCCCTCCATCGCCGCCCAGACCTTTGCGCTGTACCGTGAGCTAGCCGGCTGAAGCCGTGGGTTCGCTGACGCCCAGAGTCAGGGTTCCGTGTCTAGGTATCAGCCGCCACGCCCGCACGGTCGCGGAATGCTTGAGGCCTGTGGATGAGAGCCGGGGGCGTACCCTCCCGGTGGCCAAGTCAGGTCTCAGGCAAGGCGGCGCTGCAACGCTGGCCGGGAAGGTACGCGCGTGCTCACGGTAATGCAGGAGGGTTCGCCCGGAGGAGGAACCGGGATGCCCGGGGGTGGCTGATCGACGAGATTGTGCACGGTCCTGATTTCCGAGACATGGCCGCCACCCTGGCCGAGACCGGGCGGCCCGCACCTGCCAGGACCGGCGAGCTTCCGGCCGTCCTCCAGCGTGAGTGCTGCAACCTCCAGACGGTCTCTACCGCCCTCCAGGCGCACTGCTGGTCGCCTACCAAGACGAGCAGCCGCGCGGCTGTGCCTGGCCTGGCCTGGTCAAGCTCGCGGAGGAAGTCCACCCGCAACCGCGACGGCTGTTTCGCGCACGATCTGGGGATCGGGGAGCACGACGGGGCCGCCAGATGGGCTCGATTGGTGTCCGCCTCGGGCTGCCCACCGGCGCCGGGCGCCAGGTCGCGCAGCACCTGGCCGGCCTCGCGGTCAGTCAGAGGCTTGACCTGGCTGGCGCCCAGCGCTCGGGCGACGCTGACCAGGCCGGCTGCGGCCGCCCGAGCGGGACCATCGTGAGTCTGTAGGAATCATGACCATGATGATCGGATCAATCGACAACTGCGATCGCCTCAACCTCGATCAGGTACTCGGGCTCGGCCAGCGCTTCCACTCCCACCAGGGTGTCGGCGGGCTTGTGGTCACCGAATACCGCCATCCGGGCCTCCGAGATATCAGGCAGGTACTCAGGCCGGTGGTGAACGACGTAGATCGTGATCTTAGTCACCTGCTCCGGTCCGGCTCCGGCGGCGGCGAGGGCGCGGCCGACGTTGGCGAACACCTGGCGGGCCTGGGCAGCCAGGTCGCCGGGACCGACAAGGTTGCCCTGAGCGTCGTCGGCCACCTGTCCGGCGACGAACACCAACCGGCTACCGGTCGCGGCGATGACCTGGGTGTAGGTCGCCGGCGTGGGCAGCTCTTCGGGATTGATGAGCTCGAGAGTCATCGATACGGGCCCTCCGTTGGGGAATGGTTGATGGGCACGCCGACGGGAAGGCAGTGATGCCTGGCCTGCATGCCTGGCCTGCATGCCTGGCCTGCATGCCTGGCCTGCATGCCTGGCCTGCATGCCTGGCCTGCCCAGAGCACGGCGGCAGCCTGTTCGAGGTCGAGAACGGTGCCAGCCAGGTCGGTCAGAGTAGCGCGGATCTCGGCGCCTGCCCACGTCCGGCAGGCCGCCGCGGACGGCTAGTGCCCGCCTCTTCTCGTTTCAGTGGCCTCTTCTCGTTTCAGTGGCCAGTTCTTGGGTCAGTGGCCAGGCGCTTCCTGCTAGCCCACGCGCGCGCCACAAGCGGCGGGAATTCATCCATTGTCAGATTCGCACGGCCCTTAGGCCCAGATAGCGACTGCCGCGGATCGCTAAGGCCGACGCACCCGTCCGCTTGGGCGGGCGGCCTTCGGCCGGCAATGGGCCTACGGCCCTCTGCCCGAATCTGCGCTGCTGTATTTGACCGGGACTTCTCAGGCGGTATCGGCTGGCGACTCGGATAGGCCCTGACCGCCACGCTGACTCCGCTTCCGATGGCCAGGCACCTATCACGACACGCCGAATAATTTTTGTGCTATGTGTGTACGATTTTATGATCATACGATAAACTATTCGATAAGCGTGAATCGAAGCCAACCCGCTTTCCGGGAGGAAGGAGCGCCGCCCATGCCCGCCACCGCGCAGCCCGCGACCCCGCAGGCCGCCGCGCCGCCCGCCGCGACCCAGCCTGTCGTTGCAGAGCCCGCGGCCGGGCCGCGCAGCGACGGTGGCGGCGCAGGCACCGGGCAGGGCTTCTGGCTGTGCAGCGGGGATCAGCTTCCCGATCCGCTGTGGGCCGCGTTATCCGGGCAGATCCCCTGGGCCGACCCCAGCGATCTGGACGAACCCGGCGACCTGGACCAACCCGCAGGCGGCGGTGACGCAGGTGGCAGCGGCGACGGTCCCGGCAGCGGTGATGCGGGCGGCGCCGGTGATGCGGGCAGTGATTGTCCGGGCGGCGGTGATGCGGGTCGCGGCGGTCGTGGCGGCGGGGATGACGACGGTGCTGACGGTGCTTGCGGTACCGGCGGGGGTGAGGTGCCGGTGGTGGCCGGGTTCTGCCAGGGCGGGGTGCTGGACAGCCTGCCCCCCGGCCCCGAGCTTGGCCTGCTGCTCCCCAGCGCGGGCGATGTCGCCGGTCTTGGTGATGGCGAGCTGACCGGGGCGCTGCGCG
>WNGF01012202.1_pt1 | contig 10563 bp, 18 predicted proteins | sample 5400641 | NCBI WGS metagenome assembly WNGF01 (sample SAMN13153371, study PRJNA577476) | soil metagenome | isolation source: 80 cm soil or saprolite under grassland replicate 2 | place: USA:California | collected 2016-06-15
CGCCGTAGCAGGCCCTGGCTGTCAGACCGCCAGCGCGATGCGCGATCGGGCCACTCGGCGTGCTGGCGCTCTCGCTCCAGCGCCGCGCGCCGGCGCCCCAGGCGCTCGGCAGCACCGTGATCGCGCCATTCTGCGGCTTGATCGCCAGATCAAGCGTCGTGACCGTCACGCCCGGCCCGGCGTTGGCGAAGGTCAGGTTCAGCGCCGAGCCATTTGAGTCGACGGTGGCGCCAAGCCCGCTACCAGAGAGCAGCCAGACGGCCCCGCGCGTATCTTGCAGCGTCATGCTGCTGGATGGGTCGAGTGCGATCTGGAAGCTCGCTCCAAGCTCGCCGTCGCGCACGATGGCGCCGGTCGCCTGGCTAAAGGCCATGTCGGTCGCTGGCCCGGCGATCGTGTTAGCTTCGAAGACGTTGCCGGTCGTCTCGCTCAGCTTCATCAGCGGACTCTTGTAGCCGATAAGCCGGTTGCTGCGGAAGGTATTATTCTTGGGCAGGCCATCGCCCGAGGTCGGCGGGTCGCTGCCCTTGTAGGTGTAGACCACGTAGCCGGGGCCAGCGCCGCTCGCCGCCAGGCCGGTCAGCGTGTTGTTCTCGATCAGGTTGCGTGACGAGCCGACGCTCAGCCGGATGGCCGACTCGCCGTTGTTGGCGACGGTGTTGTTGCGGACGATCGCGTCGTGTGAATCGAAGATCGCGATTCCGGCGCCGCGATTATCGCGGCTGATGTTGCCCTCAATCAGTGCGCCGTTCGAGTTGCGGTGAACCATGATCCCATGCTCGTTCCCATACGACTGATTGTTTGTGATCACCAGATGATCGCACTCGACCGAGCAGATCACACCGTGATTGCCGTTGTCGCGGAACGTGTTGCCCGAGATCGTCAGATAGTCCGAGTCGTCGTGCGGGTCGAGGCCATACTGGAGATTGTCGCGAAGGTGTTGCCGGCCCAGCGCATACAGTAGCCGCCGAAGGTGTAGCTGCCGAAGTAGTTGTGGTGAAAGGTGCTGCCGCTGGCGCCGCCAAACACATCGGCCAGGGCATAGAGCTGCCGGCCGGGCGGCGGCGCGTCGGTCGGGTCGGTCGGGTCAAGCTTGTAGTAGACCTTCCAGACCATGCCGTAGGACTCGGCCGCGTCGTAGCCCAGGTAGCCGATCTCGGCGTTGACCACGCTCATGCGCGCCTCGTATGGCTCCTGCGAGCCGCCACCGATATCGCACGCGGTCGGTGCGGCGGTCGGTCGCCCCTTGGTCAGCACCGAGCGCGCGGCGATGTAGGCACGACCCCCGCTGCCATCGTCCGCGACCGTCGGGTCGGTGTCGGGGGCATTGGTCACCGGGTCCCAGCTCCCGCAGCCCTCCAGGTGGATCACGTCATCCGAGGTGTAGCGAATCCGCCGCGTCGGCCAGCCCAGGCAGTCGGTCGCGGCGGCCGCGCGCGCGGCCGCGCCGTCGACGACATCCCAGGCGGCGGCGCGGCCGGGCGTGTGATCGCCGTCGTCGTCCTGCGTGCGCGCTAGCACACTATTCTCCGCGCGCATCATACGCGCCGCGCTGGAGGGTAGTCCTGGTGCCAGAGCGCACAACAAAGCCAGCAATGCGGCCAGGTCGCGTCGATACATTACACAATCGGACAGCATCTCAAGCTCCTCAACGCTCACTTTGATTCTGGTCGGCAGCCAGTGCTGACTGCCTGCTGCTTAGCTGGTGGTTATCCGATCAGCCGCGCCGCGATCGGGCAACCACTGGGTTTTCAGGTGGTTGCCCGGCAGCCCATAGCCCACTGCCCGCCCGTTTGCCCGCCGACGCCGTGCTGCGGCGCTCCTGGGTGCTGAGGCGGGCGCGTATCAGGTGCGAAACGCGCCGCGGAGACGCAGCCAATTCAACGTGGGAGGTGCAGCTTCAGGAGGCGCTGACGACGGCGCAACACGATGTAATGGAGCCTCTGGCGGCAGCCGTCGATTCGGGTCACCACTGGCCTGATGTGGGCGCGGCAGGAACCGCATCAGGCCGGTGGCGTCTGGGCACACGCCGACATGTCGCTACGGAGCCTTGCGATCTTCCCTTCGGCTCCCGGATTATTTGAGCCAAATTGCAACCGCCCGAAAAGTGGGTGGTTTCTTGTATATCGTCAGCCGCGCGTTCGTCACCGCACTATCCTTTGGGGAACAATCGAGCGATGCGGTTCGTCTCATGCCGTATGCGGCATATCCTGCGCATGTCGCGGACGCATCCGCCCAACGAGGTGCACAGCGCTCACTGCTGAATATGCTACAATTCGACAATCCTCCGAGCACCTGAACGTATTGTCCGCGCGTCCACGTCGGTTTCGTTCGATGGTATGGCGGGAGATGCGCCTATGGCGACCCTCGATCTCGATGCATTGGTGGTGCGGTTGCTTCCGCAGATGCTCTCCGACCGTGAGTTAGGCAATGGACGGACGTTTACACGGTTGCATCTTCGCCGTCTCTGGGCGCTGCTCTGCCTGCAAGCCGGTGAGTATGTGGACGAAGCGCTCCTCACACACTATGTTCTCCAGCACTTGCCCCCACGCGTACGCATGGAACATGAACTGGCCGCAACCAGCGTTTGATTGTCATCACTCGCGAATTCGCATGGATTCATCGCTCGTTGGTGTGGCGCTGCGCTTGCTGGCTGCCTTCGACATCGCCATGCCTTTGACGATCTGGCATAGCTACCGCTTCGAGCAACAGGAACGTGCGCGGGCACAGCAGCAGGATGAGACGCAAGAACGTCAATCGTGGTGGTTCACTTTCGACCGCTCCTGCGCCGCTGGATTTCCAGATAGAGCAGCGCGAGCGTGACGCCAACGACGAGTGCCACGCCAAGGTTGAATTGCCGCTGTGGCTCACTGGCGCGATTCCGAGCGATCTCGACCACGATCAGGAACCCCAACAGCAGCAGCCCGATGCTGCGTGATATGTTCTTCGATTTCATTGTACGCTGCCCGGTAGAGCCTTAAAGCAGCCACTTTTGCAGCCCCTAACGTCCCTCGCCCTCAATCGCTTGTTCGTCTTCAGACGCGTCGTGTGACGTTTCTGGGGCTGGCGATACCGCTCGATTGGCCAAAATGCCTTCGGTTTGCGCATCCGCCTCAGTCGTCGGCGGGCGCACCAGCAGCTTATCGATGCGCTTGCCATCCATATCGACGACTTCAAAGCGGTAGTGTTCCCATTCCACACGGTTGCCCACGCTGGGGATGCGGCCCAGGAGCGCAATCACGAAGCCGGCAACCGTTTCAAAGTCATATTCCTCCATCACCGCTTCAGGGCTTGGGAAACGTAACTGTTGCGCAAGATCGACAAATGGCAGCAATCCATCAACCAAGTACGTGCCATCCTCGCGGCGCACAATCGCTTCTTCTGCGGGTTGATCCGGATCAGTCATCTCGCCGACGAGTTCTTCAAGCAGATCCTCCATCGAGATAATACCGGCGGTCTGCCCGTACTCATCAAGCACGATCGCCAGCACACTGCGTTGGTGTTTGAGCTGTTGAAACGCAGCGACCGCTCGTTGGGTCTCGGGAATATAGATCGGCGGGCGCAGGAGCGCAGTGATGCCGGGAGCGGGTGATTGCCCGACCGCACGCAAAAGATCGCGCGCATACACAATCCCAATCACGGTATCGAGGGTTTTCTGAAAGACGGGAATGCGCGAGTAGCCGGATTCGGTCACCATCCCCACGACCTCGGCCAATGGGCGCGTCATGTCGACCGCCACCACCTGCGTGCGCGGCGTCATCAGCGAACGAACCGTCCGCTCCGTGAACGCAAACACACTGCTGATCAGCTCCGCTTCGGCGGTCTCCAGCGTGCCCTCGGCGGCGCCTTCGCGCACCAGCGCCATCACATCATCCTCAGTGACCGGCGTTTCTTCGAAGTTATGCCGCCCTAAGAGCCGCAGCACCAGCTCCGAAGAAACGGTCAGCAAGCGCACCACCGGGCCGGTGAAGCGCCCCACGCCGTGCATGAGCGGTGCAAGCCGGATCGCAATTGCTTCGGGGTTTTGCAGGGCGATTCGTTTGGGCACCAGCTCGCCAAGAATGAGCGAGACATAGCTGATCACGAGTACCACCGCACCGAGGGCCAGCGTTGCGGCGTACGGCTCGATCGCGGGGATCGTGCGCAGTGCCTCCGCCAGCACGTCCGCGATGCGCGCGCCACCGAACGCCGCAGCCAGCGTGCCAATCAGCGTAATACCCACCTGGACGGTGGACAGAAAGTGATTGGGATTATCCGCAAGCTCCAAGGCGATGCGTGCGCCGTGGCGGCCACGCTCGGCCTCCTGTTCCAGCCGGCCTTTGCGCGCCGACACAACCGCAATCTCAGCGGCGGCAAACAGGCCATTGGCAAGAATGAGCACCAGAATCAGGACTATCTCCAACAGTGTACTACTCAGCATACCTTCTATCCCTCGCTTGGCGGGGTATTGCATGCTTCCCGCCATGCGCTGGGATGATACCACACATTGCGCGTGGTCTCTCTGCACGAAGTGTGACTTTTGAGGAATAAAGAAGCGAGCCGTATGCTTCATGAAGCATACGGCTCGCGAGAACATGAGCGAGCATATGTGATGGCTCGGCTATCGTATATGTCGCGCTATTCAGCCGGCAGGTTGGTTGCAGTTGAGGCCGCTGTGGCCGGATCTGGCGACGCTGGGATGTCAACGGGTGGCGCATCAACGCGAACGCTTTCACGCGTTGAGGCCGCTATGGCAAGATCTGGCGACGCTGGGATGTCAACGGGTGGCGTATCAACGCGAACGCTTTCACGAAATGAGCGGATACCGTCACCAAGCGACTTACCGAGGCCAGTCAGCCGGCTTGGGCCAAAGCAAATGAGCAGAATCGCGAGAATAATCAACAGTTCGGGAACACCAATATCGCCCATAACGGCCCTCCTCGTTTGCACACGTTCGTGCCGATTACGGTATAATAACCCAGACACGTGAGTCGCAGATGAAGTGCAGATGAAGTGGAGGTAAAGGCGACCCGTACCCGTACGCCTGGTTTCGTCGTTCCTATAGGTACACCACGTTATCCTTAGGTACGCTCACGATGAGCGTGATTCGGAGGTGTCCGATGTTCGCTGAAGGTCTTCCGCTCCCCGTGAAAGTGACGGCCAGTATGCCGCCGCTCATGTATGGTGCGATGTTGTTCTTTGCCACTGGCACCCCGCGGGTATGGTTGGGTATTATCCCGGCCGCTTTTGTGCTCCTCTTTGTGCTGATCTCCTATCTGGACTATCCGCTGGCGTACGTCTGGCCGGCTTTTGCGGGCGTGTTCCTGCTGACGACGTGCATTCTTGCGACAATGTGGGATATTCCGGATACGAGCCCAGTTCCCTTTACCCGCACCGGGGCGGAATTATGGGTGGGTGCGCTGATCGGGTTTCTCTACCTCATGTGGGGTGTAGGAGCTGCGCGGCGCGCAGTGCTCGCGCTCTGAGGACACAACAGAGCAACGAGCGGTACAGGACGCGTGCGCGCGGATAGCGACCCTGTCTGGGGAATGTCCTGTGCTCTCCTATCTACATATCTACGCGCCGCTCGCTCGCTTTTCGGCACAGGAACCGTGTTCAGCGATGGATACCAAACACGAACGATGGGTACTCTTGGGTCTGCCCAGCGGCTGGGCTGCCGTCTGGCTGATCCTGCACCTTCTGCGACCGGCCGCCTTTCCCTGGCTCGGTATCGTCGCCGGGGTCGTGATTACGATCCCGCTCGTGATCGCGAGCAGAATTGAGCGGCGAAACGCGGCCGGTACGGCCGAACAGCAACGGGAGGATCGACACGAGGAACACACACGCCACTAGGCGTTGCTTTCGCCGCTCACAAAGCCCATATTCTAGCGTTCGTGGGCGCGGTTAGCGCGCTAGCGCATCCATCAGCATCCACATCCCGTACATTCCTCCCACTAACACCACCAGAAACGTGAGCGGGTTCGGAATCCAGATAACCAGCGCAATCGAGCCAACAAACAATACTGCGCCCAGAAGTGCGCGCTGGCGATTGCTGAGTGCCTTGAACGGGTTCAACAGCATGGCTCCTCTCGCACGTTGATGTACGAGCTATGTCTCTGCTTCATAATTGCAAAAGGGAACCGTTGCTGCGGCGCAAAAGATTCTTGCTTGGTTCTTCGTCCACGCAGATCGGCGCCGCCTACACGATCAGCTCCTTATAGGCGATTACTTCGGAGGGCCGCTCCCATGCTCATTTGGGACTATTGTCGTGTTGAGCTGGTGACGCGACGGCCGACGTGGAAGGAGCTCAAGCAATTTCCTAAAAAAACGCTCGCGGAACTGTCCGGCTCCAACTGCACGCTCTGGTTTTCCACACTATCGCACGGAACCCAGATCCTAGCGGTCGCCGACACCACGACACTGCTCGACACACTTGCGGCAGGTGGATGGGAGTGCGTCGCCGCCCATGTCTGCGCGATGGGCGGCGCGACAAACTGCGCCCGATATCTGTTCAAGCGACCACGCCAGCCAGTGAATGCACACGGTGCGGGAGCACCGGACACTACCACCCCAAGACACTTCCAACCAGCCCCAGTCCCCAGATGACAAGGACGCCGCCGATCATGAATGCAACACACCCACCAGCACGAATGGTTTTGCGGAAACTCCAAAGAGCGAGTCCCACGATGCTCACACCACTGAGGAGGGCAATCAGACCGATGGAGAGGACAGTATCCAAACCAGACTCCTTCGTGGGTGAGCTGACCGAAAACGACTTACCGCAAGAGCATCTGAAGATCAAAGAGATGGAAATCGATCTTGGCGCGCATTACGAATTTGACGATGTTTCTCACGCCAAAATGTGATCGCCAAGACCTCTCGTAACGATAGCACGGGCCGCAACGCCACTACGGCGTGCTGGCGCTCTGGCGATCGCCGCTGGCAGGCGGCGATGTGGTGACGCTGGCGGAGCCATTGGCCTACGTCCCAATACTGAGCGTCATGATCTCGGGCCAATCGCTGGCGATCAATCGTTCGAAGATCTGCTCAAGTCGGCCCTGAGCGCGGACTCCCAAGCAGTGATCGGAGAACTATACATCTATATGCGCAACGCTACTGTCGGATTGGCTACCGTCTATCAATCTACCATGGAGTAAGGCGAGCCCATGGCGCTTGACACGCACTTCGCTGAAATCCACGACCTGATCGAGCGGTTGATCGTCGTGTCGGCACCGTGCCGCTCCTTCGCCCGCTTGCAGCCGGAACGCTGGTGGCGCTCGCACTGCTGGCCTTTTACCTGGGCGTGATTACGCTCACACAGGACTGGGCGCACGCCAGAGAGCAACTTGTCGATGATCTTCGCCGCGCATCCGAGCAAGCCAGTGAGCATGTATGCGTGACAAGAAATGGTTGCGCTTGTCCAATCTTGCACTCTATGCTATGTTACGATATAATGTTACCACGGTTACAATAATCACGAGGTCAGTTGCTTCTTATTCGGGTGTTCTCGTATGCATATGACCAAGATTATAGTACAAACCACTCACGCCGCTAACCATTTGTTCGGCCAGCCGATGTGCTCTGTCTTGGAGCTGCATACCTGCGGCTTTGGCGGTTGGCCCGCATGCGGCGGTTCCGAGCACCGCGATCTGCTGGAGTAGCGTCAATCGATGGCCGAGGCCGCTTCCCAAGCAGGGTTGTCCCGATCCCAGCGCGCCCGGTCTCCTTGCTGCGCAGCTTGCGAGCTCGCTTGGGTTTCTCCACGACGGTATCCTGGCCGCTTCACTGATTGGACGTATGCCATAACGCGAGAAGGTGAGCCCATGCAGATGTGGGTGGTGCTCGTCTACAAGATTCCGCGCGAGCCGGCCGCCGGTCGTGTGTACGTCTGGCGCAAGTTGAAGCGCCTCGGGGCGCTGTTGCTGCATGACGCGGTCTGGCTGCTCCCCGAGACGCCCTGGACCCACGAGCAATTCCAATGGCTCGCGGTCGAGATCCGCGAAATGGGCGGCGAAGCGCTGGTGTGGGAGTCGCGCATGGTGCTGCCGGGCCAGGACGACGCGCTGGTGCAGCAGTTTCTCGCCGAGGTGGAGCGCGACTACCAGGCGATTCTTACGACGTTGCAGCAGGCGGATGCCGACCTGGCCGCGCTCGCGCGCCAGTACCAACAGGTACAGGCGCGTGACTACCTGCAGTCACCGCTCGGTGCGCAGGTGCGGGCGGCACTGCTCCAGGCCAGAGGAGGAGATGAACTATGAACTGGGTGACATGGGAAGTCATCGGTGTGGATCGGATGGCTTGCGCCTGGCTGATCCGGCGCTTCATCGATCCAGACGCGACCTTTGTGTTCGTACCGGCCGGTCAGACACCGCTACCCGATGGGGCGGAACCATTCGATATCCCGGGCGTGCGGCTGTCGCATCATCGCGGGCATTGCACCTTTCACACCATGCTGCGCGCCTTCGAGCTGGCCGACCCGACCTTGCAGCGCATTGCACGCATGGTGGATGAGGCCGATGTCGTGCAAGAGGTTGCGCTGGAGCCGGCCGCGCCGGGACTGGATCTGATCTGCCGTGGGTTACGGCTGACCAGCCCCGACGATCAGGTCGCGCTGGAGCGCGGCGCACTGATTTACGACGCGCTGTATGCCCAGCTGAACCGCGTATCGTCCACGCCCGAGCCGTAACGGTTGCGCTGGCAGGAGTTCCGGAGCGCGCAAACCGATCGTGTCTGTTGGAAGCATGCGTTGAAAGGGGACTGCAATGAAGTGGATTACGCGTGAGCATGTGAAGGTCGACCGGGTGGCCTGTCCCTGGCTGATTAAGCAATTTGTCGACCCCGCCGCAGAATTTCTGTTTGTGCCGGCCGATCAGGTCATGGCGGTCGCCGAGCGTGAGGGTGCCACACCGTACGATGTCAAAGGGGTCGAACTCGGCCACCATGGGAAGGAATGTTCGTTCGAGGCGATTCTCAAGCGCTACAACCTGATGGACAACCCTGCCCTGGTGCTGCTCGGCAAGATCGTCAACGGCGCGGACACGGACAACACGCTCTGGAATCAGCCGGAAGGGCCGGGGCTGGAGGCAATCGCCGAAGGATTCCGGCACCTGGGCTATAAGGATGACCATGCGGTCAACGCTGCCGAGTGGATCGTCTACGATGCGCTGTACGCCTACTGCCAGGAGATGGTGCGGCAGGGCAAACTCGACGGAGCGTTTCAGCGTTGAACACCCTACCGGCAATGCTCCAGCGGTTCTGACGATACCGCCAACCGTTGGAGCGGGTCCGGCCGATCGGAGGATGCGGCGCACAGGAGGCAGCGCAGGGAGAACCGCATGGGTGCTCCGAAGCCGTCAGTGCGTGATATGTATGAGCAAACTGGGGCCGGTGTGCGGGAACTCCTTCAACGCTTCAAGGCCGCCAGAACGAGGGAGGAATTCCAGTGGATCGCTGCTGAGGCAGCACGGCGGGCTGCGCAGCCTGGCCTGGAGCCGACGATTGAAACGGCCTACGGCGTGCTTGCCAGTTTGGCCCGCAAGCGCATGGCGGCGCTCACCAACGGCGAAGGTGCTGCTGCTGAAGAGGGCGCTTGAACTGGTCGGTAATGCCGAGATCATCTGCATACTGACACATTGAGGTGCTATGAGTAACCGAATCATCTTTCTGTACCCACATGGCGCGGCCAAGAGCGTGATTGCGGCCACATACTGTGGGCAGCTGGCCGATCAGTGGGGCGTATCGCTGCACGCCACCTCGGCCGGCACCGAGCCGGATGCCGAGGTCGCGCCCGCTGTCGTGGCGCTCTTGCGCACAGAGGGGATTGATGTTTCAGACCATCGGCCCCGCCGCGTGACGCCCGAGGAACTTGCGGCGGCACACCGCATCATTTCACTCGGCTGCGACCTGGGCGATCTGGCGCGCCCTGGGATGGTCATCGAGCACTGGGATGACGTACCACCGCCGAGCCAGAACCTGCTCGTAGCCCGTGATCACATCCGTGCCCACGTTGAGCAGCTCCTAGCAACATTTAGGCACGCTGATATTCGCTCGCCTGACGCAGTCCAACGAGCGTTATGATAACAACACCGGCTGAGGTGGCGGCCCCAGCGTGCCAGTCATACGAGCGGCTGTTCTTGCGCTTCGGGTGCCGGGCCAGGGTGGTCCCGTAGCCACATCGCATGATCCGCCGCGAATTGGTCGACGCAGAACGCTAGGTTTCCAGCGAGCGGCTCAGCCGGACGCTGGCGCTCTACGGCGGCCTCATGCAGAGCTCCTGACATCGATATCATCTTGTCTCTATGAGAGGATCAGGTATGCCCGATACACCGGCACAAACGCTACCAGCCGATCAGCCATCACCAGCCAGTGAAGCAGACGAGACCATGCCCGCTGCCCGCGAGGTGTTTCTCTACTTTCTGCTGCTGGGCTTCATCAACGTCGGTGGTCCCGTCGCACAGATCACCATGATGTTCAATCAGATGGTCGAGCGACGCCACTGGATGTCCAACGACCGCTTCGTCAAGATCATGGCGTTCACCCATATGCTCCCGGGACCGGAGGCCTTGCAACTGGCGATTTACGTGG
>WNGF01010313.1_pt1 | contig 10562 bp, 8 predicted proteins | sample 5400641 | NCBI WGS metagenome assembly WNGF01 (sample SAMN13153371, study PRJNA577476) | soil metagenome | isolation source: 80 cm soil or saprolite under grassland replicate 2 | place: USA:California | collected 2016-06-15
TGAATCAGCTCGCGAAATTTCAGCGAGGAACGAGTTATCCAGCCGTACGAGACGGCGACGTGTTTGCTCAGCTTATACCCGTCCCGCCAAAGAGCGAAGCTATAGGCATTGTCGCGGAAATCGAAAAACAATTCTCCCGCCTCGACGAAGCCGTCGCCAACCTCAAGCGCGTCAAGGCCAGCCTCAAACGCTACAAAGCCGCCGTCCTCAAAGCCGCCATCGAAGGCAAACTCACCGAGGAGTGGCGCAAAGCTCACCCGAATGTGGAGCCCGCTAGCGAGCTACTCAAACGCATCCTCGCCGAACGCCGGGCGAACTGGAACGGGAAGGGAAAGTACAAGGAACCAGACCCGCCCAACACAAATGATCTTCCAGCGCTCCCTAAAGACTGGGTTTGGGCAACCGTCGAATCGCTCTCAATCAAAGTTGTTGACGGCGTGCATAAAAAACCGGACTACGTCCCCGGTGGTATTCCCTTCGTAACAGTTCGGAACCTGACGGCTGGACCGGGCATTAGTTTTGAAAACTTAAACTACATAACCGTTAACGATCACAATCAATTTATTAGACGTGCTCATCCCGAGCGTGGAGACATCCTGGTGTCAAAAGATGGAACACTCGGAGTCATCCGCGTTATTGATACTGCTAAGGTGTTCAGCATCTTCGTTTCAGTGGCGTTGGTAAAGCCAGTTTTGAAAGGGATGAGTAAGTATTTAGCGGTTGCTCTCCAATCTCCACAAGTCCAAGCGCAGATGGTCCCTAAAGGCTCTGGATTACAGCACATCCATTTAGAAGATTTGAGAGAAGATTGTGTTCCAGTTCCACCGCGGGCTGAGCAAGAGTGGATTGTGGCAGAAGTCGAGCGGCGTTTCTCCGTAATCGAGGAATTAGAAGCTCAGGTAGCGGCTGACCTTCAGCGGGCTGAACGCTTCCGCCAATCAATCCTGCATCGTGCATTCGAGGGTAGGTTAGTGACTATGAAATACAAGCCGAACTCGGACTTGCAACAGGAGTTTCCAATTGGGGCAGAATCGCCTTCGACTTACGGAGGTCCGAGATGAGCAGCTTACACTCGCCACATGGAGCGAGATGGTGGAAGGTCGAATTCCATAGCCACACGCCGAAGTCTGGTGACTACGGAAGAGGCCCTGACCAGGCTGCGCTTAAGGCGAGGACGACACGCGAGTGGTTGTTGGACTATATGCAGGCAGGATTTGATTGTGTTGCAATAACTGACCACAACAGCGGCCAGTGGATCGATACTCTAAAAGAAGAGCTAGCCGCAATGGACGAACAGAAACCCGCCGGCTATCGTCCCCTGACACTATTCCCCGGCGTTGAAATTACCGTGAGCGGAGGAGTTCATGTGCTCGCTCTTTTTGACCCAGCAACAAGGGGTGACAAAATCGTGCGGCTGCTCTCGAAATGCGAATTTGAAGGAGCAGAGGGTGAGACGGAGGACTGCACTCGAAAATCTTGTTCCGAAGTGATTGAAATTATCGCAGAGGAGAGCGGAATTCCGATTCTTGCCCATGCCGATGGCCTCGCCGGGGTGTTCCAAGTTCAAAAAGGCGTGACATTGAAACAAACACTGCGCGCTGAAGGATTGCTCGCGATGGAAATCGTGAATGCGACGTATACCATTCCAGGCATCTACTCCGAGCTGCGACTAAACTTGGCATGCGTTGTTGGTTCTGATGCCCATCACCCCTCCAAGGTTGGTACCAGTTTTACATGGGTAAAAATGCAGTCTCCGAACTTAAATGCGCTCCGCTTAGCGCTTCACGACTGTGAGGACGGCGTCAAGAGGCACGGGGCGAGTAGAATTCATCCAAACGAAATCGGGCATAGGTTTCATCTTCGGCGAATGACTGTTTCAAATGGCCAGAAGGCTGGCAACGGTTCGGGCTTAGACATTCAGTTTAGCCCTTGGATGACAACAGTCATCGGCGGGAGAGGTTCCGGAAAGTCGAGTGTTCTCGATTTCCTGCGAATAGCTCTCGGAAAAACTGAAGGCATGCCGCCCGAGGTGGAAAAAGAATTTGATAACTTTAATCGCATTCCGCGCTTCCGCGGAGATCTCGGAATGCTGCGAAGTAACACAATCATTCGGTTGGAGGTCGCAAAAGATGGACGTGATATCGCTTTAATTTGGCAGAATGGTGCTTGGACACAAGAAGAGCTGAATGGAACCGGAGAATGGGTTGGCGCGGGAAACCCAGGCGACGTTCCGCGACGATTCCCCGTGAGGATTTTTAGTCAGAAGCAACTTTACGAAATGACGAAGCAGCCGAACGTGATCCTAAATTTGATCGATGATAGATGGGACAAGCGGCTATGGCTCACTAAACGCGACACGCTGGTATCTGAATGGTTGAGAGTATGCCGTGAGATGCGGCAAGTCGTAAAAGAAATCGCTAATATTGGCCAAACCCGTGCGGAGTTAGATGATGTCAAGGCAAAAATCCGCATCTTCGAAGATAGCGGCCATAAAGAAGTGTTAGGCCGGTACCATTCCGTGAAAACGACAAAGCAGTCTTTAACTTCCAAAACAGAAGCGATTAGTGATGCCAGTACGCGCTTCGAGGAATTCTGTAACGGGCTGCCGACGATCAAACTCGAGCAAACAATTACCGATGCTATCGGCAAAGAGTCCACGGAATCACTGGAGGCAATCCTCGCCGACTTTGGCGATTTGACAACCAAACTGCGTCAGATCACGAAAGAGTTTGAGACGCTCACTGAACGATGGTCAAAGGCGCTTGATACGATACCTTGGAAGAATGATTTTGACGGTGCATGCGAAAAATATGAGAAACTCAAAACTGAATTGAAAGAGGCAGGCGGCACAGACATCTCAGAGTATTCATCGCTGGTGGAACAACGGAGGGCCTTGCAAGAGAAGGTTAATAAGCTTTCAGAATACGAGGCTACTTTGATGGCTTTGCGTAGTGAAGAGGGGAGTCTGAAGAAAGATCTGGACACTCACGAAAGGCTACTTCGAACGGAAAGACAAAGAATTATTTCAAGCTGGGTTCAGCCAGGGGAAGGCGAGCAGATCCGAATCACTCTTCAGGACATGGGTGATCTCATATCGGCACAGAGCGGTTTGCGTCAATTGATTCGGAAACCGGGTGAAGAGTTCACGAATGACATTTATCGATCACATGACGATGGCCGTTCAGAAGGGCTGCTTGCAGAGCTTATCGACAAAACCGAACCACAGAATCGATGGCAAAAACTTGCCGAAGCGCGTTTAACTCTGCTCGAAGCATCGGGAACGGCCCCAAGAGGCCTAGATCGCAGATTCGGCAGGCACCTTGAACAGTTACGCGCAAACACGCCCGAAGATCTCGACCGTCTCGCGGTGTGGGTACCTGAAGACAAAATCAAGCTCGAACTTGTGCAACCAAACGGAACCCCCGAAGATATAGAGATGGGTTCCGCGGGACAACGAACTGCAGGCTTGCTCGGTCTTATCTTATCCCTGGACGACTCTCCGTTGATCATTGATCAGCCAGAGGACGATCTTGAATCTCGGCTTATCTCCTCTCTAGTTGTTACCGGTGTCCGTTTCCTGAAGCAGAGGCAGCAAGTAATTGTCGTCACTCACAATCCGAACATTCCGGTAAATGGCGCCGCCGAGCAAATCGTTGAGATGCGTTTTTTCTCGGGGCAAATCCGTACAGGAGCTATGGGGGCCCTACAGAATGCAGAGATCCGGCGGGCCGTCTGCGAGGTCATGGAGGGAGGCAAAGAGGCTCTCGACAAACGCTACTTCCGCATCTCGCGGGCACTGTCATAATCTATGTCAGATAGCTCTTCCCAAATTGTTCAAAAAACTTTGGAGCTACTGTAACGTTCTCCGCGACGACGGGATGAGCTATGGCGATCAGGCACTGGAGCAAAGTACTGCCGAACTCAGGCGGTTATTTAATCGTCACGGAGCACTGGAGGAGAAAATGGTAGTTGTGGAAGAGGGACAATTGAAAGGTGCGTTCAGAGGGTTCCATGATAGGGAGACCGTATTTGAGTTCTATGGTGGTGGTAAGTGGCGTCAGAACGAATATAAGTACAATTACTATTACGCGTATATGCCTTACGCCAAGGTTGTGGATGACGGTGGCGGATATCAACTTGAAGCTGAAGGTATGAACGACACCGTGGAGGTAGTTCGCGTCCGCTAACCACATGCGCCACGTAATTCGCTAGGAACTTAATATGTCAAAGCCGACGAGAGATATATTCTTTTGCCATGCAAGCGAGGACAAGGACGATGTCGTTCGACTGCTGGTGGAAGCCTTCACCGAGGCAGGAGTCTCCTGCTGGTACGACGAAGCCGAGATCCAGTGGGGAGACAGTATTACACACAAGGTCAATGAGGGCTTAGGCTCGTCCAAGTTTGTTGTTGTGGTTTTTAGTCCGGCATTTGTGCAGAAAAACTGGCCGCAAAGAGAACTGAATTCGGTTCTGAACCAAGAGGCGTCGAGTGGCGAGGTCAAGGTCCTCCCGTTATTGGTCGGCACCGAAACGGAGAAAAAAGAGATCCTAGCCAAGTATCCCCTACTTAATGACAAGCGGTATCTACCATGGGACAGAGAGGTCAAGGCGGTCGTGAATGCAATGCTCTCCCGGCTCGGTCGTGGAAAACCCGCAGGGGATAAACCTGTGTCAAGCCCGACGGCGACAGGCATCCGGATTCCGGTTCCAAAGATAAAGAAGAAGTTCACACAACGTGACAGAGATTTGTTTCTCCGCAACTCGTTCACTGTTATTAAGCAATTCTTCGACAGCGGACTGGAAGAGCTTAAGAAGCGTCATCCGGAGGTCGACATTGACCTCGCGGAGGTGACCAAATTCAAGTTTGTTTCGACAATATATGTAAACGGTGAAGTTGCCACCCGCTGCAAGATATGGATCGGAGGTCTGAGCGCGTCCAACTCTATTGCGTACCTGGAGGGGCAATCGCACATCGATAGTGATAACTCATTCAACGACATACTTTCCGTCGCTGATGACGAACGGGCTTTGGGTTTCAACCCTTCAGGCATGTGGTTTGAGGATACCCAGTACACGCGAGACCAATTGCTCACAGCCGAGCAGGCGGCTGAGTACCTCTGGCGACGTTTCACCAAAGCACTAGGCGGATGAAAAAGGGTCGGTCTTTCCATGATTAACGCTTGTAAGAGAGTATGACCCGTGAAATTCATCGATAGTAAAAAGGCTCGTCTGGATTGGGAATATGACGGAGAGGCGGACACTTTCTATATTAGTTTTGGAAGCCTCGGGCAGCCGTAGGAGTGGATGTGGGAGAGGGGGTAGTGGTTCGGTATGACGAGGAAGCCAAAGAAGTCGTGGGCCTGACGATCATCGGCGTTGGCAGACGACTTGAGCAACATCTCAAAGACGGAGCTTGAGTTGACCTCTTCCGCAATAGTTCAAAAGCTCTGGAATTACTGTAACGTTCTTCGCGACGAGGGGATGAGTTATGGCGATCATCCTTCGGCCGGAGTCTATCCTGAGCGGTGTCGAAGGGCTCCGGACGGACTCTGAGCAGTTGACGTATTTGCTGTTTCTCAAGATTGCGGATGAATGGACGAACTGCGGGAAAAACGGTTCGGCAGGCAATTAATATGATGATATACGATAGATGTGAGATACCTTTTGGCAAGGGCGACAACAAAAAAGGCTCCCTTTATGACCGAAGTAGGAGAGTTCCAAGATGAACAAGAAAACCAGTGTTCAACTCCCTCGTGAAAAGATCGCCGATTTCTGTAAGAGAAATCGCATACGGAAACTCTCCCTCTTCGGTTCGGCTCTGAAGAGCGAGCTGCGGAAGGATAGCGACCTCGACCTGCTGGTTGAGTTCCATCCTGACGAGGCCCCAGCCTCTTTGATTTGGCTCGGATGGAGAGGGAACTTTCTACGCTTCTTGAAGGTCGAAAGGTCGATTTGCGCACTCCCAACGAGCTCAGCCGCTATTTCCGCGACGAAGTACTCTCCACGGCAAGTGTCCAGTATGCGGAAGGATGACCGTGTACGGCTGCAGCACATGTTGGACGCAGCCGACAAAGCTCTGACTTTCATTCAAGGCAGAATTCGAGCCGACCTAGATAATGACCGCATGTTGGTCTTGTCGCTGGTTCGGGAACTTGAAATCATCGGCGAGGCCGCCAGCAAAGTATCCGCCGACACCCGTTCTCCGTTCTCAAAACACCTCGATTCCGTGGCAAGATATTACCGGCATGCGCAATCGATTGATTCACGCCTACTTTGATGTCGATTTGGATACCGTGTGGAACACAGTTACAAAGGACTTTCCACTATTGAAAGCCGAACTCGAGAACATTCTTTAACCAAGCGGATTCAGACATGATCGTTGTTCTGACATGATGGGCTAAAAACGTGACCTCTTCCGCAATCGTTCAAAAACTCTGGAACTACTGCAATGTCCTCCGCGATGACGGGATGAGTTACGGCGATTATCCTTCGGTTTGGCTCAGGACGGACGCTCTGAGCAGTTGACGTATTTGCTTTTTCTCAAGATGGCCGATGAGCGGACGAAGCCATTGCTCGTGTCTGCTTTCCCTCAACGCTAGATAAGTTAGCCACATAACCCGTAAAGTATATTCTATATGCTATAATTCATCGATTCGCTGAATTAGTGCGTATAGATTACACCGGGTTGAAACTCGGAACTATAGTCTATATGCTGTAATTCATTGAATAGATGAACTATGACGTAGGAGATATGCTATGGAAACGATTTCAGGGCTTGGAAAGCTTGATAGGGAAAGGCTAGCGGCGCTGATTCAGCGGACAAAGGGCACGATTTCAGTTGGTGAGGCTGCTGAAATACTTAAGGTTTCTCCGACTGATTCTGCAAAGATGTTAGCGCGATGGAGAAAAACCGGGTGGGTCTCCCGAGTACATCGCGGTATTTACGTCCCCGTCCCTCTAGAATCACCAACCGCCGACGTCCCGCTTGAAGACCCTTGGATAATTGCTGAACGGTTGTTTGCACCTTGCTACATCGGTGGCTGGAGCGCAGCAGAGTACTGGGGTCTAACAGAGCAGATTTTTCGCACTATCGTAGTGATGACTACACAAAAACCAAGAGATAGATCCCGGAATATAAAAGGAACGAACTTTTTACTGCGCACGATTCTGGAAAGAGCGATGTTTGGTTTAAAACCTGTTTGGAGAGGACAGGTGAAGGTATCCGTATCTGACCCGACGCGGACGGTGCTCGACATGCTAAACGATCCCAAGCTGGGAGGAGGTATTCGCTCCACCGTCGACGTATTTCTCAGCTATCTTAAGTCAGACAAAAAAGACACAAAGCTTCTAGTTGAATACGCAAAACAGCTCGACAACGGCGCGGTGTTTAAGAGGCTCGGCTTTCTAGCAGAACGGTTCGCCCCTGAGGAGACGTACGTTATTCAGGAATGTCAATCGATGATGACCAAGGGCAATGCCAAGATCGACCATGCTTTACCGGCGGATAAACTAGTCACCAAATGGCGATTATGGGTTCCCAATAGTTGGGTCACCGGAGAACCGAAGTGATCGGCAAACGAGAGATATTAAACTTTTCGAAGGAGCTCGGCTTAGCACCCAATGTTGTTGAGAAAGACTACATCCTCGGTTGGCTCCTAGCAGGGATAGCTCAGCATTCCGAACTCGGCGCAAGCTGGATTTTCAAAGGTGGTACCTGTCTAAAGAAATGCTTCTTTGAGACCTATCGTTTCTCCGAGGATTTGGATTTCACCACTACAGATCCAAACCAGTTGAACAAAGAATTTCTTATTGAAGCTTTCAGAGAGATTGCCGTGTGGATTTATGAGGCGACAGGTATCGAGATTCCAAGGGAATTGATTCGTTTCGACGTTAATCAAAATCCACGAGGAGGGACTTCCGTTGAGGGACGAATAGCTTTCCGGGGACCGATGGAAATGGGTGGAGATCTACCACGGGTAAGGTTTGATCTAACAGCCGATGAGGTGCTCGTTCTCTAGCCGGTGATGCGTAAAGTCCACCATCCTTATACGGACAATCCGCCGGATGGCATTGAGACCCTGTGTTATTCTTTTGAGGAAGTCTTTGCAGAAAAGACTAGGGCATTGAAAGAACGTTTAAGGCCACGTGACCTCTACGACGTGGTTCATCTGTATCGCCATGACAACTTCCGGCCTGACCGCCAAATTGTGATAAGTACGTTGAATCAAAAGTGCAGCTTCAAAGGGATGTCTGTCCCGACCATGCAAGATTTTACGGATCATGCGAACCGTCGAGAACTAGAGGCTGAGTGGGGCAATATGCTGGGCCACCAGTTGCCCGCCTTGCCTCCCTTTGAACAGTTTTGGAATGAACTACCTGCAGTATTCGAGTGGCTACTGGGAACGGTTGAGAGAGTCGAACGACCAGCGTTCCCCGAGATCAGCACCGGAGTGGATAAAACCTGGCGACCATCCGCTATGGTGCAATCATGGAGTTCTCCGGTGCCGCTTGAAATTATTCGCTTCGCCGCATCAAACCGATTGTGTATTAATCTTGCGTACCAGGGAAGTACTCGCTTGATAGAACCCTACTCCTTTCGGCGAACTCGTGATGGTCATCTGCTTCTACATGCAGTGAGGCATAGTTCTGGCGACGCTAGATCGTACCGCGTCGATCGAATACAAGGAGCAGAAGCTTCCAATGTGGGTTTTATCCCTAGGTACGTCGTTGAACTTTCAGCTTCTGGACCGATATCTGCGCCGCCAATTCAGCGCCCTACCACAGGATTCCGTTTAACTAGAAGGCCGCGGACAAGGGTTACAAGGTGGTCTCGCTCTGGTCCAACGTACGTTTACGAGTGCTACTATTGCGGAAAAAAGTTCTATCGCAAAAGGCGTGATTCTCAGCTCCACCCTCACAAAGATAAACATGGATATAGTTGTTCTGGTCATAGAGGATATTTTATAGACACGAGGTACTAATGGACTCCATGACTTCTTCTGCAATAGTTCAAAAGCTCTGGAACTACTGTAACGTCCTGCGTGATGATGGGATGAGTTATGGCGATTACGTTGAGCAGTTGACCTATTTGCTGTTTCTCAAGATGGCGGATGAGCGGACGAAGCCGCCGCATAGCGAACCGAGCGCCGTTCCGACCGAGTACAGCTGGCCCACGCTTGTTAAGAAGGACGGCGATGAGCTGTTCGATCACTACCGGCACGTTCTAGAGAAGCTCGGAAACGAGAAGGGCCTGCTTGGTCTCATCTTCAATAAGTCCCAGAACAAATTTCAGGACCCGGCGAAGTTGCGCCGGCTGATCGTCGATCTGATCGATAAGGAAAACTGGTCGGTGATGAGCGCGGACGTGAAGGGCGATGCTTACGAGGGCTTGCTGGAGAAAAACGCGCAGGATGTGAAGACCGGGGCCGGGCAGTATTTTACGCCGCGTCCTCTGATTGCGGGAATCGTCGATGTTATAGCGCCAAAACCACACGAAACAATCTGTGATCCGGCGTGTGGTACGGGCGGGTTCTTTCTCGCGGCGAATGAGTACGTTATTCGGCATTATCCGAACATGACGCGAGACGAGAAGCGGAAACTGAAAGAATCGACCTTCCGCGGCTGTGAGCTGGTGCAGAGTACCGCTCGGCTGTGCGCCATGAACATGATGCTGCACGGCATCGGCGGTGACGAACTCCCGCTCGTCGTCGCGGATTCTTTAGCCGGCGATCCCGGTGACCGCTACGAGATCGTGATGACGAATCCGCCCTTCGGCAAGAAGAGCAGCACGACCATTGTCGCGGATGATGGCAAAGTGGCAAGGGAAACGGAAATTATCGAGCGCGATGATTTCTGGGCGACGACTTCGAACAAGCAGCTCAACTTCCTACAGCACGTCAAAACACTCTTGAAGCAAAACGGCCGTGCTGCGATTGTCGTGCCCGACAATGTACTTTTCGAAGGCGGCGCAGGGGAGACCGTCCGCCGCAAGTTGCTGCACGAGTGCGAGGTTCATACCTTGTTGCGTTTGCCGACCGGCTTGTTCTATGCGCAGGGCGTAAAGGCGAACGTCCTCTTCTTCGATAAGAAGCCGGCCAGTGAAACGCCGTGGACCAAGAAGCTCTGGATCTACGACCTCCGAACCAACAAACATTTCACCTTGAAAACCAATCCATTGAAGCGCGAAGACCTCGACGAATTTGTTCAGTGCTACAATCCAGAGAATCGACATCAACGCCAATCAACCTGGACCGAACAGAATCCCGACGGCTGCTGGCGCGCTTACAATTACGACGAGCTCATCAACCGCGACAAGGTCAGCCTTGATATCTTCTGGCTAAGAGATGAAAGCCTCGAAGAATCCGACAACCTTCCCGATCCCGACGTCCTCGCCCAGGAAATCGTCGAAGACCTCGAAGCCGCGCTCGAACAATTCCGCGAAATCGCCAGTGATCTAGGCGGGGAGCAGGCAGTAGCCGAGAAGAGTGTGTCCGGAAACAATAAATAATAACTCATTCCGCAGGGATTAATGGAGTGAAGGTATGTTGACCAACAAGGATCGC
>WNGF01030216.1_pt1 | contig 10562 bp, 11 predicted proteins | sample 5400641 | NCBI WGS metagenome assembly WNGF01 (sample SAMN13153371, study PRJNA577476) | soil metagenome | isolation source: 80 cm soil or saprolite under grassland replicate 2 | place: USA:California | collected 2016-06-15
CGAGTTATTAAATGCTCCGATTAAAGAAGCAGATAGCATAGTTGTACAGGGAAAAGATTTGATTAGTGATGGTGCAACAGTTCAAACAAAATTTGTGAATAATCAATAGAGAGGAGAATCCAATCATGAAAAGGTATTTCAAAATAATTGCAACTTCAATGACTTTGCCGGTAGTTGCAATTACATTATATGCACAACGATCTTACCCAATAAATCTTGAAACAGTTCTAAAACTTGCAGGCGCTAACAACTTAACTATTCAGGAATACCAGTTAAAGTATCAGCAAGCATTGGCAGATGAAAGCAAAGCGAAAGAATGGTGGTTGCCCAATCTGTATGCAGGATATACAACACATTATCTCAACGGTGCTGCAATGAATACTGATGGAAAAATATTTACAAATGTTGATCGCAATAATTTTTGGGGAGGATTGGGAGTAGGCGCTGAAATTGATTTCAATAAAGGAAAGTATGCATTGCTTGCTACAAAACAAAAAGCGGAAGCAGTGAATTATCAAAGTACCGCAGAAAAAAATAAAGCGATTTTAGAAGCAGTGCAAACATATTTTGATTTACAGGCAGAGCAGTTAAAATATTTTTTCCTGAAACAACTGGTTAATCAATCTGATACCATTTCACAACAAATAAAAATTAAGATGGATGCAGGGTTGATATATCAATCCGATTACTTAATGGCACAAAGCAATTACAATCATCTAAAAATTTCAATGTTGCAGGCAAGAAATGATTGGCAGCAAAAATCAGCTTCGCTTGCAAGCTTGCTTAATCTTGAAAATATTGTTTTGCTCAGCAGCGATACTTCTTTAATACAAATAGAATTAACGAAACAACCAAACGATACAACGTATAAAAATGATTTTACAAAACGACCAGAGTTTTCACAACTGAATTTAGAAATGCAATCTTTTCAAACACTTCGTAAAACAGCCAACGAAGGTTTATTATTGCCTAAGCTTCGCGTTGGCACGGATAATGGCGCATTTGGAGCATACTCAGGACCTGTACAAAATACTTACCAGTTGAATGTAGCCTTACTTTGGAATTTACCACTGGGAAGACTTACTTACAAAGGAGATTTAAAGCAATGGGATAGTAAAATACAATTGCAGCAAAACAAATTAGAGCAATTCAAAAATAAATATCATGAGGAAATTGAAACAGCAACAGCACAAATACAAACAGCTAAAGAACAGGTGAGCATTGCAAAAGAAGCGTTACAATCTGTGGCTGAAGCTTTGAACCAAAGCATAGAACGGCAAAAATTAGGTACAGCAAAAGCATTTGAAGTTTTTCAGGCACAACAGTTTTATCTACAGGCACAACTGGATTATATAGATGCCGTTGTAGCATATAATAAAGTCCAATATGCGCTCTATGTTGCAGTGGGTAATAATTTATGAAAACAGAAATAAAAATTAAGTAATGAATTACAAAAAAGATAATCATGAAGAAAATCTCAGTAAGCATAACGCTTGTCTCACTTCTTACTTTAAATGTTTCCTGTGGGCAGAACCAGAAAAAGACAGGAGAAACGAATACTACAGATAATAAACAAAAACAGGAATATAAATATACCAATCACCTTATTCAGGAAAGCAGCCCGTATTTATTAATGCATGCACACAACCCGGTTGACTGGTATCCATGGGGAGAAAAAGCGCTTAAAAAAGCAAAGGATGAAAACAAAATGATCGTTATCAGTATTGGTTATGCTGCCTGCCACTGGTGTCATGTAATGGAAAAAGAAAGCTATGAAGACACTGCCGTTGCCAGAATAATGAATGAAAACTTTGTGAGTATAAAAGTTGACCGTGAAGAGCGCCCAGATATAGACCAGATATATATGAACGCCTCAGAATTAATTACAGGAAGCGATTGGATACAAATGCTGAATTATTTTATTGACCTGCATAAGAAAAACCCTACTACGCTTAAAGAACAGGCTGCAAAAGTTACACAGGGTATAAGCGCCATTGAAAATATTCCTTTTAAAAAAGCAGCAGCATCTTTTACAATGAATGATCTGAACAGTATTTTTAATAATGTAAAACCGGATATTGATTTCAAAAAAGGTGGCGAAAAAAGAGCGCCGAAGTTTCCCATGCCTGCTATGTGGGAATACCTTCTTTATTATCATTATCTCAGTAATAATTCCGATGCATTAAATGCAGTAAAAATTACTTTGAATAATATGGCAAACGGAGGCATATACGATCATGTGGGCGGCGGTTTTGCAAGATATTCTACTGATGCTGACTGGCATGTTCCTCATTTTGAAAAAATGCTTTATGATAATGCCCAATTAGTGAGCTTGTATGCAGATGCATGGAGGGTTACAAAAGATCCTTTGTATAAAAATGTTGTGTATGAAACGCTTGGTTTTATTCAAAGGGAAATGACATCGCCGGAAGGAGGTTTTTATTCATCGCTTGATGCAGACAGCCAAGGTGAAGAAGGAAAATTTTATGTTTGGTCAAAAGATGAAATTGAAAAAATATTAAAAGATGATGATGCTTTATTTTCAGATTATTTCAACATAACAAAAACAGGCAACTGGCAACCAGATAAAAATATTTTGTATAAAAAAGAAACGAATGAAGCGATTGCATCAAAATATCATATTAGCTTAAGTGAACTGAATTCAAAAATCGAAGCGGATAAAATCAAGCTGCTGCAGGGGCTTTTGAAACGGGTACATCCAAACACGGATGACAAGATGCTCACTGCATGGAATGCACTTATGCTAAAAGCTTATGTGCAGGCATATCGTGTTTTTGACGAAGAAAAATTTTTGCACGCAGCTTTAAAGAATGCGGATTTTTTAATACAGCATGCTATTGGCAGTAACAATGAAATCACCCGCAATTATAAGAACGGCAAATCTTCTGTTGAAGGCTTTCTTGATGATTATGCTTTTACAATTTCTGCTTTCATTGAATTATACCAGGCAACATTTGATGAGCAATGGCTGTACAAGGCTAAGGATATCACTGAATACACTCTAACACACTTCTTTGACAGCACATCAGGAATGTTTTATTATACGCATAATGAACATTCAGATTTAATAGCACGAAAAATGGAAGTGGCTGATAATGTAATTCCATCTTCCAATTCTGAAATGGCAAAGAACCTGTTTTATCTGGGAAATTTTTTTAGCAAAGATGATTATATAAAAACAGCACAGCAAATGCTGGTAAATGTTCAAAATAACGTGCAGCAAAACATTTTGTTTTATGCCAATTGGGGTATGCTGGAAGCAGATTTTGTAAACGGTATTTACGAAGTGGCTATCGCAGGCAAGAACGATGAAAGCAAACGCCGGGAAATGGATCAATACTATTTGCCCAATATTATTTTATCAGGAGGTAAGGAAAATGCAAGCTTAGAACTTTTAGAAAATAAATTTGTGGAAAATCAAACTATTATTTATGTATGCCGTAACAAAGTATGCAAGCTTCCGGTTACAGAAGTTAGTAAAGCAGTGCAGCAAATTTTGAAGTAACGAGATGAAATTATATTTGATCTCAATTAAATTATTTATTGTTTTATAAACCGCACAGTTCTTATTGTTCCTTCGCCATTTTTTAAAATCAAAAAATAATGGGCATTTACAAGGTTACTCATATTTAATGTTACTTCATTATTTCCTTTGAGGAGAGTAATTGATTTATGAAATACCTGTTTCCCCTGAATATCTATCACAGATAATTCAGCATTCCCGTTGAAAGCAGATGAAATGCTTATAACAGCATTAGCGGTAACAATTGTTGGAGTAAGACTATTAATATCAAAACCACTTACATTTCGATAGGCTGTAACAGTTTTAGATGTATATATTTTTCCATCAAGATCACCAACGTTTACCCTGTAATAAACTTTTCCGCTTGAATTTTTATCTTCATATTCAAACGGTTGAAGACAACGCAATCTGTTAGCTTCAAAAGAATTAATGGTGGAATAATTGACTGCATCATATGAGCGTTGGATATCAAATTTTGCATACTGAAGAAAACAAGCTACTGTCCACATCAATTTATTTGATTGTCCCGAGGTAGAAACTTGAAGAGATTTTAACCGAACCGGAACCTGTTCTGAGATACTATCTTGTGCATATACAGACAATGAGCAAAATGCTATTTGCAGAAATAGTAAATGTTTTTTCATAACAAGAAAAATATTCTTCATTAAATCATGCAAGTTTAAATAAGCAAGTTCAAACCGCTTTTTTTGTGAAGGCTTTAATCTTCGCCAGATATTTGGTATTCCTTTATTCAATCTCATCAAAATAAATGATAAAGTAAATCCATAAGCAATGTGCGCAATGGTAACTGTTGTTCCAAATTCAAATCCATTTTTAAATTCAAATCCAAATAATCCTATACCCAAAGATTTTACCACAGGACTTATCATAAACCCAACACCGATAAGTAATCCGTAAACTATTCCTTGCCATGCTTTGCTTTGTCCCATCAACAAACTAAAAATGATACCGAATGAGGCTCCGTTCCAGAAATGATACGACCAACCTGCTAAATCAGACCAAATATCGGGTCCCGCTGCAAATTGATTTAGCATTAAAACGCCCATTAAGCGAGGCAATTCACCTGGCATCATTCCCAACCTGAATCCTGACCCTCTGAAAATTTCGAGAGCCACCGTTGCAATTGTTCCGGCAACCATTCCATTAAGCGTAAGGCGAACAATTTCTTTATGCCGGAGAATTTTTGAAATGATAATCACAACAAAAATCAAAGCAACAGATGGAATGAGAAATTTAATTGTTAAGGATGAAAATGACGCGATTCCAGCTTGAGCAACAACAAATAAATTGGGAGAGATTGCTGATAAGATCAATAGGGTAAGAATGATCAGTATTTTACTCTTCTTATTATTCATGATGATTTTTTTAAATGAAAAGGATGGACTGAAATAAAGTCCACACCCTTTCATATATTAGGTTTACTTTGAAAACATGCCTGTCAACATTGCTATTTTTTTATCCAATTCCTGTCCGATCATTTTAACTTTATCACCTTTGAAATACCCCAGTTCACTTGATGGAGTGAAGTAATTTATATAAGTAGCTCCGCCTTCTTCATAAACATTTAATCTTAGGGGTATAGCTAAACCCACAGCAGAATTATCTTTGAAGGCATCCTTTCCAACGGCTGGATTTCCAATGAAAATTGATTCCGCATTAATGGATAATCCTGTCATGGATAAAATTTTGCCGTGATTAATTTCTGAAAGAACCATCATGCCTGCATCTGAAACCCCCTTTTTTATTCCGTCAACAGTAGCATCAAAGCCTTTACTTGATTTCACTGTTGTTAGCTGGGCTTGCTGTGCTTGTGCAGTAACGATTGTAATAGCAGTTAATAAAACTCCTAATCCGATTTTTTTGAATACTGATAACATTTTGTAAGATTTTAAATTGTTAGATAATCCCGATTCAAGAAAAAAATTTAAAATCTTTTTTCCTCGCTTTGTTTTACTCTTCTGATTTGTTCAACGCATTTGTGTTTTTGGTTTATAGCGTTGTGTTTTGTAGAATAACCGTATTCAAGGTGTATCTGTTTAATAGATTTACCTTTAAAAAACATATCATGAATTAAGCCTTTGCAATGCTCAGTTATTTTATGAAGATAGCTTTGCAGTTTGTCTTTATATGTTTTCTCTCTTTCAATTGAGAGGTCTATTTCTTCATGAAAAGCATTATCATATAAATCAGTAAATTCTATTTCTCTTTTAGCATTGCGGATTTTCTTAAGCCAAAGATGTTTGGCTATAGCCATTAAATAAGTTTTAATGGAAGCAGTTAATTGAAAATCATCCTGTCTAAGTTTGTTCACCAAAACAAGCATTGTGTCCTGAAAAATATCTTCTGCATCAGATGTTGTGCCGTTGTTGTTATTTACAAAACGGTTTACCAGTCCGAAATAGTTTTTGTATAATTCTTCGAAAGTTTTATTGGTTTCTCTTTTTAATCCGATAATTATATTGTTTTCCATTTGTTCATCAAGTTAATTGTTGCGTTTTTATAGTCGGAGTAAACTTGATAACCTGACAGTTTGAAATTATCTTTTTAGAAAAAAGTAAACATGGATAGGCAGATGGTTATAAAAATTTTTTTCAGGGTTGTTAACACTAATGAAAGTGCTATTTATAAATTACTCTATTGTTCCCTGAATTTTTTTTCTTAATGTTTTATAAGTTGAATAAATTCCATAGCCAATCATTAACGCAATAAAAAAATAGACCCACTCCGGAATATTTCTTCCAACAATTATGAGATAGAGATATGCAGAGATAAAAAAGAATCCTGTTAACATTACAGGCAATACAACCGGCTTCTTTTGTTTTATATTTTTTATCAGCCATGCAAGCGACGCAACGAAAAAGGGAATTGCACCAACATAAATAGAGCCAAATATGATTGGATTTACATGATACTTTTCACCCAAACCCATAAACCACTCTTTTAAAGAAAGCAGCCATTCCATAATTGCCTTTACATTATCTGCTTGTCGTTAAAATGTGCTTTAGCCTTACAATGTTCTGAATTTTTATTTATTTTTTCTATAGGCTGCAAAGTCTTTATGTCAAAATGTTTTGTAAAAAACTCATCGCACCATAAGCAAGCATTCCCTAATTCTCTGCAACGTTTGCCGCCTCGTAACACAATGCTTTCGCCCATGCTATATAGGGATCGTCTTTATCGAGTATTTGAAAAACTTCCCTCTTTGAAACGCGTTTCAACACTTTAGCAAGCAGACAGGTCTTGAGGGAGAACTAACATTACATCGAAATGCACGCAATTTAATGTTGCATTTTCATCATTGCATCTACAATTTTTTTATTGTCGTCTTCGCTTACTCCATGTTTGTCAGGATCGCCTGTACCACTTTTGCTCACTGTAAATTGAAAAGATTGCATGTATGGTGACATCTTGTTTTGAAGAGCAAACTCTTTAATTGCATTAGCATAAAAGTCTCTTGCCTCCTTCACGTTTTTTTTGCCAGTAATCACATCGTTGGCAAGATTTATTGCAAGAAAGTTAGCTCCTTCTTTATCACACTTTGCGGCTAATTCTCCATCTGTTCTTCTTACTATAACGCTGCCATCATATTCATTTAATTCATCCACTTTATCCGGATCAATTTTATAGTCAATTACCTGTTCCATTACATCAGTGTGGTCAACCGGAAAATGATGCGGCATCTCATAATTGAAGATAGTTGTCCGTTTCCATGTTCCGTTGTTATACCAAACTAACATGCTCTGTGTCGTTTCATTTGGCTTACCATATTTTTCCATCATCATTTTGGCTGCCATCTGTGAAGCTTTGGGCCAGCTTGATATATCGGGCATTTTATTATCTTGAGCTGTAGCTCTAAAGCCGGATATTACGCCTGATACTAAAAACAGGATTAGGAATACTGTAATTGATTTCTGTTTCATTTTGTATGTTTTTATAGGTTATAAAATAAGATTCAATAACGATGAGTAAACTCATTCAAAAAAATAATAGGAACTGGAATTCCCTGTAGCTTTTTATTTTTTATCATGGCAATCCCTTTAAATAATGAGATTGTTGTTTATCATGATAGAAGCTCAACAATAGGGTCGGAAAAAAGCTTGGGTACTTACAAAAAATAGCAAGTTTTAAAGGAGTTGGAAACCCGGTATTAAATTTTGATTGCTTCTAATACTTGTAGCCTTTTCCTTTATGATCTTCTAATTCTATGCCCAAGGCAAGCACCAACCTGTTTACAAAATTGAAATAACCAGTTACAAGTACTGCATCTAAAATTGCTTTATCATCCATGCCTTTTTTTCTTAAAATATTTGTGTGGTCTGTATTCTCATGTGCAGCGGGATTTTTTGTAAGATGAACCGCGAAATCGCATAAACTGATTTCCTTTGAAGTAAGACCGGCATTATGATAATCAGATTTCAATTTTTTAATTCTGTCCTCATCTTTCCAGTAATGATTTAAAGCTGCTCCATGATGCTCTTGGCAATAAAGACAGCCGTTTGCAACAGAAACAACCACTGCAATCATCTCACGTTCTGCTCTGCTTAAAGCTGATTTCGAAAACATGATGTCAATAAATAATTGCAGATGACTTTTTATTGTTTCAGGATGTAAACTTTGAATCTTTAGAACTTCTGAGAGCTGTCCTCTTTTGGCAATAATTTCATCATACGTTTCTTTCAAGTGCCCTTTTGCATCATCATATTGTATTACGTTTATTCTTGCCATAGGTTAATAATTTTAAATAACAGGCGACAATAATAATTCCAGTTTTAACTGAAAAAAACTTTCTTTTTTTATTGCCATTAGCTGTAAGGATTTCAGCGCAAAAGCGACAAAAAGAAAAAATTAACTTATGAAAACCACTATTGTTTTTCTATGTTTAATGCTTGCTTCTTTTTCGCTTGTCCTAAATCAATCATGTAACGATGATGACAACGCACAGCCGCAGTTACAAGAATTCATTGCCGACAATAGTTCGTTCCAGGACTGGATGAACTGGTCATTAGAGCAAACATATAACGGACCTGATCCAAGATTGGGTGCTATGGCACATGCCAATAATGATTCCACCGCTGTTCGCAATGTTTATATCAAAAACGGGCAGGATAGGGTGAGCGATACATTTCCGGTTGGTACCCTTATTGTTAAGAACACAACTAACGAGTCAGGAACGATAAACGACTTTACTGCAATGGCAAAGCGCGGCAATAATTTCAGCCCCGACGGTGGCGATTGGGAATTTTTTATTTTGATGCCAGATGGAACAATAGCAACCGATTCAACAACCGGAATGCCTATGAGGGGTGCTAATTTGATGAATGGCATGTGCAAAAGTTGTCATTCGGGCGCTGCAGACAAAGATTTTGTTTATTCAAAGTAAGATTGCGTTAGTGGTGCTATCTCTACAGGAATGCTAACAGCTTTCATCGAAAGAGAGGGACAGGCATTATATCCATTGGCAGCTAAGCCAACTTATACAGGAAAAGATTTAAGGGAGATCGTACCGAATATTTTAAAAGCATAGTTATCGTTTTGCGTCACATTAATTTTCTTGTGTTGTTATGCATTGTGTATATTATTTTTCAACTCATTCAATAATTCACTAAGTTTTACAGAGGAAACCCATACACACAAATCGCCTCTTCCATAATAAATATACAAGTCATCATCAAATAGAGCCGCTCCGGTCGGGAATACATATTTGCTAACGATGCCATTCTCTAAAGTAAGAGTGGGTGAAAACAGGGGAGTTTTCAATCTTGCAATTTCAATTGCAGGATTTTCCAGATCAAGCAAAGCTGCGCATGCATTATAAATGATTCCTTCAGGTGTATTTTCTACCCCATGATAAATAAAAAGCCAACCATCCCTGGTTTCAATGGGAGGACATCCACCGCCGATATAGAGTGCTTCATGAGCATATTTTGGTTCAAGAACAATAAATTTTCGAAAGCTTGAAAAATAATCTTCCCAAAATATCTCGGTCAAATCTTCAACCGTGTCAAAATAAACAATCTGAATTGCAGGACGAATTCTATGTAAAAATGCTAATTTTCCATTTATCCTTTTCGGAAAAAACATTACATCTTTATCACTTACTAATACTTGATTATTTGTATTCTTGATTTTGCTTGTTTCATTAAGAGCAAAGTATTTGGAATTGATACTGTCATCCCTTTTTAAAAGCGAGGTAAATTTTTCATAGGTAAATTGCGGAACTATAATTCCTTGTTTTTTAAATTGTCTAAGGTTTTTTGAAGTTGCCAAAGAACCCAAAGCATTTGCCCCATCAAAAGCAATATAAGTGAGATAATAAATCTCTTCAATTTTTACAATTCTTGGGTCTTCTACTCCTTCTGTTTCTAATTTATTAGTAGGAGTTAAAACAGGATTTATTGATCTTTCCGTGATTGTGAGCGGACCATCCAATTTGCAGTAGCCGATGCTTGAGTGATTTTCTTTTTGCACTGCCCTATAAAACAAATGAACAACTTCTCCTTGCTTAATTACTGCAGGATTCATTACTCCGTTATTTTCAAATCCCAGTTCTGTTTTCCAAAGAATAATTCCTTCGGTTTTTACATTTAACATGCTTTTGTTTTTGTTTACGATGTTAATGCCACTAACAATCTTTAAATAATGTACAAAAAATTATTGATTCAAATCATTCATTACTTGAACAATTTTGTCATGTGATCCTGATATGCTTTTTTTATTGTCTTATTTTTGTCTTTCAAATTTTGATATTTTGTTAGTCGGCAGTGCAAAAAACTCCTTACAGACTTGGGTGGATTTTTCTTGCGAGAATACCGTTAGATTATAGCAAGTTAAACGTCAGTAAAAATTTTTACTTTATTCAATTTTCTAAAGCTTTTAAAGCAGCTAAAAAAGTTTCCTGTACCAGATCTTCTGCTATTGCACTATCCTTAACCCTTGGTAAAGCATATTGATATAAAATGTCAGCATAAAGCTCGATCCATTTCTTAGGGTCCGGTTT
>WNGF01014932.1_pt1 | contig 10561 bp, 8 predicted proteins | sample 5400641 | NCBI WGS metagenome assembly WNGF01 (sample SAMN13153371, study PRJNA577476) | soil metagenome | isolation source: 80 cm soil or saprolite under grassland replicate 2 | place: USA:California | collected 2016-06-15
GCGAACGTCCCGCTGCCGGCGCGCGGCGTCGCCTCGCTGCCGACGTCGTTCTACGCCGGCACGACCTCGGTCGAAGCGGCGGACGCGGAAGGATGGGCGGTCTCCGTCACGCCGAGCGGCGGCTGGGTGCCGGCCGTCATCGCCGGGCACACGGGCGTCGGACTCAGCCAGCGGATGCAGTCGTTCGTCACCGACGCGTCCGAGGGGCCGTTCAACGTCGTCGAGCCGGGGAAGCATCCGCGGGTCACGCTGACGCCGACGCTGGCCCTGAAAAACGGCCTGCCGTGGCTCGTCTTCTCCGTCCAGGGAGGCGACAGCCAGGACCAGAATCTCCTGCAGTTCTTTCTCAACATCGTAGAGTTCGGGATGACGCCGCAGGAGGCCACGGAAGCGGCGAACTTCAACACATTCCAGGTGCGGAGCTCGTTCGGGAGCCACGAGATCAATCCCGGCCGCATCCTGCTGAACGCGCAGACGCCGCCGTGGGTCCGCGGGGAGCTGCGCAAGATGGGTTACACGGAGATCTTCGAGGAGCGGACGTCGGGGCCGATCAACGCCATCCTGTTCGACCGCGCCCACGGGACGCTGTGGGGCGGCTCGAGCAACCACGGCGAGGACTACGGGATCGCCTGGTGACAAGGCTGTAACCTCTGTTGTCGTCGACATCGCAAACTGCTAGGTTGCGCAACCATGCGAATGCGCGCCCTTGCCGTCACCGCCGCGTTTCTTCTCGCCGCCTGCGCCGCCATCCGGGCGCAGAAACATCAGCAGGTTCGCGCCGACGCCAGCGAGTTCAAGAATCTCCAGGTGCTTCCGTCGAACATCAAGCACGATGATTTGATCGCGACCATGCGCGGCTTCGCCCGCGCGCTCGGTACGCGCTGCGACCACTGCCACGTGGAGAACCCGCCGGGCTCGAAGGAGCGCTTCAACTACGCCTCGGACGCGAAGAAGGAGAAGAGCATCGCGCGCACGATGTTGCGCATGACCCGCGCCATCAACGACGACTATCTCGTACGCGTCGACCCGCACGGCCAGAAGGTCGCCTGCATCACCTGTCACCTCGGCCACCCCGAGCCGCCGCCACCGCCGCCGCCACTCGCGGAAGGAACAGAGGCGCCGCCGAAGTCGTGACGTTCGCGTAGAATTGGGCCTCCTCCAAAATGGCCCGGTACAACGAACGCGAAGACTACGATCTGCTCAATCAGTATCTCCACGAGATCGCGCAGATCCCTCGGCTGACTCCGGAGCGCGAGCGCGAGCTCGGCTACCGCGTGCAGCAGAACGATAAGAGCGCGCTCGAGGAGCTCGTCAAGGCCAACCTCCGCTTCGTGGTCTCGTACGCGAAGCGCTACCGCAACACGCATGTGCTCTTCCTCGACCTCATCAACGAGGGGAACATCGGGCTGATCCACGCCGCGAAGAAGTACGACCCCGACAAGAACGTGAAGTTCATCACCTACGCGGTGTGGTGGATCCGCCAGTCCATCCTGCACGCGCTGTCGGAGCAGGGGGGCGCCTTCCGCCTCCCGCCGAAGCGCGCCAATCTGATGTACCGGCTGGAGAAGGCCATCGGCTCCGCGATCACGGAAGGCAGCCAGATGCCGACGCCGCAGGAGCTGGCCGACGAGCTCGGGGTGTCGCTCAAGGAAGTGCAGACGCTGATGCGGGCGAACAGCGACAATTTCTCGCTGAACGCCGAGCTCGACAACGAGTCGCACACGGAGCTGGCCGACGTGATCGAGCAGACCACGATCCCGTCGGCCGAGGACGAGATGCAGGAGGCCTCGCGCCGCGAGGAGCTCCTCGCGCACATCTCCGAGCTCTCGCCGAAGGAGAAACTGGTGCTGATGCTCCGCCACGGCATCACCGACAACATGCCGAAGAGCATCAAGGAGCTGGCGGCGTTCCTCAACCGGACGCCGGAGGGCGTCTACGCGGTGGTGGAGACGGCGCGCCTCAAGGTGTGCGAGGCGCTGGCGATCACCGAGAGCGAGCTCGCGCAGCTCTTGCTCTACACGAACCCGAATCCGAAGGCGTGGTGGCGCTACTGGTACGAGCTCGGCGACCTGCCGGCCGGGATGTCCCCCGACATCGACACGACGCGCGTGCCGCTGCTGGAGTCGCTCAAGCAGCAGGGGCTGGTGCAGAAGACGGTCGACGCGCTGACGCTGGAGGAGAAGACGATCCTCAAGCTGCGCTATGGCGTGCTCCAGGACGACGAGCTGACCCTCCGCGACATCGGCGAGATCCTCGGCCTTTCGCGGGAGCGCGTGCGCCAGATCGAGTCGCGCGCCGAGGCGAAGTGCCGGCGAAGCGTTCGGCGGGACCGGTAGTCGAGCCGCCGTCCCGGCGGCCGGCCGGGCGGCGTCTCGCCGCCCGTGGGTAGATGTAGACTGATGGCATGGCCGGATCCAAGGCAAAGCGTCGACGAGCCGGGGCCAAGCGCGAGGAGAAACTTGCGTTCTTCGATCGCGCTGCGCGGGTGGCCCAGACCCCCGATCGCGCCGAACAGAAGCGCTTGAAAGAAGAACTGGCCCGCATGACCTTCGGTGGCAGGCGCCGAGACGGCGCCTAACCGGCCGGCGAGACGCCGGCGCGACTTCGCGCGATCGCCACCAGCGCCACGCCGTACGTCGCCAGCGTGATGAAGAGGCTCGCCGCCCGCCCGCGGCCGAAGTCGTCGAAGAGGAACTTCGTCGCGCCGAGGATCAGAAGCGGCGTCACGAGCGTGGCGAGCTCGCGGGCGCGGGGGGAGCGGGCTGCGAGCGTGATGGCGACGGCGGCGGCGGCGATGACTGCGCTGCGGAGGGCGGCGGCGGCGCCGGCGTCGTTGTGGCTGATTGGGACGACCGCGGCGGCGACGGCGCCGAGCGCGAGGAGCGTCGCGATCGCGGCGAGAACGAGACGTGCGATCTTCCACGGCTGCGCGCCGCTGGCGATGGCAACACCTGCCGCGGTGGCGATGCCGAGCGTCGCGAGCACGTTCGCCGCCGAGAGGTCGAGCGGATGCCGCCCAAGACCGGAGACGACGCCGAGCGACGCGGCGAAGAGGCCGGTGGCGATGCTCGACGCCAGCGCGTAGAGCGCCGCGTGGCCCCAGAGCTGCGGGATGGCCCGGCGCGCCACGATCGCGGCGGCGCCGGCGGCGATGCCCCACAGCGCCGCGGCGGCTGAGGCGCTGAGCAGGTTCGCTGTCGCGACGAGGAGGCCGAGGGCGCCGAGCGCGCCAAAAAAATACGGCGCGACCGTCATCGTCGACGTCCGCACCATCGCCGCGTACGCCAGCGCCCCCGCGAGGCCGGCCACGAACGCGGCGGCGATCGCCAGCGGAGAACCGAAGCCGGCCACCAGCGGCGCGCCGACCAGCGTCGGCACCGCGGCGATGCCGACCTGCATCGCGTCGACCGGGCCGACGTCGTCGTGGCGGATCAGCGGCCGCGTCACGATCGCGCCAGCATAGATGGCGAAGCCGGCCACGAGCGCCGTGGCCGCGATCGCGGGCGAGTCGGCGGCCTTGTCGAGCAGCGTCAGGCCGACCAGCGCGCAGGCGAGGAGGTTGAACTCGATGGCCATCGGCAGCGGCGCGTAGCGCCACTTCCGCCGCACCGCGCACCACCACGTCGCCGCGCCGCCGACCGCGAGCGAGAGCATCGGCGCGGCGAGCTCGCGAGTCTCCGCCGCCAGGCCGACCGTGCAGGCGATCGCGCCGGCAGCGCCGATCCAGGCGATCCGCTCGCCGCCGCCGCGGTACCCGATGAGGACGAGCAGCGTCGTGACAACGGCGATGCCGGCGGCGGCGCCGGCAGCGTCGAAGAGGTGGAAGTGCGTGGTCGACTCGTAGAGGATCGGGTAGGCGATGACGGCGGCGATGGCGGCGGCGAACGCGGCGTGAGCGCGGCGGCCCGCTGAGGCATGCCACGAGGAGCGCCAGAGCCAGATCGCGGAGTAGCCGAAACCGAGGGTGACGGTGACGGCGATCGGGAAGACCTTCGCTTCGGCCAGGGCGCGGAGCAAGTAGGCGACGCCGACGGCGATGAGGGCGCGGCCGGCCAGAAGGAGGTTGTTTTCGGGGGGTGCGGCGGGGGAGGGGATGACTGCGGTTGGAGGGGGGACTGGCAAGAGTGCCTGTGCTACACCGAGCCGTGCTTCCACGCGCGCCAGCCGGCTTTCGATTTCGGTGAGTCTGGCCTCGATGTCCACGTAGAATCGACGTCATCGTTAGTCCATCCGCCACAGCAGCTCGGTGTCACCGGTCACATTGACACGTACGTCGACACACGCGAGCGGCGCGGCACCCGACCGCACTCTGCCGCCCGACGAGGAGGATGCCTCATGGAAGATCCCGCGATCGGGCGCCGGCGGTTTCTGAACTGGTTTGTCGGAACGAGCTTCGGCGCGATGTGCGTCGCCGTCATCTATCCGGTGCTCCGTTACGTCAGCCCGCCGGTCGTCCCCGAGGCGGCCACGAACCAGGTCGAAGCCGGCGTCGTCAACGACCCGATCTTCATCGAGAAGGGCTACAAAATCGTCCGCTTCGGCCCCGAGCCGGTGATCCTGGTCAAGGTCAGCGACACCGACTTCCGCGCCTTCTCCGCCACCTGCACGCACCTCGACTGCATCGTCGGCTTCGCCAAGGAAAAGAGCAGCATCTTGTGCAACTGCCACGGCGGGCAGTACGACCTGACGGGGCGCAACGTCGGCGGGCCGCCGCCGCGGCCGCTTACGCCGTTCAAAGTGAACCTCGTCGCCAAGAAGGGCGGCGATCCCGCCACGATCGTCGTTTCGAAGGCCTGAACATGAAAGACAACGCGATCTACCGCTGGCTCGACGACCGCCTCGGCATCTCCGTCCTCGGCGATCTCGCCTCGCATAAGACCGTCCCCGTCCACCGCTACAGCGTCTTCTACTACCTCGGCGGGATGACGCTCTTTTTCTTCCTCGTGCAGGTCGCCACCGGCATCCTGCTGATGCTCTACTACCGTCCCTCGGCCGAGGAAGCGTTCGAGTCGGTCGAGTTCCTCATGACCACCGTGCCGTTCGGGTGGCTCATCCGCTCGGTCCACTCCTGGTCGGCGAACCTGATGGTCTTCTTCGCCTTCATCCACATGGTCAGCGTCTTCTTCATGAAGTCGTACCGCGCCCCGCGCGAGCTGACGTGGATCACCGGCGTGCTCGTCTTCCTGCTCGTCCTCGGATTCGGATTCTCGGGCTACCTCCTGCCGTGGAACCAGCTTGCGTTTTTTGCCACGAAAGTCGGCACCGACATAGCCGGCGTCGTGCCCGGCGTCGGGCACTGGATCCTGCGATTCCTTCGCGGCGGCGACCGCGTCACCGGCGGAACGCTGTCGCGCTTCTACGGATGGCACGTGGCCATCCTGCCGGCCATCACGACGGTGCTGCTCGTCGCGCACGTCCTCCTCGTGCAGCTCAAGGGGATGAGCGTGCCGCCGGCACTGGAACGCGATCCGTCGCCGCGCAAGCCGATGAAGTTCTTCCCGCACTTCGCCCTGCGCGATCTCACCGGCTGGGTGATCGCGCTGGCGGTGCTGGCGTCGCTGGCGGCGCTCTTCCCATGGGAGCTCGGCGAGAAGGCCGACGCCTTCGCACCGGCGTACGAGAACATCCGCCCGGAGTGGTACTACGTCTTCATGTTCCAGAGCCTCAAGCTTGTGCCGGGAGGGGAGATCTTCGGCATCGAGTACGAGGCCATCCCGATCGTTCTCTTCGGCCTCGGCGCGGCGGTGCTGATCGCCGTGCCGTTCCTGGACCGCAACGTGTCGAAGCGCGGCAAGAGCCCGCTCTTCACGATCGCCGGCATCGTCGCGATCATCTACATGCTGGCGATGACGTGCTGGGGCTACGCGTCGGCGCTGCCGCTGTACATCGCCGGCGCGACGGCGGTGCTGCTCGCGCTCGTGGCGTGGATCACGCGGCCGAAGGCGGACGACGGCGCGCCACCCGCCCGCCCAGGCCCCTCGCTCCCGCTCGGGGTGACACTGCTGCTGATCTCGATGGCCTTCGCGGCGAGCGCGTACGCGGCCCCGCCGCCGAAGACGTCGTGCATCGGCTGCCACGTGCAGTCGGAGATGTTCGACGCCGCGGCGAAGGCGAAGCTCGCGCACATCAACGACGACGCCCACACGTCGCTGAACCTCTCCTGCCACGACTGCCACGGCGGCAATCCCGACCCGAAGCTCGCCGAGGATCCGGCGGCGGCGATGGACCCGAGCTTCAAGGCCAACCCGTACATCGGGAAGCCGGCGCGCACGGCCATTCCGACGTTCTGCGGCAAGTGCCACTCGTCCGCCGCGTTCATGAAGCGCTACAACCCCGCGGCGCGCGTCGACATCGTCGACGAGTACCACACCAGCAAGCACGGCCAGCAGTTGGCCAAGGGCGACGAGAACGTGGCCACGTGCATCGACTGCCACGGCGTGCACGGCATCCTGCGCAAGAACAATCCGAAGGCGACGGTCTACCCGACGCACGTGGCCGAGACGTGCAGCCGCTGCCACTCCGACGCGAAGCGGATGGCCGCCTACAAGGACGACTTCGGGCGGCCGCTGCCGGTCGATCAGTACGCGCGCTGGAAGCGCAGCGTGCACGCGAACGCGATGTTCGCGAAGGGCGATCTGACGGCGCCGACGTGCAACGACTGCCACGGCAACCACGGCGCGGCCCCGCCGGGGCTGGAGAGCGTCTCGTTCGTCTGCGGCAACTGCCACGCGCGCGAGGCGGAGCTATTCCGCAAGAGTCCGAAGCACGAGGGATGGCTGCGCCATAACGAGCTCCTGGCGACCGGCTCGACGTGCGGCGACTGCCACACGGATGGGCGCTCCAAGGTCACCTTCGTGAAGCGCTTCAACGAGTGCGTGGTCTGTCACGAGAACCACGGCGTGATGCGCCCGACCGTGGCGCTGCTCGATCACCTGCCGGAGACGCCGTGCGCCTTCTGCCACGAGGGGACCGGGCCGCTGAACGCGCCGGAGCCGGAGCCGAAGGAAACGCGGGCGCGCTACACCGAGCTGCGCGACACACTGCTCGCCGCGGCGAAGCGGCAGAACCTCAGCGGCGACGCGAAGTTCGACTGGCTCGTCGATCGGGCCTTGCAACTGCCGACACACGTGTTGGAGAGCGGCGCCAAGAAGCAGCAGCTCCGTCCCGAGTTCGCGCGGCTGTTCGAGAAGTTCCGCATCGGCAAGACGCATAACACCTTCACCGATCCCGTCACCGGGAAAGAGGTGGTCGTGAAGGTGCGCCAGTGCGGCATCTGCCACACCGAGACGCCGTCGGACGCGGTGAAGACGGCGAACAATCTGATGGCGTCGATGTCGAACCTGACCGCGGCGACGGCGCGCTCGGAGCGGATCCTGCTCAGCGCGGCCCGCGGCGGCGTGGAAGTGCGCAACGCCCGCGCGGAGCTCGACGAGGCCATCGACGCGCAGATCGAGATGGAGGCGCTCGTCCACGGCTTCACCGCCACCGGCCCCTTCGCGGAAAAGGAGAAGGAAGCGGCCACGCACGCGAAGGCGGCCCTGGAGGCGGGGAGGAAGTCGCTGGCCGAGCTGTCGTTCCGGCGCCGCGGGTTGTTCGCCGCGCTGGGGATCATCTTCGCGGTGCTGGCGGGACTCATCTTCAAGATTCGGACACTGGGCGGCTAAGTCCGAGTCAGAGACCAGAAACCAGAAACCTGAAACCAGAAGGGCGCCGTCGCTCATTTCTGGTTTCTGGTTTCTGGTTTCTGGTTTACTCTCCGGTCGGATGCCCGAACCCACCACCGCTCCCATGGGGCGCCTCGACGCGATCGACGTCGGCTCGAAAAAGCTCACCGTGCAGACGGAGTTCTTCACCCGCCCGGCCTGGCGCGTGGAGACGAAGGTCTACCTCGCCGGCGCGCTGAAGAAGGTCTACACCGCCGACCTGGCCGCAACGCCGGAAGGGGAGCTGCAGCGCTTCATCGACGCGTTCCACCGGACCAAGATGGACGAGATCGTGGCGGGGCTGCGCAAACTGAACCAATGAGAGCGTTGCTCGCTTTGGCGTTGCTCGCCGCGACGGCCGCGCCCCCAACGTCAGTCGTCTACTCGCGCTACAGAAGCGGCCGCCCGCGGCTCGTGGTGAAGGCGACGCACAACCCCGATGAGCTGCTGCTTCTGCGTTACGCCGATGCGCCGCGGGCGCGGCCCCGCGTCGTGGCGCGGGATCGATCCGAAGGACGTCATCGTCACATTGAGCGCGCATCACGGTACATATGACGTCATCGACCGCATCGCCGGCGACCGTTTCGTGCGCATCACTGATTCCTTCGGTGAGGCGATTGACCTCGACGGCGACGGCGTTCCCGAGGTCCTTTCCGCGTCGTACGCCGGACGGAACCAATGCGGCGTCTACATGTTCACCTCGATCCAGCGGTGGAACGGCAAGCGCTTCGTCGACGATGACCGCCGTTACGTGGCGTCGCTCTCGTCCGGCGCGGGAGCGGAGGACGGCGAGGTGCGGCTCTCCGCGTCGAAGCGCTACGCCGTCCGAATTTTCGGCCGCGGCCGAGTTACGCTCGACGACGAGGAGATCGAGCCCGACAAGCCGTTCGAGACCGAGGAGGACTGCCACACCATCGCTCTTCGCGGAGGCAGCGCTCGAACCCGCGCCTTCCTCGAGGAGCTTCCCTGACGATGCGCCTCGAAAAACTGACGGAGCACGAGGAAGACTTCTGGCGCGGCGAGTTCGCGCAGGAGAACTGGATTTTCGGCGCGGTCACGCTCAGCGTCACCCTGCCGGAGTTCGCGGGGGGGACGCCGTCGCTGCGCACGATGCATTTCGGCTACTACCTGCAGCCGCTGCACCTCAACGCCGACGACCGCGAAGACCTCCCCCGCAAGCTCGTGCACGTCCTGGCGCGGCGCAAGCCTCCGCTCGACTTCCTCGAGCTGGGCGGCGCGGGCGTGCGCGTACCGCACTGTTTCCCGCAAGGATTCACATTGGGAAGTGTTCTGCGCATCATCTTGCAAGAAATGAAACGACTGCCGCTGAAGGAGGAGGCATGAATGCAGAATGCAGAATGCAGAATGACGCGAGCCGAGAATTCTGCATTCTGCATTCAGCATTCTGCATTCCTGACTCATGACGCCTCTCCGCCGACTCCTCGGCTACTTCGCCCGCCACAAGACGTCGCTCACCGCGGGCTTCTTCTGCGTTCTCGGCTCGGCCGTCTTCTCGCTGATGAAGCCGCTCATCATCGGCAACGCCGTGAACGAGCTGTCGCACGCGGTCGCGCGGGGAACGCTCATCCGCTACGGCCTGCTCCTCATCGGCGCGGCCGCGCTGGAAGGCTTTTTCCTCTACCTGCAGCGCTCGATCCTCATCGGCACGTCGCGGCACATCGAATACGAGTTGCGCGGCGACTTCTACGAGCACCTGCAGCGGCTCCCGGTGAGCTACTACCAGGGGCAGCGGACGGGCGACCTGATGTCGCGGGCCACGAACGACCTCGGCTCGGTGCGCATGCTGATCGGTCCCGCGGTCATGCACTCCGCCTCGGCGCTGCTCATCGTCGTCGGCGCGTTCGTGATGATGATGCGCATCGACCACATGCTCGCCTTCATTGCCCTCCTGGCCGTGCCGGTCATCGCCGGGCTCGTGCAGTTCTTCGGCGCGCGCATCCACGTCCGCTTCAAGGCCGTGCAGGATAAGTTCGGCCAGCTCTCCGCGCGCGTGCAGGAGAACCTGGCCGGCGTGCGCGTCGTGCGGGCCTTCGGCCAGGAGCAGCGCGAGATCGACGCCTTCAGCGCCGAGAACCGCGAGTACGTCGAGCGCAACCGCTCCCTCATCAAGCTGACGGCGACGTTCCATCCGCTGCTGCACTCGCTCATCGGCATCGGCTTCGTGGTGATCTTCTTCCTGGGCGGCCGGAAGATGATCTCCGGCTCGATGACGATCGGCGCCTTCGTGGCCTTCCAGTTCTACCTCGGACGGATGGTCTGGCCGCTGATCGCCCTCGGATGGGTGATCAACCTCGTGCAGCGCGGCATGGCCTCGATGACGCGCCTGCATGAAGTGTGGTCGATCGAGCCCTCCGTCGATCTCGGTGTCGACCAGGCACTCGTGCCCGTCGCCCAGGGCGACATCGACATCCGCAACCTCACCTTCACCTACACGAACCACGCGGTGTTGCGCGACATCGATCTCCATGTGCGCGCCGGCGAGACGATCGGCATCGTCGGCCGCACCGGCAGCGGCAAGTCGACGCTGCTCGCGCTCCTCAGCCGCATCTTCGAGCCGCCGCCGGGCACGATCTTCATCGACGGGCAGCCGGTCGAGTCGATCCCGCTGCGGCAGTTGCGCGAGTGGATCGGCATGGTGCCGCAGGAGACGTTCCTCTTCTCCGAGTCGATCGCGGAGAACATCCGCTTCGGCCGCGCCGATGCGTCGTCCGACGACGTCGACCATGCCGCCGGCCTGGCCGGCCTCGGCGCCGACGTGGCCACGTTCCCGCAGGGGCTCGAGACCGTGATCGGCGAGCGCGGCATCACGCTCTCCGGCGGGCAGAAGCAGCGCACCG
>WNGF01010319.1_pt1 | contig 10558 bp, 10 predicted proteins | sample 5400641 | NCBI WGS metagenome assembly WNGF01 (sample SAMN13153371, study PRJNA577476) | soil metagenome | isolation source: 80 cm soil or saprolite under grassland replicate 2 | place: USA:California | collected 2016-06-15
CGGCTCTGCGTCGAGCTCGGCGCCGCGAAGGCGATGAACCAGGTGAACCGCCGCGCTCGCGCGGCGGAGTGAGCAGCACCCTCGCCGGCATGGGGCCGGCGGGGCGCGGAGGCGACTCCTCGCGGCGGGCAAACCGCCGCTCCTGAACCCGAGGGGAGCGAATATGGCAGAGACGAAGCAGCAGCAGCTCGTGCGCGAGTACGAGACGATCTACCTGCTCAGGGCGGAGACGCCCGACGATCAGGTGGAGGAGATCAAGGAGCGCCTGCGCGGCGTGGTGCAGCGCGAAGGCGGCAAGGTCGTCCGGTTCACGAACCAGGGGAAGCGGAAGACCGCGTTCCCGGTCTCGAAGAACCAGAAGGCGCTCTACATGCACTGCCTGTACGTCGGCAAGCCCGGCCTCGTCGGCGAGCTCGAGCGAAATCTCAAGATGATCGACACGGTCACGAAGTTCCAGTCGGTGAAGATCGCCGAGGGCGTCGACTTCGACGCTCGCCAGGTCGAGGCCGACGTCAAGATCGCCCCCGTCGAGGAGGACAAGCCGCGCGAGGAGCGCAGCGAGGTCGCCCCCGGCGAGGAGCCCTTCGAGGCCGAGGCGGCCGAAGCGACGGAGGAGTAGCCATGGCGCGTCCTGACTTTGGTGGTTCGAAGATGGGGAACGGGTCGATGGGTGGCTCACGTCCGGGCGGGTTCGGCGGCGGCGGCGGTTACGGCGGCGGCGGCGGCGGCGGTGGTGGTTACGGCGGCGGTGGTGGCGGCGGCGGCGGTTACGGCCGCGGCGGCGATCGCGGTGACCGTGACGAGCGCGGCGACCGCGGCGGCGACGAGGGCGGGCGGCGCGGCTTCGGCCGGCGCAAGGTCTGCCGCTTCTGCGCCGACAAGGCGCTGAAGGTCGACTACAAGGACCAGGGGCAGCTCAAGTACTTCCTGACCGAGCGCGGCAAGATCATCCCGCGACGCATCAGCGGGAACTGCGCGAAGCACCAGCGCGAGGTCGCGACCGCGGTGAAGCGGGCGCGGATGCTGGCGATCCTGCCCTACACCGTGGGCCAGATGTAGAGGAGCGCACGATGAAGCTCATCCTCCGTGAAGACGTGGAGAACCTCGGCAAGGGCGGCGAGCTCGTGGACGTGAAGCCCGGCTACGGGCGGAACTTCCTGCTCCCGCGCGGGCTCGCGGTCGCCGCGAACCCGAAGAACGTCCGAGATCTCGAGCACCAGAAGCAGATCGCGCAGGCGAAGGCCGCGAAGCTCAGGGCCTCCGCAGACGCGGTCGCGAAGCGGCTGTCCGACACGCCGGTGACGCTGCGGCGCAAGGTCGGCGAGCAGGACAAGCTGTACGGATCGGTCACCGCGATGGACGTCGCCGAGGCGCTCGCCGCGCGCGGCCTCCAGATCGACCGCCGCTCCATCGACCTCGCCGAGCCGATCAAGACGATCGGCGACTTCGAGGTGCCGGTGAAGCTGCACAGCGAGGTGGTCGGCAAGGCGAAGGTGAAGGTCGAGGCCGAGGCCTAGCCCACCGCCACGTTCGAACGCAAGAAGGGCCGGTCCGCTTGGACCGGCCCTTTTTGCGTCCGGCGCGGGGCGGACGCTCAGCGCCGGCGGCCCGCTCCCGCCTTCGGCGCGCGGCGGGGCGCGTCGTCGCCCGTCTCCCCTTGCCCGACCTGCTGCTGCCCGGCCAGCGCGCGGGCGCGCTCCTGGTACTTCACGAAGTTCGGAATGGCGATCGCGGCGAGGACGGCGACGATCACTACGACGGTGCTCGCGGACGAGCCGCCCGCGATGCCGAGGAACGGCGCGAGCGGGTACGCGAGCACGTTCCGCCGCGCGGCCCGGGACGTCCCCGGAGCGACCCATTCCTGAAGCGCCGCCACCCGCTTGCAGAGGTACGGGTGCGTCGCGCCGAGCTCGAGCACCGCCATCCAGAAGGAGCCGGCCTCCGCGGCCTGCTCCATGAACACCCGCAGGTCCGTCGTGGCGGCGATCTTCCCGCCCGCCGCGAGCACGACGAGCCCGCGCATCGCCTGCTCCGTGTCGGCCGCCACCGCGGCCCCGCCGCGGTCGCAGGTGTACTCGCGCGCTCGGCTGTAGGCGGGGCCGAGCAGCGGGACGAGCTGGTAGGGGGCGAGGAACGCGTTCCAGGCGAGGTGGCCGGCGGCGTGGTGCGTGAGCTCGTGCCCGATGACGAAGTCGAGCTGGCGCGGGTCCGCGCAGTGATCCACGAGATCGGAGAGCAGGATCACGAACCATCGCGAGAAGAGCTTCGTCGCGAACGCGTTGAGGAGCCCGCCGCCCTGCAGCAGGTACACCTCGGGCGTCCGCGGGAGCCCGAGCTTCGCCGAGGCCGCCCTGATCCGCGCGTAGAGCTCGGGGTGCTGCCGCTCCGAGAGCCGCACGCCGTTCCCGCGCACGTGGGCGAGGAACAGCGCGTGCGCGAACACGACTCCGAGCCCGATGAGCAGCGCGTACAGGAGCCCGACGATCGAGACGACGACGAGGAGCCAGAAGATCGCGGAGAGGACGACGCCGACGACGAAGAGCGGCTGCTCCTTCGGCGAGCGGAGCTGCGGATCGAGTGCCATGTGAGCTTCCCCCTGGGGTGAGGACCGGATGAGAGCCGGCCTGCCACCCTGCGTCAATAGCGCGGGGGGCGCGAGCTCCGCGGAGCCTTCGGCCCGCGGAGCTCGCGCCCCCCGAACCCCCCGCTCGCTACGGCCATCTTACGGCAGCGGGGTTGGTTCCGCGGTCGGCCTCGGACCGAGAGCCTGCACGCGCGCCGCGGCCTCGCCGGCGGCCGGCCCGTCCGCGGCGACCCGCGCCTCGAACGCCGCACCGTAGCGGACCCTCACGCCGTCGCGCTCGAAGATCGCGGCGCCGAGGAGGAGCGCCGCGCGGTCGAACGTGCCGAGCGCCTCGGGCGTGAGCCCGGGCGCGAGCCGCTCGGCGAGCCTCCCGGCCTCGAGCAGGACCTCGTCGCGCGACGCGGCGCCGGGGAGCGCGGAGGCGAACGCGGCGGCGAGCTCGAGCGCGCCCGCGTTCCGCCCGGCGAGGGCGAGCCCGCGCACGAGGCCGAGCGCGGCGGCGCCGGACGCGGGCGAGCGCCCGAGCGCGACGAGCTCGTACCCGCCTTGACCGTCCGCCGCCCGCACGAGGAGGAGCGCGGGCGCGGCCGCGCGGGAGGCGCCCGGCTTCAGGACGAGCACCTCGCCCGGCGCGCCCGTGCCGGCGTCCTCGAACCGGACGCGGTCCTCCGTCGCGCCGGTGGCGAGGTCGTCCGCGTCCGGGCGCCAGAGGCGCGCCGAGAGCGCGAGCCCGGGCTCGGGGACGAGGATGGCGAGCTCCGGCGCCTCGCCGCCCGCGCGCGGCGCGAGCGCGAAGAGGTCCGGGTCGTCGGGGGCGGTGTCCCCGCGAAGCGACGCGCCTTCCCCGAGCAGGTTCCGCTCCGCCGCCGCGCGCCACGCAGGGTAGCGCTCGGGGCCCGCCGCCTCCCGGTCCGGCCCGTCATCGGGCTCGAGCTCGCGCCCGGGCTCCGGATCGGCGAGCCACACCGACAGCACGTAGCGGTCGGTCGGCTTCTCCACCGGTCCGGTCGCCTCGGCGTGCTGCTCGCGGACGGAGAGGTAGTACACGCCGGGCGCGACCGCGGCGACGAGTCTCTCGGGGCGCCCGGGGCCGCCCCGGTTCGCGGTCGCGACGAGCGGCGCGGACGGGCGCGCGTCGCCCGCGGCCCGCGCGCGGTTCAGCGCGAGCGCCACGTCGAGGCCGCGGATGCCGTCGCCCGGGCGGTCGCCGCGCCACTCCGCCACGAGCACCTTGCCGCGCGCGGTCGCCGGCACCTCGACCCGGTAGAGGTCCACGTCGCCCGCCGTGTCCGAGAGCTTCGCGCCGACGTGGCCTCGCACCTCGGCGACGCCGCCCGCCGCGGCGCCGTCCGCGCCGGGCGGCAACGGCAGCGGGTTCGCGGCGGCCGGGGTGTCGTTCGGCTCGTGCTCGTCCCCGTCGAAGCCCGCGCTCGGGCGCAGCGCCGCCGGGAGCGCGGCGGCGACCGGGGGCGCGCGCGCCGCGAGGAGCGCGTACAGGTCGCCCCAGCGCCAGATGGCGACGCCGAGCGCGAGCACGACGGCGAGCGCGGTGAGCGGCGCGAGCACCCGGCCGCGCCGCAGCGCCCGCACCTGGCGGTCGAACTCGACGAAGTCCTCGCGGCGCGCGATCCGGTTCGCGCCCGTCACGTCCGGCGCGCGCGCGCCCGCGAGCGGCTGCGCACCGGTCGGCTCGGCGATCGCGGCGAGCGCCTCGCGCATCGCGTCGGCCGAGGCGAAGCGGTCCTCGGGCTTCTTCGCGAGGGCGCGGTGAATCGCGCCCGCGAAGCGGCGCGACACCCCGGCGACGCGGTCGAGCGGCGGCGGCTCGTCGTGCAGGTGCGCGGCGACGACCGCCATCGCCGACGGGGCGACGAACGGGGGGCGGCCAGCCACGAGCTCGTAGAGGAGGCACCCGACGGCGTACAGGTCGGCGCGCGCGTCGACCGCCGCGCCGCGCGCCTGCTCCGGGGCGAGGTAGTTCGGGGTCCCGACGATCACCCCGGCGCTCGTCGTCGAAGCGGAAGCGGCGGGCGCGCCCGAGCCCTCGAGGTCGGCGGGGCCGTGGCGCAGCTTCGCGATCCCGAAGTCGAGGACCTTCACCCAGTCCTCGCCCGAGCGCGTCTGCATCAGCATGACGTTCCCGGGCTTCACGTCGCGGTGGACGATCCCGGCGTCGTGCGCCTCGGCGAGCGACCCGAGCACCTGCTGCCCGATCTCGGCGACGCGGCGCTCCGGCAGCGGCCCCGACTCGTTCAGCACGGTCGCGAGGTCCTTCCCCGGCACGAACTCCATCGCGAGATAGAACCCGGCGCCGGCCGCGTCGATCTCGCCGAAGTCGAAGACCGCGATCGTGTGCGGGTGGGAGAGGCGAGAGACGATCCGCGCCTCCGCGAGGAACCGCTCGACGGCGCCCGGCTCGCGCGCGAAGTCGCCGCGCAGGATCTTGAGGGCGAGCGCCTTGCCCATGCGGATGTGCTCGGCGCGGTAGACCGCGCCCATTCCCCCCTCGCCGAGGAGCGCGACGAGCCGATACCGCTCGGCGATGACGCGGTGGACGAACCCGCCGGTCTGCGATGGGTCCGGGGGGGCGCGCAGGTCCGCTCCGCAGCTCGGGCAATAGTTCACCGCGCCCGCGGACGGATCCGCCTCGCCTCCACATCTCGAGCAGGTGACGACGGCCTTCCGGGCCGGCCTCTTGCGCGCCATCGGTCGCGGCCGAGAGTAGCGCGCGCGCGCGGGTGGGCAAAGCCCGCGCTGGGCGCCCGCCGGCGCGGCGTCGGTGACGCGGGTCACACGGGCGCAGGACGCGCTCGGCGGCCCTGCCGAGCGCCTAGAGACACACACCGTGGAGCCGCTAACGTCGTCATCGCGGCGCATCAGGGCGCCCGGCGCAACCAACGCAACCGAACGGCAGGGGGTTCCAGCATGAGGACCGGCAAGCTCATCTCGATGATCGGCGCGGCGCTCCTCGTCGCCGCGTGCGGGGGGGAGAAGAAGAAGGATCGCCTCCCGAACGTCACGGTCGCGTACAGCGGCCCGCAGACCTCGGCGAGCATCAGCGGCTCGAACGTGGGCGCGTTCGCGGCGGCCGCGACCGGGGCGACGCAGGGCGTCGCCGGCGCGACGAGCGAGCACGCGGGGTTCGGGGTCTTCGCGGCGCTCGCGGGGACGAAGGCCTCCCCGGGCATCGGCATCCTCCAGGCGATGAAGTACGCGGCCGCCTACCGCGGCGACGCGGCGCTCGCGAGCGCCGCCTCTCAGCTCTCCTTCACCGGCCCGTGCCCGGGCGGCGGCACCGAGACGATCAGCTTCTACGATCCCGACGGCATCCCCACCGTCACGGACGCGGGCACCGCCTTCGGCGTGAGCTTCGACGAGTGCACGGACGAGTACGGCGTCTCGAACGACGGCGGGTTCACGCTCACGATCACGAGCGCGCCCGCGGGCGGGGACGCGTTCGACCCGACGTCGGGCGGGTCGGGGACCGTGACGTTCGGGTTCCAGCTCCGCTTCTCGAACCTCGTCACCTGGGCGCCCGACCAGACGTTCTCGGGGCTGAACGGAGACGTCTCCTACGACTTCGCGGTCGACGGCACGGCGATGCAGCAGCGGTTCACGATCTCCGGCCAGTCGCTCGCGGGCGTCGAGGGGGTGGGCGGCGCCGTCCAGCACGCGTTCCGGCTCACCGGCCGGAGCGGCGCGGGCAGCTCGTACTCCGAGACGTTCACGGTCGCCTACGCCGACGCCTACCTGGACTCGGTCGACGCGACGAGCTGGGGGTTCGACGGCCGCATGTGCTCGAGCGAGATGGCGGGCTGCCTCGACCTCCTCATCGACCCGCCCTTCTGGCAGCTCGCGTCAGAGGCCTACCCGTACTCGGGCACGCTCCGGATCGACGCCGACAACGGCGCGTACATCCAGATCGAGGCGACCGACGGCGCGACCGGCGCGATCAACGTCAGCTACGACGTGGACGGCCCGGGCGGCGTGGACCCCGCGGGAATCTACGCGACGACGTGGGGCTGCCTCGAGACGGCGACCGACTCGACGACGTGCTTCTAGACCGGCCGCGCGCGGGGTTCCCCTCCGCCGCGATCACGACGGGGCCCGGCGGCAGGTTCCGCCGGGCCCCTTTCTCGTCGGCCGGCCATGTGAGCGCGGCGGTGCCGGCGTGCGATGCGCACCGGCCCCTCGAACACGGGATGGAGCGCACGAGGGCGCGTCCGCATAATCCTCGCGGAGATCGCCGCTGCGAGTGCATCGCCCGGGGGGCGCGGCAACCAACCGGCGTCCCTTCCCGAGGAGCCTCGATGACACCCAGGACCCGCAGCGCACTCGTCGCGGTCGCGCTGCTCACCGCCCTCTGCGTCGCACGGGTCGCCCGCGCGGCCGAGCTCAGGATCGTGATCGCGCAGGCGCAGGCGGGCGACGCCCGCAGGTACCAGCCGCTGCTCGCCTATCTCGCGAAGCAGGGGCTCCCCGCCGCCTTCGTCACCGCGCCGGACAACCGCGCGGCGGCGGACATGTTCGCGGCCGGCCGGGCCGACGCGATGTTCAGCGGCTCCGGGATCGCCTGCACGCTGTTCATCAAGGGGCTCGCCGAGCCGCTCGTGCGCCCGGTGGGCCTGGACGGCGTCTCGACCTACTCCGCTGTCGTCGTCGCCCCGAAGGGCAGCGCGCGCTTCGCGGGCACGGCGCGGTACTTCGACGGCAAGCGCGTCATCTTCGCGTCGCTCGCCTCTGCGGGCGAGTTCTTCTTCCGCTCTCTCGGCCCCTCGAAGCCGGCGGCCATCCTCAAGGCGGCTTCGCACGGCGCCGCCATCGACGCGGTCTCGCGCGGTCAGGCGGACGTCGCGATCGTGAAGAACCACGTCTGGACGAAGGAGCAGGCGAAGTACGCCGGCCTCGAGTCCGTCGGCGGCGACGCCGGCGAGAACCCCGATGCCTCCCTCCTCGTCTCGAAGCGGCTCGACGCCGGCACGGCGCAGCGGCTCTCCGCGACGCTCGTCGCGCTCCAGGGGGACGCGTCCGCCGAGGCGCTCGCCGCGAAGGAGGCGCTCTCGATCCGGGCCTTCATCCCGGCGACGAAGAAGGACTTCGCGCACACGCTCGAGCTCGTCGAGAAGGCGGGCGTGACGAAGGACTTCGGCTACTCCTTCTGACCGCCGGCGCGCGGCCGCCCGGCTCCCGCCGGCGGCCTCCGCGCCGCGCTCCGGAGCTCCGCCCCATGCTGCGCTTCAGGTCCATCGCCGCTCGCTTCCTCACGATCACCCTCGTGCTCGTCGTGCTCGTCGTCGGAGGGCTCGGCTCGTTCCTCGCCCAGCGCGGCGCACGCAACATCCGCGCGTCGCTCGGCGCGAAGGGCGACGCCGTCGCGATGCTCGTCGAGAACGTCTGCGCGGGGTACGTGGAGAACTTCGACTTCCTCGCGGTCGATCGCCTCGTCGCCGAGCTGCGCAAGGACCCGGAGGTCGCGCTCGCGGCGGTGCACGACGAGCACGGGAAGCTCCTCACGAAGGAGGAGGCGCCCGTGGACGAGGCGGCGCTCGTCTTCTTCGAGCGGGCGCTCGCGACCGCCGACGGCCGCCCGCTCGGTATGCTCCGGATCGGCTACCGCACCGACGCGGTGACGCGCGTGCTCCGGGAGGACGCGACCGTCGCGTTCGGGAGCATCGTCTTCGCGCTCCTCGTCTTCGGCGCGGGCATGGTCGTGCTCATCCGAGGGGTGACCTCCCCCCTGCGGGCGTGCGTCGCGGTGGTGGACCGCCTCGCCGCCGGCGACCTCGACGTCGAGGTCGCGACGGGCCGCGACGACGAGACCGGGCGGCTCCTCGACGGGATGCGCGTGATGGTCGCGCAGTTCCGGGAGGTCGTGGTGCAGGTAAAGGCGGCGGCGGTCGCGGTCGCGACCGGGAGCCAGGAGATCGACGCGAGCGCGCAGCGGATGTCCCAGGGCACGACGGAGCAGGCGGCGACGACGGAGGAGGCCGCCTCGCTCGTCGAGGAGCTGAACGCGGCGATCCGGGCGAACGCCGAGAACGCGGCGTCCACCGAGCGGATCGCGCAGGAGTCGGCAGGGGCAGCGCAGGAGAGCGGCCGGGCCGTCACGGGCGCCGTCGGCGCGATGAAGGAGATCGCCGATCGCATCGGCATCATCCAGGAGATCGCGCATCAGACGAACCTCCTCGCGCTGAATGCCGCGATCGAGGCGGCGCGGGCGGGCGACCAGGGCAAGGGATTCGCGGTCGTCGCGGCGGAGATCCGCAAGCTCGCCGAGCGCTCGCAGAAGGCGGCGAAGGAGATCGTCGAGATCACCGGATCGAGCGTGGCCGTCGCCGAGCGGAGCGGCCGGCTGATCGGCGACCTCGTCCCGGAGATCCTCAAGACGTCCGGGCTCGTGAAGGACATCAGCGCGTCCTCGCGCGAGCAGGCCGCCGGCACGGAACGGATCAACGTCGCGATCCAGCAGCTCAACGCGGTGGTCCAGCAGAACGCGGGCGCGGCGGAGGAGATGTCGTCCACCGCGACCGCGCTCGCCGCGGAGGCCGAGCAGATGAAGGGCATCATCGCCTTCTTCCACGTCGAGAACGGCGCGCGCGGCCCCGCCGCAGGCGGCGCGCCTCTTCGCCCGCTCCTGCGCCCCGCGGCCTGACGGGGGTCGACCCGCGGCGCGTCAGGCGCGCGCGGCGACGAACCGCGCTGTCACGACGTCCATGGTCGCGACGTGGTTCTGGAACCAGGCGGGCAGCGCCTCGAAGAGGTAGCGCGAGAGGCGTCCCGCGTCGCCGTGCTCCCGGAAGATCCGCGCCTCCGCGTCCATCTCGGCGAGGACCCGGTCGTGCTCGGCCTTGTGAACGGGGTAGGCGGGGAAGCCCGCCTCGCGCATCATCGTCTCCTCGCGGAGGAAGTGCTCCCGGGTCTGGACGGCGAGGAGCGAGAGCCGCTCGACGATCTCGCCCACCGTGCCCGTCCCGCGGGCGTGGGCGGCGACCGCGGCCTCGAGCTCGTTCACGAGCGCGGCCTCCCGCTCGTGGTCGGCGTTCATGAACGCGACGGGCAGTTCGGGGAGCTGCGTCGGATCGATCCGCGCCATGGGGCGGATCTAGCGCGCGGCGGCGCCCGACGCCCGCGCCTTGCCCGTCCGGGATCCCTCCGGAGGCGCGACCCCGGGCCCTCCCCGCAGCCGGGTCGCGAGCGCGACCCCCTCCGCGAGGAGCCGCTCGAGCGCGGCCGCGGCGGCGGGCTCGTCGAGGGCGCGCAGCGCCGAGGCGACCGCCTCGAGCGTGGACATCCCGCCGGCCACGGGTCGCCGGAGCCGCACCGCCGAGGGCGCTGGGAGCGGCAGCCGGGGGAGCGCGCGAAGCGCCGGGATTCGCTGCATCATCCGGCGTGCCTGCGACCAGGTGCCGTCGGGGACGACGAGGCGCCGCGGCGGGGGGGTTCCGGGCGGCGGCGGGTGCGGCGACGGGTAGAGGACCCACGTCCCGGGGACCGCGAGCGCCGATGCGTCGAGCGGCGCCCCGAGGAGCCCCTGCTCGAGCACGACGCTGCCCTCGAGCGCGAGGGAAGCCCAGTGGCCCGTGTTGGTGAGGCGGTCCCGCTCGCTCGCGTGGCGCAGGAACACGACCTCGAGCCGCGTCCGGAGCGCCGGGACCGCTGCGCAGAGGCACCCCGGCGCGGGAAAGCGGCAGCGCGGGCAGCGGTGCGCGGCGAGGGTCACGCGCCACGCTACCACGCGTCGTACGCTCGCCAGCGCGAGCGGGCGAGGGCCCGCCGTGCCCGGACCCGCCGTCCGATCGCACGCCCACCCGCGGGACCCCTTGTCCCGCGGGGTGCCCCTGCTATAGTCCGCGCGCCGTGCTCAACTGGCTCCACAACATCATGTCCCGCGATCTCGCGATCGACCTCGGGACCGCGAATACGCTCATCTACATCCGCGGCATGGGCATCGTCTCGAACGAGCCCTCGGTCGTC
>WNGF01010321.1_pt1 | contig 10557 bp, 10 predicted proteins | sample 5400641 | NCBI WGS metagenome assembly WNGF01 (sample SAMN13153371, study PRJNA577476) | soil metagenome | isolation source: 80 cm soil or saprolite under grassland replicate 2 | place: USA:California | collected 2016-06-15
TCGACGACGAACTTCTTGTCGATGGCATGGGCGATGGCGATGCGCACTTCCTTCTTGGCCAAGATTGGATTGCCCTTTAAGTTAAAGTTCACGCCGATGAGTGACGGCGAGCCGATGTCTTTTATGACCGCATTACGCAGTTTCTTCAGCCGGTCGACATGTTGGTAGGGAAAGGAGTTGCTCGCGATGATCGCGTTGATCTCGCCGGTCTCAAAGGCGATGGCGCGCGTTGCCGGATTGGGAATGATGCGGTAGATAACGCTGTCCAAAAACGGTCGGCCTTTCTTGAAATAATTTTCATTGCGCACCAGCGTGATGTGGCTGCCTTTGTGCCATTCCTTAAACTTGAACGGTCCGCTGCCGACGGGCTGATCATTGTTGCGCGGATTCTTGAACACGTCGGTGCCTTCATAGAGATGCTTGGGCATGATGCAGCCGTCGTGGGCAGTGAGCACTTCGAGAAAGGGCGAGTAAGCTTTTTTGAGGCTGATCTTGACCGTCGTTGGTCCCGGCGTCTCGATCGCCTTGATGCTGCGGTAGGCTTCGCGGCCGCGCGCGTTGTATTTGCCGACGAGGTTCTCGAAGCTGAACTTTACATCCGCTGACGTGAGCGACTGGCCGTCATGCCATTTGACGTTGTCGCGCAACTGAAAAGTATAGACCAGGCCGTCCGGAGAAATATCCCAGGACTGGGCGAGGTCGGGATGCGGATTCGATTCCTCATCCATGTGAATCAAGCCGTTATAAATATTCGACGTCACCATGGCGACGATCTGGCTGCTCTCGATGCCGCAATTCAAAGTCGATGGGTCGGCGGCCATTCCCAGGATCAGCGTGCCGCCCTTTCGCGGATTGCCTTTCACCGGACCCGCCGATGCGATTCCGTGCGCAAGACAGAGCAGGAGCGCGACGAATCCAGCAAACAAGAAGGTTCGCCGCTCTCTTCGGTCAGTCTCGTTCGCTGAGTTCTCGCTCATTGCAGGCCTGACTTTCATCTTTTCTCTCCGGCTTTTGTCTAGTCGACTGTCAGCTCGTCGCCATTCATGCATGTCATCAAAACAGCGATGTCCGGCATGTTCTCCAGTTGGTCAATCAGCTCGCTCAGCGTCATCGTCGCGCAGCTCATGTACTTGGCGTAAATCTCGCTTTTGGTTTTAAGCGTCGCGCGCTCGGTCACTTCAATCGTATGAACCGCGTCGTTTTTCAACTTTACTGTAATCCGATCCGGCGGTTCCAATTGTCCCGGTCACCGCTCGTTGGGCCGATGCCGTACTTTAGTCATGACAGCGCGCACGCGCGGGTCGTGGATTTTTTCGTCGGTGAATTGCTCTAGAGTGACTTTACCGTCAAGCAAAGCGATGGCGATAATGAACGGCATGCTGTTGGGCCCAGCGATCGCTTCCTGGGGATCGGTTCGGCTCAAAGAGCGGAAATGAAAATCGCTTTCGACACGTTCGACGTCGTCAGCCGTGAAGCCATGTTGTTGGCGTAGTGCCAAGAGCCCTTCGATCGGGCGGTGCGCCGGTGTGCAGGTGGGAAATCGCTTGATCGGCGGCAACTGCTCCATGTAGAAGAATTTCCCCAAATCTTTGTTCAGCGCGTTCCAGTCGCATTCGCCTTCGAGGCAGAGCGCGCTGGCAAAACCCATCGGCGCTTCGAGTATAGTCTGATCCGCGCTGAAGCCTCTTTGCGCCAGCACGGCGGCCGTGACGCCGTTGCGCGCGGCGTTGCCGGTCTGCAGCGCCTTGGCCATGGTGCCGAAGTTGCGCCGCACGCCGCCCGCGCCCGACACCGCGATGCCGAACGCCGTCGCCATCTGCTGCGCATTTAATCCCAGCACTTTGCCTGCGGCAGCAGCAGCGGCAAGGCTACCGGTGGTGCCGCCGGCGAACCAGCCGCGCGAGGTCGGACCCCCTTGGTTTTTGCGCCGGCCGGCATCGAGCGCGGCATCGAGGCGAAAGCAGATATCCCGGCCGAGTATGTAAGCTTCCAATAGCGTCGCACCGGTAGCATTGTTGCCTTCGCCGATGGCGAGCGCCGCCGGCACGGTGTGGGTGCTGCCATGGATGTTATCGTCGAAGTCCAAAGCGAACGCGAGCGAGCCGTTGGCCCACGCGGCGAGGGCGGCGTCCGTGCGTAATTCACTGCCGATGACACCGGCTTTGGGCGCCGCGCCGCACTCACGCAAATATTCGTTCAGGATTCGCGCCACCGGTTGGCGTGCCGCGGCGAGGGTGACACCCAAGACATCGAGGATGAGAAGCTTGGATATTTCAACCGCCTTTGATGGAATATCGCCCAGGTGGGTGTCGACGACGAATTGTGCGAGAGTTTCGGTGGGGCCCATGATCAATGCTCGCCTTCCGTTTCTTTACCTCATACCGTGTCCGGCTGTCCACTTGACCCCAGGCTGTAACTTCGACTAACGTTTGCTTATCCACGAACATCATCGACCCGCGCAGACAAGCTGCGATGTGAAACCAAAAGGAGCAGGCGATGTACGATCTTTTAATCAAAGGCGGCAGGATTTACGACGGCTCGGGCATGCCGAGTTACAACGGCGATGTCGCCGTCACCGGCGGAAAGATCGTTGGCATCGGACGGTTGAACGGCGGCGCCAAACGTACGCTTAACGTCGACGGCTTGGCCGTTGCGCCGGGCTTTATCGATCCGCACACCCATCTCGATGCTCAGTTGCTTTGGGATCCGCTCGGCACCTCATCCTGTTTTCACGGCGTGACTTCCGCGATCATCGGTAACTGCGGCCTGAGCTTAGCCCCGGCAAAACCGGAGGATCGCGAGGCGGTGATCAAGAGCTTCGTGCGCGTCGAAGCGATCAGCCGGCGCGTGCTCGAAGAAGGCGTCAAATGGAAATGGACTACCACGGCCGAATATCTCGATGTGCTGGGGACGCGCCTCGGCATCAACGCTGCATCATTGGTTGGTCATATCGCCGTGCGTCATTACGTGATGGGTGAAGACGCCGTCGAACGCCAAGCGACGCCGGAAGAAATCACCAAGATGAAGAAGCTCGTGCGCCAGGGAATGGAGGCAGGCGCCGTGGGTTTCTCCACCAACCAGAATCCGCGTCACATTCGCGAAGATAAAAAGCCCGTGGCTAGCCGCCTCGCATCCGACGAGGAGTTAGGCTCGCTGTTAGATGTTTTGGGTGAGATGAATGCCGGCGTCGTGCAGCTGAGCGGCGGTGGCGCCGATTCGCGTGGGCGCATCGCCTATGCCGCGCAAATGGCGCGCCGGACGGGAAGGCCGGTGCTATGGCAAAGCATCAGCCATAGTTGGAGCCGGCCCAATCATTGGCAGGAGATGCTCGCCAATACCCAGCGGGTTTTCCAAGAAGAAGGGCTGCCGATTTTCGCCATGACTCAAGCCAAGCCGTTTCAAAATCGTTATACCTTGCGTGATGCACAGTGTTTCGATGAATTTCCCACCTGGAAATCTGCGATGTTTAATCCGGTGCCAGTGCGGAAGCAGATGTTCACCGATCTCGAGCTCCGAAAGAAACTCCGCGCGGAAGCGATCGAAGATCAATCCCCGTCGGTTTTTCCGAGACGATGGGACGTTATCTTTGTCGACCATGCTAAGCTTGCCAAGAATAAGTCCTTCGAGCGCAAGTCAGTACAAGACATTGCCAGGGGGCAAGAGAAGGATGGTCTGGATTGTTTTTTAGATCTGTCGCTCGAAGAAGATCTCGACACTCGGTTCGTGCATACAAATACCCAAGGGGACCCGCAGGCCGTTTGCGAAATTCTTAAGCATCCAGCCGTGATGATCGGACAGTCTGATGCGGGCGCGCATATGGGCTACGATGCTCGGTTCGGCTACTCCACGGCATTTCTCGGTTGCTGGGTGCGTGATCACGGCATCATGACTCTTGAGGAAGCCATTTCGAAATTAACTTTCCGTGTCGCATCGATTTTCGGTCTGAATGATCGCGGCTTGCTCAGGTCCGGCCTCGCGGCCGACATCACCGTCTTCGATCCTACCACAGTGAACACACTGGAGCCCGAGTATGTGCAGGATTTGCCCGGCAACGAAACAAGAATGATTCAGAAGGCTGCCGGGGTGCCGCATACAGTGGTAAATGGCGAAGTCGTGATTGAAAATGGCGCGCCGACAGGCGCGTATCCCGGTAAAGTGCTGCGACCGGCGGCGTGGAAGAGTTAATTTACCGGGAGTGATGGGGTGCTGCAATCTTGGAATAATGGAGCGGTGGAGTACTGGAGTAATGGGTAATCGGAATTTAGCGCGGTCTTTAAAAGTCGTAAGGGCTATTGGTTGTATTGTTTTTTTAGTTTTCGTCGTTGACGTGAAGAGCGACATCCACGCTCAAGCGAACTTCTACAGCGGTAAAACGACTACTGTCATTGTTGGTTCGGCGCCAGGCGGGCTTTATGATCTCTGGGGGAGGCTCTTCGCCCGTACGATGGGAAAGTACATTCCCGGCAATCCCAACATGCTCGTGCAGAATATGCCGGGGGCCGGTTCGTTGGTTGCGGGCAACTATCTTTTCGGCGTCGCCAAGCCGGATGGGCTGACGATTGGCATGTTTCAGACACATTTGTATTTATTACAACTAGTCGGAAACGAAGAGGTCAAGTTCGATGTGCGCAAGTTCAACTGGCTCGGGTCGCAAGAAAAGGGCCAGATGATGCTCTACATCCGTGCCGATTCTCCGTACAAATCGGTAGATGACATCATTAAAGCCAAAGAGCCGCCAAAATGCGGCGGATCGGGGCCCTCGGATCAGACTGCGCTACTGACCCGGCTTTTGGAGGAAACCGTCGGTGCAAAATTCGTCAGAGTGTTAGGCTACAAAGGCGGTAGCGAAGTCGACGTCGCGATGGAGCGCGGTGAAGTAACTTGCCGCGCGACGAGAATTACGGTGCATTTCAGCCGGGAACCATTCCTGACTTGGGAGAAAAAAGGTTTCGATCGCCATCTGATGCAGGCCGGAACAAAGCGAGACTCTCGGCTGGGCGACGTGCCGACGATCTTCGAACTGATGGACAAATACAAAACTTCTGAAGTTGGACGGCGTTTGGCGCGGGTCATTTTGGCGGGAGATGAGCTGGGCCGGCCAATGGTCGCTCCCCCGGGTGTTCCCGCGGATCGGGTAAAGATTTTGCGCGATGCCTACAACAAATCCTTGAGAGATCCCGATCTGGTCGCCGAGGTCAATAGATCCAAACTGGATATGGAATCCTCAACCGGCGAGGAGATCCAAAGTCTGTACAAAGAACTCATGACTCAACCCCGTGAGGTCATCGAGCGAGTAAAAAAAATTGATGAGAATTGACGTCAAGAAAATCTAAGTTACAGGCTTTCTAAAAATTGGCGGAAACTCCGCCGCGACCGCATGAACCCAATATTTTCGCCCGCCAGTAAAACAATCAAACCCTAAAGTTCAGATTCTGCCTGCTCACTTTGCTTTTTCAAAAAGCCGATTAAAATTGCCCGTCAGTCATTTCTCCCACCCCTGTCACAATTTCACGCACAGCTGAAATTGTTAGATTCGTTATAAGCTTCTGAGATATGGGCATTTTTTCCATGGGCACGCGGCTTGCCTATTCATCATAGGAGTATTCGTGAAAGGAGATAAATCATGAATCGCAAAATAAACGGTTTGATTTTTGGGAGTTTCATTCTTGGTTCGTTGGCGATTTCAACGGGTCCCGCAATGGCCAGGGATTACTGGCACTGGTCTGAGCGCGAACAGCGGTGGGATCGACGAGCTGAGTTGCGAAGCGAGTATAGAGACTTAGAACAAGCGAGACGTCAACTAGAATATGACCTTCGCCACGGGGCCAGTCGACGCAGAATCGCGCAGGATGAGGCGCGGATTAGAGACATTGAACTTGCCATTCGCGAAGATCGAAGACAGTTAAGCAGACGGTAAACCAACATGGCGAACGCCTGGCTGTATGTTCTACATGCGGCCAGAGCGGAAACGTGCTGGTCACAATGATCAAATTCACAAGAGGAGGGATTCATGAAACTTAATCGAACCAGATCGGTGGTACTGGGAGGGATGTTAGCCGGATCGTTGATTGCGGTCGTGCCTGTTCACGCTGACGAAGATAGTTGGTGGCGTGGTTGGTGGAATAGGGGCGAAATAAGACAGGATCGGCAAGAGGTCGAAAGTGATAAGAGAGAGCTCCGCCAAGACCGAAAGGAAATATTTAACGACAGACGCGAGCTACGACGCGACCTCCGCCAAGGGGCTAATCCCGACGAAATCGCTCGTGATCTCCAAGAGCTGCGCGATGATCGAGGCGAGCTCCGTAGGGATCGACAAGAACTGAAACAAGATCGGCGAGAGCTTCAACGCGACCGACGCTAACAAAAATAATAACCAGGGCCCGGCCGTCATTTTCGGCGGTCGGGCCCGTCTTTTGGAACTCGTCAAACTTCAACAATAATCAAACCGAGTCTAAATCCACAATTCCGTCTGCCTTCGGTTCCACAAAAAATCTAAATCTTCTCACCTTCGGGGAAATTTGATTATAGCAACGCAGTCTTAACGCGATCCGGCGTGAACGGGATTGTCCGAAGACGAATACCGGTCGCATCAAAGATGGCATTTGCAATTGCTGGAGGAATCGCGCTTGTGGTGGCTTCTCCAGCGCCGACCGCAGGTTGATCGGGGCGATTGATCAGTTCGATGACGACTTCGGGAATGTCGGGGAATCTCAGGATCGGATAGAGGGTCCAGTCCAGGCTGGTTACCATCGAGCGGTCGAATTTCACTTCTTCTTTCAGCGTACGGCTGGTTGCCTGAATGACGTTGCCCTCGATCTGATTTTTCAAGCCGTCCGGATTGATGATGAGCCCGCAATCATGGGCGACGAAGACACGCTGCACTCGAACCTCGCCATTCTCGCGATTCACTTCAACGTCGGCAACCGCCGCGACGTAGGCTTCGGTTCGGTCATATTGCACGAATGCCACGCCGTGACCGCTCTTCAAACTCGCCCCCTGCGGCGACTTATGATTCGACCAATCGGCGCGCTTGGCTACCGCTTCTAGCACCGCGCGGGCGCGCGTGTCGCTCAAGTGGCGCAGGCGAAACTCCACGGGATCGGCGCCCGTAGCGAAAGCCAGTTCATCCATAAACGATTCATTGGCAAAAGTATTCTGCGGTGAGCCGAGTCCGCGCAGGGCGGAGGCTCTGAGCGGGCTCGAGCTCAGCCAATGGACCATCACGCGGGTGTTCTTGAAGTTGTAGGTGTGGTTGGCATTGCGCTCGGCGCCCGACAAATTCGGCTTGCCGGCGGACATACCGATCAGCGAACCAGCCAGAAGACTTCCCGCGCTGCCGTTGGGGCGCCCGGAATGGGTCGGCGTCCAGCCGTGAAAGTCCCAGGCCGCGACGTTGCCTTGCGCGTCCAAAGCGCCGCGCACGTCTATGACCATAGCCGGACCGAGTGGCTCCCAGGCATGCTCGTCGGCGCGCATCCACTGAACGCGCACCGGCTTTCCCGCCGCTTGCGAGAGGAGAGCTGCATCGGCTGCGGCGTCATCGGCGGCATTGTGGCCGTAGCAGCCGGCGGCCTCGATGTAGACAACCCAACGTTGGCCGGAAACAATCCTACCAGCTGGGCGATGGTCGGGCGCAGCTGATGCGCTCCTTGGGTCGCCGACCAAATCGTCGCCTCATTATTCTTCACGTCGGCGACAGCGCAGGAAGGCCCCATGGACGCATGCAACTGGTAGGGCCACTGGTACGTTGATTTGAATGTCTTGGCTGCTCCGCCGAAGGCGCCGTCAACGTCTCCAATATTTGCCGGCGCCCTGTCGTCGCTGGGAATTTTTCGCAGCGTATCAGAAAGCTCATTCATGGGCGGCAGAGTGCGGGCTTCCTGCCAATTGACTTTGAGCTCGCGCGCGGCACGGATCGCTTGCTCTTCGCGCTCGCATACCACGCCGACAAAATTTCCCTTGGCGACGATTTTTACTAGCCCGGGAATTTCTTTGATCGAAGATTCGTCGACGTTCATCAGCTTGGCGCCGACGGACGAAGGCCGGATCACCCGGCCGTGAACCATTCCCGGCACGCGCAAATTTTGTAGGTAGACATGTTCTCCGCTGACTTTAGTCGGAATGTCGACGCGCGGCACCGGCTTGCCGACCATTTTGTAGTCGCTCGGGCTCTTCGGTTTGATTTTGCCGCTTATTTCGCGGTTGAATGAGAGTCCGCCAAGCAACTCGACATAGGTCACCTTGTTTTTTGCATCGCCGTTTGCGCTTATGACGCCTTGCGCGATCGTGAGCGCTTCGACCGGCACACCTAACCGGTTCGCCGCCAGTGACAAGAGCGTTGCCTTCGCTTCAGCCGCTGCTTGGCGCAACTGGCTGCCGCCCCGTTTGATCGTCTGACTGCCGAACGTTGGCGCCTGGTCGACGGTATTGGCAGTGTCGCCCTGGATCCAGATGATTTTCTCGAATGGGTAGTCGAGCTCATCGGCGACGATTTGCCGCAACGAGGTTGATACACCGGTGCCAAGCTCGACCTTACCGGTCATCACGGTAATCATTCCGTCTTTGTGAATGATCAACCATGAATCGAGCTGATTGGGTGGCAGGGGACCGCCAGAGGTACGTAATGCTGCTGAACTCGGCTGAGATTTTACATCGATTGGCCAGCCGAAGGCGACGACCAGCGCTCCCGTGGCCTTGAGGAATTGTCGACGACTGATTTCAATCTTCATCGAAGCCCCCAGCGAGAGCGTCTGATCATGTGGACCGGCGGTCAATGACCTCCGACCATTGCCAGAGGCATGACGCAAAATACTTTACCGTTTGGCTCGTTCGGCAAATGTCCAGTCGTAAACGACCTGCGGTTTAACGGTAATTTTTTCTTTCGCGCGAAAGGTGCCGACGGCGATCCATTCCTCGACCACGGAGTCCGGCACGGTCAGGTCGGGATTATATTGGTCACGGTAAAGCGAATAAAATTTTTCGGCAGCGGGGTGGTCGAGCTTGAGCAATTTTTCAAGCAGCCCGACGCCGATCTCCCGCTGGCTCTGCAGAAACATGATTGCCGCGCGCTGGCCGCGCAGCACCCGGGTGATTTCATCCGGTTCCTTGTCGATCTTTCTCTGCGTTGTACTAAGGCCAACGATCGGTATTTTTACGAACTCTGACATTTCTTTCACCGACAAGAGCGTCTTGAATCCCTTTTGTTCAGCTCGATACTCGAACGGGCTATTGACCACAGTCGCGTCAACAGAGCCGCCGACGAGCGCAGCGAAGCGCGCGTCCGGGCTGCCCGCGAGGGCTTGTAAGGTGACGTCTTTGTTCGGGTCTAGGCCATTGCGGCTAAGCAGTTGGTAAATTGCGAAATCAGCGGAGCTGCCGAAGGTGTTGATGGCAATCCTTTTACCTTTGAGCGCTTTGACACTGTCGATTTCGGGTCGTGAAATGATTGCATAACCGCTCGACTTTGCGGTCGTGCCGACAATCTTTACCGGCAGGCCGCGTGTGGCCGCACCGGCGATAAATGGGAGAATAGTGACGTAATCGAGCTCGTTCGCGAGCAGCGCGCTGAGCATCAGGTTAGTGCCCTGGAATTGAATGTAGCGAACCTTTAGTCCTTCTTTTTCAAAGAAACCTCTTTCAGACGCGATTCTGTCCGGCAATGCGGTCCAGGCGGTGCCGCCGGTCCAGCCGATATTGAGAACTTTCGGTTCGGCGGTGGCGATCGCGCCGCCCTGACCGACGACCAACAGGACCAATAAGACGAATGTGACAAATCGATTTCTCAATTCATTCACCCTCGCCTGCTTTAGCTTGCCGCCGCAGCTCTCTCTGTCATGACGGTTTTGAGGTGCTTGGAGAGAAATTCTACGGTTCGCGCCCATGATGTGGCGTCTGCCTCTGACCTGTAGCCGTCCCAACCATTTCTGTTGAAGCCGTGCGGCGCACCGGCATAGAAAAAGAACTCATGCTGTTTGCCCAACCGAGTCAGCTCCGCGTCGAGTTTGCGCATCTCATCCGGCGGCGGATTTTTATCGAGCTCACCGAAGTGGCCCTGGATCGGGCACGAAACATTCGCCGCCAGTTCCGACGGCGCGGGCCGATCGCCCCATTTTGAGTAGACGCCGCCACCGTAAAAATCGACGGCGGCCTTGAACGATGGGTCGGCAGCGGCCATAAGAAACGCGATGCGGCCGCCCATGCAAAAACCGATGATGCCTAATCTGGAAGTGTCGACGGTCGCGCAGCCGCGCAAGAATTTTACCGCGGCGTTGATGTCATTGATCACGTGCGTGTCGTTTCGAGTGCGCTTGATATCGGCGACCTGCTCGGGAGTCTTGGGCTCTCCTTCCCGGTGGTAGAGTTCGGGAGCGATGCCCACATAGCCCGCTTGTGCAACGCGTCTAGTCATTTCCTGTGTAAAGGCGCCGACACCATCCTGATTCTGAATCACGACCATGGCGGGGAATGGGCCCGGACCGTCAGGTTGGCTCAAATAAAGCCGCATCGGGCTATTATCGACTGTGACGGTTTCCCAAGAATTTTTCATAGACGACCTCC
>WNGF01017111.1_pt1 | contig 10555 bp, 10 predicted proteins | sample 5400641 | NCBI WGS metagenome assembly WNGF01 (sample SAMN13153371, study PRJNA577476) | soil metagenome | isolation source: 80 cm soil or saprolite under grassland replicate 2 | place: USA:California | collected 2016-06-15
GGAGGCAGTGACGAACCAGCCTCCTGACGTCGAGCACTTCGCGCCGATGCTCGAGCGCGTGGTGGAGAATTGCGGGGCGGCGCCGAAGGCGGTGAGCGCCGACAGCGGGTACTTCTCCGAGAAGAACGTCGCTGCTGCCCAGGCGCTGGGAATCGACCCGCACATTGCGACCGGCCGCCAGAAGCGAGGAGAGCCAGCACCAACTCCGCCGCGCGGTCGCCCACCGGCGGCCCTGACGCCGAAGCAGAAGATGACGCGAAAGCTCCTGACCCGTGCGGGGAAGGCGATCTACTCGCGGCGCAAAGTGATCGCCGAGCCACCCTTCGGCCAGATCAAGCAGGCGCGCGGGCTGCGGCAGTTTCTGATGCGCGGCGTCGCGAAGGTGCGCTCCGAGTGGTCGCTCATCTGCCTGACCCACAACCTGCTCAAGCTGCACGGCGCGAAGGCGTAGCGCCGCCCCTCGGCGGCCCAACCCAACCGTCCGTCCGTGCTTCGACTACGGCCGGCTGCGCCGGCCTACGCTCAGCACGAACGGATCCGCGGGGCCGCGCCTGGCCGCGAGCATTTACGGCGACAGGCTCCTAGCCGGGCTTCGGCGGCTGAGCGGGCGCGGCGGGCTGCTGCTGCTCGTGCGCCGCCCAGCGCTGCTGCAGCTCCGGCGTCAGCGCGTCGAAGGGCGGGGTGATGTCCTTCCTGCCGACGACCTGGCGGCAGTGGATGCACCGGTGCAGGCCGCGCTCGACCTCGACGATCCACATGACGTGGTGGGGACAGTTCATCGCCACGGCAGCGTCATAACCGCCCCGCGGACCGCGTGCGACGGGCGGCTCCCGCGCGTGCTGCGCTCGTGCGCCAGCACCGGGAGCTCGATCGAGAAGGCGATGGTGTGCAAACGTCCATTGACGAGGCGCACCGCCGCGACGCGCTCCTCGAGCGCGCTGCGCGGCGCGCCGCGACATGACAGTCGCCGCTCGCCTGTGAGATGATGCCCGTACTGTAGGTCCGGCTCGGGGCCGACCTCGTCCGAGAGGACGGCCAGGAGAAGAGGGCATCACATGAATACCTGCGAGGTCGTGCGGCTGCCGGCAGGGCACCGGCACGCGCTCCCCGCCGCCCGCCGGGCGGACCGAGACGTCCTGGATCGCGAGATCCGTTCCGCGTGCCACAGCCCGCTCGTCGAGGCGGTGCTGGCCGCCGCCGACACGCTGCTGCTCGTGCTCAACGCCCACCGTCAGATCGTCGCCTTCAACCTGCGAGCGATGCAGCCCGCGACCACGTTCGGGCAGCGCCCGGGCGAGGCGCTGGGCTGCGTCAACGCGCAGGGGCCGGGCGGCTGCGGCACCGCGCCCGCGTGCGAGACCTGTGGGGCCCTGGGCGCCATCCTGGCATCGCAGCAGCGCGCCGGGCCCGTCGAGGCGGAGTGCCTGATCCGGAGCGAGCTGTACGGGACCGACAGCGAGTTCAACGTGCGCGCCTGTCCGGTCGCGATCGGCGAGCACCAGCTCACGGTCCTCTCGCTCCGCGACATCTCGAGCGAGAAGCGCCGGCAGGCGCTGGAGCAGATCTTCTTCCACGACGTGCTCAACACGATCACGGGGCTGCGCGGCTGGACCGAGCTGCTGCAGGTGTCCGGCGGCCGTCACCCGAGCGCGCCCGAGCGCATCCAGGTGCTCTCGCGCCACATCGAGCGCGAGGTGCGGGATCACCGCGCGCTCGTGCTGGCCGAGAACGGCTCCCTGGTGCCCCATCTCGAGCGGGTGCGCGCCTCCGAGATCCTGCGCGACATCGACGCCGTGTTCGCGTCCCACAGCGTCGCGCGGGACCGCCGCATCGAGGCGCACCTCGCGGCCGACGTCGAGCTCGAGACGGACCGCTGCCTGCTCGCACGGGTGCTCGTCAACATGGTCCGGAACGCGCTCGAGGCGACCGAGCCGGGCGGCGCCGTCCGGATCGAGGTCGGCGCGCCGGTCGCGCCGGGCAGCGACGATGTCCGCTTCACCGTGTCGAACGACGGCGTGATGCCGGCCGAGGTGCAGGCGCGCGTGTTCCAGCGCTCGTTCAGCACGAAGTCGCAGCGGGGGCGCGGGCTCGGGACGTACAGCATGAAGCTGCTCGGGGAGCGTTACCTCGGCGGGACCGTGTCGTTCGTCTCGAGCGTGGAGCGCGGAACGGTGTTCACGCTCCAGCTCGCGGGCGGCCGGCGGACGTCGCTCCCGCCCGCGGCCTGCTAGCCGCGCAGCCCACGCGCGGGACCGTGTCCGTCTGGCGCAGTCCCGGGTCCACGAGATGGGAGTGAGACGCCGCGCCTCGTTGGGCACGTCCACGGATCCGTTGACGCGCGGTCAGTCGACTGCTGCTCGTCCGCACCGTCGTCAACCATCGAGAAGGCGAGCGCGAGGGGCGAATCGCCGGAGGCTCACCATGCAGGGCTGCATCACGTCGCGCGACGTCGTCCGCCACCCCTTCATGATCTACCGGCTGTGGGGACCGGGTTGCTATCTTCGCTGTCTCCGGGCGGTCGTGACGGGCCGGCGGTGCACCTTTCTCCAGCTCGTCATGGCGAAGCGCTGAGCGCGGCATCGCGCGTTTGAAAAGATTACCGCCTGAAGCTCAATGAAACCGCGGTGAGGACGCCCGCGAACCGGCCTGCCTGTCACGATTCCCTGACCGAGATCAAGCCGGCGCGATCGGCCCCCAGCCAAGCGCTTGGAATCGCGAGGACTCCCGCTTGCTCTCCCGATGGCATCGCAGTTGCTGAGGAGTCCTCGCAACCATCCGGCGGCTCGGCCGCATCGAGGAATACACATGAAGAGGGACTCCCGTGCCACCGCATCGACCTCCCTCGACGCCTACCTGTCGGAGATCCATCGGTTCCCGCTGCTGACGGTCGAAGAAGAGCAGAGCCTCGCCCGTACCTTCCGCGACAAGGGCGACGCCCGCGCGGCGCACCGCCTCGTCACCGCGAACCTGCGCTTCGTGGTCAAGGTAGCCCACGAGTACCGCTCGTACGGCTTCACCCTCATCGACCTCGTCCAGGAAGGGAACATCGGGCTCATGAAGGCGGTCCAGAAGTTCGATCCGGACAAGGGCATCCGCCTCATCTCCTACGCGGTCTGGTGGATTCGCGCCTACATCCAGAACCACATCCTGAAGTCCTTCTCGCTCGTGAAGCTCGGCACGACGCAGGCGCAGCGGAAGCTCTTCTTCTCGCTCGCCCGCACCAGGCGCGAGCTCGATGCCATGAGCGCCGAGCACGGGCTCGACTCGGACGGCGCGGACCCCGAGAAGATCGCGAAGAAGCTGAACGTGAAGCGCGGCGAGGTCGAGGAGATGACCCAGCGCATGCACGGGCGCGACGTCTCGATCGACGCCCCGGTGGGCGACGACGGCGGCTCCACGCACGGCGACTTCCTCGCCGGCCACAGCCCGCCGCACGATCATGCGCTGGCCGACGCGCAGGAGCAGAAGATGATGCAGGGGCGCATCGGCGCGGCGCTTGCCTTGCTCGACGAGCGCGAGCGCTTCATCGTCGAGCACCGCTTCATGAGCGACGAGCCGCTGACCCTGAAGGAGATCGGCGAGCGGTTCCACGTCAGCCGCGAGCGCGCCCGCCAGCTCGAGATCCGCGCCACGCAGAAGCTCAAGCGGGAGCTGCACGCGCTCGCCGTCGACGTCGACTGGCCGACCGGACAGACCGCCGGCGCGGACGAGCGCGCCGCCGCGTGACGCGCGACCGCGTGCACTGCGCAGTGCACGCCCTCCACGACCTGCGCCATCCGCGCGTCATCATCGCGAACGCGATCCAGTACGTGGATGTGCCTCGCCGGTGAGAGCGCCCGCCGTGGCTCGCTCCGGCCCCGGGGACGAACGAGCCGGCGGTCGAGGCGATCCGCAGGCGTGGCGGCCCTCGTCAGGATCGTAAGTCCGCGGTCTTCGGGCGATCATCTCCGCCGAGATGCATCGAGATCACTCGTCTACGCGTACCCATCTCCACCACATGCTAAAGTAGCTCGCTCAACAGACTGAGGAGAAGGCACCCATGGTGACCACCAGTGCTGCCAGGCGCAGCTCCGGGATCGCGGTGGTCGGAGAGCTGCCCTGGGGCAGCCACTTCTGCCAGTTCTACAAGACCAAGCAGGACATGATCGACGTCGTCGTGCCCTACTTTCGTGCTGGGCTGGAGAACAACGAGTTCTGCATCTGGGTCACGTCGGACTTCCTCACCACCGACGATGCCCTCGCGGCGCTGAAGCGCGGTGTGCCCAGGTTTTCGGACTACCTCGCGAGGAAGCAGATCGAGGTGTTCCCGCACACCGACTGGTACCTCAAGGGCGGGAGCTTCGACCTCAAGCGCACGCTCGACATGTGGATGGCGAAGCACGACGAGGCACTCTCGCAAGGCTTCGACGGGTTGCGGGTGAGCGGCACGCCGTATTGGATCGACAGCAAGAAAGAGTGGGACGACTTCGCCGCCTATGAGGCGGAGATCAACAAGGTGATTGGCGGCACCAAGCTTCTGGTGCTGTGCACCTACTCGCTCCTGAAGTGCGGCATCGCGGAAATTCTCGACGTCGTCAAGAACCATGAGTTTGCAGTGGCAATGAACCAGGGCGCCTGGCAGGTCGTCAGCATGCCTGCGCCCTGCTGTGCCACATAATCCCTCGACGCGGGAGCGAGCCGCGTCCCGAGCAGAAGCGGATCGGCGAGGCATTCAGGAGAGATGCGTACGACGCCAATCGGCCAGCGCCCCTCGGGCATTCGGTCCATCGGCGACCTGCCCTGGGGCAGCCACTTCTGCGTGCTCTACGCGTCGCAGCGGGAGCTGCTCGACGTGCTGGTCCCGTTCATCAGGGCAGGATTGGAGTGCAACGAGCTCTGCTCGTGGGAGGTCGATGCGCCGCTCACGGTAGACGAGGTGACGGCGGCGCTCACCGGAGCAGTGCCCGACTTGGCGAAGTACGTGGCTCTCGGGCAGGTCGAGCTCGTGTCGCCGCCCGAGAACATGGCAGGGTCGCCGCGGGCAGACGAGGTGCTCGAGAGCCAGCTCGACCGGGCGATCCTGGCCGGTTTCGACGGCCTCAGGCTCGTGCGCCACGCCCCGGGCAGCACGAAAGGGCGAGGGCTCGCCGCGGCCCAGAGCATCGGCAGGCTCGACGTCATCGCGGCGTTTCCGTATCCGCGAGCGGAGCTCGGTGTCGTCGACCTCATGGAACGCGTGCAGGATCACCGCTTCGCGCTGGTCTGCAACTCCGGGCGCTGGGAGGTCCTCAAGGGCTCTGAAGCGCGTACCACCCACGACGCGCTCAAGCGCAGCGAAGACAAGCTGCAATCGCTGTTCAGGAACATGTCGGAGGGGTTTGCCTACCACCGGATCGTCCTCGACGCGCGAGGCAGGCCCTGCGACTACGTGTTCCTGGAGGTGAGCGCCGCCTTCGAGCGCCTCACGGGACTCGTCGCGCAGCAGATTCTCGGCAAGAGGGTCACGCAAGTCCTCCCGGGCATCGAGACGGACCCGACGGACTGGATCGGCAAGTACGGGCGGGTGGCGCTCACGGGCGAGCCCATTCAGCTCGAGAGCCACGCGGCGGCGCTCGACAGGTGGTACGCCGTTTCCGCCTTCAGCCCGCATAAGGGCTATTTCGCCGTCACCTTGGCCGACATCACGGACCGCAAGCGGGCAGAGGCCCAGCGACGGGCGGCCGAGGAGCGCCTCCTCGTCACGCTGCGAAGCATCGGCGATGCCGTCATCTCCACCGATACCGCGGGTAGGGCGATCATGCTCAACCGCATCGCCGAGGAGCTGACCGGCTTCACGCACGCGGAGGCGGCTGGCAAGCCGCTGTGCGAGGTCTTCAACATCATCGACGAGGAGACCGGGGAGCCGGCTGAGGATCCGGTCCGCAAGGTCATCGAGAGCGGTGCGGTGGTCGGCCTTGCGAACCACACCGCCCTCGTCAGGCGGGACGGCCGGCGGATCTCGATTGCGGACAGCGCAGCTCCGGTGCGCAGCGAGAGCGGCGAGCTGCTCGGGGTCGTGCTCGTCTTCCGGGACGTGACCGACGCGAGACGGGCCGAGCGCCAACAGGCCACGGAGAAGGCCGAGCTGGCCCTCGCCAATCAGGCACTGCGTGCGAGCGAGGCGCGCTTCAAGCTCCTGTCGGACAGCGCCAGCCTCCTGCTCTCGACCGATGACCCGCAAGCCGTCGTGAGCAGGCTCTGTCACGAGGTGATGGAGCATCTCGACTGCCAGGCGTTCTTCCACTTCCTGGCGGATCCGGTCGCGGCGAAGCTGCACCTCAATGCCTGCGCAGGCATTCCTGATGCGGAAGCACGCAGGATCGAGCGGCTCGATTATGGCGTCGCCGTGTGCGGGTGCGTGGCGAGAGACAAGCAACGGATCATGGCCGAGGACATCCTGCGCTCATCGGATCCTCGGGCGGATCTCGTCCGCGCCTGCGGCATTCAGGCGTACTGCTGCCATCCGCTCATGGCCGAGGGCCGGCTGCTCGGCACCCTTTCCTTCGGCACCAAGACGCGGCCTCGTTTCTCCGAGGATGACGTCGCGCTCATGAAGACCCTCGCCGATCAGGTCGCGGCGGCCATGCAGCGCATCCAGGCGCAGACGGCGCTGCACGAGGCGAACCAGCGTCTCCAGGAGGCGGACCGCCGCAAGGACGAGTTCCTCGCCGTGCTTTCCCACGAGCTGCGCAACCCCCTCGCGCCTGTCCGCAACTCGATCTACATCCTCCGCCACGCCGAAGCCGGTGGTGAGCAGGCCCGTCGAGCGCAGGACGTGATCGAACGCCAGGCGGAGCACCTGACGCGCCTCGTGGACGATCTCCTCGACGTCACGCGCATCGCACGCGGCAAGATCGAGCTGCGGCGGTCGCGGGTCGATCTGCGCGAGGTGGTGCTGCGAGCGGCGGAGGATTTCCGTTGGACGATGGACGAGCGCGGCATCGCGTTCCGCACGGTCCTCTCAGACGCGAAGATCTGGACGGAAGCCGACCCCACGCGAGTCACGCAAGTCGTCGGCAACCTGCTGCACAACGCGGCGAAGTTCACCCGCCGCGGAGACGACGTGACGCTCTCACTGCAGGCTGCCGACGGCGCGGCGGAGCTCCGGGTTCGCGACACGGGGGCGGGTATCGACCCTTCGCTGCTCCCGCATGTGTTCGACGCCTTCGTGCAGGGAGAGCGCACGCTGGCGCGAACCGAAGGTGGTCTCGGGCTCGGGCTCGCGCTCGTGAAGGGCATCACCGAGCTGCACGGTGGGACGGTGCGTGGCGAGAGCGCCGGGAAAGGGAAGGGCGCCGAGCTCATCGTGCGCCTGCCGCTCCTCGGGACAACAGCGGTGCGCGACGTCCTGCGCGGAGGCGTACGGCGGACGAGCGGAGGTCGCCGTGTTCTCGTCGTCGACGACAACGTCGATGCGGCGCAGTCGCTCGCCGAGATCGTGGACAGCCCGAGGACGTGAAGAACGCCGTCGAGGCCGGCTTCGACGGTCACGTCGCGAAGCCGGTGGATGTGGCGGAGATCGAGCGGCTCCTCGCCTGAGCGACGACCTCGACGAGACCGCGACTTTTCGCGCGCGACGACGCGACGTTGAGTCTGGCGCATTCGCGCAACGCTCGCCGACCTCTACCCGAGCATCAGGCGCGCAGTGTTCCACGTCATCGACGTCAGGGTGCCGCCGCTGCGGGAGCGACGCCCGGACATTCCGGTGCTGGCGAGCGACTTTCTCGCGCAGATCGCGGCGCGCGAGGGGCGCGAGCCGCCCGCGCTCTCTCCGGGCGTCGTGGCGGCGCTGGCGACACACGACTTTCCGGGGAACGTCCGCGAGCTCATCCACGCGTTGGAGCGGGCGGCTGGCCGGGGGTGGCGTCATCCAGCCCGAGCACCTCCCGCAGGACATGATCCGCGGCAGTGTCGCGATTCAGCCCGAGGCCGTGCCCTCGCCGGAGACCATCCAATCGCTCGGTACTGGTCGAGAGCGCGAGGCTGGCGGCGAACCCGAACACGGGTGAGCCGCCGCTCGTCGCCCAGAGGACGCTCGGCATCGAGCCGCTCGCGACGAGCACGAGGTCCAGGGCGAGCCCGCCGGCGATGCTCGCCAGCGCGCCCCACTTCAGCGAGTGCAGGAGGCTCACGATGTCGCGCGGGAAGAAGAGCTCGAGCGTCCAGTCCGAGAGCACGCGGACCTTCCGCTCGAGGCCCGGCAGCTTCGCCACGTAGATGAAGCGCCACATCATTCAGGCGAGGAGCCCCGAGAAGCGCACGTGCCTTCGGGTGAACGGGACGCGACCTCCGAGAGCCCCGCGCCGAGGTAGCGCAGGATCCGGAGCTGGTGCGTCGACAGCCCTCGCAGCGCGATGCGGCGGTCGCCGCTGCCCTGGACGAGGCGCGCCAGCGCGGCCACCCCGACCTCGTCGAAGCCGCGCACCAGCGCGACGTCGATCACGATGTCCCGCTCCTCCTCGCGGTGGACGTGGGCCAGGAGCTCGCGTGCGGCCGTGGCGTCGAACGTGCCGAGGAGGCGGAGGATGCGCCGACCCCCCTCGATCCAGCGGTTCAGGTGGATTCCGGCCATGGGGTGCTCCTTCAGGGTGCGAGACGCAGCCGCGCGCTCGCCGGGTGGATGACGGCAGAGCCCTGGCCACAGAAGATGCAGGGGCGGTCCGGCGGATGGTCGAGCTTGGCGCAGCCGCGCTTCGCCCTGGCCGGCATGAGCGCGGCCGCGAGCTGCATCCCGGCGAGCGGCGCGACGCAGTAGATCCACAGCGGCGCGATCGCCCCCGCGAACACGGCCGAGCCGAACGACCGCGCCGGATTCATGCTCATGCCGGAGATCGGCGCCTCGACCGTGATGTAGAGCGCCACCAGCGCGCCGGCCGAGAGCCCGGTGAGGCGCTGGAAGCGCGAGCTCGAGACCGCCAGCACGATCGACATGAGCAGGAACGACATCGCGAGCTCCGCGGCGAAGGCGGCGAGCGCGCCGGCAGGGCCGGGCACCGTTGCCACGAAGCGGGTCGACGGGTGCGCGAGACGGCGGCCGAGCAGCGCCCAGGAGATCGCGACGCCCGCGACGGCGCCGGCGAAGTGCGCGGCGACGTAGAACGCCGCATCGGCCCGGGCGATCTTCCCGAGCCGCAGGAAGGCCAGCGTGGTCGACGGGTTCAAGTGGGCACCCGAGCGATGCCCACACGGCGAGTAAATGATCGCGATCGCGGTCGTGCCCATGGCGACGCCCATGACCGCGCGGCGAGCGAGGTCGGTCCCGAGCGCCGCGTACGCGGGCGAGTCGGGGTGGAAGATCGCGACCCCGAAGGCGCAGGCGGAGATCATGAAGGCCGCGAGGCCGGCGGCTTCGATGGCGTACTCGGGCCAGTGGGCACTCACGGGAGCACCTCGACCTCCGGGGTTTGCTCACGAGCAGGAGTGGCGAGCCCCGGCGCTCTCCCCAACCCTCCCCCTTCCAGGGAGAGGGAGACGACGACGTCCAGGATCTCCGCGACGCTCCACGCCTGCGCCGGCGCGCCGACCGGCTGGTAGGGAGCCTCGGGCTCCAGGATCTCCGAGATCGTCCCGAGGCAGCCCTGCTCGGCGAGGTGACGCTCGAGACCCCCGACGAGCGAGCGGCAGCGGGCGATCGTCTCGGGCGTGCGGCCGAAGGCCGTCAAGTAGGCGCGCACGAAGGGCCCGAGCAGCCAGGGCCAGACCGCGCCCTGGTGGTAGGCGCCGTCTCGCTCGCGCGGGCCGCCCCGATAGCGCGGCCGGTACTCGGGGTCGTCGGGCGCGAGCGTGCGCAGCCCGAAGGGCGTGAGGAGCGCGCGCTCGACGGTGCGCACGATGCTCTGCTGCCGCGGGCGATCCAGCAGCGGGAAGGGGAGGCTGACGGCGAAGATCTGGTTCGGGCGCAGCTTGCGGTCGGGACCGCCCGGGAGCAGCACGTCGAAGAGACGCCCGCTTCGCGCATCCCAGAAGCGCCGCTCGAAGCTCTCGGCCACCCGGGCCGCGTCGACCTCGAGCTCGACGGCGCCGTCGAGGTCGCCCGCGAGCCTGGCCCACTCCGCCGTGATGCGCAGCGCGTTGTACCAGAGCGCGTTCACCTCGACTGGCTTGCCGTGGCGGGGCGTCACGACCCAGTCGCCCACCTTCGCGTCCATCCACGTGAGCTGGGCCCCGGCGTCGCCAGCGACGAGCAGGCCGTCCTCCGGATCGACGCGGATGCCGTGCAGCGTGCCCTTCGCGTGGTGGCGCAGGATCGCCCGCGCGCGCGGGTACACCTCGAGCGCGAAGCCGGGGTCGCCGCCGGCCGCGAGATAGGCGTGCACCGCCTGGAAGAGCCACAGCGTGCCGTCGGCGGTGTTGTACTCGGGCAGCTCGCCGCGATCGGGGAAGCGGTTCGGGATGAGCCCGTCGCGCTCGTGCGCGAGGAAGGCGCGGAGGACGTCGCGCGCGGCGTCGAGGCGCCCCCGCGCGAGGAGGAGCCCGGGGAGCGAGATCATCGTGTCGCGTCCCCAGTCGGTGAACCAGGGATACCCGGCGATGACCG
>WNGF01020269.1_pt1 | contig 10555 bp, 12 predicted proteins | sample 5400641 | NCBI WGS metagenome assembly WNGF01 (sample SAMN13153371, study PRJNA577476) | soil metagenome | isolation source: 80 cm soil or saprolite under grassland replicate 2 | place: USA:California | collected 2016-06-15
AGATTGCTTGGGCGAGCAGCGCGCCGATCACCGGCCGGTAATATCGTTCGCCAATTTCGCCCAGGGCGTCGAACCCGAGGCGGAGCTCGGCCTCTGCAGTTGCCGTATCGTCCGCGAGCAGCTCGACGCGTCCACTGGTAAGTGTCGTCTGTGCGGCCGCAGTGAGTGCACCACCCCCGAGGTCGGAGAACCGCATCCGCGCCTGGATGACGAATCGGCGTGCGGCAGCGATGTCTCCCGCGAGCGCATGCAGGTAGGCTAGGTGCAAAGTCGCCAAAGCCTCTGCCTGTTGGTCGACCAGTCCCGCTTGCAGAATCTCCCGGCAGCGTTCTATTGCAGCGGGCACGGGAGTAGGACCGTCCCGCAAAGCCTGAGCCAGAGCCGCAGACATGCGTGCCTCTAGGCGGCGGCGTCCCGCACGACGCGAGTGGACGAGCGCACGCTGCTGAGCGGACGCCGCATCCTCCCACCGGCAGATGGTGCCGTGCACGAAGGCGAACAGCCGCCATACCTTGGCGAGCTCGGCATCGGCATGCCTGTCTTCGAGGATCGGGAGGAGGCGCATGGTCTCGTGCTCGACTTCCTGCCGCCAGGCGCCGAGGTCTTCGGCTGTGCGGTGGCGGACCAGCAGTCGCGAAAGCAGCGCATCCGCGGCAAGCCGTTCATCGCCGAGCACCGTGGCTGTCTCGATGGCTTCATTGAGCAGCGACTCGGCCGCGGTGAACTCGCCTGACTCCATCATCGCCTCGCTCAGCCTGGGCAGAAGCGTGACCCGCTCGGACGCTCCCTTCGGCAGGAGCGCAGTCGCTCGGCTCAAGAGGTTCGAAGCGGCTGCCATGTCACCGCGTTCAAATGCACGGTTGCCCGCCGAGCCGAGGTGCGCAGCGCCGCGAGCGCCGAGGCGGCGGCCGTGCTCATCCAGCGGGGCGAGCTCCGATAAATAGCGGTGTGCCTGCTCGAGGTGGTAACCGTGGGTAGGCGGTGTTCTTAATAAGGATGTGGTGGAAGCGGTACCACCGCCCACTCGCGTCGTTCGCATCTGGTTGCACCAGCCGCTTGCGTATGAGCTCCGCCAGAAGTTGCTCGAGGTGTTCCCTGAGCGGCTCCGGCACGAGCTCCTCGAGCGCGTCCTGGCGGAATACGAGTCCAGCCACTGACGCCGGCTCGAGCACAGCCCGCTCTTCGTGCGTGAGCAGCTCCAGACGCGCGGCGAGGAGGGCCTCGATCGACCCGGGCACCGCCAGCTGCGACAGGTCCCTGGTGACCCGCCATCCCCCGTCCGGCCGGCGTCGGATCAGCCCATCATCGACCAGCATAGACAGCAGCTGCTCGATGAAAAGCGGGTTCCCCTCGGCTGCGCGCACGACCCTCTCGCAAACTTGCGGCGGCAGATCTGAGTCGCCGAGCTGGTTCTCGATCAGCCGCGCGCTGTCGGCCTGCGTCAGCGGCTGCAGGTCCAGCCGCAGCCAACCCGGCTTCTCGGCCCAGGCCGGTCGCGCCTCGAGCAAATCCGGTCGAGCTGCGCATACGACGAGGAGCGAGTCTGTCACGTGCTGAGCGACGTACTCGACGAGGTCAAGGAAGGCAGCCTCCGCCCAGTGCGCGTCCTCGATGACCACGACAAGGGGCTGCTCCGCGGCCAGTCTTTCAAACAGCTTGCGGGTGGCCCAGGAGATCTCTTCGAGTGGAAATGCCGTCTCGCCGAGCCCGATGGCCGAAGCAACGCGAGCCGCGACGTCGGGGGCCTCCGTCAACAGGGAGTCGAGCCTTCGGCGCGAAACCTCGGGAGGGTCCGTGGACCGGATATCGGCAGCTTGTCGAACGAAGTCGGCGCGGCGAGCTCGGACAGCTCCTCGATTAACCTCGTTTTGCCAAGGCCGGGATCGCCGAAGACCGTCACGACTCGTGGTGCACGTACCGACGCGGCCTGCCCGAGCGCGTGGAGCAACTCCGCGAGCTGCGCGTCTCGCCCCACCATCGGCGCTCGGTTCTCGGCTGGTCCAGTCCGTCGTGTCTCGAGACCGATGAGACGGTACGCAGGCACACGCTCAGCCTTGCCCTTGAGCTCTAGCGGCTCGACGCGCTCGACGCGGACGGAATTGCGTACGAGGCGGTACGTCGACTCGCCGATCAACGTTCCGAGTGCGGGCGCGGCTTGCTCGAGGCGCGCCGCCACGTTGACCGTGTCGCCCGATACCAAGCGCTGGCCCAATGTCGGGTCACCCGCCACCACCTCGCCCGTGTTCACACCGGTTCGATTCACGAGGCGAACGCCCCAGCGCCGTTGAAGCTCGTCGTTGAGCTTATAGAGCGCCTGGTTCATCCCCGCGGCGGCGCGCACGGCACGAAGGGCATCGTCTTCGTGTACGCGTGGCAGACCAAACACTGCCATGATCGCGTCGCCGATGTACTTCTCGATGGTGGCGCCGTGCTCCTCGAGGACCGCGCGCATGACTTCGAAATAGCGCGACAGCACCTCGCGCAATGATTCCGAGTCGAGCTTCTCGCCCAGGCTCGTGGACCCCTGCAGATCCGAGAACACGATCGTGACCGTCTTCCGCACCTCCTGTTGGGGAAGCGCCGCAACAAGCGGCGTCCCGCAGAAGCCGCACAATCTGAAACGGCCCGGATTTTCCTCACCGCAACTGGGGCACACCAGCACGCGCAGCGAGTGTAGGCCGAGCGGCGCTTCTTGCATAGAGCGTCAGCGTCGACGAGTACGGTCTTTCGGTTTTGCTCCCGACAAGTGCAGCGACCCATCAGCCAGGGCGATCATCACAAAATACGTTGTCCAGGTGGCACATAAAACATGTTTATGATCGTGCCTGAGCCCCGAAGTGCCGTACGCGACGAATGGGTGAACCACGTTTGAGCGAAGCACTCGAGCGTCAACTCGCCTCTCCAAGCGGAGGGGCCCACGTGTGTCCGATCTACTCAACGGCGACCGAACGCATCAACACCCTCGTGCCCTTCTTCCGCGCCGGCGTTGCTCGGGGAGAGCAGTGCCTGTACATCGCTGATGCGCAAAGTGTCGAACACATGCTGCGGCCGCTTCGAGCCGACGGCATCGACATCGATGCTGCGATCGAGCGGGGTGCGCTGGTCGCGCTCACTGAACGGACGCCGTATGTGCGCGACGGTCAGTTTGATCCAGACGCCATGTTTGCGCTGCCGTCCACCACTGCCGAGCGGGCGCGAACGAGTGGCTTTTGCGGTGTGTCTATAGCCGGCGAGATGACGTGGATCGTGGGGCCAGAGCCTGGCGAGAGCCGCTTCCTCGAGTGCGAGGCGCGCCTCAACGACTTCCCGCCAGGGCTGGGTACGCGCATCGTGTGTCAGTATGATCGCCGTCGATTTCCGCCCGCGATCCTGCGCGATGTCTTGCGCATCCACCCGCTGGGTCGTTGTCGGCGAGCACATCCACGACAACATGGGCTTCGATCCCGCGGCAGTGTCGTCCAGAAGCGGGCTGGATGACGTTGCGCAGGTGGACCGGTTGCTCAGCCAGTTGCAGGCGCGTACTCGGCATGAGATAGCTGCCGCTGAGCTCAGCCGGTTCTCAGGAGCGCGGCTGCCCGATCTCAGGACTGCCACCGTTGATCTCATTGCGACGGAGCTCAAGGCCGATTTCGCCGACGTCTTCGAACTACAACCCAGCAGTGATGCGTTCCGACTGGTCGCCAGCGCCGGTTGGTGCCACCCCGCGCCAGGCACGATCGCGCATGTTCAGCCTGATGGTCCGATCGCTACCGGAGCGCTGCGGACAAATGCGCCGTTCATCGTGCACGATTGGCGGCAAGAGACGCGTTTTCGCCCGCCAACGATCGTGCAAGCAGAGGGCAATCTGGCGCGTGGATAATGTCCTCCGCGGCACGTAGCCCTCCCTCGCTGAAGTTGGTTGCTCCAGCGAGGACACTACGTGCCGTCTCAGCTTCCACGCCGCCAGCTGCCCTTAGCCTGTTGTTCAGTTCGGTCCGAAATCAGTTTTGGCTGTACGACTCCCGCCGAAACGGCTGTACGGTTTCAGCCGTCGCAAACACCGAGCTGGCGATCGGTTGCTTGCGGTGCTTGGCGTGCACTCCTCGAAACCACGGCTTTTTGCCGAGGAAGAGGTCGTTTTCCTCGATAGCGTGGTGATCGTGCTGGCTCACGCCATGTGTGCAGGTGGTACGGAGGAAGCTTTTCATGCCCTCCTGGACGGCACGCCTGACGTGGTCGCGGCTTCGACCATGCGCTGCGGTACATCTTCGTCAACGCAGCCCTCGAGCGCCTGCTCGCGACACCAGCCGAGCGCTGATCGGAAAAGAGCTCCGGGAGACCGCCGTCCCCGAGTCGCTGGTCCGATCTTGGGAAATCAGTCTGCGCCGTGTCTGGCAGACGGGGCGGGAGCAAACGACTGACTTCAGAGTGGCGACTCCCGATGGGGAGCGCACGTTTCAGAGTGGGATCGTGCCTGGCTTTGGCTCCGATGGCTCTGTGCAGTTCGTCCTGGCCATCTCACGCGATATCAGCGAGCAGCGAGCAGCGCAGCTCGAGCGTGCTCAGCTCTACCGCGAGGTTGTGGCCCAGCAGCAGCAGCTCAGGGATATGGTCGCGGACCTGATCAAACGACGCGAGCAAGACGTCACAGGTATCAGCTCGATAGTGCAAATGGAACGGCTCACGCCGAACGACCGACACATTCTTCGGCTGGTGGCAAAGGGCTGGACCAATCGCGAGATCGCGGCGGAGCTGGGGCGAAGCCCCGGCGCGGTGAAGAACCAGGTTGCCCGCATCCTGGTGAAACTCGATGTAAGCGACCGTACCCAGTCGGCAGTCCACGCGGCTGAGGCGCAGCGATAGCCGAGTTGATCGTTCGGCGTCCTTCCTTGGGCGAGAAGCGCCGTTGATACACGCGGCGGCGGTCTCGGTACTGTTGGTTGGGACAGACTCGCGCATTGGTTGGTTGGGACAGACTCGCGCATGGGTGATCCCTTGTTGCTGCTTGTGCGAGTGGGGCGAAGGTCGTCATACTGGCCTGCCTCATGACTACACTTGCCAGTTTGGATGTCGCGGTAAGTGACAAGGTGAGCGACTGCTCGCAACCAACAAGACGATGTTCCTCAGCACGAGCGCCAACGAACACCCATGGGTAGCGGGGGGTCTTCTTCGCAGAGTCCGATCCGTTCCATCTGACCTTGCTGTTGGAAACGACCGGAAAGACGCTGTCCAACATCCGAGCGAACCCTAACGTTGCAGTCGTCATCTCCACTGGTGCAGCGTTCGCGGCATATCTTCAGGGCGACGGCGTGGCGCTCTTGCTGGGGAGTGACGAGGCGCTCGAAGCAACGAAAAATGCACTTCGCGCGAAAGCACCTGAGATTGAGCCGCTGTTGCAGTATCCGGGCGTCGCTATCAGGATAAGTATGCGCCGCTGGCGAGCTACCGACGTCACGAATGGATGGATTCCGGGCAAAGAGCTCAGGCCCTAATCAAAGGAAGCGGCCCAGGGCTACACTGGAGTAACCAGAAGACGCATCCTCTCGGGTGCGCCAGAGCGCGTGTTTGGTGGTGTCACAGCGCTTGCGCCGGGCGGCGGCCGCCACGGTTCAGCGTGCGGCTCGCCGATCCGCATCCGGTAAGAGGGCATGGCAACGATTCCCGCATTTTGCGCTGCTTTTGATTGGCGTGGTCGGCTCGGGCATTGCCGCGCAACGCCTTAGCCCGACCGATACGGGCCTTGCGTTACTCGAAAATGCGGTGGCGACCGGCGCAGCCCTGGTGGCCATTATCCTCGCCCTCGGCTCTGTATCGGGAGCACAGCTGAATCCCATCGTCAGCACCGCCGATGCGTTCTTCGGTGGACTACGGCCGCGCGAACTCACCGCGTACGTTCTTGCTCAACTGGCAGGCGCCGCGGCGGGTGCAATCTTTGCGAATCTGATGTTTTCGCTGCCCGCCCTCACCGTGTCCACGCAGGTGCGCAGCAGTCCGGGGTTGTGGCTGGGCGAGGTGCTAGCGACCTTCGGGTTGCTCCTGGTCATCTTTGGCGTGGTGCGCAGCGGTCGCAACTCCCGTCGCTCCGTTTGCGGTCGGCGCGTACATCACCGGTGCGTACTTCTTTACCTCGTCCACCAGCTTCGCCAATCCCGCGGTGACTCTGGCCCGCACACTGTCTGACACCTTCGCGGGTATCGCTCCGTCGTCCATTGTGCCGTTCGTGCTGGCCCAGGCGGCCGGCGCGGTGCTCGCGTGCGCGACGGTGCGTTTCCTGTGGCCCACAATCGCTGATTCGACCGAGGTCGTACTGGTTCCACATGAACAGGAGGTCGAGGTTGCCTGAAGCGGAGTCGAAGTCAGGTGCGCGACACGTGTGCTGTTTCTATGCACGCACAACTCAGCGCGCAGCCAGATGGCGGAGGGCCTGCTGCGGCACCTCGGCGGCGTGCGGTTCAAAGCGTATTCGGCGGGTACTGAAAAGACGCACGTGCGGCTCGCGATCAGGGCGATGCGCGAGCTCGGCGTCGATATCGCGGGTCAAAAGAGCAAGACACTCGAGCGCTATGTCGATCAGCCATTCGACAAAGTGATCACCGTCTGCGACCAGGCTAACGAAGCGTGCCCGGTGTTCTTCGGTGCCAGGGAGCGCCTGCACTGGACCTTTCCTGACCCGAGCAAAGCAACAGGTAGCGAAGATGACCAACTCGCCGTCTATCGAGAAGTGCGTGACGCCATTCGCGAACGCATCGAGCGGGAGCTGCTCTAGCCGAACACCGGCTCACGCCTGAGCCAGCCGGCTAGACTGTCCGCCCGAATGCCCGGCGCGCCCGCCGCTCAATCGACTCGCCCTGTGCGCGCAGTTGCCGGTCGTCTTGGCCACGTTGCCCGAGCCTACGGCGGGGTGGTTGGCAGCAGAACGTACTTCCCTCTCTGGCTCGGACAGCTGGCGTCGAGCTTTGGCGACACGCTCCACTACATCGCTCTCGTAATTCTGGTCTTCCAGCTCACGGGTCAGGGAGTCGCGGTGGCGGGGCTGGTAGCGGCGGAGATCCTGCCGGTCCTGGTGCTTGGCCCGATCGCGGGCGTCGTCATCGACCGCTTCAGTCGCAAGTCGGTCCTGATCGGGGCCGACATTTTCCGCGCAGGCCTCGCGTTATCGCTGCTCTGGCCACAAGGCGCTTGGCACGCGTATCTAGTTGCAGCCGGCATAGCCGCGGGTAACACCTTCTTCAACCCAACCGTCCAGCGGTCATCCCGGTGCTTACGACTGAGGACCAGCGGTTGGCCGCCAACTCTGTTAGCTGGTCGACCGGTCGGCTGGTTCAAATCCTCGCCTCGTCTGTCGTCGGTGGCCTCATTGCGGTGGTCGGGACCGGACCGGCGTTCGCGCTCAACGCGGCGACCTTCGTGTTCTCGGCGGCGATGATTGCCAGCTTGCGCGTTCCCGCCCACGCTGGCCAGCTCGGCGCGGCTCCACGCGGGGGTTGGCGAGTTACTTTGCGGACGCGCGGGCCGGGCTGGCATACGCGCTTGGTGATCGCTTCGTCTCGAGGCTGTTGCTGGTCCAGGGGCTCGCCTCGCTGGCGACGGGCGCCACAGGCGCAATGCTCGTGGTGCTGGCGGAGCGTCATTCAGGGCTTGATCCCGCGGGGTTCGCCTGGCTCATCGGGGCAATCGGCTTCGGCGCGCTGTTGGGGCCGCTGATTCCGAACGCACTGGCACGTGACTATCGTGATGCTCGCTGGTTGTTTGTGCCGTACGTGATCCGCGGAACCGGCGATGTGCTCCTGGCTGTGTTCACACCGCTACCGATCGCCCTCACCTTGATGTTCATCTACGGCCTCAACACGTCAACCGGGATGGTCGTGTTCAACAGCACGGTGCAAGGGGCGGTCCCGGATGCTGTGCGGGGGCGTGTGTTCACGCTGCTGGACGTGACCTGGAACGCAATGCGACTCATCTCGCTGGCGATCGGCGGAGTTGTCGTGGATGCGGTCGGAATTCAGCCGCTCTTCTGGGGCGGAGGAACGCTACTCGTGTTGACCGGCGCTATTGGACTGGTTCTCCTCGGGAATCATGACTTCCGGTCGCCTGGTTTTGCCGAACCGACGTAACGCAGAGGCGTGGTACACGCTGCTAGAGACGATGGCAACGCCGGGGTCATTCCCTACTCATGCAAAGAGTGCTGGTCGGCCCGAAGCGACGAACGCGGCCTGCACCAAGTAGACGGCAGCAGTTACCAGGAGCAACCAGCCGGCGGTGCGCTGCAGCCATTGTCCGGCCGGAATCAGCCACCGCAACCTGCGTAACCAATGGAGCGACGCGGCGGCGGTCAGGATTGGCACGCCGCGACCGATGCCGAAAATGAGCAGGAGGGCCGCGCCATAGGCTGGTCCGCCACTAAGAATCGCCGCGCTGGCGATAGGAAAGAGCATGGGGGTACAGGCCGGACACGCGGCTAATCCCAGCGGCACGCCCATCAGGAATGCGTCGCGCGAGGACGCGACCACATGCGGGAGCGGCAGGAAACCGGGAATGGGCGCGACCACGACCCCCGTGAGCAACAGCCCGCTAAAGCCAGCCACCACCGCCACCAACAGGTTCCACCAGACAACCTGCTCGGCGAGGACCGCCGCGGTCCAGTCGCCCAGGGCCCCGAGTAGGAACCCAAGCAACGCCATCGGGAGTGCCGCGCCAAGGACATAGGCAGCGGCACGACGCACAAGTCCCGCGCGCTGCTCGGTGCCGGTCGCGAGATAGCCGAGTACGGCAGGACCCGCCAGGTAGGCACCTGGTGTCAGGCCGACGAATACGCCCGCCAGCAGCACCAAAACCACCGCCGCGAACCAGTCGGTACCAATTGCCGTAAGCGCCCGTTCGTGTAAGCCGTCCACCCGGCGGTCAGCTCACGCGCAGGGTGGCGGGCTGGTACATGTTCATGCTGCATGTGACCTGATAGGTGCCCGGTTTATCAGGAGTAAAGTCGATTGCCGTTGTCTGCCCGGCGCGCAAGATCAGTCGTTGTCCGAGACCTCGGATCAGGGTTATGGCCCCTCAACCAGGGTCACCGATCGCTTGCATACTCAGTCGTACCGGCGCGGCAGCCTTGAGATCGACGAGCCGTGGCTCGTACCGCCCGGCGCGGAGTGTCATCGCGACCATCTGCACTCCAGCGCTGCTGATTGTCGGGGCCACTGCTGGAACATCCGGCGCAAAGGACTGCGCCGTCAGCGCACCTTGCTGAGTGCCCGCAAGTAGATCCACTGGCCAGCCAGTCACCACCACGGCGCCAAAACCGACCGCGACTACGACAAACGCGATTGTGAGCCGGTTGCCCCAGTTGGCGGCGGGCTTCGTGACTTGCTTCGATGTCGCGCGAGCCGGCCGACTCTCAGGTCGCTTGGCGACCCTAACTGGCGTCGGAACACCATGCTTCTCGACGACGTCGGTGATCCCCTGCCCGGCTCCGAGCACCCGCCCGAGAATTCCAAGCCAGCCCTGCGTCGCCTCCGGCGCATTGGCCCCGGCTGCAACCAGGTAAACCGCCCCCGCGCTGAAGAGCGCCTGGAGCACGAGCATTAGCAGCGCCGTGGACGCCAGGCTGAGCGGCAGGTAGAGCAGCATGACCGCAAGCATCGGACCCATGAGGCCACCCATGACCCCACCACCCGCGCCGTCCAGCGCGGCCATGGGTCCATGCCGACGGCCCATGACCAATCCATGCACGCCACCCGCAAGCACACCGAGGAGCGTGGCCCACCCGAGGTCCCACTCAGTGCCAGCGGCGTAGCCGGCCGCGAGCCCCGTGCCCATTGCAGCCATCATGGCCGCCATTCCCGCGGCCATCCCGGTGGCTCCGTAGCGAGCCGCTGTTCGGCTCGTGAAGACCGCGATCACCACGGCTAGCCCGAGCATGATTGCGGCAGTCATCGCTGTGCCCCTCGATTTAGCTCCGACCACCGCAAAATGATGCGTCTATGAGATCGCTGGTGTAGCGACCCTTGTTTAGCTGACATTGCTTCCCTCTCCTGCGTTCAAAAGACGCAGGAACACTCTCAATCACGCCGGTATTGGTGGCTTCTGCCATACGCACAGGAACCCATCGCGCGGCGAGCGCATAGCGCTGTCGGCCCCCAACTGCAGGAGCCCGGCGTAGGGTGCTAATAGGACGCTTCGGCGTTACGGCTCAGGCGTGAATCGAGGAGACTCAGGTCAGCGAGGCGAAGAGGGCCGGCCGGCCATACAGCCCCGGTGGTTGAAAGGAGTTCGGAGCGGGACGGCTGCGGCAAACTGGGGTGAGCACCCGTGCGGTCGACATTACCAGCAAGGCCAGCATGACCAGTACGGCGATCGAGGGTGAGTACGACAGGAGAACCCGCTGGACCTGACAGCATTCTGCAGGCGACTCAGGCTCAGGAATGGCAGACCAAGATTGAGCGTTTGCTGCTGAGTTGAATATCACCTCAGCAGCCGACATCCCGGGCATGGCCGCTGGTGCATGGGGAATGCGCACAGCGCACACGGAGATCACGACCACAAGAAGCGCAATCACGCCCAGGTGCCGCATGGGGCAAAG
>WNGF01010327.1_pt1 | contig 10553 bp, 5 predicted proteins | sample 5400641 | NCBI WGS metagenome assembly WNGF01 (sample SAMN13153371, study PRJNA577476) | soil metagenome | isolation source: 80 cm soil or saprolite under grassland replicate 2 | place: USA:California | collected 2016-06-15
GTGAGGCCGGAGTAGCGGTGCGAGACCTGTTGCCCGGTGATGCCGCTGACGATGTTCGGATCGGCGCCCGCCACCGCCTCGGCGTTGCCGAAGTCCCACTGGATGTTCGTTTGCGCCGAGGGAGGATTGTTTGCGGCGGTGAAGCCGACCGGATCGCCGTAGAACGGCCCGGCGCTGCTGCCCGGCGGCCGGTTCCCGTTCGGCGTGCCGACGTTACCGTTGTTGGTGACCGAAAGCGATCCCAGGCCGCCCTTCAGCTCGTACACGTCGCCGAGGCCGAAGGCGGTGACGACGAGGTAGGTGTGGCCGCTGCTCTTCACGACCTGGCTGTCCAGGAACTGGCCGAAGATTCCCATGCCGACGTAGCCGTCGCGGCCGGAGGTGTTCTCCTTGTAATAGTTCTTGAAGTAGAACGCCTTGAAGCCCGGCTTGGCCGGGATGGAGAGGTCGACCTCGCTGACGGAGCTGACGCTGGAGGCCTTGAACAGACGCAGCTCGTAGCTGCCGTCGGTAAATCCTGTCTGCACCAGATATCCGTCGCCCCACTTCAAGTTCGCGGTCGAGAGCGAGGAGCGCGAAGTCGGAAAATCGGCGACCTTGTGGTATCCGTTTCCGCTCGGTTCATACGTCGATACGGCCAGCCCGGCCGCCGCATCCGAGACGATGTAGAAGTTGGTGCCATCGGAGGCAACGCCCCGCACCGGCGCGCCGCCCGGACCGAACGCGCTGACCAACGGCGTCCCGTTGGCGACGAAGGCGTCCGTCGTATAGATCTCGAAGCGGCCGTCGCTCGTGGCGATGCCGATCACCGTAGAGTTGCTGTTCTTGGCGTAGCGGTAGATCGACTTGCTCAGGTTTCCCCGCTTCTGCGGAGAGGCCCGGTCGGTCACGTCGAATACGTTCATCTTGGTCGAGAACGTGTCGCCGATCACCGCGTAATACGTGCTGTTCGAGCCCTTCAGCGCCACCACCATGATCGGAATGACATCGTCGCTGGTCGGGGCCGGCTGCGAGATGAACTGCATCATGCCGCTGTCGTGCGCCATGCTGTCCTTGACGATGCCCCAGCGGTACCACTTGGTGGCCAGATAGACGTAGCCCTGGTCGTCGACGTCGAACCAATAGAGGCGCGTCTGGCCGTCGCCGCCGGCGCTGTAATCCCATCCGCTGTTGGGATCTTCGGCGTAATACCAAGCGTCCCACGGCAGAACCTTGTCGGCGATCTGAGTACATTGGCCGCGGTTGTTCGTCTGGAACGGTTCGCCCCTCGCCGCGCGCTGGAAGAAGCGGTCCATGTCGTACGCCATGACGCTGCTGCCGATCTGGAAGTAGAGGCGACCGTGCGGAGCGTTGAGTCCCGGCATGGGCGTGACGCCGATGGCGCGGAACGTGCGAACCGGCTGCTGACAGTCGTTCGAGGCGTTGGAGTCGAGATAGCGGCCCACGAAGGTCCCGAGCGTAGCCGGGTAGCCGGGCGTCATCTGGTTTTTGGCCTTGTCCGCGCAGGTGGTGCACTTCACGTCCGTGTCCGGTGTCGGCGCCGGCAAGACCCAATCTTGGGCCGCCAGCGGCGCGCCGCTCGCGATGACGAACAACGTTGAAAGTGCCAGTCGATGAATAAGGGTCACTGCTTCCCTCCCCCGGAATTCCTAAGACTTGGCGTTGCCGCCTCGAAAACCGGCGAGCTCGAGAGAGCGCTGGTTTTCGACGCGGGACTGCCGTTGACGAAACGGATGAAACGGGACGATCGGATGAGAAACGCGAGACTTATTGTAATACACGGACCGCGAAACCAAGTGCAAAAAAAAGCGGGCCGGATTGCTCCGGCCCGCTGAGACAACCAGCGATCGATGTCGCTGAGACTACGGGGTCAGGTTGGTGCCGATGTACGCCGAGAGCGGAGTGCAGGTCACGCCAGCCGGGCAGACCGGCACACCGCCGACCGGACCGATGAGCGAGGCCGGCGCCGCCGCCGTCGTCGTAGGAACAGGCGCCGAGCAGCCGTTGCCGAGCCACGCCGCGTCGAAGTCGACCGAGAAACGGCCTTCCGCGAACATCGAGACGATGACCCAGTTCTGGCTCGGACGGATGGTCGTGGCGTTGATGGCAAAGCCCTGACGCGCCGCCGAGTAGTTGGTGCTGCCGCCGTTGTTCAGGTTGAAGTACATCCAGCCAGCGATGTCACCCGAGCTCGAGAACGGCGGGAAGATGTCGGTACGAGACGCGGCGTACGCGCCGGTCTCCGGAATTCCCGGAGCGCCCGGAGGCGCCGGCGAAACGCCGCCGGTAACCGTTGTCACGGTGGCGTTCTCGTGCTCGTCGAAGCGGACGACCTCGCGGATCGCCAGGCTCGAGTTGCTGATCGCGGCAAGGCCCGCGCCCGAGCACGCACCGACGGTGATGCCCTCACGCCAGATCTTGAAGTTGGTGTTGAACGCACCCGTGCCGCCGTTGATGAAGCGCGCGGCCCAGACCGTGGGCAGCGGCTGACGACGGTCGATCGTACGCGGCACGATGCCGGCCGTGTAACGGTCGTAGAAGGTGAAGGGCAGGTTCGTGCCCGGGACCGAACCGGCCGGACCGCCCTCGGGGACGGCGCGGATCGGAACCAGCGGGTTGCCGCCGGCGAAGTTGCCGGTGGCCGGGTTCGGGTTGATGTCCTGGTAGTCGCCGATCAGAACATTGTCGAACAGGATCAGGCTGAAGTAGCCCGGCTCGTTCGGCAGCGAGGTATGGCAGGTCGGCGCCACGTCGATGGTCACGTAGCCGATCGCATTCGCGTGGAAGCCGCCAACAGCCGCGGTGCAGGGGACGGCAGCGCCGGTGCCCTTACCGACCGTGAAGATGAGCTGGAGGTCGGTCAGCAGCACGGACGAGAACTGGCCCGGGAGGTTGCCGCAACCGCTGAGGCTCGTGATGTTCGGATTCGCGTCGTTATCGGCAGGCTGCGTGCCCGGGTTGGAGCCAATCGTGATGCTGTTCTGCGGATTCGTCGGAACCGTCGTGTTGCTCGACGTCCCACCCGTGCCCGAAACGGCTCCCGGCGCGATCGTGGCGCGCGCGAAGATGTCGTACATGTTGATGCCCTGTACGTCATAGCCGGTCAGGAAGATGTTGAAGTCGAGGGCCGGGAACGACCAGTCGGTCCAAACGACCACGTGCGCGATCTGCGGAAGATCGGTGACGTTCACGATCGTGAACAGCGTCGTGCGCGCGGTGGTCTGGGGCGACTTGAAGTCGACCTCGAAGTACGGCAGTAACAGCGTGGCGGCAGGCGCCGAGGAGGCGATGTCGCACGTGTCGTCGTTGTTCGTCGACGTCGGAAGCAGCCCGTTATTGAACGTGGCGTTCGGCGCCACGCTGATCGGCCTTATCCCGGCAGCGGCGAAGGCAGAGCCTGCCACCAGCAGGACCGCCATCAGCACAATGAGTCTTTTCATATTCTTTCTCCTACACATCAAACGTTGAGTCTTTACCGACGGTCGGGGTCTCCCTCCCTCCACTCGCGATCCCATCACCTCCCCGTCAGATTTTTACGTAAGTTGACGCCTGCCAGGGGCTTCCGAAAGAACCATCATACATGTTCCGGGCTGAGCGGCAGAAAATTATTCGAGCAGCAGAACAGAGGGCCGTATCCCTGCCGTCGAAGCTGCGATACTGCGGCGATGGCGCCCGCGTACTTCGGCACCCTGCTTCGGCGGTGGGAGCTCGGCGATCAGGTGGTCGCTGAGACGGGGTACACGGCCGGGCTCCGCCTGGCCGCGCACGCGCACGGCGACGCCTACGTCTGCATCGTCCTCGAGGGGCGATTCTCGGAGCGGTACGCGAATGCGACGGAGACGTACGGCCGCGCCACCTGCATCTTCCATCCGCTCAACGACGAGCATGCGAACGTCTTCCACGAGCCGGCGCGCTGCGTGAACGTCGCGCTGAGCGCACGTTGGCTCGGCCGCCTCCAGGAGAGCGGCGCCGGCCGGGCGCGCTTCAGCATCCGCGGCGACGTCCTGGGCGCCCGCATCGTCGACGAGCTCGCGGTCGCCGACGCGCTCTCGGCGCTGGCGATCGAGGCGCTGATCGTCGAGATCCTCGTCACCGGCGCGCGCCAGCACGCCGCGCCGCGTCGGCTGCCGCCGTCATGGCTCGCGCGTGCGCGCGAGCTCATCGACGCCGAGCACGCCTCGCCGCTGTCGCTGAGCGCGATCGCCGCGGAGGCGGGCGTCCATCCGGTGCACCTGGCGCGGTCGTTCCGGGCGCAGCACGGCTGCACGGTCGGCGAGTACATCCGTCGGGCCCGGGTACGCGACGCCGCGCTGCGACTCGCCGCGACGGACGAGCCGATCGCGTCGATCGCCGTCGCCTGCGGCTTCACCGACCAGAGCCAGTTGACGCGGACGTTCAAGCGGCTGACCGGCCGCACGCCCGGCGCGCATCGCGCCCTGGCGCGCTAATCCTCGACAAAGGACGCTCGTCCCGATCAAGACGCCGCCCGCCGCCTGTCGTACCTTCTTGATCGTGTTGGGCCGACTTCTTTTTGCCGTGGCGTCGTTTGCGGCGGCTGCCTCCGCCGCGCCGCCGTCGTACGTCCTCGACGTCACGCTCGCGCCGGCGCGGCCGCGAATGACCGTCTCCGCCCTCGTCACGCTTCCCGCGCAACCGGCGCCGCGCGCCGCCGTCGAGCTCTCGCTGAGCGAACAATTCGATGCGCCGCGCGTCACCGTCGTCCGCCCGCGCATGGAGAACCTGCGCGTCGAGCGCGGAGCGGCGCGGCCATACTCGCGGCCGGGATGGGGGACGGTGACGTGGTTGGTGCGGCCGGCGGCGCCGTTCCCGCCGAACGTGCCGATCGTGCTCCGACTCGACTACGCCGGCGGCGGCGAGCGCGCCGGCTTCATCTTCTATGTCGGCCGCGACGCGGCGTTCGCCGCCGGCCTCAACACGGCTTGGTACCCCGAGATCGAGGAGGGACCGCTGCGCCCCGACGGCCGCGTGCGCGGCCTCCGCGGTACCGGCACGCTTTCCGTCACGGTACCGCGCGGCTGGCGCGTGCACGCTCCCGGCAAGCGCGCCGTCGAGCGGCACGGCGGCACGGTCCGCTATCGATTCACGACGCGCACGCCGGTCTTCTTCTCGTTCGGCGCCGGGCCGTACACGGCGTCGACGGTGAAGGGGCGCGTGCCGATCACCGTCTACGTCCTGCGCCGGCACGGGCAGACGCGCGCCGTCGCCGAGGCGTCCGCGCGCATCGTCGAGCTCTTCTCGAACGCGTTCGGGAAGTATCCGTTCGATTCCTTCGCGCTCGCGGAAGTCCCCTCCGAGGCAGCGGGCGCGGCGGGCTTCGCGGGAGCGAGCGTCGACGGGATGATGTTCCCGAGCACCGACTTCCTCGACAAGCGCGTCAACGTCGCCTACTACGGCCACGAGATCGGGCATCAGTGGTTCGGGAACATGCTCCGCGTCGACGGCGCCGCCGGCTCGTGGATGTTGTCCGAGGGGCTGGCGCAGTACGCGTCGCTCTACGCGGTGGTGAAGCTGGAGGGGAGCGCGGCGGCCGAGGAGTATCGCCGCGAGGGCTATCCGGGGTACTTCGACGAAGGAGCGGCCGGCTACTTCCGCCTCGCCGCGGCCGGCCTCGATCATCGCCTCCGCGACCTTCCCGCCGACGCGCCGGAGTCGCGGACGCTCAGCGACACGAAGGGGCAGCTCGCCTGGGAGATGCTGGCACGCACGCTCGGGCGATCGCGATTTCACGCGGCGCTGCGGCAGCTCGCCCGCGAGCATCGCTTCGGCCGCGTGCGCTGGGACGACGCGCTGGCGAGCATCGTCAGGACCGCCGGCCGCGACCTGCAGCCGTTCTATGCGCAGTGGTTCGACAGCACCGAACTGCCTCCCGGGCAGACGATGCTGCAGTGGACGCCGCGGCTCCACGCGATGGCCGACGCGCTCGCCGACGTCACGCGGGCGGAGTCGCTGCTGAATCGCGGCCAGACGAAGGAGGCGGCCGAGCTGCTGCGCAAGATCGCGCGGCAGGCGCCGAGCCCCGATCCCTTCGCGGTCGCCTTCCGCGTGCACGACGACCTCGCGCAGCTCGCTTTCGACGATGGCGATCTCGCCACGGCGAGAACGGAGATCGACGCCGCGCTGCGCGCGCCCAATCCGCCGCCGCGCGAGCTGGCGCCGGCGCATCTCCTGCGCGGACGGATCGCGCTGGCGCAAGGCGACCAGGCCGCGGCAACAGAATCGCTCCACGCCGCCATCGCCGCCGACGAACGCCTCGGCAACCGCATCGGTGCGGGCATTCAGGCGCGCGCGCTCCTCGATCGGTAAAGTAAGGCCATGGAAAACGAGTCCATCGCCTCCGCATGCGATCGCTTCGACGTCCCCGACGATGTCTGCTATCTCAACTGCGCGTACATGTCGCCGCTGCTGAAGGCGGTGCGCGACGCCGGGCATCGCGGCGTCGACCGGAAGGCGGCGCCGTGGCGTATCACGCCGCAGGACTTCTTCGCGGAAGCGGAGGAGGCGCGCGCTCTCTTCGCCGCGTTGACCGGCGCGGAGGCGGACGACATCGCGCTGGCGACGTCGGCCGGCTACGGCCTCGCCGTGGCCGCGTTGAACGCGCCGCTCGGCCCGGGCCACACGGTCGTGCTGATGGCCGATGAATTTCCGGCCGCGTACTACACGTGGAAGGCCGCCGCCGACCGCGCCGGCGCAACGCTTCGCATCGCCACCCAGGCGCCGTCGCAGAGCTGGACCGACGCGCTGCTCGCCGCGATCGACTCCTCGGTGCGCGTCGTCTCGGTCAGCCCTTGCCACTGGACGGACGGCGAGCCGGTCGCGCTCGCGCCGCTGCGCGCGCGCTGCGACGAGGTCGGCGCACAACTCGTGCTCGACGCCACGCAATGGGTCGGCGCGGCGCCGTTCTCGGTCGCGGAGCTCCGCCCCGACTACGTCGCCGTGGCCACGTACAAATGGCTTCTCGGGCCATACAGCTTCGGCTTTCTCTACGTCGCGCCTCGGCATCAAGACGGCCGTCCGCTCGACGAGTCGTGGATCAACCGCGCCGGCAGCGACGACTTCCGCCGCCTCACGAATTACGAAGCGGGCTACCGCGCCGGCGCCCGCCGCTTCGACCTCGGCGAGCCAAGCAATTTCATCCTCCTGCCGATGGTGATCGCCGCGCTGCGGCAGCTTCTGGCGTGGGACGTCGCCGCGATTTCTGCGGGGCTGCGCAGCATCACCTCGTCGATCGCCGGGCAGCTCCGCGCCGCGAACGTCGCGCCTGAGCGCCTGTCGAGCGGCTCGCCGCACATCGTCGGACTGACCCTCGCGCCGCCGATCCCCGAAGGGCTGGGCGCGTGGTTCGCCGAGCGGCGGATCTACGTCAGCCTTCGCGGGACGAAGATGCGCATCGCGCCGCATCTCTACGTGCGGCCGGCCGACGTCGAGCGCTTCGTCGCCGCAGTCGTGGAGGCGGGGCTGGTTTGATCGCTCCACTGAGCTGTCCTTATTGCGGCGAAGCCGTCGAGCTCGACATCGACGAGAGTGGCGGACACCGCCAAGTCTTTGTGCAGGACTGTCCTGTGTGTTGTCAGCCGTGGCAGGTCGAAGTGACGGAAGATCGGTCGGGCGAGTGGAGCGCGACGTTGCGAACGGCGGATGAGTAGTCCACTCAGGTCACGCTGCGCAGAAAGTGCAGCCCCAGAATCGTTCGCGACCCGTGCCACGTAAAGAGATGTCCGGGAAACGGTCCGACCACCCGCGGACCGGACAGCGCGAGGGCGTCGTCGGGCTTGAAGGCGTAGGGCTCGTCGGGGAGGAAAACGACGTCGGGCGTTAGGGCGAGGACATCGTCGACGCTGAGCGACGGATAGCGCTCGCGGTCGTGTAGGACGTTGCGGCCGCCGATGCTCTCGACCAGCGCGGAGACGTACGTGTCGCCGCCGCACCACATCCATGGCGCCTTCCAGATCGGCACCGCGAACGTGAACGGCTTTGTCGTGAAGCGCGCGGCGTCGAGCTCGCGCAGCAGAGCGCTCGCATCGCGATCGTGAATCTCGCCGAGCGTCGCGATCAACGCGGCGACGTCGTCGACGCTCTTCGGCTCGGTCACGAACACCGGCGCGAACGTCTCGATCTCCTCGGCGTGCCGCCGCAGATTCTCTTCGAGATTCATGTAGACGACGTCGGGCTCGAGCGCGCGGATCTCCGCGACGCGCGGGTTCTTTGTCCCGCCGACGCGCGGCAGCGCCAGCCCCGACGGGAAGATGCAGAAGTCAGTGATGCCGGCGACCGCGTTGCCGGCGCCGAGGGCGAAGAGGGTTTCGGTGAGGGAGGGGACTAGGGAGACTACGCGTTGGGGCCGGGAATCGAAGTCGAACGAACGGCCGCGGACGTCGGCGCGACGGGCGATCGTCACGGTTTCGCCGCCCGGCGGCGCGGCGGCGGCGCCGCCAGTGCCGCGACTGCGCCGTGCAGGCGCGCGAGATATTCGCCCTGGAGTTTTCCGAGCGGGCCGCCGTCGGCGATCGACGCCGCGATCGCGTCCGTCGTGAGCGCGATCGCGAGCGCCCGCAGCGCCGCATCGCCGGTGAACGCCGCGGCCTCGGCGACGGGACCCGACAGCGACGCGCGACCGGTGTCGTAGAGGAACGGATCGCCGCCGCCGCCGTTCGCGCGGACGCTGACGATCGCTCCGCCGACGCGTGCGCCGCTCCACGTCACGTCGAGCTGATTCGGCCACGCGCCACGCGCGAAGCGCTCCAGCGTCCGCGCGTACGCCGTGATGATCTCGCTCGGCCGCAGCGGTGGGCTCCCGATCGGCGCGTCGTTCGTGTCGCGCCGCAGCCGCTCGAGATTCTTCATGTCGTACAGCGCCGTCATCCAGAGCTGATCGGTCGTATTCGTCCCGGCGGTCGTCACCGGCCGCCAGTCGCCGAGCATGAAGCCGTACTGCCCGAGGAGCAGAAACTGCTGCGTGACCGCGCGCCCGAGGTTCGCGCGCCAGTCGTCGAGAAACGAGGCGTCGGCGCCGGCGAGGCCGACGAAACGGAACACCGAGAACCATTGCGAAGCCACGCGGCCGGTCAGGTTCGCGTACTCGTCCGTCGGCGGATCGCCGGCGTTGCACGGCGCGGCCGGGCGCCGGCTGCAGAGGTAGCCGCGCATCGACGTCGCGCCGCGCGCCAGCGTGTCGACGACGGTCGAGTCGCCGCTCAGCCAGTAGTAGAGCTGCAAATTGTCGAAGTAGGCGTGCGAGCTGTTGAAGTCCGCGCGGTAGCCGCCGTAGCCCGCCGGCGCCTGGCCGCAGTAGAAAAAGTCGTCCGACGGCGAGCACTGGTAGATCTGCGTGTAGAGCATGCGCAGCGCGGCGGGGCGCGCCAGCTCGTCGAGCCACTCCACCTCGCCGCTGCGCATCGCCCAGATCGCCGCCGTCGCCGCCGTGTTGTGGTAGTCCGTCCACGTCGAGCACCAGTACGTCTCATCCCAGCTCGGCGAGCCGCCGCAGCTCACCTCGTCGCTGTAGATCGGATTTCCCCAGATGCGCGGGTAGAGGCCGAAGGTCATGAGACCGTTGAGGCCGACCTCGTCGATCTTCTGCTGCGTGCGGGTGAGAACGCCGCGGACGGCGCGGTCGTAGTCGGCGAAGGCCGGCGGCAGCGCGCCGGCGGGAAAGTCCTCGACCGCGGCGAAGGCCTCGGCGGTCGGCCACGCGCGCAGCGGATGGTTCAGCGGCGCGGCGACCTCGGTGCCCGGCACGACGGAAACGGCAAAGGTGGCGAAGAGTCCCTGGCGCGTGCCGAGCCAGACCTTGTCGCTGGCGAGATCGATGACGTCGCCGGCAGCCGCCTGCGGCTGGTAGCGCTGCGTGTGATCGAGCGCCGTGATGACGCCGCCGGCGGAGATCAGCGTGTCGCGCACGCCGGTGACCAGCACCGCGTTGCGCATTCCGTTGCACTCGATGTCGCCGCGCACGCCGCAGCGGTCGCCTTCCCACGTCACGCTCCGCTCGACGATCGCGGTGGGCGAGCCGGCGGCGAAGCGATAGCGCCGATGCGATCCGATTCCGCCGCCGCCGATCGGCGCGAGGTCGTACGCGCCGTCGACGATCACGGTCGCGACGAGCGGCCCCGACTGCTCGATCGCGACGCGCCGGATCGTCGAGAGCGCCGTGTCATGGCCGTCGATCTGCGCCGTGAGCGCCCCGCCGCTGATGCGCAACGCGCCGGCGACGCGCACCTCGTCGAACAGCGCCTTGCCGCCGACGACGAACGTCGCCGCGCCGGTGTCGACTGTGACGCGGTCGCCCTCGCGCGTGAGCCGCAGCGGTGTCGCCGGCGCCGGATTGATCCCCTCGGTCACGAGGCGATAGCGCGCCGTCGCGTTCGCGCCGACCGTCGCCGGAAACGAGACCAGCAGCCACTGGATCGGCGCGTTCGTGGCCAGGCCGGCGTTCCATCGCCCGAGGATCCGGAACTCCGCGGGCACCGCGTGCCCGTCCGGATCGAGAACGGCGAGGCGATCGGTCGTCGCGATCGACAGCGCGCGCGGCAGCG
>WNGF01010332.1_pt1 | contig 10552 bp, 11 predicted proteins | sample 5400641 | NCBI WGS metagenome assembly WNGF01 (sample SAMN13153371, study PRJNA577476) | soil metagenome | isolation source: 80 cm soil or saprolite under grassland replicate 2 | place: USA:California | collected 2016-06-15
CCTCACGCCGCGGATCCCCGAGCTCGATCCCGGTCAACTCCTCCCTGACCACCCGACGCTTCGACGCCTTCGCCATCCCGCCGGTAGATCACGGCCGGATGGGCGTCGTCTAGATGTGTGGGATCGTTAGCCCCGACCCCTAACGATTGATCACAAGTCCTGCGCTCTTCATCGTGTGGTAGGCGGCTTCGAACTCGAGAAGCCTTTTCCAGCCACGACTCAGGACTCGCCAGCCGGGGTCCCCGTTGCTGCGGAGGTGGACGCCGAGCTCAGCGATGGCGTCGAGTACCTGGCGAGCCGTCTTGAGGCGAGCGGGCTTCCGCTTCGTCATGAGACGGAGACAGAGCAGCTGAACGTCGCTGAGTAGCGCGTCGCCAGCGAGGTCGCTGTTGGTGCGCGCGAGCGCCCGCATCAGGAGCAGCGCGTAGGCGATGATGAGGCTGTACGCGAGCAGGTTCGTCAGGGTCTTGAACGACTCCAGCTGGCGCGACTCGAACGCGCAGCCGGTCTTCACGGTCTTGAAGTACTCCTCGATGGTCCACCGCGTTCGGTAGCCCTCCACCACCTTCGCGATGTTGGCAGCAGAGTCGATGCGCTCGCTCGTGAGGAGGACCCACTCGATCGGCCGCTCGCCCACCGGCGGCCCCAGCTCGAATACGTGTACGACGTTGACCGCGATCTGCTCCGGCAGCTTGCTCGCGCCGCGCTTCGGTCGATGGAGCGTGAGAGGGAGCGCCGCGAAAGAGAGCCGCGCCACTCGTGCATCTCGCTCCGGAAACTGCTCGCGCTCAGCTCCCGTTCGTCCCGCCTTGCGTCGAGCGCCGGCGGGCACGTCCAGCTCGTAAACCTGACGGGTCTCCTGGACGGCAGTGAAGAGCGACTTCACTCCTTCCCCGGCGACATCGACCAGCCGGTCCTGGCTCGCGCGCACGATGAACCGCTGGTCGGCGCCGATCATCGACACGAGCAACCAGTACATGTCGCTTTCGCGATCCGCGACGTGGATGATCTTCTGGGCGTCCCCGACCGCGTTGCACGCGCCCTCGACGCCGCGCAGCCACCGCTTCGATTCGCCCTCCTCGATGGCCCGCTCCCCGTCACGCGTGAACAACTCGCATCCGAGCAGACCGAGCGGAACGCGCTTCCCATCTGCGGAAACAGCCAGCGTCACGTGCGCGAAGAAGCCCTGCTTCTGGCCGTTGACGCGTCCCAGCCCCTCGCGCTCGGCCTCGCCGGGAAACGTGCAGACGGTCGTGTCGTGAAGCGCGTATACCGCGGGCTCGGACGCACACCGCGTGCCGTCCGCCCGAGGTGCTGCGTGAGCAGAGCCTCGAACGTGACGTCCTCATTCGCGAGGTGCCGGTACAGCGCCTCGAGCATCGCCCGGTCGCCCATCGCCTCGGGGAGGGTGGCCTCGGGCGCGGATACCAGCCGCTCCGCGATGGCCATCGCCCGCGCCTCACGACGCGGATCCCCAAGCTCGATCCCGGCCAACTCCTCCCTGACCACCCGACGCTTCGACGCCTTCGCCATCCCGCCGGTAGATCACGGCCGCATCGGCCCCGTCTAGATGTGTGGGATCGTTAGCCCCGACCCTCACCCCGGACCCTCTCAGCAGCTCGGCCCGACGCCGTCCTCGACGAGCACGCGGCGCACCACCGCGTCGCCGGCGGGCGTCGCGACGCGCTCGCCGGGATTCCAGTGCGCGCGGCGCAGGTAGCCGAGGCCGAGCCGCCCCTCCGGCGTGTCCGCGGCGCTCGTCACGACCCCGACCTCCTGGCCCGCCGCGGAGAGCGGCGTCCCCGCCCCCGCGCCCGGCGGAAGCTCGAGCTGCACGAGGCCGCGCTGGAGGTGGCCGCGGGAGGTCGCGCGGAGCACCACCTCCTGGCCGGTGTAGCAGCCCTTCGAGAAGGAGATGGCGAGCCGCGTGAGCCCCGCCTCCATCGGCAGCCGCGACGCGTCCATGTCGGCGCCGAACCGGGCCTGCCCCTCCAGGATCCGGAGCGCCTCGAGATCGCCCTCCCCGAGCTCGAAGGCCCCCTCGCGCACGAGCTCGGCGCGGAATGGCCCGGCGTCCTCGACCGGGACGACGAAGTCGAGCGCGGGGACGCCGCGGCGGCGGTTCGAGATCCGGCGCGGCGTCGCCGCCCGCGTGCCGAGGCGCGCCGCCGACTCGGGGCCGACCACCGGGACGACGCGCAGCGTGGCGGAGAGGTCCTCGAAGACGACCTCGTCCATGATGACGAACTTCTCGAGGTGCGGGCGCGCGTCCGCGGCGCCGCGCGGGTCCATGATGAGCAGGACGCCGTCCGCCTCGACGAGCGCGTGCAGGTCGGCGAGGAGGTGGCCCTTCGCGTTCAGCACCGCGGCGTAGGCGGAGCCGCCCGGCGGGAGCGCGTTCAGGTCCTGCGTCGTCATGCGGTGCAGGTAGTCCTTCGCGTCCTTGCCGGTGGCGCGCAGGACGGCGGGCGCCTCGACGGGGCCGACCGCCCAGCCGTCCTTCGCCGCCCGGAGCGCCGCGGATGAGAGGGTCATGCGTAGGCTTTAGCCGCCGCGGGGCGCGGGCTCAAGGGTGGCCCGTACGAAGAGCGGTATGCGCGAGTGGGACGAGCCCGAAGGTGAACGGGATGGGCAACGAGGAGTGCGGCGGACGAGGCGTGTCCGCGATGCCGAAGCGCCGGTGACGAGTTCGGCTCGCGGTCACCCGCGAGCTTCTCGTTCGACGACGCGCCCCAATTTCCCGCATCGAGCCCGCATCGACCGCTTGACACAGTTCACCGTCAGATGGTGTCCGCGATGAGGGTGCGCGCGGGAATGCCGCTCCTGGTGCCGCAGATCTCGCCTCCCGTGCGTCGAAGGCGCGCGAGGGCATCTCGCGAACCCGCACGCGTTCTCGCTTCCTGACGCGAATCCGTGCGTCTGGGGAGGACCAGAAATCGCATGCGATGCTCGCGTCATGTCCTCCGCACGCGATCTCTCCGCCCGCCTCGCCGAGCTCCTCCACCGCGAGCGCGCCGCGCTCGCCGAGTTCCTAGTCGCTCTCGCCGAGTTCGACGGAAATCGGAGCTGGCTCGAGCTGGGGCACGCCTCGCTCTTCTATTTCTTGCAGCGAGAGCTCGGGCTCTCGAGCGGGGCGGCGTTCTACCGGAAGACTGCCGCGGAGCTCATCCAGAGATTCCCGGAGATCGTCGACCCACTGCGCGACGGTCGGCTTTGCATGACGAGCGTCGTCGAGCTCGCGAAGGTCCTGACGCCCGAGAACCGTGATGACGTCCTGCCGCGGTTCTTCCATCTGTCCAAGTCCGGTGCGAAGGCGGTTTCCGCCGCGCTCCGCCCGGCCGAGGCCGCGCCGCACCGCGCAGTCTTTACGGCCGTGCGCCCCGCGGCCGCGCCCGCGCCTGCCCTCGCCGCGGCCGCAGCGCGGGACACGAACCTAGAGCCCGCATTTCATCTGGACGAAACCCCGCGTGCCAACCCGGTCCAGGAGCCGACTCCGACCGTCCCGGCGACGCCACCGCGCACCACCACCGAGCCGCTCACGGCGGACCTGAGGCGGTTCCACGTGACGGTGACGCGCCGGTTCATGGAGAAGCTCGCGGCCGCTCGCGCCGCGCTCTCCCACTCGCATCCCGGCGCCAGCGAGGACGAGATCCTGGAGGCCGGGCTCGACCTCCTCCTCGAGCGCCACGCCAAGCGGAAGGGGCTCGTGGAGAAGCCACGGCGCGAGCCGCCCCCTGCGAAGCCGGACCACGTCCCCGCCCATGTGAAGCGGGCCGTGTGGAAGAGGGACGGCGGGCGCTGTCAATGGCCGGTCGATGGGGGCGGGACCTGCGGCTCCACTCATCAAGTCGAGCTCGATCACGTGGTGCCGCGCGGGCGGGGTGGGCCGCCGACGGTCGAGAACACGAGATGCCTGTGCAGGTTCCACAACCAGCTCGCTGCGCGTCAGGTCTACGGCGACGCGTGGATGGACAAGTTCACGCGGGGAGGAACCGCAGGGGAACCCGTCGCGGTGTGGTCGGCTTCTCGGCGCCCCAGTGAGCGCAGGTCGCTCGAGGCCGAGCGCGCTCGCCTGTGCGGCGGGTGAGCCGATCTCGCCGGGACGGTTCAGTCGCGCGGCGCCGCCTCGCCCGCAGCGCCCCTTCGATGCCCCAGGGACGACTTGCGCTCGGTCCGGCGCTCTCCGCGACCGCCAGGTCCCGATCGCGCACCGGAATGTGACGAATCATGAGGGGTCGGGGTGAGGGGCAGACTTCCTCGCGGGGGGCTACGCGTCGCCGCCGGTCAGGAACCGCTCGACGTGCGCCGCGGCCTCGTCCGGCCGCCCCGTCTTCCGCACGAACCCGTCGGCGCCGCACTCCTCGGCGAGCCGGTGCAGCTCGTCGGCCGCCCGGTTCGCGTAGAGCAGGATCGGGCGATCGACGTGCCGGGTCTCGCGAAGCCAGGGGACGAGGTCGTTCCCGTAGACGTCGGGGAGCTGCAGCTCGAGGAGGAGCACGTCCGATCTCCCCCGCGCGAGGGCGGCGTCGAGCTCGTCGAGGTCGCCCGCGCCGAGGACGTCGAACCCGAGCCGCTTCAGGGCCGCGGTGAGCGCCTTGCGCGCCGCGCTGTTGTGGTCGAGGACCAGGACCCGCTGCATCATCTCACCCCCGGAGCAGGATCCCCGTCGTGTGCAGGAGCGACTTCATCGCGACGGGCTTCTGGATCGTGACGGTGTAGCGATCCTCGAGCCGGCCGGTGCGGCTGCGCGAGAGGAGCACGAGCGGCAACCGCGCGTACTCAGCGTGCGAGCGGATCGCGTCCACGAGCGCGTCGGCGGCGGACGCGATCCCGTCGCAGTCCACGACGGCGAGGTTGCGGCGCCGGTCGGCCATCGCGGCGAGGAAGGCGTCGACGGTCCCGACTGCGTCGAGCTGGAAGTCCCACCCGTTCCCGTCGCGCCCGAGCCGCACGAGCGCGCTCGACAGCACCTCCCGGAGCACGCGGTTCGGCTGGAGCATCGCGACCGACAGGCGCGGCAGCGCGGGCGCGGCGATGAGCGGGAGCAGCGCCGCGTAGGCGGCGTCGGCAGGGCGCGAGGCCGAGCGGATCCCGAGGAGGAGATCGATCTGGACCTCCTCGCGCCGCGAGGGACCCTCGAGCTCGAGGCCGGCGAGCGCGCCGCGCGCGAGCGGCGTCACCCAGCGGATCCGGGCGCGCACGTCGATGGCCACCTTCTCGCGCGCGAGCTCGATCCGGGCGGGCACGACGTCGCCCTCGTGGACGACCACCTTCAGCCGCGCGATGACGCCGCGCTCGACGTCCGGGAGTCGGTCGCGCCGGGCGTCGTCGGCGCAGCCGTACCTGAGCGTGAGCAACGGCCCAGCGGCACTCGTCTCGTCCACCCGCGATCCTCCCCTGCCGCGTCGCGTTCCGCGACGGTTCACGAATGGTATCAGGTTGCTCCCGGCGGCCTTGTCCCGTGACCGGGTGAGGCGACGGCCTGCGCGGCGCGCCGTCATGGCCCCACCCCGTCCCACAGAAATGCGAGGTGGACCAAAACTTGGACTTGGACCTGGACCTGGACCTCGACCTGGACCTGGCCTTCTTGGTCCGTCAGCGTCGTGTTGACAGGTCCAGGTCCAAGCTCACGTCCACGTCCACGTCCACGTCCACGACCACGTCCTTCGCCGGTCAGCAGTTCTCGAGCACACCGAGCGCCCACGCCGCCGCGGCGCGGACCGCCTCGTGCGGGCTCGCGAGGTGCGGGCGGATCGGATCGATCCAGCGAGCGTCGCCGCTCGCGCCGGCGACCAGGATCGCGTTCCGCACGAGGCCGTCGAAGCGCGCCCGCGCGAGCGACGTCCCGTAGAAGCGGGCGCGGTACGCCTCCTCGCCGAGCGAGAGGAGGTCCTCGAGCGGCAGGGCCTCGCGCCCGGGGCGCGGCAGGAGCTCGGGATCGCTGCCGCGCCGCGCGGCGTCGTTCCACGGGCAGACGAGCTGGCATACGTCGCAGCCGAACACCCACCTCCCGAGGTGCGGCGCGATGTCGGTCGGGATCGGCCCGCGCCGCTCGATCGTCCAGAACGACAGGCAGCGCCGCGCGTCGACGACCCCGGGCTCCGGGATCGCGCCGGTCGGGCAGGCGGGGAGGCACGCCTCGCACGAGCCGCAGCGCTCGGGGTGCGGCGCGTCCGCGGCGAGCTCGCGATCGACGAGCACCGTACCGAGCACGACCCAGCTCCCGTGCTCGGCCGTGATGAGGCAGCCGTTCTTCCCGATCCAGCCGACGCCCGCGCGCTCCGCCCACCGCTTCTCCATGACGGGCGCGACGTCGGAGGTGGGGAGCGTGTGCGCGCCAGGGTCCGCCGACTCGATCTCGGCGGCCACCGCGCGGAGCTTCCGCTTCATGACCGCGTGGTAGTCGCGGCCGCGCGCGTAGCGGGCGATCTCGCCCGCGCCGTCCGGCGCCGGCGGGGCCTCCCCCGCGTGGTAGGCGAGCGCCACCACGACGACGCTCCGGACTCCCGGGAGGAGCAGCGACGGATCGAGCCGCTGCGCGCGCTGCGTCCGCAGCCAGACCATGTCGGCCTCGAACCCCCGCTCGAGCACGCGGTCGAGGGGCCCGGGATCGAGCGGCTCCGCGCGTGCGATGCCGCAGGCGTGGAAGCCCGCGCGCCGGGCGGCGGCCTTCACGAGCGCGGCGTCGAGGGCGGGCACGGCAGACTCTTAACGCACCGGACCCGCCGAAAAGTGGACGTGATCGATATCGCTCATACGATCCGCGGATGGCTCGACGGCTGGATCTTCACGCGTGGGATGGGTTGCCCGGGACTGCGGAGCGCGGGCGTGCATGGGCGCTCGTGCAGGGGGACTGCGTCGAGGCGCTCGAGAGGCTGCCTCCGCACTCGGTGGACGTCGCGTTCGCCGACCCGCCCTACATGCTGTCGAACGGCGGATCGACCTGCCAGAGCGGCAAGCGCGTGAGCGTCAACAAGGGTGGCTGGGACGCCTCCCAGGGGGTCGCGCAGGACCACGCCTTCCAGGCGCGCTGGCTCGAGGCGGTGCGCAAGGTGCTGAAGCCGTCTGGCACCATCTGGGTCTCCGGCACGCAGCACGTCATCTTCTCGATCGGGTTCGCGATGCAGCAGATGGGCTTCCATCTGCTCAACACCGTGACCTGGTACAAGCCGAACGCCTCGCCCAACCTCGCCTGCCGCTTCTTCACGCACTCGACCGAGATCCTGCTCTGGGCGAGCCCGTCGAAGGCGCGGCCGCTGCCACACCGGTTCAACTACAAGGCGATGAAGGCCGCGAACGGCGGCAAGCAGATGCGCGACCTGTGGGAGATCTGGGAGGCGCCCGCGCCCGGCGACGAGCAGGTGATCTGGTCACTCCCGACGCCCGCTCCGAGGGAGAAGGTCCACGGGCGCCACCCGACGCAGAAGCCGCTCGCTCTTCTCGAGCGCGTCCTCGCCGCGAGCGCCTCGCCGGGCGACCTCGTGCTCGACCCGTTCTCCGGCTCGGCGACGACCGGTGTCGCGGCGCTCCGCGCGGGCTGCCGCTACCTCGGCCTCGAGCGCGATCCGGCCTACGTCGACCTCGGCGCGCGCAGGCTCCGCGCGGCGGAGACGCTCCCGCCCTCGGACGCCTCCTGAGATCCCGGCCGGGGCGCGGTGCGGGGTCGCTGCCGCCCGGCGCCGGCGTGAAGATCCTTGTCCCGAGCACGATATCGCCATGCGCCGCGGAGGCCCGTCGGCGATTGCCGGCCCCCGGGTCGCGTGGTAGGAGCTTTGAACCGTGAGAGGCCCGCCCGCCCGACACCCCGACGAGCAGCGCGAGCAGCTGCCTGCCGTCGAGGGGACCATCGCCGATGCGTCCGAGATGAAGCCGGGCGACCGCGTGGTCTACCCGAACCAGGGCGTCTGCGCGGTCGTCGGCGTCGAGGAGAAGGACATCGCCGGGCAGAAGCTCGAGCTCGTGCGGATGCAGCGCGAGGAGGACGGCGCCGCGGTCCTCGTGCCGAAGAACAAGGTCGCGTCCATCGGCCTCCGCCGCGTCGCGACCGGCGAGCAGATGGAGGGCGTCTTCCACTACCTCGCGGCGCAGTTCGACGACCCGGAGCTCGACTGGAAGGTCCGGCATCGCGACAACGCCGACCGGCTGATCGCGGGCGGCGTGCTCGGCGTCGCGGAGGTCGTGAAGGGGCTGCACTCGCTCTCGCGCATCCGCCCGCTCCCGACGAAGGAGCGCGAGCAGTACGACAACTCGCGCCACCTGCTCGTCCACGAGATCGCGGTCTCGCTCGGCGTCCCCGCCGTCCTCGCCGAGGACTACGTGGACTACGCGCTCATGCCGCCTGCGGGCGTGAAGTTCGACCTGAAGCCGCCGCCGACGCCGGTGCTCCTCCCCTCGCGCCCGAAGAAGCGCCGCCCGGTCCCCGCCGAGGAGGACGACCTCGGCCTGTCCGACCTCGGCATCGACATCGACCTCGCCGGCGCCCTCGAGGGTGCCGCCCCCGGGGCGGTGGAAGCCGAGGTGCCCCCCGTCGAGGCGGAGGACGGCGAGGAGGCCGCGCCCGCCGCCGAGGGCGCGGAAGGCGCGGACGCCGAGGAGGGTGAGGCGCCCGTGCAACCGGTCGCGCCTGCCGCGCGCGCTGCGAAGCCTGCGAGGACCGTGAGGCCCGCGAAGGGCGAGGCGAAGGCCGCGAAGGAGAAGCCTGCGCCGAAGGAGAAGGCCCCCGCGAAGAAGGCGGTTCAGAAGAAGCCGGCGAAGAAGCCCGCCGCGCCGAAGAAGGCCGCGAAGCCGGCGCCGAAGCGCGGGGGGAAGAAGAAGTGATCCGGATCGTCACGCTCGAGCGGATGGACCCGGCGGACCTCGCGTTCCTCACGGGTACTTTGTACCGCGCGTTCGGCGTGGGGACGGAGCACGCCGGCGAGAAGCCGGTTCCGCCCGAGGCGGAGCGCAAGGACGGCCGGCTCGACGCGATGAAGCTCCTGCGCGAGGTGGCGCCCATCCGCACGCTGCCGGACGACAAGGTGCTCTACATCACCTCCGCGCCGCTCGCGCTGCCCGAGGGCCCGCTCGGCGAGCCGCCGTGCTGGGGGTTCGCCGAGTTCGGCGGCGAGCGCGCGGCGATCACCCTGTCGCGGCTGCCGGCGCGCGGCGTCACCGAGGCGTCGATCGAGGCGTGGCGCAAGCGGCTCGCGCGCGAGTCGATCCACGCCATCGGGCACACCTGGGACCTCCACCACTGCTACGACGCCCGCTGCGCGATGCACCCCTCGTGGTCGCAGGGGCTGCCGGCGAGCCCCGAGATCGAGCTCTGCACGTTCTGCCGCGAAAAGAGCGAGCGGAGAATCCGCCTCGCGAAGACATGAGCGAGGGTACGCGGCTCGTTCGCCGCGCGGCCGCGCTCGCGCGGGAGCGGACCGCCGCGCACCTTCGCGAGGGGCTTCAGGGCGCGCGGCTCGCCCTCCTCTGGGCCTGGTCGCACCGGCCGCCGCCGCTGCGCGCCGCCGCGATCCTGCTCGTCGCCGCCATCGCGCTCGTCTCCGCGGCGTCGGTCCTCTTCCAGGCGCGGCTCCCGGACCGCCTCCCGACCGCGCTCGACTGGGCCGCGGTGCGCGCGCTCGTCGAGCGCGACGCGCGCCCCGGCGATGCGGCCGCGCTCTCGCCGGCGTGGGCGGAGCGGGCGCGCGAGGTGTTGCCCGCGTCCGTCCCCGTCCTCGCGCAGGCGCGCTACGCGGGCGAGGACCTCGTCGGCGTGCGCCGTGTCTGGCTCATCTCGCTCCCCGACGCGCCGCGGTTCCGCTGGGACGCGGAGGTGGACCTCGCGGAGCGCGCCGCGAGATCGGAGGCGCCCGCGCGGCTCGGCGCGATCGAGGTGACGCGCTACGACCTCGCGTTCCCGACGCTCCCGCTCGCGTTCCTGCCGGATCGGCTCGCGCAGGCGGAGGTGTCGCTCGGGGGCGAGCCCTGCGCGCCCGAGGGCGCCGGCCGCTTCCGCTGCCGCGACGGCGCGGTGGAGGTGCAACGGTCGGTCCGGGACGTCGCCGGCGTCCCGCGCCCCTGCCTCTCGGCGGCGGCGGCGACCCCGCTCGACGCGCCGCTCGTCATCGCGTTCCCGAGCACCCGCATCGGCCGGACGCTGCACGGTCACGCCGGGCCCGTCGGCCCTCTCGCCGGCGCCGCGACGGTGCGCGTCGCGGTGCTGCTCGACAGCGAGGAGATCGGCGCAGCCGAGGTGGTGAGCGCCGGGTGGGCGCCGTTCCGCATCGACCTGACGCGCAGCGCTGGCCAGGCGCGGCCGCTCTCGCTCGTCCTCACGAGCCCGGCCCCGCTCGCACTCTGCCTCGACGCGGTGGTGCTGCCATGAGGCTCGCGGACGCGCTCGAGCGCGGGCACGCGCTCGCGGCGTGGGTCGTCGCGCGGCGCGCGCGAACGGCGCTCGCCACTGCCGCCGCGACGTTCGTCGTGCTCGCGGCGCTCGCCGGGGGGCCGGGCATCTCGCGCGACGAGGCGGCCGTGCTCGAGCGCTCGGACGCGGCGCTGCGGGCGCCGGGCGGAGTAC
>WNGF01010334.1_pt1 | contig 10550 bp, 9 predicted proteins | sample 5400641 | NCBI WGS metagenome assembly WNGF01 (sample SAMN13153371, study PRJNA577476) | soil metagenome | isolation source: 80 cm soil or saprolite under grassland replicate 2 | place: USA:California | collected 2016-06-15
GATCGGTGTTCCGGCCGGGAGCGTCATCTCCTGCGGGTGCACCATGAACCGCGCCATGACGATTCGGGCGACGAGGATCCCGTCCTTCTCGCGCCGGACCCCCAGGTTGTCCTCGGCGAACTCATTCGTCAGGTGAAGCCGTGTCGAGTCGATCGCCTCGACGTTGCTCGGCGGATGGATGCTCATCGCGACCGCGGTGTAAAGGATCAGGCCCGCCATCGCGGCCACGAGCAGGGCCGAGATCCAGAGCCAGCGCTTCTCGAGCGGGTGGACGAGCACGGTCAGCCGCTCGCCCTCAGCGGACCGGGCCGTTCCCGAGGAAGCGGCCGAAATACAGGAAAGCCCACCCCGCGAAGAGCAGCGCCGCGACGAGGAGCATCAGAACGAACGTGCCCTTCGGGGCGTCGGCCATCAACGCCTTCTCTTTTGGAGTCGGAGCCGGCATGTGCCCTCCCTGGCCCGAAGAATCCGCACCCGAAGCGAAAGATAACGACGCTCAGATTATTAGCACAAATCCCGTTACACTGAGCCGACCGACGGATCTCGATGCTGCCCGCACTTGTCGCGACCGCGTTTCTCATCGGACTGGCGGGCGGCGTCCACTGCGTCGCCATGTGCGGCGGCATCGTTGCGGCGCTCCATCTGCGCGGGCGACAGCCGATCGGCCGGCAGCTCGTGTGCAGTCTCGGGCGGATCGCCAGCTACGCCTGTGCCGGAGCCGTTGCCGGCGGAGTCGGCGGGCTCGCGCTCCTCTACGACGGGCTCCTGCCGGCAAGGATCCTTCTGCTGGTGGCGGCCAACGTCCTCGTCATTCTGCTCGGCCTCTACCTGGCGGGTCTCGGCACGGCGGTCCTCGCGCTCGAGCGGGCCGGCCGCGTCGTGTGGCGGGGTCTCACAATCCTGGGAGCGCGTCTGGCTCCCGCGGACACCGCGGCGCGCGCCGTCGGCGTGGGCCTGGCCTGGGGCTGGATTCCTTGCGGCCTGACCTACAGCGCCCTGGGGACCGCCCTCGTCTCCGGCGGCGCGGCGCGGGGCGCCGCGGTGATGGCGGCGTTCGGTCTGGGGACCCTGCCCAACCTGCTGGCCGCCGGCCTCGCCGCAAACAGATTCCAGAGCCTCCTGCGCCGGCCTCGGGCTCGCCTGGTGGCGGGCCTGGCCGTCGTGCTGCTCGGCGTCTTCGGTCTCGCGCGTATCCCGGGCCTGCCCGACCACCTCAAGCACGGTCTCCACTCTCTCCGTTAGCCAGCCGCATCGCGTTGGCGACGACGATGAGCGAGCTGGCGGACATGCCGAGCGCCGCCGCCCACGGCGGCATGAAGCCCGCCGCCGCGATCGGCACCGAGACGAGGTTGTAAGCCAGTGCCCATCCAACGTTCTGCATCAGCAGCCGCCGGGAGCGTCGCGCGATGCGCCGGGCGGCGACGAGAGGCGAAAGACTCTCCCCCAGGATCACGAAATCGCTCGCGAGGACCGAAAGCTGCGGCGCTCGTCCGAACGACGCGGAAACCGATGCCGCCGCCAGGGTCGGCGCGTCATTCAAACCATCGCCGACGAAGAGGAGCCGTTCCCCCCCGCGCTCTCTCGCCCGGATCCACTGGAGCTTGGCGGAGGCCGTCATCTCTCCCTGAGCGTCGTCGAAGCCGAGAGAGTCTCCGAGGCGCTCGACCGGCTCGCGGGCGTCGCCGGAGAGCAGGACCGCATGCCGGATGCCCTCGCGTCGGAGATCTTCGACGATCGCTCCCGCCCCAGGCCGCAGCTCTTCACGGAAAGTGAAGAGAGCCGCTCGGCCCTTGCGATCGGTCAGCAGAGCCGCCAGACGCCCCTCCGCTCGCGCGCAGCTCAGCGGCTCTTCCAGCTCCGGCGGCATCTCGACGGCGCCCAGGGCGAAGCCGGGAGATCCCATCCACCAGCGGCTGCCGAAGAGTGTCCCGGCGACCCCAAGACCGCCGCGATGGACGATGTTTTCCGCCGCGGCCGCTTCGCCGGACTCCTCTCTGATTGCGCGTGCGATGGGATGCGGGGACGCGGCCTCCACCGCCGATGCCACGCCAAACGCGGTGTCCCGATCGAGTCCTCCCGCCGTCTGGACGGCTTGCAGGCGCGGTGCGGCCAGCGTCAGGGTGCCCGTCTTGTCGAAGGCCGCCGCATCGGCGCGAGCCAGCCGCTCGATCGCCGCCATGCGCGCCGGAAGGACACCGGCCTTGGCGAAGCGTCCCGCGGCGACGGCCAGGGCGATGGGCGTGGCCAGAGCGAGGGCGCAGGGGCAGGTGACGATCAGCACAGCGATCGTTGCCGGGAGCGCCAGGGAGGAATCGCGGAAGGACCAGAAGATCGCCGTCGCCGCCGAGAGAAAGAGAACCGCCGCGACCAGCCAGACGCCCAGTCGGTCGGCGAGCAGCGCGGAGGGGGGGCGGCTGGCCAGGCCCCTCTCGAGCAGACGGGAGAGCTCGCCGAGCGTCGAGGCCTCTCCCGTCCGCGTGACGCGGAGGAGGACCACCTGATCCCGATTGACGCTTCCCGCCGCGACCTCGTCGCCCGGTCGGCGGGCGCGCGGCCACGGCTCGCCCGTCAGCACGGCTTCATCGAAGCTCGATTCACCTTCGAGAAGGACGCCGTCGGCCGGCGCGATCTCCCCGGGACGAATCCGAATCACCTCGCCGGCGGAAAGATCGGCGGCGGCCACCTCGTTCTCGCGGCCCTCCGCATCCAGGCGGCGCGCCGTCGCGGGGGAGACGAGAGCGAAGGGATCCAGCGCCGCGGCGGCGCGGAGGCGCGCCCGCGTTTCGAACGCGCGGGCGAGAAGCACGAAGAAGACGAGCATGGCGATCGCATCGAAATACACGGGGCCTGTCCCCCTCGCCGTGGCCCATGCGCTGCCCGCCCACGCCGCAAGCAGGCCGAGAGTGATCGGCACATCCATCCCCGCGCGCCGCCGGCGAACGTCACGCCATGCCCCGGCGATGAAGTCCTGCCCCGGATAGGCCAGGAGCACGGCGGCCGCCGCGAGCTCGCACCAGCGCGCGAAGGTCTCCCACAAGGGAAGACGCCCGCCCGCGTCGGGACCGCCCAGAAGGTATGCCGCGACCGCGAGATTCATCACGGTCATGCCGAGAACGCCGGCGAAGAGCAGGCGCGCGCTGTTGCGGCGCGCCGCCTCCGGCCCGATTCCGAGACGATGCGAGGAATCGACGGGCTTGGCCTCGTAGCCGATCTCCCGCACGGCCGAGAGGATTTCGGACAGGGCGATTCGCGACGGGTCCCAGACGACGCGGACGCTGTGAGACGCGTAGGCGACCGTCGCCTCGACAACACCCGGCAGCGCCCGAAGCCGCTGCTCGTTCAACCACAGGCACGCCGGGCACCTTATCCCCTCGAGCCAGAGCGACGCCTCGAGAAAGCCCCCGACGCCCCGCACGAAGGCTCTCTGCAGGTCTTCCCGGTCGTAGAGCCGGTCTTTGCTCCCGTCCGGAGACGCGACAGGGGGCGCGTTCGCCGAGCGCAGCCGGTAATAGTCCGCAAGCCCGCTGCCGACAATCGCTTCCGCCGCCGCCTGACACCCGCCGCAGCAGAATTCCCGCATTGCGCCGAGCACAGACCCGCGCCATCGCTCCCCAGCCGGCGCCGGAAGCCCGCAGTGAAAGCACGCCGGCTCCGGCGCGACCGATTCAGTGCGCTCCCCAGACGACCCTGTCCGATCCGCCAGGGCATTCATGGCGATGAGAGTGTTCTAGCAGATCGTCGGGTCCTGGCACCAGTCATGCAATCCAAGCCGCCTTGGAGGGCTCCTGAACGATTCCGAGCCCTGGAGCATCGAGGGGCGACTCGAGCGCTCGACGAAAAAATTCGTGCGAGGTGTCGATCCCGCGGAGGCTCGTTCGTCGTAGCAGTGGAGCCAGGGATCAGATCCGGTCGAGACCGTCCGGAAACCCGGCTCGGAACTGAAAGGAGATTCGCAATGCGATTCATGGTGATCGTCAAAGCCGACAAGGACTCGGAGGCGGGCGTTCTCCCGGACGAGAAAATCCTGACCGCGATGGGGAAGTACAACGAGGAGTTGTCGAACGCCGGCGTGATGCTCGCGGGCGAAGGGCTCCACCCGAGCTCGAAGGGAGCGCGCGTGCGCTTCTCCGGAGGGAAGACGACCGTGACCGACGGCCCCTTCGCCGAGACGAAGGAGCTCGTCGCCGGCTTCTGGCTGTGGCAGGTGAAGTCGAAGGAAGAGGCGATCGAGTGGCTCAAGCGCGCCCCTTTCGGCGGGGGGACCGAGGTCGAGATTCGCCAGGTGTTCGAGGCGGAAGACTTCGGCGACGAGTTTACTCCCGAGCTAAGGGCCCAGGAGGAGCGCATTCGCGCACAGGTGGCAAAGAGGTCGTAGTCGCGGTGCCGGTTGGCTAGGCGGTGGGACTCTTTTCTGCAAGGCGACTCTCGAGTCTCAGCACACGCGTGGCCAACCGTGCGTCATCGATCTTCTCGGTGACGGACGCGAAGGACACCGTCGCTCCGCGCCAGTGCAACTCTTCCACGTCGTGAAAGAGCGGCGCGTCGATTCGCAGCGTCGCGAGCTTCTTGAAGAGCAGGACGCGCTCGCGATTGTCCTGAAGGACCTCGAGAGGGAAGTTCTCGAGCGCACCATAACGCTCGATCAGGCGGGCCGCCGTCTTGGGTCCGCAGCCTCGGATTCCGGGATAGCCATCCGCGGCGTCCCCCACGAGGGCGAGGTAGTCCGGGATGTGCGCCGGCGCCACCCCGTACCGGGCGCGGACGCCGTCCGCGTCGCGAATCTGGCCGGTGCGCCGGTCCACCTGCACCACGCGATCTCCGACGACGCATTGCGCGAGGTCCTTGTCCGGTGTCCAGATGCACACCTTCTCCACGCGCTCGTCCCGGGCCGCGGCGTGAGCCGCGGAGGCGAGCGCGTCGTCGGCCTCGAGCTCGACCATCGGCCATACGGCGACGCCCATGGCGGCCAACGCTTCCTCGAGCGGAAGAAACTGGGCGCGCAGGGCCGGCTCGATGCCTTCCCCGGTCTTGTACTCCGACCAGAGACCGTTGCGGAACGACTCGATGACGTGATCCGTCGCGACCCCGATGTGCGTGGCTCCGTCCTCGAGCATCTGCGCCACCGTGTGAAGCACGCCCGCCACCGCGCCGAAAGGGGGATCGGTTCCTTTGCCGCGCCGGATCCCGTAGAAGTGACGAAAGAGCTCATACGTCCCGTCGAGAAGATGAATGATCATTCGCGAGTTACTCGATCGCCTTACCTAACAGAGAGTTACGAGAAAAGATGCCTGGCGTGTCGATTTCTCGAAACCTCGTTCGTCGTCAGAGTGGAGGCAGGACTCACACCGGTCGAAGTCGTCCGGAAACCCCTGCGAGCCGAAAGGAGAAACGACGATGCGAATCCTGGGACTGCTCAAGGCTGACAAAAACTCCGAGGCGGGCGCTGCCCCCACGCCGGAGCTCATGGAGAGGATGGGGAAGTTCATCGGCGAGATCACGAAGGCCGGAGTGCTGCGCGCGACTGACGGGCTCCAGCCGAGCTCGAAGGGCAAGCGCGTGCGGCTTTCAAAAGGGAAAATCACGGTGACCGACGGACCTTTCACCGAGTCGAAGGAGCTGATCGCCTCCTACGCGTTGTTCGAGGTAAAGACGATGGCCGAGGCGATCGAGTGGACCAAGCGCTTTCTCGAGGTGCTCGGTGAAGGGGAGTGCGAGCTCCGCCCGATCTTCGAGGCGTCGGACTTTCCGGGCGCCCGCTGAAGGACCGAGTCAAGGACACCAGGAGGACCAAGCCATGCAATCGGCCACAGAAAGGGTTCCGGACTCGAAGACGCGATCTTGGACCGGGCGCATTCTGAGCGCGCTGGCGCTTCTGTTCCTGCTCTTCGACGGCGTCATCAAGCTGACGAAGATTGCTCCCGTCGCGGAGTCGTTCGGTCACCTCGGTTATCCCGTGAGCCTCGGTCCGGGCATCGGAGTTCTCGAGCTTCTCTGCGTCGCCCTCTATGTGATTCCGCGTACGTCCGTGCTCGGCGCGATCCTGCTGACGGGATTCCTGGGCGGCGCGACGGCGAGCCAGGTGCGCATCGGCGAGCCGCTCTGGAGCCACGTCCTCTTCCCGACCTATGTCGGCCTGCTGGTCTGGGGAGGGCTGTATCTGCGCGAAGAACGGCTGCGCGCGCTCGTCCCGCTGCGGGACGTGCCCTCGTCGGCGTCTGTTCCGCCGACCAGAGAGAGCGCTGCGCGGGCCGAGCTCGCGGAACTTCGTTCCTAACCAGAAGGAGTCAGACTATGCGATTCATGATGCTAATGATCCCCAAGGGATACGAGAAGGCCGCGCCGGGCGCCATGCCGGACGCCAAGGCCGTTGCCGCGATGATGAAGTACAACGAATCCCTGCAGAAGGCCGGCGTGCTGCTCGCGCTCGATGGCCTCCACCCGCCCTCGGCGGGCGCGCGTGTCTCGTTTTCCGGAGGCAAGCCCAAGGTGACCGACGGGCCCTTTACCGAGGCGAAGGAAGCCGTCGGCGGCTACTGGATGATTCAGGTGCGGTCCAAGGAAGAGGCGGTGGAATGGGCGTCGCGCTGCCCCGCGTCGGACAACGAAGTGATCGAGGTTCGCCAGGTGCAGGAGTTCTCGGACTTTCCTCCCGACGTTCAGAAGGCCGCGGCCAAGTTTCCGGAGATGCAGGCTCAGTCCGGAGCGCGCGGGGGCTCCTGACTCTCACTCGGCTCGGTCTTGCGCAGAGGGAGGAAGATGCTCTAATCAGTGGTCGTGTCGGCCACCGCTGCCCATCGCGCGATCGACGCGGTCTGGAGGATCGAGTCGGCCCGGCTCATCGCCGGCCTCGCGCGAATCGTGCGGGACGTCGGTCTGGCCGAGGAGCTGGCCCAGGATGCGCTCGTCGCCGCGCTCGAGGGGTGGCCGGAGTCGGGCGTTCCGGAGAACCCGGGCGCCTGGCTCATGGCCACCGCGAAGCATCGTGCGATCGACCTGTTGCGTCGGAAGGCACTCGTCGAGCGCAAGCACGAGGAGCTCGGCCGGGAAATCGAGGTCCAACGGGAGACGGCCGTGGCGGATCTCGACGCCGCGATCGACGACGACATCGGCGACGACCTGTTGCGGCTCATGTTCACGGCCTGCCATCCGGTGCTCTCCACCGAGGCGCGCGTCGCGCTCACTCTCCGCTTGCTCGGAGGGCTGACGACCGAGGAGATCGCGCGCGCGTTTCTCGTCCCGGAGGCGACCGTCGCCCAGCGGATCGTCCGGGCCAAACGGACTCTCGCCGAGGCGCGCGTGCCCTTCGAGGTGCCCCGCAGTGCGGAGCTCGCCGCGCGGCTGTCCTCCGTGCTCGAGGTCCTCTACCTCATCTTCAACGAAGGCTACCTGGCGACCGCAGGCGACGACCTGATGCGACCCGCTCTCTGCGAGGACGCGCTTCGTCTCGGCCGGATTCTGGCCGAGCTCGCTCCGAAGGAGCCGGAAGTCCACGGCCTCGTCGCTCTGATGGAGATCCAGACGTCCCGGTCGAGGGCGCGGCTGGGCCCGGCAGGGGAGCCCATTCTGCTCCTCGATCAAGACCGCGCGCTTTGGGATCAACTCCTCATCCGCCGCGGTTTCGCGGCGCTCGAGCGCGCCGAGATCCTCGGCGGCGCGCATGGGCCGTACGCGCTCCAGGCCGCGATCGCCGCCTGTCACGCGCGGGCGCGCACACCGGCGGAGACGGACTGGGTCCGCATCGCGGCGCTCTACGGGGAACTCGCTCGGCTCGCGCCGTCGCCTGTCGTGGAGCTCAACCGAGCGGTCGCGGTCGCGATGGCTTCCGGACCGGCAGCGGGCCTCGAGCTCGTCGATCGACTGACGTCTGAGCCTCTACTCCAGAGCTATCACCTCTTGCCGAGCGTGCGTGGCGACCTCCTCGCGAAGGTCGGGCGCTGGGACGAAGCCCGGGCGGAGTTCGAGCGCGCGGCTTCGCTGACGCGCAACGCGCGCGAGCGGGAGCTGCTCCTGGAACGGGCTTCCCGATCCGGACCGGGCTAGCACCGGCCCGAGCGGTTCTCGCGCGGCGGAGCCACTGGGTCGTCTTCCTTGTTGACAAGACGTTGGTGCCGCCATATTAAGCTGTCCCTAAGGTCCGTCCCCCGGGCTTCGCAAAGGCGATGGAAGCGAGGAGGCTCACATGTTCAAGCCACGGTTTGCCATCCTGACGATCTGCGCCGCGATCACCATCCTTTGGGCCACGCCGACGGCTGCCCAGTCGTCGGGAAAGGTCGCCGGCACGGTGCGCATCGCCGGCGGCAATCCCACGCCCGGGGCAACGGTCACGATCACGAACCAGGAGACCGGCGCGAGCCGCACCGTCCGGTCCTCCGGAGGCGGCGCCTACGAGGCGGCCGATCTCGCGCCCGGCGTCTACACGGTGTCGGCCGACCTGGTCGGGTTCCGCCGGGTGATCCAGAGGGATCAGCGGCTCGCGGCCGGCGCCACGCTGACCATCGACTTCGCTCTCGAGGTCAAGGTCACCGAGGAAGTCACGGTGACCGCCATGAAACGCGAGGCGACGGTGTTCGACACGCCGGTCTCGATCGCGGCGCCGACCGAAGACGTGATGCGGGAGCGCGGTATGACGTCCATCGAAGACGTCGCCGCCAACGTCGCCAACTTCACCGTCCAGAACCTCGGCCCCGGCCAGAGCGAGGTCTCCATTCGCGGGACCTCGGCGGGGCAGATTGCGCGTGACCAACCGGGTGTCAAGGAGGAGGTGGGCACTTATCTGGACGAGTCGTCCATTTCTCTCTCTCTGTTCAATCCGGATCTCGATCTCTTCGACATGAACCGCATCGAGGTGCTGCGCGGCCCTCAGGGAAGCCTATTCGGCTCCGGCTCGGTGGGAGGCGCGGTGCGCTACATGACCAACCAGCCCCAGCTCGGCGTGACCAGCGTTTTCGGCGAGGTCGGCGGCGAGGCCATCGACGGCGGCGGCACGGGCGGGAACGTCAAGGCTGGCTTCAACTCGCCTCTGGGAAGTATGGCAGCCGTCCGCGTGGTCGGCTATTACAACCGGCTGGCCGGCTGGATGGACGCCGTACACCCCTTCGGTTCTTTGAAGCCGGGGGAGTTTTCCGTCGAGAAGAACGTCAACTCCGGCGACCGCGTGGGGTTGCGGATCGCGCTCGATCTCGCGCCGAACGAGAACCTGACGATCACACCGCGGTTTGTCTATCAGAAGCTGGCCATGGAAGGCTGGAACCGCATCGACAACTACAACATTCTGGCCAATCCCTTCACGACGACGCAGCCGGCGATCACGCTCGGCCCCCGTGAGCTCTTCACCCAGATGAACGAGCCCACGACGGACAAGTTCCAGCTCGGAGACCTCAACGTCAAGTACAAGTTCGACAACAACCTGGTCTTGACATCGGTTACCTCGTTTACGAATCGCAGCATCCTGGTCGTGCGCGATGCAACGGCGCTGACCGGGAGCGTCACCGGCGGGAGCCTCGGCCTCCCCGAGGACATTTACGCCCTGAACGCGCCCTTGAACGACGCCACTCAGGCCCACGGGTGGACGCAGGAGCTGCGTCTGTCGGGCGGCGCGGGGAAGGATCGGTTCCAGTGGGTCATCGGCGGCTTCTATGGCGACACGAGGCGGGCCTACCAGCAGACTCTGCCGGTCAAAGGGTTCGACGCTCTGTGTGCCGCCGAATGCCCGCCGTTGTTCAATGCCGGCGGGGACTTCCCGATCATCCCCAGTCAGGGTGTGTACGCGCCGAAGGACAACCTCTACTTTTCGGACCTGCACTACAAGCTTCGCGAGTACGCAGTCTTCGGCGAGGGCACCTTCAACATCACAGAGCAATTCAGCCTGACCGCAGGCGTGCGCTATTACAACTACAAGAACGACAAGGCGCTGATTTTCGACGGCCTGTTCGGCCCCCTGGGCCTCCCCGCGCCGCCCATCGCCACGGTCGAATCGGGGACCTTCAAATCCGACGGAGTGGCGCCGCGCTTCATCGCGAGCTACAAGGTGACCGATTCGACGACGATCAATGCTCAGGCCTCCAAGGGCTTCCGGCTGGGCGGAATCAACGACCCGATCCTGATCCCGCTGTGCTCAGCCGACGCCGTCATCACCTTCGGCGGCCATGACACCTGGAAAGACGAGACGGTGTGGAACTACGAGATCGGCTCGAAGTCGAGGTTGATGGGTGGGAAGGGGTACGTCAACGCTTCGGCGTTCTACGTGGATATCAAGGACATGCAGGTCGTCGTGACCGCGGACGGTTGCTCCTCGCGGCTCGTCTTGAACGCGCCGAAGGCCCGTAGCGTCGGCGGGGAACTGGAGTTCGGCCTCGCGCCGAACGAGCATTTCGACTTCGCCATTTCGGGCAGTTACACCAACGCGAAGTTCACGGAGACGTTGCCCGGCCCGGAGAGCGGCGTGATCGGCACCGGCATCCGCGACGGAAATCGTCTTCCGAGCGTGCCCAAGTTCCAGATGGCGCTGGCGGCGACCTACCGGCAGCAGATCGTGCCGGAGTTCCAGGGTT
>WNGF01010337.1_pt1 | contig 10550 bp, 8 predicted proteins | sample 5400641 | NCBI WGS metagenome assembly WNGF01 (sample SAMN13153371, study PRJNA577476) | soil metagenome | isolation source: 80 cm soil or saprolite under grassland replicate 2 | place: USA:California | collected 2016-06-15
AGAGCGCCGACGTAAGTCCGGCGGTGACCGCGGATGTCCGCCTCGTCGCGGATGCCGCCCAGCGATACGCGCGTGAACTTGCGGCCCAGCGCGCGGGCGACAGACTCGCCAAGCGAGGTCTTGCCGACGCCTGGAGGTCCGACCAGCGTGATGATCGCGCCGGACCCGCGGCCGCTCAGAACCTCGAGTCCCCGCTCCTTGCGCAGCTTGCGCACGGCGAGGAACTCGATGATGCGGTCCTTCACATCGGACAGGCCCGTGTGGTCTTCGTCGAGGATGCGGCGGGCCTCGACCAGGTCGTAGTTGTCGTCGGAGCGCACGTTCCAGGGGATGTCGAGCATCCAGTCGAGGTACGTGCGGATCCACCCGTACTCCGGGTTCTGCTCGCTTGTCCTCTCCAACCGGTCGAGCTCGCGATTCACCTCGGTGAGGACGGCCTCGGGCATGCCCGCCTTGGCGATGCGCTCGCGGTACGTCGACATGATGTCGCTGCCGCCTTCGTTGAGCTGCTTCTTGATCGCTTCGAGCTGCTGGCGGAGCAGGAACTCGCGCTGAGTCTTCTCCATGCCTTCGGCGACGTCGCTGCGGATCTTCTCCTTCAGCGAGGCGTCAGCCAGGACCTGCTTCGTCCAGCCGATGAGCTTGGCCAGTCGCTCCTCGACGTCGAGCGACTCGAGCACCTCGAGCTTCTGCTCGGTCGTGAGGTCGGGCGAGTAGCCGGCAAGGTCGGCCAGGTGGCTGGGGGTCTTCGCGGCGCGCAGGAACGAGACGACCTGGGGCACGCCTCTGGACTCGACCAGGTTCTCCAGCAGCGCCCGGTACTCGCGCGCCAGCTCCGTCGCCTTCGCAGAGGCAGGGTCGGGGTCGGGAACCGGGTCAGCCTTGACCCAGAGGGCTCCGCCGATGTCGGCCTGGCCGCTGCCCAGCCGGGCGCGGTACTCGCCGCGGAGGATGAAGGCTTCGGCCCCGGTCGGGAGCTCTGCCGAGTCGCCCAGCCGGGCGACGGTGCCGATGCTGCCGAAGCGCCCGTCGATGCGGGGCACCAGCAGGACCAGCCGGCTGCCCTGGCGGGCGGCCTCGATGGCCGCCTTGGACGCGTCGCCCTCGACCGCGAGGGTGACGGTCATGTGCGGGAGCACGACCACGTCGTCCATGGGGAGGACGGGAAGCAGTTCGGACTTGGGCGTGGGCATTGTCAGATCTCCTGTGCGGGGCGCCGGTTCATATTCACAGAAACGTTTTTCCCCGCCCTTCTAATTCCCAATCCAGCCAGGAGGCCTCCCCCCAACGTGGCGGCCCGGGCTTAGAATGCCCTCTGGCTGAGTGAGACCTGCTGCCGGCGCACTCTCGCCCCGGCGGAGTTCAGATTCCCGGGAAGAAGGCGGCAGGGACGACATCTGAGAGGTTGGAGCGCGCGATGCCGACAATCTCGGAGGGAGACCATGAGCGCTAACTGGACTCGTCGGGAGTTCGTCAAAGGCGTGGGCACGGCGGCTGGAGCCCTCGTACTCGGGGGCGCGTTTGCCGAGTTCCTGGCCGCCTGTGGTACCGGCGGAGGCACAGCTTCCAACAAGCTCGAGATCTTCAGCTGGTGGACAGCCGGCGGCGAAGCGGACGGCCTGAACGAGATGTTCGGGATCTACAAGAAGAAGTACTCGGGCGTCACCATCACCAACTCAGCGGTCGCGGGCGGCGCCGGCAGCAACGCCAAGGCGGTGCTGGCGACCCGGATGCAGGGCGGCAAGCCGCCTGACAGCTTCCAGGTCCACGCCGGCCAGGAGCTCATCAGCACCTGGGTCAAGGCCGACAAGATGGAGCCGATCACCAGCATCTGGAACTCAGAGGGCTGGGACAGCGTCATCCCGAAGGACCTTAAGACCATCGTCAGCTCCGGAAACGACGTCTGGTCGGTACCGGTCAACATCCACCGCGGAAACGCGCTCTGGCTCAGCGCCAAGGCGTCGTCGGCGATCGGCGCCGGCGCCTCCAACACCCTCGACAACTTCCTGTCCGGTTTGGGCGCGGCGAAGGCGGCCGGCATCAAGGAGCCATTGGCGCTCGGGTCGAAGGGCAACTGGCAGGTGACGATGCTGCTCGAGAACAACATCGTCGCCGTCGGTGGGGCCGACTTCTACCGCGGCCTGTTCAACGGCAAGAGCTCGTGGCAGGACAACAGCGTCAGGACGGCGCTGACCTACATCAGGTCCATGCTCAACTACGTCAACTCCGACCACGCCACGATCGACTGGGACCAGGCCGCAGGCAGGTTGAAGGCCGGGACCTCGGTCGCCACCATCATGGGCGACTGGGCGAAGGGTTACTTCACGGCCAACAACTGGAAGCCGGACACCGACTTCACCGGCATCCCGTCGCCCGGCACCACCGGCACCTACATGATCGTCTGCGACACGTTCGGCCTGCCCAAGAACGCCCCCGACCACGACAACGCCGTGAACTGGATCAAGGTGTGCGGCTCGGAGGAAGGCCAGGCGGCATTCAACCCCAAGAAGGGCTCGATCCCGGCGCGCACGGACGTGCCGGCCAACATCTTCGACTCCATCGCGCAGAAGTTCATAACCGAGTTCAAGAACGCATCGCTGACACCCAGCATCGCCCATGGATCGGCGGCGCCGGAGGCTTTCGTCAGCGCCCTCAACGATGAGATGGGGCAGTTCGTCCAGAAGAAGGACGTCAACGGCAGTATCACCAACATCGCCAAGCTCGCCGACCAGTACCTGAAGTAAGGCGTTGGCGGTCGCCGGCACCGCAGCGAGGGAGCGGCTTCAAAAGGGCCGCTCCCTCGGCCATTTCTCCTGGGACTCGCTGACTCCGTTCCTGCTCATCGCGCCGTCGATCGTCCTCATCGGGATCTTCGTCTACGGATTCATCGGCTACACGGCATTCGTCTCGACGACCAGGTGGTACGGGATCAATCCCGACTACACGTCAGTGGGACTCACCCAGTACACGGACCTGTTCGGCCTGCCGCGATTCCAGGCCGACATCACGAACACGATCGAGTTCACGATCCTGTTCCTGGCCGGCTGCATCCTGCTCGGTTTCGGAGCCGCGATCCTGCTCGATCAGAAGCTGCGCGGCACGATCTTCTTCCAGAACATCTTTCTCTTCCCACTCGCGATCTCGTTCGTGGTCACGGGCACCGTTTGGCGCTGGATCTTCAACCCCAACTTCGGCATCAACCTGCTGCTGGACCAGGCGCATCTCGGGTTCCTGAAGTCACCGTGGCTGGCGGACACTCACACGGCTCTGTTCGGCCTGGTCATCGCGGCGACGTGGCAGATGAGCGGGTTCTGCATGGCGATGTTCCTGGCCGGCTTGCGGGCGATCCCCGAGGAGCTGCGCGAGGCAGCCCGCGTGGACGGGGCCACCGAGCTGAATGCGTTCTTGCAGATCATCCTGCCGCTGATGCGACCGATCACCCTCTCGGCCGTCATCATCCTCGGCCACATCTCGCTCAAGATCTTCGACCTCGTTTACGTGATGACGTTCGGGGGCCCGGGCTTCGCGACAGACATGCCGAGCCTTTACATGTGGGTCGCGGTCTTCCGGCAGAACCTCTACGGACGGGGCGCCGCGATCGCGATGGTTCTCCTGCTGATGGTCGCGCTCTTGATCGTGCCTTACCTGATCTGGAGCCTTCGCCAGGAGGTCGAGAGATGAGCGTGGCTGCCAAGGCACGCGTCAAGGGGCCCGGGCTCCGCCCGCTGCGCCTTGTCGGCTATGCGCTCCTGATCGTCGTCGCGGTGTTCTACCTGCTGCCCGTCTACGTGATCGTGGTCACCGCGCTCAAGTCGTTCGCGATGGTGTCCAGCACCACGCCCTGGCAGCTGCCTTCGGCGCCGACGCTCGAAGCCTTCGGCAACGCTTTTCAGACACTCTCGCCGAGCTTTCTAAACAGCGCGCTGCTTGTGGTGCCGGCGACCGTGCTGTCGGCTCTGCTCGGCTCTTTCAACGGCTACGTGCTGTCCAAGTGGAGGTTCCGCGGAGCCGACATCATCTTCACGCTGCTCCTGTTCGGAATGTTCATCCCCTACCAGAGCATCCTGCTCCCGCTTGTGCTCGTGCTCCAGAAGATCAACCTCTACGGCGGGATTCCAGGGCTGGTACTGACCCACGTCGTCTATGGCATCCCGATCACGACGCTGATCTTCAGGAACTATTACGCGGCGGTGCCCAACGAGGTCATCGAGGCCGCCCGCATCGACGGCGCTTCGGTGCTCGGGGTCTACCGGCACGTCCTTTTCCCGCTTTCGATGCCGGGCTTCGTCGTGGTCCTGATCTGGCAGTTCACGAGCATCTGGAACGAGTTCCTGTTCGCAGTGACGATCACCCTGCCCGACCAGTGGCCGATCACGGTGGCCCTTAACGGGCTGGCGGGCTCGCTGCTGGCTCACTACGAGATCCAGATGGCGGGGGCTCTGCTGACCGCGCTGCCGCCGCTGATCATCTACGTCGTCCTCGGGCGCTACTTCATCCGCGGGCTGCTGGCGGGCGCCCTCAAAGGCTGAGCCCCTCCCCACCGTGTGCAGAGGTCGGCGCGAAATCCCTCCCCACTCCGTGGGGAGGTCGGCGCGAAATCCCTCCCCACTCCGTGGGGAGGTCGGCGCGAAGCGCCGGGTGGGGAGCCATCACCGTAATAGGGAGTCGTTCTTGAGCCGTTACCGCGTTCCCATCGTCGTGGCGGTGGTCGTGGTCTTTGCCGCCGTGGCGGGCTATTTGATCTTTGCCAACCGCACCCCCGGCGGCCAGAGCCTGACATTCAACGTCACGATCACCGGCGCCAAGACGATGTCCCCCCGCGACCTGTCCGCCGACCTGAACGACACCATCACCATCAACATCACCAGCGACACCGACGGTGAGGTTCACCTTCATGGCTATGACATCCAGTTCGACACCAAGGCCGGCCAGACGGTCAGCCATACCTTCAAGGCGGACAAGACCGGCGACTTCGAGATCGAGTGGGAGGACACGAGCACGCACCTGGGCCACCTGGTGGTGACGTGATGGCGCTGGCAGGCATCTTCCTTCACGGCTTCGGACAGCGCTACGACTTGCCCGCGTCTTTGTGGCTGTACCTCTTCGCCGCCGGCTTCGTGGTCGTGATCTCGTTTGTGCTGGTCGTCTTGTTCGCCGGGGAGCAGGTCGGGGACAAGGCGATCCAGTACCCGCGGCGGCCGTCGGCATTCCTGCTCCGAATCGCCCGCACGCCGTGGCCCCGGACCGTAGGCGGAGCAATCGGGGTGCTGGCCCTTGTGACCATCGTCGTCACGGGCCTGTTCGGCTCGTCAGACCCCAACAAGAATCCCGCCGAGTACCTCATGTGGATCTACTTCTGGTCGGGGACGGTGATTCTCTCTGGGCTCGTAGGCAACCTCTGGTACCTGCTCAACCCGTGGGCGGCGATCTACGACGCCCTGACACGGTTTGTGCACCTCGGGCCGGTATGGAAGCTGCCCAACGTTGGCGTCTGGCCGGCAACCCTTGCCTACTTCTCGTTCGCCTGCCTCGAGCTCACGAGCGGTATGGCCAACCGGCCGTGGGTCATCGCCATGCTCGCGCTCGCCTACACGGCGCTGACCCTGGCGGGCATGATCCTGTTCGGTCGCGACGAGTGGCTGCAGCACTGCGAGGGATTGACAGTGCTGTTCGGCGTCGTCGGCAGGTTCGGTCCGGTGGAGGCCGAGCGAGACAAGGCTGGTCGCATCAGCGCGGTCTACTTGCGCCCGTGGGGCGTGGGACTTCTAAAACCGGCGCCGATGGGCTGGGATCGTGTCGTCTTTGTGATCCTGATGCTGAGCACACTGGCGTTCGATGGGATCCTGGCGACGCCGGCCTGGCAAGACTTCAACCTCGCGCTCGAACCGATCTGGCTGCCGCTAGGGGCGTGGGGCTTCTTTCTCACCCGCACGCTGGCGATGCTGCTGCTGACCGGCGCCTTCCTGCTCGTGTTCGTCGCCTTCATGGAGATGGTCATCTACCTCGGGAGCCGCAAGGTCGACCTCAAGTCGACCGTGTCGGCCTTCGCGCTGACGCTGGTGCCGATCGCGCTGGTCTACAACGCAGCGCACTACTACAGCTACGTGCTCGTGCAGTCGCAGGGGCTGATCCCGCTCCTGAACGACCCGCTGGGCAAGGGCTGGGATCTCTTGCCCGCGGTCGCGACTTACAAGCCGAGCTTCGCTCTTGCCCAGGCGTCGACGGTCTGGTTTGCGCAGATCGTCCTGATCGTCGTCGGGCATGTCATCGCCGTCTATCTCTCGCACCTGAAGGCTGGGGAGCGCTTCCGCACCGCGCAGCGCGCGCTGCTCAGCCAGTACCCGATGCTGGTGCTGATGGTGATGTACACGATGACCAGCCTCTGGATCCTGGCCCAGCCGATAACTCGGGAGTCCTGACTGGCAAGATGGGCTGATGCCCTGGCCGCTGGACCCGACCGTCTACGCGGGCCTTCTGGCTCTGTTCTTCGGCCACGCCTGGCTGGCCCGCGAGGCGGACGACGCGCGGCGCAAGCACTCCCTCTACTTCGGGCTCGGCCTGCTCACGATCTGGGTCGCGCTCGAGACCCCCATCGACACCATCAGCGACTATTACCTCGACAGCGTCCACATGCTCCAGCACGTGATGCTGGGCTTCGTCGCGCCGCCCCTCCTGCTGCTGGGGCTCTCGCCGCAGATGGTGGGGAGGTTCGTGCGCGTTCCTGGTGTCCGGGAGCTAACGGAGCCCATCCCGGCCCAGCTGATCGCGGGCGTGGTGATGATCGTCTGGCACGTGCCCTGGCTCTACGACGCCACCCTCCACTGGGAGGAGCTGCACATCATGGAGCACCTGACGTTCATCGCCGCCGGCGTCGTCCTCTACTGGCCGATCCTGGAAGCAACGTCGGCCCACGCGCGCTGGCAGATGTCAGCCGGCGCCAAGCTCCTGTACATGCTCGTGGCCACGCTGCCTCAAGATGGCGTCGCGCTCGTCCTGCTCTTCTCGCGCGTGCCGTTCTACGACTTCTACGTGCACGTGCCCAGGCTGGTGCCCAGCCTCACGCCGCTGATCGACCAAACCCTCGCCGGGGCGGTGCTCATGATCCTCGGCAAGGCCACGCTGACCGTCGCGGGACTCGCCGTGTTCTTCCGCTGGTTTGGCGCTGAGCACCGCTCAGACCAGGCGCGGCTCAGGCCGCGCATGAACGGCTCCTAGAAGCTCGGCCCTAGGGCAGGGCGAGGGTGGCCGCCGACTTGGCCTCATGGCGGTCATGGAACCATGACCAGGTCTTGCCGAGCCCTGCGTTGATCGAGACCCGAGACTTCCAGCGCAGCATCCGGTCTGCGCGCATCGGATTCAAGCACTCGCGCCGGACCTCGAACCGGCGCGCCGGCGAGTGCTCGCTGACCGCTTGCCGGTCGGCGGCCGCCACCAACCGCTTGACGACGGCGTTGATGCTCGTCTCACGCCCGGTACCGATGTTGACCTCGCCTGAGTGGGTCCCGAACACCGCCAGGACGTTGGCGGCCGCGACATCGGTCACGTAGATGAAGTCACGGGTCTGGCCGCCGTCCCCAAATACCAGAGGCGTCCCGCCCTCCAGGAGGCGGTGACAAGTGATGGCGATCACGCCGGTCTCACCGGTTCCGTCCTGGCGCGGCCCGTACACGTCTCCATAGCGGAGCGCCAACGTGGAGATGCCGTGGCGCAGCCCGAGCGCTGCGACGTAGACCTCCTCAGCTCGCTTGGCCGCGCCGAAGGCCGACAGCGGTGCGGGCTTATAGACCTCGCGCGACGGCAGCCGGGATCCCTCGCCGTAGATGCTGCCGCCGGTCGATGCCACAACCAACCTGCGCGCCCCGGCGTTGATGGCCGCCTGGAAGAGCGCCACCGAGCTCGCCAGGCTGGCCTTGACGTGCGCGCCAGGGTCGCGGGCCGCCTTCTGCACTCCGCCCTTGTAGGCGAGATGCAGGACGACCTCCGGCTTGAACTTCTTAAGCGCACGCGCGGCGGCCCTCGAGCCGCAGTCGACGGTCGCAAACTCGATGTCTGCAGGCAGGGACTCGCCGCACGGATGACTGTGGTCGTCGATGACGAGGACCTTGGCATTCGCCGCCCGCAGCAGCTCCACGGTGTGCGAGCCGATAAAGCCCGCGCCCCCTGTCACGGCGACCCGGGCGCCGTCTTTGGGCGGGGCTGGCATGACCCGACAGCTTAGCTTCTCCGCCCTAAGTGTCGGTTCCTTCCGGCACCCCGACGCCGAGATAGCGCGCTCCCGCCTTGTGCACAAGCTGTGGGTCGACGTCTCCCCGCCCATCGAGAACGACGCGCAGCCCTTGAAATCGCGACCAGTCCAGGTCGCGGTACTGGCGGTGGAATGCCTGCACGACGATGGCATCCACCTGGAGTGGCGGATCCGAGTCGAGGCTTGCGACCTCGGCCTCGAGCTGCGCCAGCTCGGCAGCCTCGTACAGCGGGTCGTGCACGAGAACACGCGCTCCGCGAGCGTGGAGGAGCTCGACGATCGGGATGGCGGTCGAAAAGGCCATCTCCTTCACATCCTCGCGATAGCTGACGCCCAGCACCAGCACCCGCTTGCCCTCGAGCCCTCCGAGCGCAGCGGCCAGCCGATCCACGCACACGGCCGCCATTCGATCGTTGGTCTCCCTGCCGATCCGCACGAGGCTCATGTCACCGTCTGCCGAGTCTGCGAGCAGGAAGTGTGGGTAGACCGGGATGCAGTGCCCGCCGACCCCGATGCTCGGCCGGTGTATGTGCGAGAACGGCTGGGAGTTTGCAGCCGTGAACGCTTCATTGGCGTTCACGCCTCGTGCGGCGCCGAACAGCGCGAGCTGGTTCGCCAGGGCGATGTTGACGTCGCGGTAAGTCGTCTCCGCGAGCTTCGCGAACTCCGCTGTTTCTGCGTTCGCGACAGGCCAGACCTCAGCGTCGAGCACGCTCCGGTAGAACTCCACGGCACGAGCGGTGCTCGCCGCGTTCACCCCTCCAACGATCTTTGGGTACCGCCGCAAATCTTCGAAGATGCGGCCCGCGTAAAGGCGCTCGGGGCTGAATGCCAGGTGGAAGTCCGTGCCCGCAACGAGCGCTGAGCTTGATTCCAGCAGCGGGCCGAGGCGCCCGCGCGTGGTGCCGACTGGAAGCGTCGTCTCGTAGATGATGAGGCTGCCCCGATGCAGCCCTTTGGCTGCTGCACGCGTCGCCGCGTCCAGGCTGCCGAAGTCGATCGTGCCGTTCCGATCCACCATCAGGGGCACGATGATTACGGCCGCGTTCGCCTCGGCGACCGCTGCGGCGGTGTCCACCGTCGCGGTCAGCCTCCCCGAAGCCACTGCCGACGCCACTGCGTCGTCGAGACCCGGTTCTTCTGTTATGTGCGACCGTCCGCTGTTGACTGCTGCGATCACGTCGGGCAGAACGTCACAGCCGATGACCCGCATGCCCTTGCGGGCGAACTGGGCCGCCAGGGGCAGGCCGATCTTGCCAAGTCCGACGACTGCGACGCTCGAAACACCGGGGCTCGAATCCGGGGATGGCAACTCCAGCAGCATAGCGGGAGCGTGCTGGGGGCTAGCGGCGCTCCGTCTCGGCGCGGGCGAGCTCGTCGCGGTATGCCGCCACCAGCGCTCGCACGTGTGCGTCGAGACCGTGATGACGCTCTACCCATTCGCGACCGGTACGCGACAGCCTGGTCACGGCGGCGGGATCTCCCTGCAGCTGCCTGATGGCGGCGACGATGTCGGATCCGTTCGACACGTTCACGACAGGCGGCGCGTCACCTGAGAACAATCCGGTGTCTAGTCGCATGAGCACCACTCGACCGGCCGCCATCGCTTCGAGCTCCGACAACCCGGGAACGCCCTGCCCCATCTGGCCGATGACCGCGTCGAACCTTGCCAGCAGGTCGGGGACCTTGTCGTGGGAAACGGTTTTGAGAAACCTGACCCTGTCGCCATAACTGTGCCTGTAAGCCTCCGCCAGCGGCCCCGACGAGACGGCGGCCACCGACACCAGTGGCGTGAGCTGGTCGGCCACCTTGAAGATCGTGTCGGCGCCTTTTATCGGCGCCAGCCGCACGAACACGAGGACGTCGGCGAGACGCTGGGGAGCCTTGACCGACGCGTACCGAGCTGTGTCGACCGGATTCGGCAGCAGCCTGGCCTTGCTCGCGTAAGCGGCCAGGAATCCGGCCAGGTTGGGAGTGACATAAAAGATTCCTCTTGCCCGGCTCATCCAGAGCCGGCTCCACGCACGCAGCACCGGATTGGTCAGATTCCGGTGCACGTCCGAGCCGTGCGCATGCAGGAAGTACGGACGTCCAGAGGCGGCGGCGACAAAGCCCTGAGAGACGAAATGCACATGCACCAGGTCGTAGCCCCCGCGCAGCAATCGGAATATCACCGGCGCGGCGAGCGCGAGCCGCAGGGGCGCGACCAGCACCTTCGCCCACAGCGGCCATCGCGCACCTGGTCTCGGCAGCCCGTAGAAGTCGACTTTGAAGCCGGCCTCGCGCAGGCCCGTGACCTCTAGCC
>WNGF01022312.1_pt1 | contig 10550 bp, 9 predicted proteins | sample 5400641 | NCBI WGS metagenome assembly WNGF01 (sample SAMN13153371, study PRJNA577476) | soil metagenome | isolation source: 80 cm soil or saprolite under grassland replicate 2 | place: USA:California | collected 2016-06-15
TCGCTCGGCTTCCACCGCATCGACTGGCTGGCGGTCCACCCCAAGTTCTCGATCATCGCCATGGCCGTCTGGCAGTGGGCGCCGTTCATGATGCTGATCCTGCTCGCCGGGCTGCAGGGGATCTCCGACGAGGTGCGCGAGGCCGCGCGCATCGACGGTGCCGGGCCGATCGTCGAGTTCCGACGCATCACGTTGCCGCTCCTCGCGCCGTACTTCGAGCTGGCGGTGCTGCTCGGGATGATCTACATCCTGCAGCTGTTCGGCGAGATCTTCGTCGCCACCCAGGGCGGCCCCGGGACCGAGACGACGACACTTCCCTACTACGTCTACCAGACGATCTCCCAGGCCAACGACGTCGGCACGTCCTCGGCCCAGGGCGTGCTGGCGATCGTCTTCAGCTCGATCATCGCGGCGCTCCTGCTGCGGCTGCTGACGCGCACGTTCAGGCGAGGCTTGACGGCATGAGTGCTGTCGCGGAGACGATCGACCGCCGTGCTCGGAGCCGGGCCGCCGCTCCGCCCCGCCCGCGGCTCCGGCCCGGCGCGCTCGGCCTCAACCTGCTCACGTACGCGATCGCGCTGCTCGTCTTCTTCCCGATTCTCTGGACCGTGCTCACGGGGTTCAAGGCCGAGGCCGACGCCGCCGCGACGCCCCCGGTCTTCTTGTTCCACGCGACCCTCGACAACTACCACGCCGTCTTCAGCGCGAGGTATCTCAGCTACTTCGAGAACACGACCCTCCTGGCCGGCGGATCGACGCTGCTGGCGCTCGTCCTGGGCTTGCCGGCGGCCTACAGCCTCGCGTTCAACCCCACGCGGCATACGCCGAAGGTGCTCTCCTGGGTGCTCTCGACCAAGATGCTGCCCGCTGTCGGGGCTCTGATCCCGCTGATCGTGATCTACAAGCGGGTAAGCCTGTTCGACAGCCGCCTCGGGATGATCCTGCTCTACGCGGCGTTCAACCTGCCGCTGGTGATCTGGATGATGCGGTCGTTCTTCGCCGACCTCCCGAAGGAGATCCTCGAGGCGGCCGTCGTCGACGGTGCCGGCTTCCTCCGGATCATGGGGCGGATCGTTCTGCCGCTGACCGCACCCGGTCTGGCGGCGACCGCGCTCCTCTCCGTGATCTTCAGCTGGAACGAGTTCCTGCTGGCCGTGAACCTGACGGGCGCCAATGCCGGAACGCTGCCAGTCTTCATCTCCGGCTTCATGACCAGCGAGGGGCTGTTCTTCGCGAAGATGTCGGCGGCCTCGACGCTCGCCGTCGCGCCCGTGATCCTGGCCGGCTGGCTGGCCCAGCGCTCGCTCGTCCGCGGGCTCACCTTCGGAGCCGTCAAGTGAAGGCGGCCTACTACCAGGCCCGCCACCAGCTCGACGTGCGGGAGGCCCCTGAGCCGGAGCCGGGGCCGAAGGACGTCCTGATCCGCGTGCGTGCGTGCGGGATCTGCGGAACCGACCAGCACATCTACGACGGCGACTTCGGTGGGCCCCTCCCGCTGATCGGGGGCCACGAGTTGGCCGGCGAGGTCGTCGCCGTCGGGCCGGACATCGTCGAGGACATTCGCGTCGGGCAGCGCGTGGCCGTCAACCCGAACGTCTTCTGCGGCAGCTGCTTCTACTGCCGGCGCGGCCAGGTCAACCACTGCCTGCGCTGGAGCGCGATCGGTGTGACCCGCGACGGAGGCTTCGCCGACTACGTCGTCGCGCCGGAGGCGAACGTCTACCCGGTCGGCGACCTCGACTACGAGCTCGCGGCCTTCATCGAGCCGATCTCCTGCGTCGTGTACGGGCTGAAGCGGCTCCGCGTACCGGTCGGCGCCAATGCGCTGATCTACGGTGCCGGGCCGATCGGGCTGCTGATGCTTCAGCTCGTCACTCACGGCGGCGCGAGCGCCGTCGCGGTCGTCGATCTCAAGCAGGACAAGCTCGATCTTGCGCGGCGCCTCGGCGCGAGCGAGGCCGTGCAGGCAGGCCCGGCCGCCGACGACGCACTCCGGGAGATCTCGCCGCTCGGCTTCGACGTCGTCATCGACTGCACAGGGGTGCCCGCGGTCGTCGAGCACATGTTCACGCACGTCCGCAACGAAGGAAAGCTCCTGTTCTTCGGCGTCAACCCGACCGAGGCACGCGTTGCGATCAGCCCCTACGACGTCTACCGAAAGGATCTCGAGATCCACGGCTCCTTCGCGCTCCGGTACACGTTCCACGACGCGTTCGCTCTCTTGCAGGGCGGCGCGATCGACGTGGCGCCGCTGCTCTCCGACCGGCTCCCGATCGAGCGCTTCCCGGAGGCGCTCGAGCTGGCGGGCTCGGGCGAGGCCTTCAAGGTGCAGATCCAGCCCCGATGATCGACGCGAACCTCGCCGCGGTGCTGCACGCGAAGCGCGACGTCCGCCTCGAGGTGCGCCCGCTGCCGGCACTCGGCGAGCGGGACGTCCTCGTCGAGGTCCGCTCCGTCGGCGTCTGCGGCTCCGACGTGCACTACTACGAGCACGGCAGGATCGGCTCGTTCATCGTCGAGAAGCCGCTCGTGCTCGGCCACGAGGTCTCGGGCGTCGTCGTCGACCGCGGCCCGCGGGCGACCAGGCATTTCGTCGGCCAACGCCTGGCGCTCGAGCCGGGCATCCCGTGCGGTCGCTGCTCGGAGTGCCGCCACGGCCGCTACAACCTCTGCGGCGACGTCCGCTTCTTCGCGACGCCTCCCGTCGACGGAGCGTTCGCTCGCTACGTCGCCGTGCACGAGGACTACGCGTTCGCGCTTCCCGACGAGCTGTCCGACGACGCCGGCGCGCTGCTCGAGCCGCTCGCCGTCGCAATCTGGGCCTGCCAGAAGGGCGGCGTGGGCCTCGGCGATCGCGTGCTCGTAACGGGAGCAGGGCCGATCGGCAACCTGGCGCTGCAGGTCGCTCGAGCCGCCGGGGCGACGACCCTCGCGATCGCGGACGTCAACGTCGACCGCCTCGCGCGGGTCGCCGAGCTCGGCGCGACCACCACGATCGACCTCAACACGCGTCGCCTCGAGCCGGAGGATGGGCCGTTCGACGTCCTGCTCGAGTGCACGGGCTCGGAGTCGGTGACGGGCGACGCGATCCTGACGCTTCGGCCCGCGGGAACCGCTGTGCTCGTCGGGATGGGGCCTGGACTCGAGGCGCGAATCCCGATGGCGGCCATGCAGACCCGCGAGATCACGCTCGTCGGCACGTTCCGGTACGCGAACGTCTACGGGATCGCGATCGCGCTGGCCGCGGCGGGGCGCATCGACCTCGACCGTCTCGTCGACGCGCGCTTCCCGCTCGAAGAAGCCGACCGCGCACTTCGCGCCACGCGCGAGGACCCGAGCCTGCTGAAGGTCGTTGTGGACGTCGCCCGACGTCGCTCGTAGCCGAACCGAAAGGAGCCCCTCGTGGCTGACATCGAATTCGACGGAGTCGCCAAGGTCTATCCCGACGGCACCCGCGCCGTCGACGAGCTCGACCTGGTGATCGACGAAGGCGAGTTCATGGTCTTCGTCGGCCCTTCGGGTTGCGGCAAGACGACCGCGCTGCGGATGGTCGCCGGCCTCGAGGAGATCAGCGAGGGGACGATCCGCATCGGCGACCGCATCGTGAACAACATCTCTCCGAAGGAGCGCGACATCGCCATGGTGTTCCAGAGCTACGCGCTCTACCCGCACATGACGGTCGAGGAGAACCTCGCCTTCGGCCTGAGGCTCCGCAAGCTGACGAACGCCGAGATCGGGCGCAGGGTTCGTGCAGCCGCGGCCACGCTCGGGCTCGAGGAATTCCTCCAGCGCAAGCCGCGTGCCCTCTCCGGCGGCCAGCGACAGCGCGTCGCGATGGGGCGCGCCATCGTCCGCGAGCCGCGCGCATATCTCATGGACGAGCCGCTCTCGAATCTCGATGCGAAGTTGCGCGTGCAGATGCGGGCCGAGATCCACAAGCTGCAGCGAGAGCTCGGGGTGACGACGATCTACGTCACGCACGACCAGACGGAGGCGATGACGATGGGCGACCGCGTCGCCGTGATGCGCAGCGGACACCTCCAGCAGGTCGACAACCCGGAACGTCTCTACGAGCGGCCGGCGAACCGGTTCGTCGCCGGCTTCATTGGCTCGCCCGCGATGAACATGGTGACGGCGAAGCTGGCCCGCAACGGCGACGGGCTGATCGTCGCCTTCGGAGAGCACCGGCTCGCGCTCGACGACGCGTTCGTCAGCGAGCGTCCGGCGCTTCTGGACTACGAGGGCCGGCGCGTCATCCTCGGCATCCGGCCCGAGGACCTGGAGGACGTGGCCTTTGCGCCCGAGGCGCTGTTGGGTCGCACTCTCGCGGTCGTCCGGCCGCCGACGCGGTCGCCGCGGACGACGAGGAGTTCGTCGAGCCGCTGGACGAGGGCTCGGTCTTCGTCGCCCGCGTCCATCCCCGGACGAAGGCGCGCGAGGGACAGCGGCTGCAGCTGGCCGTCGACACGATGCGCCTGCACTTCTTCGATCCCGAGAGCGGCGACGCGATCTACGGGCGGCGCTCGGCCCGCATGGCGGGCGGGGTGGGCGCGGAACGGCCGTAGCGCGCTGCAGCTTCGCGGGAGCTCAGACGTCGAGGCGCGCGTCCTCCAGGTCGAGATCGCGGGTCAGCCGGTGCATCACGTCGTCGTTGATGACGCGGTCGCGGCGCAGCGCCACGATCGCAGCGCGTTCCGCCTCGAGCAGCTCGCGACGCACGCGCTGGTAGCTGGTCGAGCGCTCCTCGATCTCCCCGTCGTCGCCGCCGTCGAGGCGGGCGGCGAAGCGGTCGCGCCGGAACTGGTACGCGCCGCGAAGGCGTGCCGCGGTGTCCTCGCGCACGCTGTCGGCCTCGATCAGCTCGTCGAGCCGCGCCAGTGCGGCCTTTGCCGCGTGGATCCGCGCCTTCGCCTCCTCCCGCGCCGCGGTGTCGTCGGCCTCGACGCCGAGCGCCCGAATCACCGCGGGCAGCGTCAACCCCTGGAAGACGAGTGTTCCGAGAATGACGCAGAACGTCAGGAACACGATCAGGTCGCGCTGCGCGAATGCCTGACCGCTGTGCGTCGTCAGCGGCAGGGCGAGCGCGGCGGCGAGCGAGACCGCGCCGCGCATTCCGGACCACGAGATCACGAACGGCAGGGCGAACGGGGGCGAGGGGTCGCGCTCGCGGATGCGGCGAGAAAGCCGGCGTGGCAGGTACGCGTTGACGGGGAGCCAGAACACGCGCGTGACGACGACGGTCCCTGTGACGAGCAGCGCGTCGACGACGAGGGTGCCCATCGACGTCCCGGGCAGCGCGTCCACGATGTGCGGTAGCTGGAGACCGACGAGCGCGAAGAGCAGCGCGTTGATGACGAACGTGAGGATCTCCCACACCCCGGCGCCCTGGAGCCGGGTCTGCACGGAGGTGAGCTCGGGCGTTCTCCAGCCGAGATAGACACCGGCGGTGACGACGGCGAGCACTCCCGATGCGCCGGCCGCCGATGCGGGGATGAAGGCGAAGTACCCCGTCATGAGCGCGATCGTCACCTCGAGCGGCGGGTTGTCGAGGCGACGGCGCACCTCCGCGACCACGAAGCCGATCGCGAGCCCGATCGCGACGCCGCCGGCGACGCTCCACACGAACCGCAGGCCGTCTCGGCGAGTGAGAAGCTCCCCGCCACGACGGCCCCGACCGCGACCTTGTAGAGGACGAGCGCCGTTCCGTCGTTCACGAGGCTCTCGCCCTCGATGATCGCGATCACGCGGCGCGGCACGCCGAGGCGCTGTGCGATCTGCGTCGCCGCAAGTGCATCGGTCGGCGAGACGACGGCGCCGAGGACGAACGCCGCGCTCCAGGAGAAGTGGTCGATCGCGGCGTGCGCGACCACCGCGACCGTGCAGGTCGTCGCCAGCACGAGGCCGATCGACAGCAGACCGATCGATCGCGCGTTGGCCCGCAGGTCCCGCAGCGAGGTGAAGTACGCGGATGAATAGAGCAGGGGCGGCAGCACCGCGACGAGCACCACCTCCGGCGGGAGGGCGAGCGAGGGGATCCCCGGCACGAAACCGAGCGCGAGCCCGCCGAGGACGAGGAAGATCGGATAGGGCACGCGCAGGAGGGGCGCGCCGACGAGGAGGACGGCGATCGCGACGAGGAGCCCGAGCAGGACGAGCTGGTCGTGCGTCCCGAAGTGCACCTTCGGAGCCTACGCGGCTCCTGCACGAAAGCTAGCGGCGTGGGTGTGGCCGAGCCCGTTCGGCTGTCAAGTGCGGCGGCCGCCGTGAGCCGTGCTCCGCAGGTACGCGTCCGATCCGTCGAGCCAGTCCTGCCGGGGTGGACAGAAGATGTCGACGTCGAGCGTCGTCTCGAGCGCTTCCGCCCTGTGCGGCAGGTGCGACGGGATGTGCAGGACCTCGCCGGCCGCGACGTCGACGACCTCCGACTCGTCCTCTCCCAGCCAGAACCGGAGGCAGCCCTCGAGGATGTACGTCAACTGCTCGTTCTCGTGTTCGTGTTGCGCGACGATGCATCCCTTCTCGAGGTACACGTGCGCGAGCATCATGCGGTCGGTCGAGATGAAGCGCCGCGCGAGGTCCGGTCGCAGCGCCTCCTTCGGGATGTCCTCCCATCGGTAACGCGTCGCGGTGCGATCGTTCATGTCGTCCTTCCTCTCGTTCCGTGGCGGCTGTCGTCTCACATCTATAGTCGGTCTCCATGGCGGTTACGCCCGAGGCGGCACGCTGGGAGCGGCTCTTCGCCGCACGCACGCGAGGGGAGGTCGGCGAGGGGATCGCGACGGTGCTCTCGCTCCTCGGCCGCCCGGACGTGGTCTCGTTCGCGGGCGGCTTTCCCGATCCGCGGACGTTCCCGCGTGAGCGCGTCTCCGCGCTGCTCGAGGAGTTCGCGACAGCGGGGGAGGCGGCCGCGTTCCAGTACGCGCCGACGCGCGGGCTTGCCGGGACGCTCGACGCGCTCGCGGGCCGGCTCGAGGCTCTGCAGGGCCGGCGCCCGGCCGACGACGAGCTGCTCGTCACGAGCGGCGGCATCGAGGCGCTCGAGCTCGCCGGCAAGTCGTTCCTCGACCGTGGCGACGTCGTCGTCGTCGAGGGCCCGACGTATCTCGGCGCGATCATGGCGTTTCGCAGCTTCGAAGCCGAGCTCGTCGCCGTTTCGATCGACGAGCACGGACTCGACGTCGAAGAGCTCGAGCGACGGCTCGCCGGCGGGCTGCGCCCGAAGCTCCTCTACACGATCCCAGACCACCAGAACCCGGCCGGCGTCAGCCTCGCCGGCGAGCGGCGCGGGCCGCTGGTCGAGCTCGCCCGCCGCTACGGATTCCTCGTCGTCGAGGACGTCGCGTACCGCGAGCTCGGCTTCGAGGACGAGGCCGCGCCGAGCCTCTGGAGCCTGGGGCCTGACGTCGTCGTGCAGGCGGGGACGACCTCGAAGACGTTCTTCCCGGGCGTGCGGCTCGGGTGGGCGGTCGGCCCGGCCGAGGTCTGTGCGCAACTCGTCTCGGCGAAGCAGAACACCGACCAGTGCGCGGGCGCGCTCGGCCAGCGCCTCTTCGAGGAGTACGTGCGCCGCGGGTGGATCGACGAGCAGCTGGTGCTGTCGCGCGAGCTGTACCGGCGCAAGGGCGAGCGCCTGGTGGCCGCGCTCGAGCGCTGCATGCCGGCCGGCGTGCGCTGGACGAGCCCGCGGGGCGGCTTCTTCTCGTGGCTGACGCTGCGCGCCGGCGCGGACGCCGGCGACCTCGCGCTGCAGGCGCTCGAGCAGGGCGTCGGCATCGTCCCCGGCGCGCTGTTCTTCCCCGACGGCCGCGGCGCCGACAACGTGCGGCTGTCGTTCAGCCTCGTCGACGAGGCGCTGATCGACGACGGGATCGAGCGCCTCGCTTCGCTCGTGGCTTCCTAGAAAAGCGCCGGGAACCCTCCTAGAGTGGTTGCATCGGCGTCCGCGGCGTGGATCCACTGAGGGCGATGGCATACGACGGCGGCGAGGCTGCCGCCGAGCGGCCGCGCACGCTCTGGTCGCGGCCGCCCTTGCTCTGGATCCGCCTCGGCTATCTGACGCTGCTGAACGTCGTCTTTTCGCGGGCGTACCGCTTCGTCCGCTCCCACTACGGGATCTGGCGCTGGTCGTCGCAGCATTACGGCGCGTATCTCGACGGCCTCGCGCACCTGCACGCCTACCTGATGTGCGCGTGGGCGAAGAAGCGCGTGCCGGGCTACCGGCAGTTCCTGAGCGACAACGACCACGTCTTCCGGCTCCTGTCGCTCGCCGCCTTCCCGGAGACCACGAAGGACAACTACGTCAAGCGTTACGGCTTCGCCGAACGCTGCCGGCACGGGAGGATCACGGTCGCGGGCACGCTCGTCGACGAGTCGGCCGGCTCGTCAGGCATGCCCTTCAACTGGCTGCGCTCCGCCGAGGAGCTCAGCGACGTCCACATCAACACGGCGAACTGGGTGCGCTACTCCTTCCCCACCGAGCGCCTGTTTGCGATCAACGCCTTCTCGATGGGAGCGTGGGCGACGGGCACGAACATGGCGATCGCGCTCTCGAGGGTCTGCATGGTCAAGTCAACCGGGCCGGACCTCGAGAAGATCGTCGACACGATCGAGCAGTTCGGCGACGACTACGACTACCTCGTCGCCGCCTATCCGCCGTTCCTCAAGCACGTCGTCGACGCCCTCGACACGCGCGGGTACGACTGGACGCGGACACGCGTGTACGGGCTCGTCGGCGGAGAGGGGATGACCGAGGCGATGCGCGCCTATCTGGAGCGGCGCCTGGTGAAGGTCCGGTCCGGGTACGGCGCGTCGGACATCCAGATCGGGGTCGCCGGGGAGACGGATCTCTCGGTGTGGGTGCGCAAGCTGCTCGTGGAGCGCGCCGACGTCCGGGAGGCTCTGCTCGGACCGGGGGAGGACCGCGTGCCGATGGCGTTCCAGTACAACCCGCTCGAGAACTACATCGAGATCAACGAGCGCGGCGAGGCCGTGATCACCGTCAACAACATCTCGGTGCTCTCGCCGAAGCTCCGTTACAACGTCGGCGACGAGGGGCTCACCGTCACACGGCCCGAGGTGCTGGCCCGGCTGGCCGCGCTCGGCGTGATCGACTCGCCCCGCGCGAGGGTGCCCGAAGGCTGGGCGTCGCCGTTCTTCTTCCTCTACGGACGGCGCGACAGCACGATCTCGTACATGGGCGCCAACATCTACCCGATCGACGTCGAGTACGGGCTGTACGCCGACGAGCGGCTCGCGGGCTTGATCGAGAGCTTCTGCCTGCAGCTCCAGGAGACGTCCGACCTCGAATCGCGGCCGATCGTCAACGTGCAGCTGCGCGAGGACGCGACACTCGGCCCGAAGGACAAGGAGGAGGCGGCGGCACGACTGCGCGCCGCGCTCGTCGCGCACCTGGCGTCCGCCAGTCGGGACTTCGCCCAGTCGGTGCGCGAGGATCCCGCCACGGCCGACGTTCGCCTCGTCCTGCACGAGCACGGCGGCGGGCCGTTCGCCGGAGGCCGCGGCCGGACGAAGCTGAAGAACGTGTACGTCCTCGGACCGGAGGACTCGAGCTGAAGACGGACGATCTCAGCCTCGTTCCCGCCTACGGGCGCGCCAACGCCGTCTTCGTCGGGGCCACGCGCTACTCGGGGCCGCGGGCGCTGCTCGCGCATTGGCCGAAGTTCATCCGGTTGCGGCGCCGGCTCAAGCGCGCGCCGGGATTCTGCGGCCACTACCTCTACTACAAGTTTCCCTTCACATTCGGGCAGGTCGTGCTGTTCGAGGAGATGGACCAGATGCTGCGCTTCGCGCGCAACAAGCTCCACCGGGAGCTGATGTCGTGGGTGACCGACGGCGACCGCAACGCGAAGGCGGGCTTCATCCGCCTCTACGACGCCCGCCCGGGCGGGAGCTACGCGAACGGGCTCTGGAGCGCCGAGGGCGCGGCCGGCTACGACGAGCGGTTCACCGCGCTGAGCAAGGAGACCGAGGGCCCATCGGTCCATCCCCGCAAGGAGCCGTTGCCGTGACGACCGTCGCCTCGACTGCGCCGGGAGTCGTGTGCCGCGTCGTCGCCGACCGGCGCGAGCTCCGCGACTGGTGCGCGCTCACCGACCGGCTCTACGCGGAGACGCCGGGCTTCATCCCGCCGCTCCGGCAGCAGCTGCGCGACTTCTACGAGCGGAAGGCGCCCTATTTTCGGCAGGGGCAGATCGAGTTCCTGAGCGTCGTGCGCGACGGCGTCGTCGTCGCCCGGACGACCGCGCACACGAACGCGAAGCTCGACGCGAAGCTCGGCGCGAAGCACCTGCTCTTCGGCTTCACGGAGTTCTTCGACGACGACGCGGCGTTCGGAGTGCTCGTGAACGAGCTCGAGGCGAGAGCGCGACGGCTCGGCGCCACACGGCTGCTCGGCCCCGTCAACCTCCTGCCGAACCAGTCGGGAGGCGTGGTGACCTCGGGCTACGAGCAGCGCGGCTTCGTCGACGGCGCCTACAACCTCCCGTATTACCCCGCGGCCTACGAGCGGCACGGCTTCGTGCGGGTCTTCG
>WNGF01027835.1_pt1 | contig 10548 bp, 10 predicted proteins | sample 5400641 | NCBI WGS metagenome assembly WNGF01 (sample SAMN13153371, study PRJNA577476) | soil metagenome | isolation source: 80 cm soil or saprolite under grassland replicate 2 | place: USA:California | collected 2016-06-15
TCGAGCTCGAGGCGCCGCAGGAGCTCCGCGTGCGCCTGCGCCACCGTGGCGGCGACCGTTCCTTCGCTCAGTCCGCAGGCTCGCGCGATCTCGGCATAGGAGAGGTCGGCGAAGTAGCGCAGGAAGACGACCCGCCGCCGCCGCGGCGGCAGGAGCCTGACGGCCTGCGCAAGAGCGGGATTGGATTCCGACGGAACGAGCCCGGCGTCGAACGCATCTTCGAGCGCGCCCGTCCGGCGGCGACGGCGACGCTCGTCGAACGCCTTCCGCTCGACGATGCGCCAGATCCACGCTTCCGGCGAGGTGCCACGACACCGATCCCGGTCGACCAGCGCGCGCGCGAAGCCGTCCTGCACGGCGTCGTGCGCGGCGTCGAAGTCGTCGAGGATCGCAGCCGCGCCGAGCCTGAAGCCGGCGTAACGCCGCTCGTACACCGTCTCGATCTCCTCGGCCGACAGCGCCATCGCTCAGAGACTCCACGCGTCCGCGTTTTCTTTAGCGGCCGCTCGACGATAGCGCCCAACGGTGCCAGACTGAGAGTGATGGTCACCGGCAGGCTCACCTTCACCCTCGCGGCCCTGTGTGGCTGCGCGGCTCTCGCCGCGGGCTGCGGCGCGGCATCGAGCGCGGGCGGCGGCGCGGCCGGGATCGTCCCGACGAGCGTGCCGGCCTACATCGCGATCGACACCGATCCCGACTCGTCGCAGTGGCAGACGGTCGACGATCTCGCGTCGCGCTTCCCCGACAAGCAGAAGGGGATCGACACGCTCAAGGCCGAGCTTCGCAAGGAGGGGATCGACTACGACCAGGACGTCAAGCCCGCGCTCGGGCCCGAGATCGACGTCGTCTGGCTCGACTTCGCGCACAACGGCGAGGACATCGTGGGGCTCATGCAGCCGCGCGACGAGGACGCGTTCAAGCGCTTCGTCGCGAAGGGCAACGCGAAGAATCCGACCGACAAGCTGTTCTACGAGAAGGACGGCGACTGGGAGGTATTCTCCAACAAGCAGGCTCTCGTCGACCGGTTCTTGCGCGAGAGCGGAGCCGGTGGCGCGAAGCTCGCCGACGACCCGACCTTCAAGAGCGCGATGGGCTCGACCTCGGACGACTCGCTCGTCAAGGCGTACGTCAGCGGCCAGAAGGTCATGGACGCGATCACGAGCTACGGCGGGCCGGACGCGGCGAAGCTGATCGACCAGGCCGGCACGCTCGACTGGCTCACGGCCGGCCTGCGCGCGAGCCCCGACGGCGTACGCTTCGACGCCGTCGTCCGCGGCACGCCCGGCAAGCTCCTTCGCAACGCGTACGCGACGCCGTCGTTCCACGCCTCGCTGCCCGAGCGGGTGCCGGCCGACGCGCTCCTCTACCTCGGCTTCCACGGCACCGAGGGAATGCTCGACAACTTCGACGCCATTCCCGGGTTGTCGGCCCAGCTCCGCCCCGTCGCCGGGCTCCTCCGCAGCGTCGGCGCGCTGCTGCAGGGCGAGGACGCCCTCTACGTACGCGAGTCGGCCGCCGGGAGCACCCTCGTCACCGAGCCGAAGATCCCCGAGATCACGCTGGTCACCGAGCCGAAGCCGGGCACCGACGGGGTCGCCACGCTCGACGGCATCATCGGCAAGTACGCGAAGCAGCTGAGCGCCCAGCCGGAGCCGGCGACATTCGGCGCGGTCCAGGGGCGGAAGCTCGACCTAGGCGCGTTCCAGATCGACTACGCAAACGTCGGCGACAAGTTCGTGGTCACCGATCTGCCCCAGGGGATCCTGTCCCTGGCCTCGCCGTCGTCGACGCTCGCGCAAAGTGACGCGTTCAAGGACGCAGCCGATGCGTCGGGATTGCCCAGCAACACGCAGGGTTTCGTCTACGTGGACGTTCGCGGCGGCGTGGGGCTGGTGCAGAAGCTCGCGAACGCGCCGATCCCCGCTGACGTCGCGCGCAACCTGAAGCCTCTCCGCTCGGCCGTCGAGTACGCGCTGACGCGGCCGAGCGAGGTGCAGGTCACCTTCTTCCTGCAGATCAAGTAGCGACGTGGCCGGCCCTGTGCCTCCGGCGACCGGAGGCACACGGGCGCAGCCGGTCGCTACTTGGACCTGAACTTCCCCTTCATGCCGGCGGCGGCATGGCCGGGAACGGTGCAGATGTAGGTGTACGTCTTGCCCGTCGCGAGCGTGACGGTGAGCTTCGCACTCTTGCCGGGCGAGATGAGCGCCGTCTTCTTGCCCGCGATCTTGAAGTTGTGCGGGATGGTGCCCTTGTTCACGAGCTTGAAGACGACCGCGCCGTGCGGGGCCGAGGTGCGCGAGAGCTTGAAGTGGAACTCGGTGGCCGTGACGGTCACCAGCGTCGACGTCGCGTGCCTGCGCGTCGCGAGCGCCGGGGCGGCGAGCGCAGCGGCGGCGAGGACGACGACCGCGACCGAGGTCAGACGAGCAGCGAGCGATGACCGAAGCATGACCCTCCCAAGGAATGAATCCCGGCGTGTCAGACCCTCCTGCGACCCCCACCACCGGATGCTTGACCCAACTCCCTCACTCTACACCGCCGCCGATTTCCGGCGCGCTCTATCCCTAATCTGGGGTGTCTGGGCCGACTTTTCGGTCAAAACTTGACAAAACTCGCGCGGCGCGAGATGGTCGCTCCGATGGGGTCGGACGACGCAGACCACGGGTCGCTCGAGGCCCTGCGCGAACGGAACCGGTTGCGCGTCGTCGACGCCCTCCGCCGCAGCGGCACCGCCACCCGAGGCGACCTCGCGCGGCTGACCGGCCTCTCCCGGACCACGGTCGCGACGCTCGTCGCCGATCTCCAGTCGCGGGGGCTCGTCGTGCCGCCCGCCGACGTGGCAGAGACCCGCTCGGGAGGTCGCGGCCGGCCGCCCGCGCTGCTCCGCCTCGACCCCTCCGCCGGTGTCGCGCTCGGCGTCGACTTCGGCCACCGCCATGTTCGCGTCGCGGCCGCCGACCTCGCCTCGACGGTGCTGGCGGAGGCGGTGGCGCAGCTCGACGTCGACAACGACGCCGAGCACGCGCTCGACACGGCCGCCGACCTCGTGCGACAGGTGCTCGCGGAGACCGGGATCGATCGCAGCCGCGTCGTGGCGGCGGGAATGGGGATCCCCGGTCCCTACGACCGTCGCCGGCACACGGTCAACTCGTCGTCGATCCTGCCAGCGTGGGTCGGGCTCGACGCGCGCGCGGAGTTCGCGCAGCGCATCGAGGTCGAGGTCCAGGTCGACAACGACGCCAACCTCGGCGCGCTCGGCGAGCTCACGTTCGGCGCCGCCCGCGGTCTCTCCGACGTCGTATACGTGAAGATCTCGACCGGGATCGGCGCGGGACTGATCCTCGGCGGCACCCTGCACCGCGGGGCGACGGGCATCGCCGGCGAGCTCGGCCATGTACAGATGAGCCCGGACGGCATCGTTTGCAACTGCGGCGGCCGCGGCTGCCTCCAGACCGTCGCCTCGACCGCGGCGCTGCTCGCCGCGGCGCGGGCCGCGCACGGGCCGCAGCTGACGCTCGCCGGGCTGATCGAGCTCGTCAACGCGGGAGACTTCGGCTCGAGGCGCATCGTCGGCGAGGCGGGACGCGCGGTCGGCCGCGTGCTCGCCGACCTCTGCAACCAGGTCAATCCCGAGGCGATCGTCGTCGGCGGCGATCTCAGCGGTGCCGGCGAGCCGCTGCTCGCGGGCATTCGCGAGGCGATCGACCGCAGCGCTCTTCCGGGCGCGGCGCAGGCGGTGACGGTGAAGGCGGCCGAGTTGGGTGAGCGAGCCGAGGTGCTGGGTGCGCTCGTGCTCGTCATCGCCGACACGGAGCGGCTTCGGTCTGCAGGTCTTGCGGCTTTATCGGGAGCGCAATGAGGAGCCCTACGCCGGGGCCGGGTCGAGGGGTCGAAGGAGGTGGACACACACGCACGCGATGTGCCCAGCAGCGAGTGACGTAACCGGCGACATGGCCATAGTCCCTGGGCAACGTCACCGGCCACGTCACTAGAAGGACGCAAACCATGACAAGGAGGACATCTTGAAGAAGGTCTCTACGGGGCTCATCGCCCTCCTCGCCGCGGGACTCGCGGTGGTCGCGCTCGCCGGCACGGCGGGCGCCCGCGTCGACAGGACGAAGGCGAGCGTGCAGGTATGCGCGCTGCTGCCGGACACCACGTCGTCCACCCGCTACACGCTGTTCGACGCGCCGTACCTGAAGAAGGCGTTCAAGGCGGCGGGCGTGACGGCGCAAGTGCTGAACGCGCAGGCCAGCGCGCAGCGGCAGAAGTCGCAGGCCGACCAGTGCCTCGCCTCGGGCGCCAAGGTGATCCTGCTCGATCAGCTCGACCCCGCGTCGGGCGCCGCGATCACGAACGACGTCGTCGGTCAGGGCGCGAAGGTGATCGACTATGACCGCCTCGTCGTCAAGAGCAAGGCGTCCTACTACGTGTCGTTCGACAACGTGAAGGTCGGCAAGCTCCAGGGCACTGGACTCGTCTCCGCCCTGAGGGCGAAGGGCACGTACTCGAAGCACCCGGTGATCGCCGAGCTGAACGGCGACGTCAAGGACAACAACGCGCATCTGTTCAAGCAGGGCTACGACTCGATCCTCAAGCCGCTCTACAAGGCCGGGACCTTCAAGCTCGCGAAGTCCGGCGACCAGTGGACGGATTGGAGCGCGACCAAAGGCCTGACGATCTTCGAGCAGATGCTCGCCCAGAACGGCAACAAGATCGACGGCGTGCTCGCGGCGAACGACGGGCTCGGCGGCGCGGCGATCTCCGCGCTCCAGAACCACGGACTCAAGCCGATCCCGGTCACGGGCCAGGACGCGACGCCGACCGGCGTGCAGTACATCCTCGCCGGCTGGCAGAGCGGCACGGTCTACAAGTCGGTGCGGCTCGAGGCGAACGCGGCGGCCCAGGCCGCGATCAACATCATCAAGGGCAAGGCCGTGAAGACGAACGGCAAGGTCAGCGGGACGCCTTCGATCCTGCTGACCCCCGTCTGGATCACCAAGGCGAACTACACGAAGCTGTTCACGGACGGCTTCGTGAAGCGGACCCAGGTCTGCATCGGCAAGTACGCGAAGTACTGCAAGTAAGAGTGACTCGCCGGAGCGGGACGGCCTAGGCCGTCCCGCTCCGACGGGCGGTGTGGTATGACCGCACCCGTGAACGACGTCCCGACGCTCGAGTTGCGCGGGGTCTCCAAGGCGTTCGGCTCCGTCCAGGCGCTCAAGGACGTCGACTTCGAGGTGCGCGACGGCGAGGTGATGGCACTTGTCGGCGACAACGGCGCCGGCAAGTCGACCCTGATCAAGTCGATCGCCGGGATCCACGCATTCGACGAGGGCGAGGTGCTCTTCGACGGCGAGCCGGTGCACATCCACGGGCCGAAGGACGCGGCCCGGCTCGGGATCGAGCCGACGATGGAGCGGCGGACGGCGGAGACGCTGAAGTCGCTCTCGGTGACGACGATCAGCTCCGTCCGCCAGACGGTCGCGACGCTGTCCGGCGGCCAGCGCCAGTCGGTTGCCGTCGCCCGCTCGGTGATGTGGAACTCGCGTGTCGTGATCCTGGACGAGCCGACGGCGGCCCTGGGGGTCGCACAGACGCGGCAGGTGCTCGACCTCGTGCGTCGTCTGGCCGAGCAGGGGCTCGCGGTGGTGATCATCTCGCACAACCTCCATGACGTGTTCGAGGTCGCCGACCGCATCACGGTCCTCCGGCTCGGCCGCGACGTGGGTGTCTACGAGCGGGCGAAGACGACGCAGCAAGAGATCGTCGGCGCGATCACCGCGGGCGTGCCGACGAAGGTCGCCGGCATCGCCGGCACGGGCGAGGAGGACGTGTGAGCACGGCGGCGCCGCCGGAGGTCCAGGCCGCGGCCGTCCCGGGCGACGGCGTGGCGGCGGCGGCGCACGCCTACTTCGACAAGCTCAGGGCCGGCGACGTCGGCTCGCTGCCGGTCTTCGTCGCCCTGGCCGCGATCACGATCTTCTTCTCCGCGAAGAGCGGTGTCTTCTTCACGGCGGTCAACTTCGACAACCTGATGGTGCAGATGGCCGGGACGGCCGTGATGGCGATCGGCGTCGTCTTCGTGCTGCTCCTCGGCGAGATCGACCTCTCGATCGGCTCGGTCAGCGGCATCGGCGGCGTGGCCGTGGCCACGTTCCAGCAGGTGGGGACCGGCCACAACATCGGCGGCGGCGGCGCGATAGTCGTGGCGATCGTCGCCGGCGCGGTGATCGGCGCGATCCAGGGATCCTTCGTCGCCCTCATCGGCGTGCCGTCGTTCGTCGTCACGCTCGCGGGCTTGCTCGCCTTCGAGGGCGTCATCCTGCAGCGGCTCGGCAGCGAGGGCGTGATCGGCATCCAGAACAACACGGTGAACAACGTCGCGAACTACTTCCTGCCGAAGAACTGGGGCTGGGGGATCGCGGCCGCGGTCGCCCTCGCACTGGTGCTCACGGCGGCGGGCGGGTACTGGACTCGCCGCCGCGCTGGCCTCGTGATCGGCAACGTCCCGCTGATCGTGCTCCGCGTGGTCGCACTCGCGGTCATCACCTTCGGCGTGGTCATGATCTGCAACCACTCGCGCGGCGTTCCGTTCGCGGGAATCCTCGTCGTCGGGCTCGTCGTCTTCTGGACCTACGTCGCCCGGCGGACGACGTTCGGTAGACATGTCTACGCCGTCGGCGGCAACCCGGAGGCGGCCCGCCGGGCGGGCATCAACGTCGCGCGGATCCGGATCCTCGTCTTCATGATCTCGGGCGCGATGGCTGCGCTGGGCGGCATCGTCTTCGCCGCGCGCCTCAGCTCGGTCGACCTCTCCGCCGGCAGCGGCACGGTCCTGCTCGACGCGATCTCGGCGGCTGTGATCGGCGGCACGAGCCTCTTCGGCGGCCGCGGCTACGTGCGCGCGGCCTTGCTCGGCGCGCTCGTGATCAAGACGATCGAGAACGGCCTCGACCTCCTCGGCCAGACCGACTGGGTCAAGGACGTGACGACGGGCGTGATCCTTCTCGCCGCCGTCACGCTCGACACGGTGTCGCGCCGCCGCCTGCAGGCCTCGGGTCGTTAGCTCGTGAAGCCGTCGAGAGCGGCGTCGACGAGGCCGGGCAGCGTCTCGAGCTGGTAGCCGCCCTCGAGCACGGCGGCGAGGCGCGGGCCGAGCGCGGCGCAACGGTGCGCCAGCTCGCGGAAGCCGTCCTCGCTGATGCGCATGTCGGCGAGCGGATCGTCGGCGTGCGCGTCGAAGCCGGCCGAGACGAGCACGAGCTGCGGCTCGAAGGAGGTGACCACCGGCTCGACGACGTGCTCGAACGCGTGCACGTACTCGTCGTCGCCCGAGCCGGCCGACATCGGCACGTTCACCGTCGTCTCGCGCTGGTCGTCCGGGCCGCCGCTGCCGGGGTAGAACGGCCACTGGTGCAGCGAGACGAACAGCACCGTGTCGTCGTCCTCGAACACGGCCTGGGTGCCGTTGCCGTGGTGGACGTCGAAGTCGACGATGGCGACGCGGTCGAGACCGAGCTGCCGCTGCGCCGCGCGCGCGGCGATCGCGACGTTGTTGAAGATGCAGAATCCCATCGCGCGCCCCGGCAGCGCGTGGTGGCCCGGCGGGCGCACGAGCGCAAAGCCGCCGCGCAGCGCCGCCTCGACCGCCGTTCCGGCGGCGAGGCAGGCCGCCTCGTACGTCGTCTCGGAGCAGATCGTGTCGTAGTCGAGCCAGGTCGGCTCGTCGACCGTGCGCACTCGTGCGACATGCTCCTCTGTGTGCACGAGCCGGAGCTCGTCCTCCGTCGCGCGGCGGCCCTCGCTCCACAGGTGCTGGTGCTGGAGGAGCGCGACCAGCCGCTCGGGCCGCTCGGGATGGTGCCCGGTCGGGTGGAGGCGCGCGAGGGCCGGGTGAGTCAGGACGTCGATCGCAGGATCTCGGCGAGCTCGTCGAGGCTCGTCCCCCCACCGCGCGAGAGGCCGACCAGGTAGCAGAGCAGGGGTGCGTTCGTCCGCGCGCCGCTCTCGCGTGCGGCAAATCCGGCCAGGTCGAGCAGCGTCTGGATGTCACGGGACCCGAGCTCGAGGATCGCGCGGTCGACGTGCGCGGTCTCGGCGAGCGCGTCGGCTCTCTTTGCGAGCCACTCGTTCACGCCGGCAGGGAGGCTAGCCGGTCGGCCAGGGCGCCGAGCCCGAGCCGTCTGGCGAAGGAGGACGCCTCCGCCCAGTTGGGTGTCTGGTTCTCGAGGGGAGGAAGGGAAGCGGAGGCGTCCATCGTCGCGATTCGCCGATAGAGGCGTAAGTCCTCCGCCTCGGCCGCGAAGCGGCCGTCGGCGAGCGCCGCCTCGAGGGTGCCGTACCGGCGCAGGATCTCGGCCGCCTTCTTCGGGCCGACGCCGCGCGCGCCCGGCAGCTTGTCCGACGGGTCGCCCCGAAGCGCGATCAGGTCCGGCACCTGCTCGGGCTCGACTCCGTAGCGCTCGCGCACCTCGGCGGGCCCGATGCGCGCGAGCTCGCTGACGCCTCTCGTCGGCTGGAGGATCGTCACGCGTTCGCTCGCGAGCTGGAAAGCGTCCCGGTCCGAGGTGGCGACGAGCACGTCGCCGGGCCAGGCGCCGGCCGCGGCTGCGAGGAAGTCGTCGGCCTCATACCCCTCGCCCTTCGCGGCCGCGAAGCCGCAGGCGCGCACGAGCTCCGGCAGCACGTCGAGTTGCTCGAGCAGCGACTCGTCGAAGACGCGGCCCGACTGGTAGGCCTCGAACGCCTCGTGCCGGTAGGTCGGCACGGTGAGGGTGTCCCACGCGACGAGCACAGCGTCCGGCCGCTCGGACGTCCACAGCCGGACGAGCATGTTCGCGAAGCCGACGATCGCGTTGAGCCGGATCGACTTCGGCAGGGCGTGGTAGGCGCGGTGCGCCAGCGAGTCCCCGTCGACGGCAAGCAAGACGCTCAGAGCGACGCCTCGAGATCGGCGATGCGCGCCATCAGCCGCTCGGTCGCCACGGGTGCTCCCGCCGCGACGTCCTCTCCGCGCAGGTCGTCCAGGTCCACGGGCGGACCGTAGGCGACGCGCAGCCGGCCGAGGCGCCTGAGCCGGTCGGTGCCCTTCACGGCCGCCGGCACGAGCGGCACGCCGGCCTCGAGCGCGATCCGGGCCGCGCCCGTGCGCGGCCGCGCCTCGAACCGCTTGACGAGCCCTTTCGCCCGCCTGGTTCCCTCGGGAAACATGGCGATCACGTTCCCCTCGCGCGCGAGCCGCACCGCCGTCTGGATCGCGGCCAGGTCGCGCTGCCCCCGCCGCACGGGAAAGGCGCCGGCGCCGCCGATCAGCGTGCCGAGCGGGAACCAGTACAGCTCCGACTTCGCCATGAAACGCAGGAAGTGCCCCGGCCAGAGCGGCAGGCCGAGGGCCCACGGATCGAAGCTCGAGACGTGGTTGCACGCGAGCACGTAACCGCCCTGTGCCGGCAGGTTCTCGCGCCCCCGCACGCGGAGGCGGTAGAGGCCAAAAAGGACGGGCCAGCTGAGGACCGCGATCAGGTTGTAAACGGGACTTGGCCGCATGGGCGGAGTATTCATCCTCTGGGGCGCCCGCTATCGTGACCGGCCGTGGCCAGGAACGGAGAGCGCAGGCGCCTCGTGATCGTGGAGTCGCCCGCAAAGGCGAAGACGATCGCCGGCTACCTCGGCGACGACTTCGTCGTCGAGTCGAGCATCGGCCACATCCGCGACCTGCCGGAGCGCGCGGCGGACATCCCCGAGCAGTACAAGGGGGAGGCATGGGCGCGCCTCGGCGTCGATGTCGAGCACGACTTCGAGCCGCTCTACATCGTCGACCCGGACAAGCGCAAGAAGGTCGGCGAGCTGAAGAAGCTGCTCGCCGGCTCGGACGAGCTGCTGCTCGCGACGGACGAGGACCGCGAGGGCGAGGCCATCGCGTGGCACCTGCTGCAGGTGCTGCAGCCGAAAGTTCCGGTGCGGCGGATGGTCTTCCACGAGATCACGCGTCCGGCGATCGAGCGCGCGCTCGGCGAGACGCGCGACGTCGACCAGAGGCTCGTCGACGCCCAGGAGACGCGGCGGATCCTCGACCGCCTCTACGGCTACGAGATCTCACCTGTGCTCTGGAAGAAGATCATGCGCGGCCTCTCGGCCGGGCGCGTGCAGTCGGTGGCGACGCGGCTCGTGGTCGAGCGCGAGCGGGAGCGGATAGCGTTCGTCTCCGCCTCCTGGTGGGACCTCGAGGCGAGGTTCGACCCGGACTCGTTCGTCGCCCGGCTGGTCGGACTCGACGGGAAGCGGGTCGCTCAGGGCCGCGACTTCGGGACGGACGGCAGGCTGCGGAGCGCCGAGGTCGTGCAGCTCGACGAGGACGGTGCGCGCGGGCTCGCGGAGCGGCTCGAGGCGGCGTCGTTCGCCGTCCGCCGCGTCGAGCGCAAGCCGTACGTGCGCCGTCCGAGCGCGCCGTTCATGACGTCGACGCTGCAGCAGGAGGCGAGCCGGAAGCTCCGCTTCACCGCGCAGACGACCATGCGAGTCGCGCAGCGCCTGTACGAGAAC
>WNGF01010348.1_pt1 | contig 10545 bp, 5 predicted proteins | sample 5400641 | NCBI WGS metagenome assembly WNGF01 (sample SAMN13153371, study PRJNA577476) | soil metagenome | isolation source: 80 cm soil or saprolite under grassland replicate 2 | place: USA:California | collected 2016-06-15
TGACGGCACTGCGGTCGACCATGTCCGTGCTGACGAGCGCGAGCTGGCGCGGCAGCTCCTCGAAGTAGAGGTCGCCGAGCTGGCGCTGGAGAGCGGTCTCGGCCCTGCGTCCACGCGAGATGGCGTAGCGCGGAACCGTGTAGTCGCGGAACGGATTGCGGCGGACGAACTCGTCGTAGCAAGCCGCGTCGACGCCGGCCGCGTCCTCCCCCGAGGCGTAGAGGGCCGCGATGACGCCGCCGGCGCTACAGCCGGAGAGGCGGTCGACCCGCAGGCCCTCCGCTTCGAGCTCGTGGAAGACGCCGATCGCCGCAAACGCCCGCGCGCCGCCCCCGGCGAGCGCGACCCCGAGCGACCGTCCCGCGAGGCGCGCCGCGAGGGCGGAGACCGCACCGTCGAGGTCCTCGTCGTCGTCGCGGCAGGCGTAGACGTGGCGAGGGGAGACGGCGTCGTGCCAGGCAAGCAGGCGCTCCCGCGTCGGCGGACGGCCGACGAGCAGCACGTAGGCGGGCCGGTCCGAGACGACCCCGGCCGGGCGGGCGTCTGCGCCGGCGACGAGCACCAGCCGGTCCGCCTGTCGCACGCAGAACTGAACCCACGCCGGGTCGTCCTTGAACGAGGCGACGAGGACGACGCGGTCGTTCTCGCGCTCGGCGCGGTCGAGCCCCTCGATGCCCACCCGACCGGGGCGGGCGACCTTCAGGTGCCGTGCGAGGCCCGCGGCGAGCCGGGCGGCCGTCGCGTCGAGCGGTGCTCCGGCCGAGACTCCGATCAGCGAGATCACCTTCGGCCTGCCGGGGGTCGGGTCGTCGAGACCCCGGCTGCTCTGGAGCTGCACCGCGAGGGCCGTCGTGACGGCGCGCCGCGCCTCCACGTCCGCGTCGAGGGTGGCGCGGAACTCGGCGGCACCGATGCGCGCGAGCGTGCTGTCCCGGCGCGCGCGGATGCCGGCCGAACGAGGCGTTTCGGCCAGCACGCCGAGCTCCCCCACGACCTCTTCCGGCTCGATCTCGCCCAGCACCTCTCCGGCGGCGACGACCTCGAGCCTTCCGGCCCGGAGGACGTAGAGCGCGTCCGCGGGCGCGCCCGCCTCGAAGAGCCATTCGCCCGCCGGCAGCGTCAGATGCTCGGCCCTCGCGAGCAGCCGGGCCCCGACCTCGTCCGGCAGCCGTGCGAGGAGCGACACGGCCCGGCGGCCGCCGGCCGACACGTGCGCCTCGCGGACCTCCACCCGCGGCGTCAGGTCCGGCTCGTCGTCCTCGGCGACCTGCTGCTCTCGTCGCAGCAACGCCGACCCGGCGGCGGCAACGGCGAAGCAGACGGCGATGAAGATCCAGCCGTGCCGTAGGCGCGGCGCAATTGTCGCCGCGGTCGGGGTTCCGACGATCACGACGAGGACAGCGACGCCGATGACGCCGCCGAGCTGCCGCGCGCTCGAGACGACCGACGACGCTGTCGCGTAGCGTCCTCCCGGAACCGCGGCGAGCGCGGCGCTCCCGAGGATCGGCAGGGTCGCGCCCACCCCGATCCCGGAGAGCACCTGACCCGGGAGCCACTGCGTCAGGAACGCGGGGTGCGATCCGACCCGCGTCGCGTACCAGAGGTAGGCGCCCGCCCAGATCAGGCCGCCCGGCACCGCGATCAGGCGGTAGCCGCGCTCGTCTGCGACGCGTCCCAGCCGCCCGGCGACCGCGGCGGCGACGAAGGCACCGGGAGCGACCGCCAGGCCCGAGAGCAGCAGCGACCAGCCCCACACGTAGTGCAGCCACAGGATGTTGTTGAGCAGGTAAGCGTAGAAGCCCATCCCGGCGGCGAACGTGACGGCGTTCGCGACCGCGAACGAGCGAATTCGCAGCAGCTTCGGATCGAGGATCGGCACCGGATGCCGCCGCGAGCTCTGAGCGAAGAGCAGGGCCGAGGCGACCGCGCCGACGAACGCCGCCAGGACGCCCGGGCTGTGCCAGCCCCAGCTGCCGCCCTCGACGATGCCGAGCGTCACAAGCGCGATGCTCGCCGCCTGCAGCAGCGTGCCGCGCAGGTCCGGGAGCGTCCGCCGTCCGGGCGCCCTGCTCTCGACCAGCACACGCCGCCCGAGGGCGATCGCAGCCACGCCGAGCGGCAGGTTGATCAGGAAGGCGAGGCGCCAGTTGTACGCCTCCACGAGCGCACCGCCGAGCGGAGGCCCCAATCCTGCGGCCGCTGCTGCCGCTGCGCCCCACAGCCCGACGGCGTGCGCGCGCTTCGCGACCGGAAACGCCGCGACGACGAGCGCGAGCGAGGCGGGAACCAGCAGGGCGGCGCCGGCAGCCTGGAGGCACCGCGCGGCGACCAGGAAGGCAAGCGACGGCGCCACGGCGCACAGCCCGGACGCGACGGTGAACAGGACGATGCCCGCCGTGAACACGCGCCGCCTGCCGAAGAGGTCGGCGAACCGGCCCGCCGCGACGAGGAACGCCGCGAAGACGATGTTGTAGCTGTTCAGCACCCACGAGAGGCCGCCGATCGAGCTTCCGGGAAACGTCTGGCGGATGCTCGGAAACGCGACGTTCACGATCGTCGCGTCGAGGAACGCGAGCAGGGCTCCGAAGGACGCGACGAGCAGGGCGCCGTTGCGGCTCACGCGCCGCTCGCTCAGGTGTGCTGCGCTCTCGCTGGCCGAGCCTCCAGGCGACGCAACCGAGACGTCCGTGCTCATCTGCCTACCGCTGCCGTGCCAGCCCCGCGAGCACTGCTTCGACCTCTGGGGTCGAGACCCCTGCAAAGAGCTGCGGCGTAGGCGGCATCGTCCCCGGACAATAGAACGACGACTCCGGGCCTACAACGGGCGCCGCCCGCAGCGCGATTGCGGCGTCGTAGTTAAGCCCCGTCTTGTGTCTTTGTCGCGAGCAAGCTCGCGACTGGGCGAGCACTGAGGAGGCCGAGGCATCCTGGGAGATAGAGGACCACTGAGCCGGTCGGGCACCGTGTCGGGAGAGCCGGCGGCTGTCGCCCGCGACGGCGAGGTGACGCCTGTGGCGGAGCCTCCTGGCGAGGCAACGACCGACGCAGCGTTGCTCTATCCCCCGGGAGGCACCGCCGGAACGTAGCGCTCGCCTAGTGAAAGCCGCAGGCTTTCACAGGTCGTGGAAGGTTGACGGCCGCCGCAGTGCGTCCTAGAGTCGTCGCCAACGCTGCGGCGCTGGGTACCCGAAATCGAACCGAAACCGTGAGCGCCGCACCCCCGACGAAACCGAAGGCAGGGCTCTGGCACTGGTCGCCCGCCGACGCCGGCGTCGGCCGCTTGGCCGGGCTCGACGAGCTCTGCGCCGCCGCGGCGCACGCCGGCCTCGACTACGTCGCGTTCAAGTCGCACGACGGCGCGAACGATCGCTTCCTCACCGACGCCCAGCTCGAGAAGGCCAAGGCGGCGTGCCTGCAGCACGGCCTGGGCTTCGTCCTCTGGCAGTACGTCTACGCGGTCCGGCCGCCGAGCGAGGAGGCGGCGGGATTCGCCGAGACGATCGGCAAGTTCCAGCCGAACTTCGTCTTCATCGACGTCGAGGTCGAGTATGAGCGCGCGGAGGGCCCGGTGAGCCGGCAATACGCGGAGGCTTTCCGCTCGCACCTGCCGCACTTCCCGGCCACGATCGCGCCGTTCGGACGGGCCGACTTCCACCCGGGCATCGACTACAAGGCCTGGCACGACCACGGCTTCAACGTCGCCCCCCAGGCTTACGAGTGCGACAGCCGCGACCTGACGCCCGCCGCCTGCGCGAAGTCGTTCTCGAAGTTCTGGCCCGTGAACCAGCAGTGGACCGCCGTCGGCCTGCACAAGGGCAAGCTCGGCCAGCTCGACGGCGCGCACCTCGGACTCTCGCTGAAGGGGCTGCCGCTGGCGAACGTCTCGGGCTGGTACTCCGGCGAGGCCACCCCGGACCAGCTTCGCGGGCTCGCCAGCCATCCGGGGCCGGTGCCCAGCCCGCCGCTGCCGGCGCTGTCGCTGAAGACGGTCCAGCAACAGCTCGTCGCGTGCGGCTTCCTGATCAAGGTCACCGGCAAGCTGGACGACCAGACGCGCGACGCGATCAAGCACTTCCAGACCGGCTGGTGCGGCGTTCAGGCGCTGACGCCGGACGGCCGGCTCACGCCTCAGACCCGCATGGCCCTGGCCTTCTCGGCGCGCAACAAGGGGTCACTCGGCCGCAAGGCCAAGAACTTCCGCTACCAGGAATTCCGGCTCGACAACAAGGGCAACCCGCGCGTCCGCCGCGCCATCGGGCTCGCCGCGCAGGCCTACCGCGACAAGTTCGGGCCTACCACGATCATCCGCAGCTCCTCGTCGGTCGACCACAACAAAGCGGTCGGCGGCGCGCCCGACAGCCGCCACCTCTTCCCGGCGCACTGGGACGCGATCGACGTGTCGCCGCAGAACCGCAAGGTGGCCGAGGTCTCGGCACTCGGCATCTGGACCGGCATCGGCCACCACGCCGCGACCGGAACCGTCGATCACGTCGACTTGCGCTCGGGCGACCCCGCCCACCCCACCGTGTTCCCGGACCACTGAGGCTCAGCGGGGGCCGCGAAGGCTCCCGGCTCGCCGCCCGCCTCGGCCCGGATCACATGCATGACCGCGTTGATCAGGGCGAGGTGAGTGAACGCCTGCGGGAAGTTGCCGAAGTGCCGGCCGCTGCACGGGTCGATCTCCTCCGCGTAGAGCTGGAGCGGGCTGGCATAGGAGAGGAGCTTCTCGCAGAGGTCGCGCGCGCGCCCGAGCTCGCCGATCTCGACGAGCGCCGAGACGAGCCAGAACGAGCAGATCGTGAACGTACTCTCGCCTCCGTCGAGGCCGTCGTCGGTCTCGTCGGTGCGGTAGCGCAGAACGAGCCCCTCGAGCGTGAGCTCGTCGGCAATCGCGAGCACCGTAGCCCGGATGCGCGGGTCGTCGGCCGGCAGGAAGCGCACGAGCGGCATCAGCAGCACCGAGGCGTCGAGCGCGGTCGTGCCGTAGTGCTGGCAGAAGACTCCGCGCTCGTCGAGCGCCCGCGCGCAGATCTCGGCCTTGATCTCCTCGGCCGCCGACTGCCAGCGGGCCGCGTACTCGAGCTCGCCGCGGATCTCGGCCAGTCGCGCCCCCCGGTCGGCGGCGACCCAGCACATCAGCTTGGACGAGGTGAAGTGCTGCGGCTCGCCGCGAACCTCCCAGATGCCGCGGTCGGGCTCCCGCCAGTGCTCGAGCGCCGACTCGACTTGCTTGACGAGGATCGGCCAGATGCGCTCGGGTAGCTGGTCGCGCGACTTCGTGTGCAGGTAGAAGGAGTCGAGGATCGCTCCCCACACGTCGTGCTGCTCCTGGTCGCTGGCCGCGTTGCCGATCCGCACCGGTCGCGCGCCGTCGTAGCCGTGGAGGTGGTCGAGCGTCGCCTCGGGCAGCTCGCTCTCGCCGCCGATCCCGTACATGATCTGGAGCCTTCCCTCCTCCGCCTCCGCGACCTCGGCGAGGAAGTAGAAGAAGTCGTTGGCCTCCCAGTCGAAGCCGAGGGTGTACAGGCCCCACAGCGCGAAGGTGGCGTCGCGGATCCAGGTGTAGCGGTAGTCCCAGTTGCGCTGGCCTCCGGGAGCCTCGGGCAGCGAGGTCGTGGCCGCGGCGACGAGGGCGCCGGTCGGCTCGTAGGAGAGACCCTTGAGCGTCAGCGCGCTGCGCTGCAGATGCGTCCGCCAGGGGTGGTCCGGGAACTCGCCGTGGTCGAGCCAGTGCTGCCAGTGATGCGCCGTCCAGACGTGGCGCCTGTACGCCTCCTCGTAGGTCTGCGGTGCCGCATGCTCCGACCACGCGAGCGCGGCGAAGAGCGTCTCGCCCTCCTTCAGCAGCGTGCGCGCGTTCGCACGGGGCCCCTCGAAGCCCATCCGCATGCTCGTCGTCAGGCGAAGCTCGGTCTCGACGCCCTCGGCGCGGGCGACGCCGTGGTGATAGCTCGGGCCCTCGTACTCCCAGCCGGCGGGGAAGCGACCGTACTCGAACGACGGCTCGCAGTCGAGGTTCACCTGCACCTCGCCGTTCACGCAGCGGGCCAGGCGCAGCAACACGTGCTCGGCGTCGTAGTCGGTCGGGGCACGGCGCCGCGTGTAGGCGCGCTCGTCCTCGTGGTGCCACGGGCCGATCAGCATCACGTCCCGCACGACGAGCCAGCCGCCGCGAGCATCCCAGCTCGTCTCGAGCACCATGGTTCCCGGCATGTAGCGGCGGGCCGAAGGGACCGCCACGCCGTCGGGCGCGAGCCGGAACATCCCGGCGTCGCGGTCGAGGATCGCGCCGAAGACGCTCGGCGAGTCGAAGCGGGGCAGGCAGAGCCACTCGACGCTCCCGCCCGGCGCCACGAGCGCACACGTCTGACAGTCGGAGAGGAATCCGTACTCCGCGATCTCCGGAAACGGGCTGCTCTCAACCCTGCCGTTGCCGAGCCGGCCAACCGTCACAGAGGAAGCGTAGCCCTCGCCGGCCGAAGAGTCAGGAGACGATGATGGCACGCGCGCCGGCGGCACGAACCGCGGCCGAGAGCGTGGCGATGTCGTAGGCGCCGTAGTGGCGCCGGCCGTTGACGAAGAACGTCGGTGTGCCCGAGACGCCGCTGAGGTCCGCGCTGTCGACGTCTTCGGCGATCCGGCCCGCGTGCGCGTGCGTGCGCACGTCCTCCGTGAACCGGTCGACGTCGAGTCCGAGCTCCCCGGCGTAGCGGATCAGGTCGGCCGGGCCGAGCGCGTCCTGGCGGCTGAGCAGGAGATCGTGCATCTCCCAGAACGCTCCCTGCGCGGCGGCTGCCTCCGCCGCCTCCGCCGCCAGCTGCGCGTGCGGGTGGACGTCATTGAGCGGCAGGTGCCGCCAGACGTACCGCACGTCGCCGAAGTCGGCCAGCAGCCCGCGGATTACCGGCTCGGCCTGGCCGCAGTACGGGCACTCCAGGTCGCCGTACTCGACGAGCGTGACCGGCGCCTCAGCCGGGCCGCGGATGTGGTCGCGCTCCGGGTCGACGGGCTCGGCGAGATCGACGAGCAGCGTGGCGGTCCCGAGCAGCGCGCGGATGCGCAGCCGCCTCGGCAAGAGAGCGGTCGCTCGGAAGAGCAGCCACGTCGCGAGCGACGCGCACAGCGCGGCGCTGAGCACGCCGAGCTTCGCCTCCTCGAGCTGCGCCCCGCGGAACGCGAGCGACGCGATCAGGAGCGAGACGGTGAAGCCGATGCCGGCGATCGCTCCGCCGCCGGCGACTGCGATCCAGCCGACCGAAGGGCGCAGCCGCCCGCCGCTCAGGCGGGTCGAGAGCCAGGCGGTGCCGACGATCCCGAGAGGCTTGCCGGCGACGTAGCCGACCAGGATCCCGAGCGTGACCGGCGAGGTGAAGGCACGCGCGAGGAAGCCGCCGTTGATCGCGATCCCGGCGTTGGCGAGGGCGAAGAGCGGCACGATCACGTAGCTCGTCCACGGGTGGTAGAGCTGCTGCAGGCGCTCGTTCGGCGAGACCGCGGCCTCGAGGCCCACGCGGGCCGAGCGAGCGAGCTCGGGGGTCGGCTGCTCCCGGAAGCGGCGGAAGAGGTCGGTCGCGCGCTCGAGGTCGGTACGAGCCGCGGGGTACGCGTAGGCCAGGAGTCCCATCGCCAGCCCCGTCACGACAGGGTCGATCCCCGACTTCAGGAGCGCCACCCAGAGCGCCGCGCCGAGCACGGCGTAGACGAGGCCCGCCCGGACGCCGGCCGCACGGACCACGAGCACCGCGGCGAAGAAGCCGGCAGCGGCCGCGAGCGCACGTGGAGCGAGCCGGTCCGTGTACGCCGTCGCGATGACGAGCAGCGCGACGACGTCGTCGACCACGGAGACGGTGAGCATGAAGGCACGCAGCCGGTCGGGGAAGCGCGGCCCGACGAGCGCGAGCATCCCGAGCGCGAACGCGGTGTCGGTCGACATCGCCGTGCCCCAGCCGTGCGCCGAGGGCTTGCCCGCGTTGACCGCGAGGTAGATCGCGATCGGGATCGCCACGCCGCCGAGCCCGGCCAGGAGCGGCAGCGCGAACCGGCGCCGCTCGCGGAGCTCGCCGAGGTCGAACTCCCGCCGCGCCTCGAGGCCAATGACGAAGAAGAAGAACGTCATCAGGCCGGCGTTGAGCCAGTGCCTCAGGTCGAGGGAGACCCCGGAGCTCCCGACGCGGATCGACAGACGCGTGTGCCAGACGGACTCGTAGGACGCCGAGTCGAGGTTCACCCAGGCCAGAGCGGCGAGCGCCGCCCCGAGGAGCACCGCGGCGCTGCCGGACTCCGTGCGCAGGAACGCGCGCAGCGGCGTCTCGAGGTTGCGCGCCCATGCCGTGCGCCCGGAGAACCGGGCGGGAGATGCCTGCTGCTCGCTCATCTCGAGGGGCCCATGTGGCCTAACGCGTCCGGCTCCGAAAACCTGCCTGTGACAGGATGCCGTGGACGCCCAGCGAAAGGAGAAAGGTATGGACGGGCAGCTGGAGCAGGTTGCGGGGGGCTGGCAGCTCCGATTGGTCCGCCTCCTGCCGCATCCGCCGGCGCGAGTCTGGCGCGCGCTGACCGATCCCGGTGAGCTCGCCGCGTGGTTCCCGGCCGTGATCGAGGGGGAGCGCGAACCCGGCGCCGCCCTCCGCTTCGTCTTCCGGGGCGACGAGGGCACCCCCCGCGGCGGCGAGATGCTCGCGTACGACCCGCCCTTCGCGCTCGAGCTCGGGTGGGGCGAGGAGACGCTCGGCATCGAGCTGCGACCGCACGAGGCGGGCTGCGTGGTGATGCTCGTGAACACCTTCGGCGACGCGGGCAGCGTCGCGCGCGACCCGGCCGGCTGGCACGCGACCCTCGACCTGCTCGGCTATCACCTGGCCGGCGACCAGGCCCGGCGGCAGCACGTGCAGCCCGCCTACTCCGCCCGCTTCGGAGACGACCGCTAAGCGGGGACGGGGAGCCCGTCGATCGCGCGCAGGGCCCGCTGGATCTCCTCCTCGTCGAGCGCGACGTCGACGAGTTTGCCCGCGAAGTAGTTGTCATAGGCGGCCATGTCGAAATGGCCGTGACCCGAGAGGTTGAAGAGGATCGTGCGCTCCTCGCCCGCCTCGTCGGCCGCGCGCGCGGACTCGAGCGCGCCGTGGATCGCGTGGGCGGACTCGGGTGCCGGGATGATCCCTTCGCTGCGCGCGAAGAGCACGGCCGAGGCGAAGATGTCGTTCTGGGCATACGCGTCTGCCCGGATCAGCCCGTCGCGCACGAGCTGGGAGATAAGCGGTGCAACGCCGTGGTACCGCAGACCGCCGGCGTGGATCGGCTGCGGGACGAAGTCGTGCCCGAGTGTGTGCATCGCGACGAGCGGCGTGAGCTTGCTCGTGTCGCCGAAGTCGTAGGCAAAGAGGCCGCGCGTGAGCGTCGGGCAGGCGCTGGGCTCGCAGGCGAGCACGTCGATGTCACGGCCCGCGATCTTCTCGCGCAGGAAGGGAAAGGCGAGCCCGGCGAAGTTCGAGCCGCCGCCGACGCAGCCGACGACGACGTCGGGAAACGCGCCCGCGAGCTCCATCTGCGCGAGCGCTTCCTGGCCGATCACCGTCTGGTGGAGGAGGACGTGGTTCAGCACGCTGCCGAGCGAGTAGGCCGTGTCCTCGCGTCCCGCGGCGTCCTCGACCGCCTCCGAGATCGCCATGCCGAGGCTGCCCGGCGAGTCGGGCGACTCGGCGAGCATGGCCCGGCCGGACTCGGTGTCCTCCGACGGGCTCGGCACGATCGTCGCCCCCCAGGCCTGGATGAGCGAGCGCCGGAAGGGCTTCTGGTCGTACGAGATCCGGACCATGTAGACCTTGCACTCCAGGCCGAGCAGCTGGCAGGCGAATGCGAGCGCGCTTCCCCACTGGCCCGCGCCGGTCTCGGTCGCGAGCCGCGTCCGCCCCTCCCGCTGGTTGTAGAAGGCCTGCGCGACCGCGGTGTTCGGCTTGTGGCTCCCGGGCGGGCTGACGCCCTCGTACTTGTAGAAGATGCGCGAGCGGGTGCCGGCGGCCTGCTCGAGCCGCCGCGCCCGGTACAGCGGGGTCGGCCGCCAGAGCCGGTAGATCTCGAGCACCTCGTCCGGGATCGCGACCTCGGGCTCCTCGCTCACCTCCTGGAGGATGAGCTCCATCGGGAAGAGCGGCGCGAGGTCGTCCGGCCCGACCGGCTGCCCGGTGCCCGGATGCAGCACCGGCTGCGGCGGGTTGGGCATGTCGGCGCGGATGTTGTACCAGCGTCGCGGGAGCTGCGACTCCTCGAGCAGGTATTTGGTCACGTGCACCGCGGTGGAGCATAAGGCCTGGACCCTGGGTCGGCGGTCCCGGAGGGGAAGCGAGGCACACGACCCAGGGGCCAGGACGTTGGTTGTAATGCCACGAGGCCTGTGCGGCCCCGCGGCACGAGAACCAAAGGCCTGGCCCCGCTCGAAGCCCGGGCAACGACGTGGCGGCCTGGGGCCAGGCCCAGCGGCGGGCCTACCGGGTCGAGGCGGAGCTGATCGGAACGGACGAGATACCGCCCCTGCGCGAGACGCTGGGC